>Ga0209390_10001803_pt1 | contig 39693 bp, 37 predicted proteins | sample BON01_FD_187212 | JGI IMG/M metagenome (GOLD analysis project Ga0209390, IMG submission 187212) | Freshwater microbial communities from Lake Bonney liftoff mats and glacier meltwater in Antarctica - BON-01 (SPAdes) (version 2) | ecosystem: Environmental > Aquatic > Freshwater > Ice > Glacier...
ATCGGGTGTAACTAACATCGAGGCGCCAGCGGGTCTGGGAGCCGAGCGCCACGTTTGAACCACGGTTGCTATCGCGGCGCCGCCGCTTTGATAAGCGTCAAGTAGCTCGGTGATGACTTCCCTCATCGTGGCCTCCTTTAACTTTGCGAAGCAAGGTTGATCGAATGACTCACGAAAGCTCGTCACGATCCAAGATAATGATGGTGGATAGAAAGCATAGAGTAATTTCAACTACTGGCGATTCCCTTGCAGACCTTGCTTCGGTTACTCTCCTGATTCGTTGGCAATCGCGGTGTGCGAGAGTATATTGTCATCCAAAGTACATAAAGGAGAATCGGTGGACTTAGAAAACTCATTTACTGTTCCGGCTGATATAGAAACTGCCTGGAAAACACTGCTCGATGTTGAGGCTATTGCTCCTTGTATGCCCGGTGCCACCCTTGAGTCGGTCAATGGCGACGAATTCACTGGAAATGTAAAGGTCAAGTTGGGGCCTGTCTCCATGGTCTACGGCGGCGAAGCGCGCTTCTTGAGCAAAGATGATGCAACTTATACCGCGATCATCGAGGGCATAGGTAAAGAGTCCCGCGGAACCGGAACAGCAAAAGCTAACGTCACCACCAAGTTGGTCGCTGAAGGACCAATGGTGACGAGAGTCAACGTAACAACTGAATTAATCATTACTGGTAAAGCTGCTCAATTTGGTCGCGGCGTGATGCAAGATGTGGCAGGCCGATTGGTCACCCAGTTTGCTGGGAACCTCGAGAAGGTCATTGGAGCTCGTGCGCATGCCGCGGCAGGTGGCGTTGACACTCCCGCTCCCGCACCGATCAAAAGCGCTGACAGCGTCAACCTACTGGAAACCGCTGGAGCTCCAATCCTCAAACGTGCGATCCCAGTCCTGACGGGAATTGTCGTTGTCGTCGGATTAGTTATTTTTTTCGCAAGTCGCCAAAGATGAATCGTGTTGACCCAATAACGGCAAAAGTCACGCAAGCACCGGACTAGTAATTAATATTCTGGTGACGCTAGTTGCCAACGCTTTGAGTCTTCTATCGCAGTACATCGAAGATCTAGCGTCTTCTTGCGTGAAGATCTCGCAGCCAATGCAGGATAAAACTGCGAGTATGCCGATCTTGGGTACTCGTGGGATTTCGGAGAGAAGACGAGCCATCCTACGCATCCACCATCACTGGTGTTGCGACGAATAGTTGAATCTGTTTGGTCCACCTTCCATGCACTCAGGATGCCGGTCCCCGGCCAAATTACGAGAGGTCCGTCGGACCCTTGTGCAATCGATTTGTCTGACATAGGATTAATATTCTAAGGACGAGATTGAGGAGCGAGATCAATGAATCAAATCAATGATCTGATATCCACTCCTTCAGGAGCGGTTGGCCTGACAGCTCGGGGATTACGCGACGCCATGGAGCGCGGCGAACTTCGCGCGACGGATGCAATCGAGGAGTTCTTGGAGAGAGCTGTTGAAGTCCAGCAGGCAGTCAATCCTTTCACGTTTATTGATGGCGATGGCGCGCGCGCGCGCGCGCGGGAGGCTCAAAAGCGGATCGATTCAGGACATACTCGATTGCTCGAAGGCGTTCCAGTTGCAATCAAAGATCTCACCCCGATGGCCGGCCATCCGCACACTATGGGAAGCCTTGGAATGCGGAACGTGGTGGCGACTGTCTCGGACCCTGCTGTTCAGCGTTTAATCGATGCGGGCGCGATACCATTCGCTCGCACGAATACTGCGGAGTTTGGGTGCGCAACCGTAACGGACAATCTCCTGTACGGCGAGACGCTAAATCCGTGGAATATCAATTTTAGCCCCGCCGGATCATCGGGAGGAGCGGCTGCGGCTCTGGCGTCTTTTGCGACTCCGCTGGCTCAGGGTACGGACTCCGCTGGCTCACTTCGAATGCCAGCCGCTGCATGTGGTGTCGTTGGTATGAAGCCGTCCCACGGTGTTGTGCCAGTCATAGCGCCTGCTTATCTCGATCACTTTGGACACAATGGGCCGATGGCCCGCAATGTTTCTGACGTGCGGTTAATGTTTGACGTCATGGCGGGTGTTGACACTGAAAATGGTTTTGGATATGACCTACGTCCCTCGGAACGAGTGCGTACTTTGGCTGGGCTACGTGTCCGGGTCATAAACTCGATCGAAGGGCTGAGTGTTGATCACGATGTCGCAGCCAATTTTGCTGCTTCTTGTGAAGTCTTGTCTAATGCGGGTGCTGTCATCGAGGAGGTTGACTTTCCTTGGAATTTTGATCGCCTTTTCGATTGTGTGAAGAACGCATTCGCTATCACCTACATGCCTCTCGCGAGAGCGGCGCGTGACGGCCGTGTTGCTGTGACCGACTTGACCAGGGCTTTCATCGAGGACGTTCTACCGGTTACCAATGACGGTATGCATGCCGTTCGTGCCCATTCAGAGATGGCTGACCTCCACAAAGCCATGGCTTCCCACCTTTCGGCGGCTGACGTTCTTGCGTTGCCAACCTTGGCCATGCCTGCGCCGGTGGCGCACGACCATTTCATCGACCATAGACCGTCAGTGAACGGCGCGGAACACGAAGACCGATGGATCGTAGCCTTTACCGTGCCCTTTAATCTCATGAGTTCCTGCCCTGCGATTTCAATACCATCCGGGGTCGCACGCACCGGCGTGCCCACAGGCTTACAACTTGTTGGTCGCCCATACGAAGACCACCGACTGCTCGACATTGCTGAGATCGCAGAATCGATCATCCCTAGGTTGCAGCGCTCGTTTGACCAGGTCAGGGTTGGTGACTGAGTTGAAGATCAACGGCGTCCCCGGCGATTCACATGGCCTCCCCGCAGACACCCGGCTACTGGACTATCTGCGCGACAAACTTGGCTTGCGCGGCACTAAAGAAGCATGCGGTCGCGGGGAATGTGGGGCCTGCACTGTGCTTGTTGATGGGCGCCCCGTTCTTTCGTGCATAATCCTGGCCGCGCGTGTCCATGGTGACGTCGAGACCATCGAAGGAGTCACTCTTGAATCTGCAGAGCTCCGACGCGAGTTCGCCGAGCATGGTGCTTTTCAGTGTGGATTCTGTACACCTGGACAGATTGTGAGGGGCGTAGCGCTGCTGCGTCAAGGACTTCCTGATGACGATACGTCTCTCCGAGCCGCGATCAGCGGCAACGTGTGCCGCTGCACTGGTTACTCCGGAATAGTCGCCGCTTTACGCGCTGCTGAGCAGAAGCTCGCAATCGCGGAGCCAGGGGATTTCTCGTGACCACTATTTCTGACTTCTCACGTCGAGTTGCAGCCGTGGTTGGTCGGCCGGTTCCGAACGTCGAGCGGGAGGCGAAGACCTCGGGATCGTCGGTTTACGCGGGTGACGTGGATCTGCCCGGCATGCTCTACGCCCGCATCTTACGCAGCCCACATGCGCATGCCCGGATCTTAGATATCGACCTGACTGGGCTGGCGGGATTATCGGGTGTAGTGGGTGTCGTGACTGCGCAAGACCTGCCTGATCGCACCTACATTCACCACGGTGGCCCTCTGTCGGACCGACGCGTGCTGGCTGCTGACGTTGTCCGGTTTGTTGGCGAGGAGATCGTGGGTGTGGCCGCGGAAACGCCGGCGGCCGCAGCGGAGGCCCTCGCCCGAATCGTCGTGGACTACACGATCCTCCCAAGTGCAGTGTCAATCTCTGCGGCACTAGATCCTTCTGCTCCACTAATTCATTCCGGCGGTAACGTTCCTGTTCGCCACGAACGACGATGGGGAGCCGTCTCCAACAGGGACGAACCCGATGTCTCAGTTTCTGGCACCTACTTCTTTGGTCGCCAGACTCATGCGTGTATGGAAACAAACACTGTCACCGCGTCGTGGACACCTGCCAGTGGCGTTCTCGATGTTTGGATAAGTACCCAATCGCCACATATGGTGCGTAAAGAACTCGCGCACGTTCTTGATCTAGATGTGCATGACATCCATGTGCATGAAGTGGCGGTCGGCGGCGGATTCGGCTCGAAGTCGAAGATCTCTGAGTACGAGGCCGTGGCGTGTGCTCTGTCGATGAAGACCGGTCGACCCGTCCGCCTCACGCTTACGCGAGAAGAAGAGTTTACGACTTCAAAGTGCCGACACGGATTTGAAATCACGTTAGAAACAGCAGCGACATCCCAGGGTGATCTCATCCGTCGAGATGCCTCGATAAAAGTCGACAACGGTGCATACAATCATTCCGGTCCGTCTGTCATGGCATATGCCGGTCAAGTGCTCGGTAGTCTCTACCGGATCCACGCCGTCAACGTGGATGCCGAGTTGGTGTATACAAACAAGCAGCCAGGTGGTCAGTTTCGCGGCTACGGCGGACCACAGGCAATTTTTGCGCTCGAATCCCAAATGGATGAACTTGCAGATCTACTCGGAATCGATCCCGTGGAATTTCGAATTCGCAACGCGAATGAGGCGGGTGATACGACGCTGACCGGCTGGCGCCTTGATTCGGCCCGACTAATTGATTGCCTTGAGACAGCTCGCGACGCCATCGGGTGGCAGGGCCGAGGCTTCAAGTCAGCAGATGGCCGCGGGATTGGATTCGCAGCGGCGATCCACGTGAGTGGTGCAAATGTTTATGAGGGAGCCGACAAGAGCAGCGCAACCGTCGAAGTAGACGCCACTGGGCAAGTTCTCTTGCGATTTGGTGCAGCCGATGCTGGGACGTGGCAGAACACGGTCGTGGCGCAATTCGTGGCGCATGAGCTATCTATTGAACCCGACGAAGTTCAGTTGGTGACCATGGAGACTGATGCAACTCCGACGGAGCTGGGCTCGTGGTCGAGCCGGGGAACATACATGAGTGGCCATTCAGTTGGCCAGACCGCGCGTGACGTCGCTGAAGTCCTTCGTCTATATGGAGCCGCAATGCTGGAATCCACAGTTGACGAAGTGTGGCTGGATGCAGGCTCGGTCACCGATGGCGTCCGTTCGGTGGGATTCGGTGACATCGTTGCTGACCGTCTCGATGGGAGCCTCGTCCGTACGCGAGAAATCACGCTAGCCAACGTTGACGCTGTCAACCGTGAAACGGGAGTGTCCAATATTTCCGGTGCGTACTCATTCGCGGTCCACGCTGTTGAGGTGAGCGTCGACGAGGGCACTGGTAAGGTCAAGGTCGAGCGATACGTGGCAGTTCACGACTCTGGTCAAGTAGTGAATCCAATTTCTGCACGCAGTCAAGTGGTCGGTGGCGTCGCAATGGGAATCGGCTACGCCCTCAGTGAAGAATTACTTTATGAGGGCGGTCAGTCGATGACGCGTTCTTACATCCAATATCCGCTTCCCCGTGCCGCTGACATCCCAGACATCGAGGTCGTATTCATTGAGGGCGAGGACCCAAATGGTCCGTACGGTGCGAAGGCGATCGGTGAGATCGTACTTGTTCCTCCCGGAGCTGCGATCGCCAACGCTGTTGCTGATGCGACCGGAGCTCGGATACGCGAGTTACCACTTACGCCCGATCGCGTCCTGACTGCATTGCGAGAACGGGACGCTAAGCCAAAACGAAAATACCGGATCGGGCGGAGACCAACCCGTTGGCAGATTGCTGTGGTGCGCGCTTGGTACCCCCGTGGACTTCATCGCTTCCTGCACCGATACGGAACAAGATGGGCGCGCCCCGTTCAACCAGCCTCGCTCTCATCTCTCGAGGTGCCGATCGACGAAGCTTCGGCCCTGGAAGCACTCGCCCTCCCGGGTGCTCGAATTATTGCCGGGGGCACTGACCTGCTACCGGCCCGCCGACAGGGATTGGTCCAGCCCCTCGTCCTTGTCGACCTAATGACAGTACGCAATCTGGGGAGGATCGACGATTCCGGACCTATGGTCACGGTCGGCGCAGCGGTGAACTTGGCGGACCTTGCCGAGTGGTCGCGAGACCGGTTGCCCGTTCTACACGAAGCAATCGCTGGGATCGCGACCGATCAGATTCGCTCGATGGCCACTGTCGGAGGCAACCTCTGCCAACTCAACCGCTGCTGGTTCCTTCGTAACGATTTCATGTGCTACAAACGAGGTGGAGTGTCTTGCCCTTGCTACGCCGTGACGGGTGACCACCGTTTCTACCACGCCGTCATCGATGGTCATCGATGTCAGTCTGTGACGCCCTCTGACCTGTCTACCATCTTCAGCGCACTAGATGCAACAGTTGAGATCGCAGGTGCAAAAGGTAGTCGCCGTGTTGCCGTCGTCGACTTGTACAGCGGGCCTGGTGAGGTGCGACTCGATAACGGTGAGTACCTGCGCTCGGTCGCTTTTGACCCCGATCGATTTTCGGGGCATGACTATCGCAAGCTGAACCGCGGGCACGGAGATTTCGCTGTGATCTCGACAGGAGTGTCCGTTGCGACCTCTGACGATGGCACCGTCACGGAGGCCCGGGTCATCCTTGGTGCGATGGCTCCCGTGCCGTATCGGGTGTATGAAGCTGAGGAACTACTAGTAGGCCGTCGGTCGGGCACAATCGACATCGAGGCCGCGTCAGTGGCCTGGTGTCGCCGGGCGCATCCGCTTGAATATAACGAGTGGAAGGTTACCGCCGCCGCCGAGCTCCTTCGCCGTAGCATCGGGGCGGCTCTGGAACGGACTCAGTCCGGGGAGCGTTCATGATCATTGATGTTCATGCACACCTTTATCCACCGGACTGGGCGCCTCACGGTCGCATGCCACCGGACATGTTTGATGTCGAGGGATTGGTCGCACGCCTCGATGCGGGTCGCGTTGACATGGCCATCGTGTCGGATCCACATATCTGGTTCGGCGACTTTGACATTTGCGACATCCTCCAGGTCCGTGATTACAACGAATACGTTGCTGACCTAGGTGTCCGGACGAATGGCAGGCTTCTGGGTCTGGGCACGGTGGTCCCCTGGCGTGGCGTGGAGCACATCGAGGAGGCATGTCGAGCTGTGTCAGACCTAGGGCTAGTCGGCCTTGCCATGCCGACCAGTGACAGGGGTCGCTACCTGGACACGGTACCTGAAGAATTCTGGAGAACCGTGACAGAACTGGATGTACCGGTGTTCCTCCATCCGGGTGGCAACGTGGTCGGGCAGGAGCTGATGGGGGAATATCGTTTGGGTGAGGTGTGCGGTCGGCCTCTTGACACTGCGGTCACGCTTGCGAGGGCCATCTTGACAGGTGTTCTTGAACGCCACCAGAGTCTGGATCTCTTGTGTTCACATGCTGGGGGGGCCATCTGCATGATCGCCGATCGACTGAACTTCGGCCACGAACTGCGCGACTATGCTCCGCTCGGCCCGTGGGGGGAAGTCCGGCTTGAACAGGCTCCGAAAGAGTATGTGAGGAGGCTGTGGCTCGATACCGTCACGTATGGGCCCGACCCATTAGTACTTGCAATAGCGACAGTTGGAGCAGGTCGGCTGTGTTTCGGTAGCGACGGTCCGCCGGTACCATTTCCACTCTCCCGGCACATTTCGATAATAGCTGAGCTTAACCTCCCGGAAGAAGCGCGCGCAGCGATAATGGGTGGGAACGCACAATCACTCTTTCGACTCGACAGCGTCAGGACCGTTTGGTGAACGCTCTGTCTCAAAGCTTGTTAGACGCACTTGGTCCGTTCAATGAGGATGCTTGCGTACCTGTTGATCTCGCCCGGATGGAATCCCGATTGCTTGTCGGAGGTGTTCTGCGGCCAGCCTCGGACGGTGAGATCATCGTCAACGATAATCCCGTAACTGGAGAGCGCGTTGGCTTCGTTTCAGACGCCTCGCCGGAGGACGCAATTGACGCTATCAGTGCTGGGCGACTAGCACTTACCGACACCTCGTGGTCCCGCGACTCAACCTTTCGAGCCACGTGCCTTAGCCAACTGTGCGCAGCGCTCGAACGTAGCGCCTCCGACTTCCGTACCGCGCTCGTAACTGAGATCGGATGTCCCGCTCGAATGACTTTCGCAGACCAGTTCGACTTTGCGGTGGACAAGCTTGCATTTTACTCGGAACTACTCGCCACCTACGATTTCAGCGATTCGCCTGGTGATTTGATGAGTTATGGTGCGGTTCTCCGCCGAAAGATATGGCGTGAGCCAATCGGTGTTGTAGCAGCGATTACTCCATGGAACTTGCCAATCGAGTTGATGCTCGCGAAGGTCGGTGGCGCCCTGGCTGGGGGAAATGCCATCATCCTTAAGCCCTCTCCGCTGGCTCCTTGGTGCGGGACAATCCTCGGTCGAATCATCGCAGAGGAAACCGACATCCCGATCGGTGTCGTCTCCGTTCTCCCCTCGGCCAGGATAAAGACCGCACAGGCACTCACTTCATCACCGGATATCGACGCTATTGCCTTCACAGGTTCAACGCAAACAGGCGAGTCAGTCATGAGGTCGGCGAGCTCCACGCTGACAAAGGTCTGTCTAGAACTAGGAGGAAAGTCCCCGGCCGTGTTCCTCCCTGACACTGACATGGGGGCTGTGCTTCCCTTCGCTGCGGGCATGGCTTTGTTCAACTCTGGGCAAAGTTGCATCATGCCGAGCCGAATGCTGGTGCCGCAGGAGAATTTTGACGAATGCTTGAGTCTTGCGGCCGACGGAATGAGAGCAGTGCAGTGGGGGGATCCTTGGTCACCCGATACGTTCCTAGGTCCGCTCATTAGTGAGGATCATCGTCGTCGGGTGCTAGAAATCGTCGGTCGATCTTGCGACCAGGGGGCTCGTATTGTTTGTGGCGGACGCGCACTCCCGGGAGCTGGTTTTTTTATGGAGCCCACACTGTTGGCGGATACTGAAGGATCAAGTGAAGCGGCAAGGCAGGAAATCTTTGGGCCAGTCGTCGTAATGACGCCTTATAGGTCTATTGAGCACGCTATTAGCCTCGCCAACGATACGGAATTCGGGCTGGCAGCCTATGTTTGGGGGGCTTCGATAGAAGACGCGGCGAATGTGGGGATGCGCATCCGTGCGGGGATGGTGGGTATTAACGGAGGTCAGTTTACCTCTTCAGATATGCCCTTCGGCGGTCTCAAACGCAGTGGAATTGGCCGCGAGTGGGGAGTAGCGGGTATGGAAGAGTTCCTTGAGACCCGTAGCATGGCCACGCGCATGGCGATTGCCGTAGATGCGACGTAGCATTTGCGCGTGATAAATAGGGAATAACGTTTTTCTCATATTGCTTGACGAACTGTCAGACATAAGGCAAACTTCTGATTCTTAACGCAGAAGGGAGTACCGATGAGACCGGGACCATTCCGATACATCCCTGCTTCGTCCTTGGATGAGGTGCTTGAGTCTTTGCATGAATTCGGGGACGAAGCAACACTGCTCGCCGGTGGCCAAAGTCTTATCCCCCTTATGAACTTGCGACTAGCCCGACCAGAGGTCCTGGTTGACCTAAATCGAGTCCAGGGGTTGGATAAAATTGATCTTGTAGAGGGAGAGTTCCGTATTGGTGCGTTAGTGCGTGCCTCGACGCTCGCAAGGAGCCCCGCTGTCGCCGGCTTACTCCCGGCTCTGTCTCGAGCCGCAGCGTTTATCGGACATGGACAGATCCGCAATCGGACTACAATCGGTGGCAATATTTCGCATGCCGACCCATCCTCGGAGTTGCCTGGCGTTTTGGCTGCCCTTGAGGGCAGCGTAGTTTTGCGATCATCCAGGGGCGAACGAATCGTAGGGTGGAGTGATTTCATCGTATCCACCTTCACAAACTCGCGTGAGGCCGACGAGGTGGTGGTGGATGTTCGGTTTCCAGCGCGGCCAGGGTGGTCCTTTACCTACGACGAGGTGGCGCCACGTCAAGGAGATTACCCGCTCGCGGGCATTTGCGCGGGTCTCCGGATTGAGGAAGGTCTTGTCCGCGGCATGAGGCTTGTGGCGGTTGGAGTATCCGACAGGCCGTTCGTCCTAGAGGAGGTTTCGCGAGCCGCTGAAGGTGGTGTCATTAATAGCGGAATGATCGCTGAGCTTGGCGCACTCGCCAGGGAGGAAGTCACGGCAAATGACGATGAGCATGCGTCGTCTGAGTACCGCAGTTGGTTGGTCGGGACGCTGGTCTGCCGAACTCTTCAGAAACTAATAATGGAGCAACCATGAAACATCCCCAGTCAACGATGAGGATCCTTCTTTCTGTGAACGGCGCAAATGTGGAGCGCGAGGTCGAAGTGCGCACTCTTCTGTCGACGTTTCTAAGAGACGACTTAGGGCTTACAGGCACTCACGTTGCGTGCGAGCACGGTGTGTGTGGTTCCTGCACGATACTCATTGATGGGGTGCCAGTTCGGTCGTGCCTCATGCTCGCTGTTCAGTCGGAAGGTTCGCACGTTGAGACTGTTGAGTCACTAGGAAATATTGGGCAATTGAGTCCGCTTCAGCTTTCCATGTGGCGTGAGCATGGCCTTCAGTGCGGCTTCTGCACGCCGGGAATCCTCATGTCAATAGAGGGGGAGACCCGAGCCGGCTCGTCGGCGGATGTCATCTGCGATGAAGTCCTCTCCGGGCATATGTGCAGATGCACGGGATATCAAAGTATTCGCGCAGCTATCCATGATTATTTCGCCAATAGGGAACAAGTATGATTACTCCTCCAGACAGTCAGCGCCCGAGTCTTATTGGGGCGAGTGTTCGTCGCGTCAACGATCCTAGACTCCTGACGGGTAAGGGGCGTTTTGTTGACGACATTGTTCTTCCAGGGATGCTGCATGCACACATTATTCGAAGCCAGGTTGCCCATGGCACTCTCGTAGAATTCAATCCCGGTATTTCATCTGCCCACCTTATCCTCGGGCCAGACGATATGGACGCGTCCACCGAGCCGTTGCCATTCGTGTGGCTTGCACCCGGTCAGAAGCACCTAAGTGTTCCTCTTGGTGACCGAACCATGAGGTACGTGGGCCAGCCGATTGGCATCGCTATCGCTGGATCGAGGGCATTAGCCGAGGATGCGGTTGAGACAATTGAGATGACGATCGACCACCTTCCCGGAGTTGCTGACTCTCTGGCGGCATTGACAGCAGGTGCGCCAATACTTTACCCAGGGCACGGATCCAATGTTGCTGTGGAATTTAGTCTTGGCGATGAGCCCGATGTCATCGAAGGAATCATGGCCGCGGCTCCTTTGGTCGTGAGCCGACGGCTGCGAATCCCACGAATTGTGCCGAGTCCAATGGAAACCCGAGGGATTGTGGCCGATTGGTCAGCAGGCACAGCCACGCTAACTGTCTGGATATCAACCCAAACGCCTCATCACGTTCGCGACCAGCTTGCCCATGTCCTTCGACTAAAGACAAATCAAGTGCGGGTCATTGCCGGCGATGTCGGTGGCGGGTTCGGAGCTAAGGAACACCTCTACCCGGACGAAATTATGGCATCCCTTGCCGCTATGCGCCTCGGTGTCCCAGTGAAATGGATCGAGGATCGCAACGAGCACTTCACAGCTACCTGCCATGGCCGAGATGCCGTTCATGACGCCCGGCTAGCGATGACCGAGGAAGGTACTTTTCTCGCGATACATACCCGGATTACCGGTAACCTCGGCGCCCATTTTTCCAACGTCGGTACGGGGCCATTCAGAGTGTCTGGCCTGATGCTTCCTGGTCCTTATCGTTTTGCTAACGCTGGCGCCCACATTACGGCCGTCTACACGAATACGACGCCCACGGGTGCTTATCGCGGTTTTGGTATGCAGGAGGCGGCATGGGTCCGGGAGCGATTGGTTGACGAGGCGGCACGCGAACTTGGCGTCGATCCTCTTGAGCTTCGACTACGCAACGTAATCGGCCAAGACGAGCTGCCTCACGTTACACCCACCTTCCAAAATTACGACTCTGGAGATTACAGCCGCAGTTTGGTAATGATCCGTGACCGAATTCGCGAACATGATCCGGTTGTTGATACCAATCCGCGGATTCGGCGTGGCGTCGGTATTGCCGCACACGTTGAGTTCACCGGTCTTGGTCCGAGTGTGGCGCAGCAGATTGTCGGCTTCCGCCTCGGCGGCTACGAGACCGCGGTCGTACGTATGGAGCCAGATGGGAGCGTTAATGTCTCATCGGGTGTCATGGGTATGGGCCAGGGCATCGAAACCACCCTTGCTCAATTGGCGGCGGATTGTTTGGGCGTCGATATGGAAAGAGTCAGCGTCCACTTAGGCGACACTGCGGTGGCGCCCTACTCAGCGGCGGGATCTATTGCCAGCCGCTCCATGACGGTCGGGGGCGGAGCGGTTGTGACAGCGGCCGGAATTCTTCGGGAAAAGATCCTGCGGATTGCCGCTCATAGGTTGGAGGCAAGCACTCAGGATTTACTTATCACCGACGGTTGGGTGAGAATCAAGGGCGACCCGTCATCAGGGATGACTCTCGAAGATGTAGCTGAACACTCCTATCTTGGATGGCACTTACCAGACGGGGAGATTCCCGGTCTGGAGGTTGAGTTCATTCACGAGCCTTCGAACATAAGTTATCCTTACGCTACCCACGCTGCGGCGGTAGCCGTAGACCTTGACACGGGGCAGATTCGAGTCGAGCATTATTGGGTCGCTCACGATAGTGGAGTGGTCGTCAATCCGCAGATAGTGGACGGCCAGATCGCAGGAGGCGTGGCGCAGGGACTCGGGATCGCACTCTTTGAAAAAATGCTTTACGAGGAGAGTGGCCAACCCAAGAGCACGACTTTCTTGGACTACCTCCTCCCACTTTCAAGCGACGTGCCCGATCTTGTGATGGACCACTTCGAAACACCGGCGCCGCACATCCCTGGTGGGATGAAGGGTGTCGGGGAAGGCGGCACCATTGTCGCACCCGTTGCCATTGGGAATGCGGTAGCGGCCGCGGTCCCGGAGATCGCCGGGCTTCTCCTAGAGACCCCCCTTTCTCCCGGGCGGCTTTGGGAACTCTTGCACTCGGCGGGGTTGCACGATGAGTAGCTTCTCGGCACTGAGCGCAGATCGGGTAACGAAGTCGTTCGGTGATGCGATTGCTCTCAAAGCCGTGGATTTTCAATGTAATGCCGGGGAAGTGCATGCCTTACTAGGGGAGAATGGTGCCGGCAAAAGTACTCTGATACAAATTCTTACCGGAGCCATGTCTCCGGACCACGGCTCGGTGAACGTCAATGGGAAAAGTCACAGCTTTCGGAGTCCGCTGGAAGCACGGTTGGCGGGCATTGGTGTGGTTTATCAGGACTTCAAGCTATTCCCTCATTTGTCGGTCGCAGAAAATATCTGTGTGGCTTCGCCGGCTGACGTAACCCGGTCAGGGTTTCTTTCCCGTAAACGTATGAATGATAAAGCTGCAGGGATTCTGGCCAATTTCGGTATAGCGATAGACCCTAGACGTCAGGTTCGTCTACTCGACGCCGCAGAGCGCAAGCTCGTGGAAATTTCGCGCGCTCTCCAAACTGACCCTGAGTACCTAGTCCTTGATGAACCGACTGCTGCGCTGGAGCCAAAGGAGACACACCGGCTCCTATCTATGATCGACCGGCTTAGGAAACATGGTAAGGGCGTGATTCTTGTCACCCACCGACTGCAGGAGGTCAGGGAAATTGCCGATCGGGCAACTGCACTTCGCGATGGAGAATATGCCGGCACACTTACCCGAGACCAGTTCTCGCGGGACGCGCTTTCCGAGCTGGTTGTGGGCCGAACTGTCGAGCAGCATGTCGGTCCTGACCATTCGCCCGGAGAAGTTCGCATGAGCCTGAGTGGGCTTGTTCTGCGGGCCAACTCGGCAGCTATCAGTGTCGAGGTCCGTGAGCGCGAGTTGGTGGCTATCGTGGGCCTTATTGGGTCGGGTGTCCCGAGCATTATGAAGGTCGCAGGGGGGGCTGTAGCAACACCTAAAAGCGCTTGCCTCGTCTTGAATGGCAAGAATATTCGGTTGCGCGGCCCAATAGAGGCTCAGGAAAAGGGGATCGGCTTTGTGAGTGATGATCGCAAGGGGAACGGCATCGTACCCCTCCGATCGTCGGCCGAAAATATTGCACTCCCATCTCTGCGTCGCTTTGGAGGGCCGTTTTCTCACCGCAATGCCTTTCGCCACGCAGCAGTTAACTGCCAGCAAATGTTCGACATTCGCTGGACCTCGCCCGATCAGCCAGCAGGTTCACTTTCAGGTGGCAACCAGCAGAAGGTGGTTTTAAGTCGTTGGATTGTGCGCGAGTCGACATTCTTGGTGATCCAGGAGCCCTCACAAGGTGTGGACATCGGTGCACGACTGCAGATTCATGACTATCTCGTTGAATTCGCGAGGTCGGGAGGTGCTGTGCTCTTCTCAAGCTCTGACCTTGACGAGGTCAGAGATATTGCCCACCGTATCTACGTAATACATTCCGGCGAGGTCGTGGCCGAGTTCGTGAACAACCATGACCACCCAGTCAGCCGAAGCAGGTTGACACAAGCGATGGCAGCCATGATCGACATTAATGCGATTAAGGAGCTCCGCGATGACTGAAACCAGAGGCACCATTCAATTGAGGAATGAGCATGGCCGGCGAAAGTCACGGATTTCTTTCGATTCGACGTTCGTTCCCGCCATCATAGTCATCTTGTTTGTTATCTTGTCTATAGCCTCGCCAGTGTTCCTCAGCTCGCGAAATCTCTCCCAGATCCTGCTCCAGATCTCGACCTTGGGCATTGCAGCCGTTGGGGCGACCTTTGTCATCATCACTGGAGATCTTGACCTATCTATCGGGGCGAATGTAGCCCTATCTGGGGTTATAACCGCGGTCGCCACCATGCAGTGGTTCGATGGAAACTGGATTCTTGGTGTGGTGATCGGTCTCGCGTGTGGAGTTACGATCGGCCTAATCAATGGGCTTCTGTCAGCGATTCTTCGAGTACCGGCTTTCATCTCGACATTAGGTGTGGGAGTAATTGCCGGCGGTCTCGCGCTTTGGTTGACCAATGGACTTACTGTGTCCGGGTTACCCGCCGGTTTTGCTGCGTTGGCCACGACAAACTTCCTTGGGCTGCAGACGTTGGTTTGGTTCATGCTCGCTACCTTCGTTGTGGGCGGGATCGTGCTGCATTTCACGAACCATGGCCTTCGCACTTTCGCTGTTGGAGGGAACCGCGAGGCGGCATTTTTTTCTGGCGTACCTGTAGCGCGCGTGCGCATCACGAATTTCATGATTGCGGGCCTGTGTGCAGGGCTCGCAGGGGTCCTGCTCACGGCGCGCGTTCAAGCGGGCCAGCCAAGCATCAGCACCACGCTCACTCTTTACGCGACGGCGGCCGTGATTCTGGGTGGTACTTCGCTTCTCGGCGGGCAGGGTTCGATGCTTCGAAGTTTCTTCGGCATCCTCCTAATCGGTGTTGTGCAGAACGGCCTCGACATTATGCGCGTTGATTACGCGTTAAAGGAAGTCGCGGTCGGTACAGTCTTCGTCCTTGCGGCAGCCTCAGAGGCTCTCAGGAGAAGGGGGTGACCTTCCCGGGGCACCTTAAGTTGGTTTCCAGGTATTACCAAACTAAAGGAGTAACAGATATGAATCGCAACAGAAATCGAAGGGTTTTGACTGGTTCCATTGTGGCAGCCTCGATGGCCCTATTACTTACAGGCTGTTCTGGCAGCACGACCAGCTCACCTGAGTCTGCATCCGCCTCCGCCTCGGAATCGACTGCTGAGGTCAAGCCTTTGACGATCGGGGTAAGCCTATATTCGCAGCAGATACCGCTGTTCGTCGAAATGCTCGAAGGGATTAATGATCTCGCGGCCGAAAAGGGAGTAGAAATCATTTTCGCGGATGGCGGTGGAAGTGCAGAACAGCAGACAAACCAGATCGAGAACATGATTACCAGCGGAGTCGACGCGATGATTGCATCGCCCGTCGATGCCGCAGCAATGGTGCCTGCCTATCAGAGCGTGATGGCGGCGGGTATCCCGATCTTCTCCGCGGCGAACAAGGTCGCCGATGAGTACGAGTCAGGCTTCGTTGGTCCTGATCTGGTCTCATACGCGACCCAAACGTTGGATCGACTCATTGACTGCATGGGTGGAGAGGGTGAGCTCGTTCTCGTCACCGGACCCCCGCAGATTTCCTTCGTACAGTTGCAGCAGCTGGGCTGGGATGCTTCGCTCGCCAATCATCCCAACGTTAAGGTTGTCCAAACCCTAGTCGATGAGGACCTTTCTACGGCTAAAGCCGTTGACCTCGCGAACGCGGCATTGACGGCAAATCCCAACGTTAGTGGCATCTTGAGTAGTACGGACAACATAGGCGTGGGTGTGGTCCAGGCGATGAAGGGCCAAGGCATCGATCCAGCGACCATCTGCACTGCTGGTTGGGACGCACAGCCCAACGCTGTAGAACTCGTTAAAGATGGATCCAACTACTTCACCCTGTCCTACCTGGCTTACAAGTGGGGTCAGGTTGCGCTCGAGACTGCTATAGCAGCTGCTCAGGGCACTATGCCTGAGTCACACTACGTAGTGACCGATGGACTTTTCGTCGACTCGACTAACGTGAATAACCTCACGCCTGATCAGATCAAGGGCAAGGAACCGTTGTCCTGACCTAGTGATGAATGGTGGGGTGCCGGAAAGCCGTCACCCCACCGTTCATGTGGAAATACGCTCAATTGGGGCGAATCGGTGGATTGAGTAGGGCTAGGAATGGGAAGGTTATAGTGGCCAACTTCAACTTTGAAGCGATACCCGGGTTCCGATCAGGGTCACCGCCCCAGTACCTCGGCTATCACGAGGAGGTTGACTTCATGGACGAGCTTGAGGCCGTGTGGGGTCAAAAGTGGGGCGCCCAAGGCATTGGGAGACTGAGGCAGGTAGCCATGAGCCCACCGACAGCGGTTGAGGTTCTTCCTGAGTACGACACTGAGCGGGCCTTTTTCTTGTACGGCGGGGACTTACCCAACCTCGATCTCATGATCGAGCAGCACGCTGGACTCATGGAGGCCTACCGCAGTCTGGGAATTGACGTTCTGACGTTCAACTACCCTGAGACCCCGCAGTCGGCGTACGGTCCACTCAAGCGCGCGGTCTCAGCCGCAGCAGGATTTGTCATCAATGGCGGCGCTATCATCGCTCGTGAAGGCGCGCCCTACTGGCGCGGTCGATCGCGCTACGTGTCGCAGTATTTGCAATCAATCAACTGTCCGATTCTGCTCACGGTGCATGGCAAGGGTGTGTGTGAGGTTGGCGCCTTCACACGGATGGCAGACGATCTAATCATTGCTATGCTTAGTCAGGATTGCAACCAGGATGGTCTTGACCAAGTGCGGCCCGTCCTAGAGCGTGCCGGGTATCAGGTCTGGGTTGCGCGATCACCGGGTCCCCTCCACCATTACCACCCGGAGATATTCGGATGGATGCATGCGGACATGTGGGTCGCGCCACTGGACCGCCGGCTTGCTCTGGTGTATCCGCCTTGGTGCGACTTTGAGACGCTGCGTTATCTGCACTCCATAGGCTACGAGCTCATTGAGGCGGACCGTGATGAGATGGAGACCGTGGCAGCTGCAAACCTCATTACGATCGAGCCGAATTTGGTCGTCATGTCGAGCGGCGCCCCTCGAACGCGTCGACTGCTTGAACAAAGTGGCGTCGAGGTCATCGAAGTCTCCTACGACGAGGTCATCAAGTACGGAGGAGGGATACGCTGTACAACGATGCAGCTGGTCCGAGAGGCCGGGCCGATGGCCTTCGCGCAGTGAAGCAGAAGTCTATGAGGGATATGACGTTCCCGAGGAGAGTCCTCGAAACTGGGAGACGCGGCACCCCACCTGCCTCCTGCAATAAACGGGGCCCCGCGCTCGAATCCTACGAGGTCACGCAGGTTTATATCTGGCTTGCCCTCTCGGCCACTCGTGGAGCGATGGGCCGGTTCACTTGGCCCGTCAGCGGATTGGCCGTGAGATGACACCCCCTTACCTAATCGTCACGGGCGCCTCGTCGGGGATAGGTCGGGCGCTGGCGGTGGAGGCCGCGTCTCGCGGCTGGGCCGTTGTGCTCGTAGGACGGGACTCGGCTTGTCTGTTCGACCTTGTTTCCGAACTACCAGGCACGGGTCATGAGGTTCTCGTCGCTGACTTGGCCACGAGTGGTGGAATCTCTGCCGCCTGCGCACGGTTGCGCGACGAGGAGCGGCCTTGTGCCGGGGTCATCAATGCCGCGGGCCTAGGAACTTCACAGCCCTATCCCTGGGGAAGCATCCAAGATGAGCGGCGCATGCTTGAGTTGAACGTCGGCACTGTCCTTGAGTTGTCTCAGGTGGCGGCGGAAGTCCTTTGTCCCCGCGGCACGGGGATAATTGTCAACGTTTCGTCCACGGCTGCCTACTGGTCGGCCGGCACGTACGCTGGATCCAAAGCGTGGGTTCTGTCCGCGACTCAGGGCCTCGCAGCGCAATGTAGGACATCGGGAGTGCAGGTGATGGCGCTCGTACCGGGATTCACTCGGACGGATTTTCATGGACGTAGCGGCACTGATGCGAGCGGCGTGCGTCCTTGGATGTGGCTTACGCCGCAGGACGTCGCCCGCGCGGCTTTCGAGGGCCTCGACGCTGGCCGCGAAATCTGCGTCCCCAGCTTGCGCTATCGGATCCTCGTTGGCATGGTGCGCCACCTGCCGCCAGCGGGCCGAATTAGGGTTCTGCGCTGGCTAGCACCGTTGAAATCGAGTTCCTCCGACTGAATCAGGACATCAGCCGCCCGCGGTCGTGCTTCGCGGGCGCTGCCAGAAGACGATTCGGTGCTCAGCAAAAGAGACACAGGCTCCGAGTCGGACCTACCGAGCCAACCTCTTAGACTGAGGGCCTTTCATCGGCCTTCCATCACTATATGTATTTTGTAGTAGCATATTGTGTCTCTAACTCGGGTCTGTGCCAACCGCAAGCAGCTTGGAAATTAACGAAATTGAATAGCGCGATTCACTCTATGAGCGACCTCACGGTGATCGCGCTCTCGAACATCAAGGCCCCTGACTCGGATTAGCGAGGGGTAGCGAGTCTCGCAAAGGTGCTACTCTCATATGCCTTGCCTGATGGGTAGGACACCAACTCAAAGAACATGCCCCAGGGCGCGCGAAAGTAGACGAAGCGCGCCCCTGGACCAGCCTCGGGTCCTCCCATCGCGAGAGGGTCTCCGAGAACTTCGACGCTTGCAGCCCTGAGTTGAACAACGGCCCGATCCAAGTCCGCGACGTAGAACGCCACGTGGTGGCCTCCTGTTGCATCGGTCGTCGGCCATTGTCCGCTCATAGAGTCATTTTTGTATTGAAGTAGTTCGAAATTCATGCCCGCGACGCGCACCATCGCAATCCCCTCGACCGTGACCTCCGGCTCTCGAGCGAAATTGCCCACGTTTACCTCTGCGCTTGGAGAATAGCCGGGGTGTCTAAGAATAGTTTGTGCGCCAAAAACTTGTTCGAAGAATGCAATCGCCTCATCAAGATCTGGAACGGTGAGCCCCACATGATCGGTGCCACCGAATCCCACGCCGGCAAGGATCATGCCACGACTCGTCCACCGTTGACGGGGACGATAATCGCCGTGACTTGTCGCGACCGCTCGTCCACGAGGAACTCCATGGCCGATTCAAGGTCCTCGGCCGTCGCTAGGTCCTTGATCGACTGGCGATTTCGATACTCCTCCAACCGCTCAGCAGAGACTCGGTCGGCAATGTCAGGCGTCAGTACGATTCCCGGTGCAATGCAGTTGACCGTGACACCGTGAACACCCAATTCGCCCGCAAGTGCACGTGTGAAACCTATGATGCCTGCCTTAGTTGTGGCGTATGCAGACATGTTTCGAGCCTGAAGATCCGACACGACGCTGGACGTTAAGTTAACAATTCTGCCATTACCGTCCGCGATCAGCTCAGGTAAGAACTGTTGAGTAACCAGGAAGAGACTGTCAAGATTCACACGCATGAGCTGGTGCCACATTGCTAAGTCAGTCTCGTGGAAGGGAGCATACGGTGAGATACCTGCATTATTCACGACGACTCTAACGGGACGCAGACGCGAGCGGACCTCCTTGCCGAATGCATCGACCGTTTCGGGATTAGAAGCGTCTCCCTCAAATGAGAGACCCTCGCGCCCCTCTGATACGACTTCCGTAAGAGTTTCATGAGCGGACGACAGGTCGAGGATGGCTATGTCGTGACCCGCAGCTGCGAGAGTGCGCGCAAAGAGTCTGCCGATGCCCTGTGACGCACCGGTAACTACAGCTGTACCTCGCGACTGCCGCTTATCAGTTGTGGCGGACGACATGGAACCTGATGTAGCGATCGTCAACGTGAACGCGGCTGAATGCCACTGGCTCACCTTGGTCTGTGTAATGAGTTTCGAGAAGCATCACGTAGGGGGAACCAGAAGCGAGTTCAAGGGGAAAGTCCGGGGAGTCAGGCGCGACGACCGGAACTATTTCCACGACAACGTGATCGATGGTTCGTCCTGGCCAAGTCTGGCTGAAAGCAAAAATGGAATCGTCAAAATCATAGCCGCGACCGTCTTTTAGGGCCTTCTGTGTCGGCTTGGAGACGTAGTCGAATGGGATCTGGTCCTCAATGTAGAGCGCCGCATGGCCGTCGGCCAAGAAAATCTTCGATGTTGACACGACAGGAGTGGCATCCGTGACGTGCAGCGCAAGGATTGCCTCTGGCCCCGGGTGTTCTTCACGCCGATAGCGCCCGACGACCTTGACCTCCTCATGTTTAGCCTTGAGCATCGCACGAAAGCCGATGAGCCGTTGCAGGATCACACTCTCCCGGCCGATATGTGTGCGAATAACGGTGCCACGACCCGGCACGCGGCTGAGCATACCCAGTCTTTCGAGCGACTGTAACGCGGCCCGCAGAGTGGTCCGGCTGACGCTGAGCATTTCGGCTAGTTCGGGCTCGGAGGGCAGCCGGTCCTCGGGAAATCGGCGCTCCAGGATGGCCTCAAGCAGCGCCTTGGTAGTTCTATCAGTCAACGACGTGGTCCCGAGTCGAGGTACGACGCTCTGTGTCTTCTTCGCAGACACCTTCGTGCTACTTGTCATTTCTCGCTCCTGTGAATCGTGATGGGACTCCGTCTGGCAGAGGCGTATGAAACGTGCACATCGTCAGGTCGAGCAACATATAGTAGCCCACAAGTGTTACAAGTTCGATGAGGCACGTCGTTCCTAGGATGAGTTGGGCTTGTAGATATTCGTGTTCGCTGATTTCCAAACGCATTGCGAGACTAGATGCGAGGCGCACGACGATCGCATCATCCCGATTGAAGGACTCGCTGCCATCGCCGTCAAGAATCCCGCTGAGTTCTTCGTCAGTGACTCCGGCAGCGCGAGCTATCTGCTCGTGGGCATACCACTCGAATTCGCTGCGCAATGCTGCGGCGACCGAGAGGATCGCAATCTCGCGCGCCCGCGCTGAGAGTCCGGTCTGGAACCGGATCGCCGATCCAAGGGACTGCAGGGCAGAGCCGACCGACGGCGCGAGGACCATCGAGTTGAATGGACCTTCCAGGCACCCGTCTTCGTTAGTGAGCCGGAAGTGCTGGGGACCCAACGCGCGTGGTCCACGGGCAATCGAGTCATAAAGAGATTCGCCATCATGTGGTAGTTCGCTAGGTTTAGGCCAAGGCAGGCGCCCGTGTGTCAACATCAAGTCGTCCTCCATTCTTATCCCTTATTTCAAAGTATGTCATACAGAAAACAAATATGATATGCTTTTTTGATTATACGAGGCCAAAAGGAGTCAAAAATGAGCATTTCTGAGTCTGAGACACCCTTATCGGTCTCGCGCCGGTCTTGGGGCGATGAAGAAGTATTTGAAGAAGAAATCAAGCGAATCTTCTCAAAGACTTGGCAGTTCGTTGCTCACGAGAGCGAGATGCCAGAGCCGGGCGATTACGTTCAGCGCAAGATGGGGTTGGACCGCGTTATCGTTATTCGTAGCGAGGATGGCGTCGTCAGAGTATTCCTCAATTCTTGCCGTCACCGTGGAGTTCCCTTGTGTCGAGCAGACGAAGGCAACACATCTCATTTTCGCTGCAGTTATCACGGTTGGACTTACGCGAACACGGGTGAGTTGCGGGGCGTAACTTATCAGCCAGATGTGTATGGGAAAAATGGGATTGACAAGTCTACGCTGGGCCTTTACGAGCCGGCACAAGTTGACACTTTCATGGGGCTGGTTTTCGCCAATTGGGATCCGGATGCAATCCCATTGAACGAGTATCTCGGTGATCTCAAATGGTATCTTCATGCAATCTTGGGAAAGTTCGATGGAGGCATGGAAGTCGTTGGAACTCCCGTGCGAAACATTGTCCAGGCTAATTGGAAAACCGAAGGCGAGAACCTTTCGGGAGATGGTTATCACACGATGGTGACCCACGCGACAGCTGTAGAGTTGGGCCTTTTCGCAACCACTGCTGACTTGGAAAAACTTACTGAGAACCTCAAGCCACGCTTTTCTGGCCGCACAGTGGATTGCGGAAATGGTCACACCATCCGTGTTCAGCGATTACCTGTTGAAATTGATGAGAACATGTATTGGGGGTACCCAGTGCACATGTGGGAGTCATTCGATCGCAACCTTGACAAGGGTCAGCAGGAGATGATGTCTGCGCTTTCCGTCACGCATGGCTCAATTTTTCCAAACGCGTCTTTCCTTGAAAACTTTAAAACCAACGTTGACGGGCCAGACCTGCATGCTCGCTACATCAGATTCACAGTGCGCTATCCAATATCTGCGACTCAATGCGAGGTCGTGTGGTTTCTCTTTAGACCAAAGGAAGCTGACCCCGTCTGGAACCGCCTATCATCGCTCGCTTATCTGCGGACTAACGGACCATCAGGAGTCTTCGAAATCGATGACGCCGAGAATTTCGTGGGAATTTCAGAGGCATCAGTGGGTGCCATAGCTCGCGAGCTGGACGTGACATACCTCGGTGGGTTAAATCATCCCCAAACGACGGAAAGTGTCGGCTGGCCAGGGAAGGTCGTTGATGGTGATAAGACTGAGCGAACCCTGCGGGCTTTTCACCGGCAGTGGGCAAAGTACATGGGTGAAGGCTCAGGAGTGGTGTCGTGAACTCCATTTACGCTCCTCCATTCAAGGAGAAGTCAGATACTTTTGCAGGATTAGACGTCCATGCTGGTGTAGCGTTGTTCCTTAGTCGAGAGGCTGAGGCAGCCGACAGCCGTAACTATGTCGATTGGCTCAGATTGGTCGATGAAAACTTCACATACAGAATTCCGGTGCCGCGCACTCCAGACAACCCTTTCGCCCCGCACTACGACGCTCGAGCGTTGTTAATCGACGAGTCGCGCTGGTCTCTAGAGACCCAGTGGTTTAGTCGGTTTGATAAGAAAATGTACGAGACGTCGTGGGCGGAGAATCCGCCGGTGCGATTCCGCCATTTTGTGAGCAACGTGCGAGTCAGACTCGTGGAGAATGAAGTTTTGCTAGATGTGCGAAGTAACGTGCTACTGATTGGTACAAGGCAGTCAGACGCACCTAAGTTTATCTCTGCCGAACGATTCGACGCGGTTCGCATCAACGGAGACAGCTACACGCTCGTTGAGCGTTGGGCTGTTCTAGATCAGTCAGTAATCGACTTTCCACAGCTTCGGATCATGTTGTGACTTCGCTGCCGGAATTTAACGACGGAAGCGAGAGCGAGATCCTTGTCGTTAACGAATTTGCCGCGGTAGTCGTTCGCAAAGTCTCCACTCGAAACGGCGAGCGGCTGGAGATCCGCTCGATCGGAAAAGACTCGTTTGTTCGGTTGGATGCGATTGCACTTGAGGCACTTACTTGGTCGAGCGCATTCGAGGTGGGACAGGCACTGGAAACTCCGATGGGCCCCGAAGGGCAACAGTCATGACTCCACTTGTCTTGAGTGCACCGGAAAGAGGCGGCCTGCGGGCGCTGCGGGCGTTAGGCGGCTCGGCAATCGGTTCGACGACTCTCGCTTGGTGCGATCACAAGTCGCTTGAAGATTCGGTGACCGACATCATTTCTAACAACGGGAACGCGCTGTTCGTTGACGTGGACGTCGAAGGCGCAGCCGCTGCTGCGCTGGCCCACCAAATCCAGGTTATGGGCGTTCCACAATTTGTTGCTGTCGTGGTGGAACACGCGGATGATCTGGGTCAAGCAGTAGATCTCGCGCGTCTCGTACTTGCTTCGGTTCCTCGCTGCGCTGTACTCGTCGTTGGTGGACCCGATTCGCAGCGCGCAATCGCTGGGGTGGCACTCGAACTCGAACTCTCGGAGCCCCTCAACGTGGCCATCGAGGATTTGCTTGGAACCGCTGAGGAACTCGCGGCGGCCGCACAATGGGAAGACGTCTCATAATAGTTAGCACCAAATTTATTTGAATCATTCTATCAGATTGGAGATCATGACTAAATACAAGATTGGTGAAGCGCGCACCTGGGCTCTTGAGAGCCTGCGTGGTTGCGCAGGATGCATTCAGCCGACATTCACGGACGCACTCGACGAGCTGAACGAGCAAGCGATCCGTTTCGACGTGCAGCGTGAGAAGGAAATCGGGATGGCCGGCCTCCTAATCGTTTCAGAGTGCGGCACAACGCCCTCGGAGTTCGAGGAATTCACAAGGATCGTCGTCGATGAGGCTGGGGACGACCTCGTGACCATCCTTCAGGTTTCAGAGCCTACGTTGGATGACTCTGTGGCGGCCGCGGTGATGGGTTCTGAAGTGGGGGTGGATCTTTTAATGCCTTCATATCCTTTGTACTTCAATCCGGCGAGTCTTGACGATGTTTACAAGTTCACCAAGCGCATCGGCGATACCTCTGGCCTGGGCCTAATAATCTTTGCATTAGACCAGTGGAATTTCGGCCGCCTGCATCCTGCAGGCTTTCCCATTTCACTCCTCGAGCGCATGGTCGAAGACATTCCCCAGGTGGTTGCAATAAAGAACGAGGTGGGCGGCCCCGGAGTAGGAGGCATCGCAGCAGTTTTCGAGCGGTTTAAGGGGCGGGTCGTAGTGACGGACCCCCTCGAATTCAACGCGCCAGCATGGATTGCGAACTACGGCATGTCCTTCATGGGTACATCTAACTACGAATGGCTGGGTTCAACAGTCCCGACCATGCTCAAATTGCTGAGTAAGCCAGACACATGGGATGCGGGTATGGAGTTGTACTGGCGTATGGCACCTGCACGACGTGCGCATGCTGCAGTCTGTACTCCACTGGTCGCCAACAGCGGTTTGGTGCCGCGCATGCATTGGAAATATCAAGGATGGCTCAATGGTTTCAATGGCGGCCCGATTCGGCAACCGCATATGCGAATCAGCGCCGCGCAAATGGGCACTTTGCGTAATGCCGCTATCGCCTCCGGACTCGACGTGACGTCTGACGACGATTCCCTGTTCTACACCGGCAGGAACCCGCGATGAGCGACTACGGACAGATGCTGCTCATCAACGGACACGAAGTCGATCGACTGGCGACGATGCCACTCGCGCTCGAGGCTGCAGAGGAGGCTGCGCGACTTGTCGCGCAAGGAAACATCATTACTGGACGCGTTCAGGTGAATGGCCCGGTCGCCTGGATGAGGATTCTCGCCGGAACTGTCTCATCATTGGACTTGCTCGGGTACAAGGAGTTCCACCGTGTCGGCCGTGACGTGCGCTATCACGTGCACCTGTTTCGAGAATCGACAGGAGAGATACTCGGAGTTGTCGATGGGCGAAGGATCACCAGCCTGAGAACTGCGGCATCCGCCGCAGCCGCGATTAGGCATTGGGCCGGAGGTGACATTTTTCGAATTGGTCTCATCGGCTCGGGGGAGGAGGCGCGTGAGGGACTACGAGCAGTAACTGCGGCAACAGCTGTCTCAAGTGCCAAAGTGTTCAGCCCGACCGAAGTTAATCGACTCGCATTTGCAGACGAAATGAGCGCTGAACTTGGCATAGAAGTGACTGCCGCTGAGAACGCTCAGGACGTTACACGTGTCAGCGACGTCCTCTACGTTGCGACGTCGTCTCATCACGACCCAATCCTGCGCCCGTCGGACCTCGGCGATGTGCGACTCATCGCCGCCATCGGGTCCACGCAGCCGGTACACCGGGAGCTAACGGGGGATGTATTTCTCGGCGCGACTGTGACCATAGTTGACACGCCGGATGCAACGCATGAATCAGGTGACTGTATCGAGGCAACGACCATGGGGTGGGAACCAGCAACAGCCACACTCCTAGGCGACTATCTGCTGACGGATACTCCCAACCGTGAAAATCTGACGATCTTCAAGTCCATCGGCAGCGTGGAGCAGGACCTCGTTCTTGCTTATCACATTTTCCAAGCAGCAAAGGGGTCGCAGTCCGGCGTCCTCGCCACGGACGTGGCATCCCTGCGCGTTATGCGCTAACCCGAAGGAGATCAATATGCAAATCGTCGACCTGTCACACAATTGGGGAATGCACACCCCGGGGTGGGTGGGATATCCCGGGTGCAAGATCTACTACACCCAGACACTCCAGACAAACCGAATCGTCTCGCAGCGGATCGAGACATCACTGCATACAGGGACGCATCTCGATGGACCGATCCACGCGGCGGACGGTGGCGCAGACATGGCTTCTTTGCCGCTGACCAAGCTTATCCACGAGGGTGTAATTGTTGACCTGTCTGATGTCTTAAGCGACTGGGACGTCATCACTCCCGAGCACATTCTATCGAAGGTGGAGGTGAAAAAGGGCGACATCATTATCATCCATACCGGCTGGCACAAGTACTACACCGGACAGCCGCAGCAGGACCTCGTCCGATACTTTTGCATGCACCCTGGAGGAGGCCTGGAACTGGCTAAATGGATGATGGACATGGAGATTTCGTGGTGGGGAATTGATGCCGGTTCAGGTGACCATCCGATGAACACGACCATCCGGCACATGCGCCCGGATATCACCAAGAGGTTCGAGGAACACGTTGGCATGTCGGCACTGGAGTACTTCGGTGAGTACGAGTACGTACACCACTTGTCGGGCCGAGTTATCAAGGAAGACTTGTTCCCAATGCACCACCTCGCATTTCCCGCTGGCTGCATCCATGCCGAGAACGTTGGCGGTGACATCGAGGCTGTGCTCAACAAGCGATGCGTCATCGGGGCGTTCCCCTGGAAGATCGAAGGTGGGGAGGGATGCCCATGTCGGATCATGGCCTTTTTCGATATCGGACCGAACGATGTCGTCGACGCTGTCGCAGAGGGTATCTTTTCTGTGGCAGGCAGATAACTGATCGTCATGACACGCACCCGCACGGTTGCCCTCGTTCAGATGCAGTCGGTCGCGCTGGACGCGGAGGCAAATGCTTCCAGATCGGCCCGTGAGATTCACCGAGCAACGGCCGCGGGTGCGTCGGTCGTCATTCTTCCGGAATTGGTTGCCTGCGGATACGTCACCGATCGCGACCGACTAAAAGACGTCGCCGAGAGCCTTGACTCACCTGGACCGTGTCTGACGGCGTGGGCCGAATCAGCACGCTGCAGGAAGACGACCGTCATTGCCGGGTTTGCAGAAGCAGTAGGGGATCGGATCTACAACTCGGTGGTCACGATTGATCCCAGAGGTGAAACAGTCTCGCTTTACCGCAAATTGCATTTGTTCGGGTCCGAGCGAGACTGTTTTGCACCGGGAGATGTCGGCCTGCCGGTGGTTGACATCGGAGGAGTCAAGATAGGCGTCATCGTGTGCTACGACCTGCGATTTCCCGAGGTCGTCCGGATCCTTGCGTTGCGGGGCGCGGAACTCGTCGCGGTACCGACGGCTTGGGTGACCGGCTTTGACAAGGTCAATCTCCCTGACGGTCGGATCGGGCAAGTCGAGGGCGCAATCGTTCAAGCGAACCTCAGCCAGGTGTTTATTGCCTGTGCGGACCAGGTCGGTTCGGTTGAGGAGCAGGTGTTCCTCGGTCGATCCGTGGGCGTGGATCCGTTTGGTGATGTCCTCGTGGGACCTGGATCTGCGTCGTTGGAGGAGATACTAATCTTTTCGCTGGACGCAGACGAGGTGGAACGGGCGCGGCACCGAGGGAGAGGAATCGATCCCTTCGACAACCGTCGGACGGATGTATATGGAAAGCTACTCGGCTACGTTGAGCAGGGCGATCCACAGGTAAAGGAGTAAAAAGTGCAATCAACCAGCATTACCCACATTCGCTATGTCGCACTGGGTGTTCGCGACTTCGCGGATCAGCGAGAGTTCTATCGGGATATTTGGGGCCTTGAGCAACGGGATTCCGACAGTGGTTTGCAGTACTTTGGGGCGCCCGCCACATCGGACCCTTACATCCTTCGCCTTCGCGAGAGCGAGTACGACCGACTTGATCTCATTTCTTTCGCCGTGCCGTCTTCAAAAGAAGTAGACGCCCTGGCAGTACACCTCAGTCGGTCGGGTGCCCAACTCATCGATGCCCCTTGCGAGACTCCAGGTCCGGGTGGCGGCTACGGATTCCGTTTCTTTGATCACGAGGGTCGAACCCTCGAAGTACTTTCCGACGTTCGTTCGACGCCTGCACGGGAGCTTGCTGAACGCGAGTGGCAACCCGGCAAGCTGTCTCACGTGGTCCTAAATTCTACTGATATTGAGACTGCGGCAGCCTGGTATGGAACTCATTTGGGCTTGCAGGTGTCTGATCGGTTGGCTGATCACATGGTCTTCCTCCGAGGGAACTCGAATAGTCACCACACCATGGCCTTAGCTGCCAGTCCCCACGTTTCTTTAAACCATGTGGCTTATGAGACTCGTGGGTTGGATGAGTACATGCGAGCGTCCGGCCGATTGATCAGGTCGGGACTTCCCTGCGTATGGGGGCCGGGCCGACATGGACCGGGAGACAACACGTTTGCATATTTCAGCGATAGATCTGGTTTCGTGACCGAGTACACGACCGCCCTGCAAATTGTCGAAGACTGGAGCACGTGGACTCCCCGAGTGCACCCATCGACCCCGGAATGGTCCGACCAGTGGGGGACGGCGAACGTTCGCAACCCTGAGCCGTTCATCGGCTCGGCAGACGCAGGCATCTTCGTCGCGCCACTGATCTGAATTTATCGAGCTGTCAACCGAATAATAAGGAGCACCATGAATGTCGAGATCGACACGATACTTTGCAAGGCCTACGGAAACTGCACCTTTGAGGCGCCCGACTTCTTCGAGGTAAGCGACGCAACGGGCAAAGCCAAGTTACTGGTCGATGTCATACCCGATGATCGAGTTGACGAGATCCAGTCCGCGGCTGAGGCTTGCCCAACGCAGGCCATTCGAATACTTAACTAACTTCGCGATGCGGGGCCAACAGCAACTTGCCCATGCTCAGTCGCCCTTCCAAGCGGATGTGCTGCTCTGAGGCTTCCGATAGCGGTCGGCAGCTGTCCACATGTGATTTCAGCGCACCGGATGCTGCGAGAGCAAGCACTTCATGTGCGGCAAAACGCCATTGGTCAGACGTCCCGAGGAAGTCCTGACCACGGACGCGGCTCAATGAGTGCGATCCGGCCGACAGAAGTGCGAGATCAACGAGGGGTAGTGGCCCACCTGCTGTTCCATAGTAGACAACCTTCCCACGCGGACGCAATAATGAGAGGTCGCGCAGAGCATCTGGACCCCCGGTGGCATCAAACACCGTAGAGACGCCGTTTCGCTCAATGCGACGGATGCTCTCGATGAGGGAGATCGAGTCGACAACGACGCCCCCATTGCAGTACATCGACGCGAATGCCACCTTGTCAACACTGCTCACGACACCGATTACTCGTACACCTCGAAGGGCGAGCAATTGACTAAGTAGATGTCCGACGCCGCCGGCTGCAGCGAATACCACGGCGGTCTCTCCCTCTTTGAGCGGGCAAGCCTGCGCCGCGAGGTACCACGCTGTCGTACCCTGCATCATGAGCGACGCTGCTGTTTCCAAAGAGACCGAATCAGGAACATGGACAAACCAGTGAGCAGAGGCTGTCACTCGCTCGCTATAGCTGCTCGGTACCTTGGACCACGCAACCCGGTCTCCGACAGCAAAGCCATCTGCTGCAGAACCGATTTCTGTTACTTGTCCGCTGCCCTCGCTGCCCGGAATCCCAGTAGCCGGTAGCGGGACTTGTCCTTGGCGCTGCATGATGTCCCAGAAATTGATTCCTGCAAACGCCACCTCTACGCCGATGCCGTCGGAGATGGTTGTGGGGTATGGGACTTCGACAAGGCGTAGCGTTTCTGGGGGTCCCGGAGAACCAATATGTATTGCTCGCATTAAAGCCTCCACATCCTCGCCTTTCTTCCATCACAACCTCGACAACTTCGGACAAGTGCACATTCGATTCCGGCCTGGTCGCGCTCACGGTAATTCCTGCCTCGGCTGCCGCTATTCCAGCCCTTCGTTGTTCGTGGGGGTCTGTCGGCCGTGTGCTCGGCGGCCGCGACGCCGTGATCCAAGGCGCAATGTCGTAGCTGGCGTTTAGCGTCGTGGTGTCTACACGGGCTATCGCAACTGTTTGTATTGTCAAAGCATTTGACCATTGAAGCATTTGTCGTTGTTCTCTTCGGCAGAGGCCTCAACGACCGACCGGACGTTACACCGCAATCTTTTGCGGTGCGCTTTTGCCTGTCTTCGTCATTGCATTGCAAAAGTTTGTTGGTTAGTGACATGCGGATTCAGCGTCCCAGTAACGGTGCAGCAGTCGCCATCGCCACGTCGTCGGCAGATACGCCAGGCGCAGTTTCGACGAGGGCAAGGCCCTCCGAGGTTACATCGATGACGGCCAGATCCGTGATGATCCGATGAACCACTGCGCGACCGGTCAGCGGAAGCAGGCACTTTTGGAGGATCTTGGGGGAGCCATCCTTCGCGGTATGTTCCATCATGACGATCACACGCTTGGCGCCGTGTACGAGATCCATGGCGCCGCCCATACCTTTGATCATCTTTCCTGGAATCATCCAATTGGCGAGGTCACCAGTCTCTGATACTTGCATGGCACCCAGGACGGCGACGTCGATGTGGCCCCCGCGTATCATTGCGAAACTGGTGGCTGAGTCGAAGAACGAGGCCCCTGCATTCACAGTGACTGTCTCCTTCCCAGCGTTGATCAGATCGGCGTCTACCTCGTCCTCGTTTGGATAAGGGCCTGTGCCGAGGATTCCGTTCTCGGATTGCAGAACCAGATGCACGCCAAGCGGTAGGTGGTTCGGGACTAGCGTGGGCAGGCCTATGCCGAGATTGACGTACTGGCCGTTCGACAACTCTCTACCGACGCGTGCAGCTAGCCCCGCGCGATCCCAACTCATGCGCTAACCATGCGCTTCTCGATCCGCTTGGCTGCGGCTTGTTCGGGGGTCAGAACGATAACGTGTTTGACGAAGATGCCAGGCGTGTGCACGTGCTCTGGTGGAATTTGGCCAGGCTCAACGAGTTGTTCGACCTCAGCGATGGTCGTTCGCCCGGCAGCCGCGACGAGTGAATTGAAGTTATGGGTGGACTTGGCAAAGACGAGATTTCCGTGGCGGTCGCCCAGGCTCGCCCGAAGAAGGGCGAAATCGGTGGTGATCGAATGCTCAAGGACGTAGTCGAGCCCGTCGAAGCGACGGACCTCTTTGGCGGGGGACTCCAAAATAACTGAGCCATTGGGCGCGTAACGTAACGGCATGCCGCCATCGGCCACCGGTGTGCCGACTCCGGCTGGAGTGAAAAACGCTGGGATCCCGGCCCCCCCTGCCCGAAGTCGCTCGGCAAGGGTTCCCTGCGGATTGAGTTCGACCTCAAGTTCCCCCATGAGGAACTGGCGTTCAAACTCTTTGTTTTCTCCGACGTAGCTGGCGGTCATCCGATCGATACGACGAAGAGAAAGAAGCATGCCCAGCCCCCATTCATCAACCCCGCAGTTGTTCGACACAACGTTTAACCGGTCAGCGCCTTGAGTGACGAGCGCTTCGATCAACACCTGTGGAATACCGCAGAGGCCAAATCCCCCAACCGCGATGGATGACCCAGACACTATGGCCGAGACCGCCTCGGCCGCGCTACCGCACACTTTGTCCACAGGTTCTCCTTTAAGGTCTAACTATGCATGGTATTGTACTACAAAGTATATTCGAAAGGATGTGATTAATGTCAACGTTAGTGGCTGCCGGCACCTGGAGCGGATCATTTGTTCTAGGAAGGCGGCGGCAAGGCCGCATCATTGGGTACGACTGCGCAGTTCGGCTGGATAAAGCAGTTAGGACCCGGCCTTGAAGCCGATTTGCCAGGCACCCATCAGATCTTTGAATTTGAGCAACTTTCATATTGGATTTCAAAGCGCCGTCATTGGATTCCGGTCACGTTGTGTCGGGGTTATCAATGAGCAATGAGCCGAACGTGCAGACACAACGTAGGGGGGTTCTCGTCACGGGTGGCGCATCAGGAATCGGCCAGGCCGTCGTCAAAGCTTTCGCTGAGTTAGGTGACATTACTGTCTGCCTTGACGTTAGCCCATGCAAGGACGCGGCTCATAGTGTCATTGGCGATGTTCGAGACTCGTCTGCCCACCGTATCGCTGTTGACACGACTCTTGAGCATGCTGGAACGTTAGACGTGTTGGTTGTCAATGCAGGTGTACACGATGGGGGTATGGGGCTGGAACTAGATGCCACTGACTTCGTCGCCCGTATGCGCACCATACTCGATATCAACGTCATCGGTTACGCCCTCGCCCTCCAAGCTGCCGAAGTGGCCCTGCGCGACTCACGTGGCTGCGTGGTGATGACGTCGTCCGATGCAGCGTACCTCGAAGGACAGACAGGCGCGGGAATCGGATACACGGCATCAAAATACGCCGTAAGTGGGATCGCTCGTTGGGCGGCGCGCGCGTTCGCGCCGCACGTGCGTGTCAACGTGGTAGCTCCTGGTGGAGTTATGACGAATTTGCCCAGCGTTGGTGCACTTGGGACACCTGGAAGCCGATTGTTCCAAGATGAAACCGCCAAGCGAGCCTCAATAGCCTCTCGAACCATTCTCGGCACCGTGATGGAGCCAAACGAAATTGCCGAGTTGTACGTTTTCCTTGCATCCGGCGCAACTAGGGGTCTCACAGGAGCCGTGCTACGCCCTGATGGGGGTTTGGACTTGCGATGAGCCGAAATCTTCGGAAACTATCGACTGGGCCTTGGCGCACAATTCGACTGTCATTAGTGGAACAAAGACGGAGTTCAAGAACTTGTTTGTCAATCCTCAGTCCGGCTTTCCGGGCGGCCCGACGTACATGTGCGGTACCGAGTCCAACATGACGCCGGGGCATTCGGCTCCCGGTAACTACGTTGGCGGACGCAGACGTCAATCTAGTTATAGAGGTTGGCGAGCAAATTCTTGTTCAGCAGGCGCTTCCGTTGACTCATCACGCGGGGCTGATGACCTAGCTGCATTCCTGGACTTTACGTCGAGCCAGGCACCCATGTCGTTTACTTTGCCGACGTTCCTCAGTCGACGGAGGGACCCACCACATGCCGGTCCCATTAGGTCAAACTTGCCGCGCCACACTCGAGTTTTATGCGAGTCTGAGCACCGCCAACAATTCGGTCGTGGCCGAGGAATCTGGATCGAGGAATTCATAGTGGCCAGTTGCGGGGAGTTCGATGAGTATTGACGATGGTGCTTCTGAGCTCAAGTTTTTGACAAATCGTCTCGAATGTTCGATTGGCACGACTTTGTCCTCGGTGCCGTGTAACACGATGCACTCCACGTCACCGATGCCCACAGCCGCAAGCTCCATCCGCGCCCACGTTGCGACATCCTCTTCGGGGGATGCGCCGATCCATCGCTTGATTGCGCCCTCGTCCCAGCCCCCGTCGGCGGTAGCGCGCAAATAGGTCAGGGGAGCTAAGGGCAGCATGGCGGCCACACCAGGCACCGTCGATCCGGCCAGGCACAGGAAGCCGCCTGCGCTATGTCCGAGGAGGACGATCCGGACGGTCGCGGGGCTCTTTGCAACAATTGCTGCGATTGCGATGCGCACGTCCTCTACCGTCTGTCGGGGGTCGCTTACGGAGCCTGTTCGTCTGTACTCCACGTTTGCTACTAGGGCGCCCTCGTACGCGAGACGACGCGCAAGGGGCTCGTTCACTGACCGGTCAAACTCGGCTGCGAAGTAGCCTCCGTGGATGGTGACGATGACCACTGGTGCATCCTGATCTCCCCACAGGTCAATGAATTGGTCCGGGTGCGGGCCGTAGGCGAGAGTGGTCGAATGACCTGGATACTGGGTGGCGGCACGTTCTTGGACCTCAAATATCCACGACGCTAGTTCGTCATCGGACAGGTTATCGACCGACGTCATTCGCACGAGATCGATGGGGCCACATCCAGGGCAGGGTTACGTCGGAAGAAGCCGTGTGGCTTTAGGGCGAAACCGACTCTCTCCACGGGCATTACAGGCCAGTCTTCAGGCCGTGCGAAGTGTGTTGTGCCGAATGAATGCCAAATTACTAAAGGCGCATCGGTCAGGTCACGATCTGCTTTAATCCATGCGGGCAGTCCGTCGCCTCCCGGGTGCTGGTTGGGGAAGTCACCGGCTGGAAATCGTTCGTCAGGGCTGTATCGCGTGACCCATAGCGCGGTCTTAGCGAAGGTGGCGCGCTGAGCGACGGCGGATTCGTCGTCAGCGAGCATCAGCGGCCCAATTGCTGGCTCAAGCTTGTAGGCCACGGGTTCATCAAAATCATTCTTCTGTGAGTCGTTTGATATCAGCCAAGTTCGGCCTGCGGCAGCGTCGGTCGATCTCCGGGACTCAGACTCTCGCTTGATGGTCGTGGCCACCTTGCGTATCGCGTTGCCGTGTGGGTTGTCCGGCCCAATCGGTACCGATTGCGCATCGACTTCGATGACGGTGTTAAGCGGACCGTCGACAGAGGGGTCGAGGCGAACGCAGAACAGGTGCTGGTGATGCTGTCCGGCGAGCTCTGGGGCTACACGTGACAGGTGGGGTGAGCGTTCTCCCGGTGGTAATGAGGCTGTTTGGATAATTCCGGTCAGTTTGACTTCGCACTCAATGCTCCCATCCTGATAAAAGTACCAGAAGAACCCATAGTCGTAGTTGCCGACTGTGGCCCAGAACGACACGACAAGACGCCTACTGCGACGCACCGACGACCCGCCGAATTTCCAATTGGCCCCGCGCCACAGGACACCGAAATCCTCCTCATGCAAGCAGATGGCGCGCTCTAGGGTGTAGGGGTTTCCTTTGGAATCGCACATGTACCCGTCGAAGTAATAAATATTGCCAAGGCAGTCGCACCCCAGCGTGAGACTATTGGCTAGCGCGCCGAGGCCGTATTCTCCTGCGTCGAAGGCGCTGCGCCAGAAGTGGGAGGGCCGGGGGTCTCCGTACGGCACCACCATCTCACCGAAGGCGGCTCTTGACAGGACCGTGCGTCGGTTGCCTTCGTCGTCATAGGTGATGTCGTGCAAAACCATACCCTCGCGTGCATTCATGGAGACACGAAAGGACCACTTCTGCCACGACACAGTCCACCCGTCGACGGCGAAGCTTGGGCCTTCTGGCTGATTTATCTCTAAGGGCTTCAGATCTTCGCGGAGGGGGATTCCGTTACCGTCGTAGAAATTGGAGTCCTCAGCTGGGATCGGAAGCAGCTGGTCGTCGACAATCTTGAGAACCGTGCGGTTCGTGAGATCGACGTACGCGACGAGCCCGTCAATCGGGTGCGCGTACGCGTTGTCCTGCTCACTTCGGGCCATGTATGCGACTGCACGCACCACTCGAAGCCCCTGCTCGTCGGGGAAACTGAAGTTTCCCGCAGACATGGGATCGACTTGGATGAGATCAAAGTTGGTGATCCCGCGTTTGGCCACCGCGTGGCGCCATTCTGGTGAGGACTTGACGATCTCGTCGATGAGGATGAACTCATCTTCGACCAGCGGTGGCTGTGCGACGATGCCTTCGGCCGTGAGGTCGCGAGACTCGAGCACCAATGAACTAGTGACGGAAACCAGCCACACAATAGTGTGGCTGGTTGTCCGGTCAAGAGTGACCACGCGGACACGTCGATCCAGAGGAGCGTCTGACGCCAGCTCATCGCGAGAGGGCTCATCGAGGAGCATCAAGGAGAAGCACACATCCTGCGACGGGTCGAGTTGCTCTCGCACCATCCGAGTGGCTTCTCGGATTTCTCCGGGCAGCAGCGAGTCGAGCGGATTGGCGGCGCTCGCTTCCGGATCAAAATTTCGTTCAAGGGCGTGAGAAATGGGGCAACCTTTCACTGGTCGGCGGCTCGGGTGTGGGGAGGTCTAGATGCGTCTCAGCCTCCAAGTTCGACCGAGTAATCGATGTCGTGACCACGACGTAGTTTTACCTCGGCCAGAACCCAGCCGCTGAGGGCGGCGACGGGAATTAAGACTAGGAGCCACCGAGCGGACTCGGCTGAGCCCCCGAGGATGGAGTAGTTCTGGAAAGCGACGATAAATACGGCTATAAATGCGAGGAATGCCAGCGCAGGTGCAAGTTTAGTTGTCCAGATATTTGTCTCCAATCGAGTGCGAGCGAAGAATACGATGACCGCGGCACTGATCGTGATAAGACTCACGAGAAGACCCATGGTTCCTAGTCCGACTAGCCACGCATATGTGACGGTGAAAGGATCCGCGCCTGAAAAGGTGAACGCGCCAAGGACTAAGCCGATCGAGATAGACACTGCTATAGACGCAACCACGGGGTTACCTTGTCTGTTGGTATTCCCCAAGCCACGTGGTAGGACTCCAGCGCGTCCTAGGGCGAAGACATACCGCGAGATGACGCTTTGGAATCCGATGAAGAGGGCTAGGAAACTGAAAATAACGAGATAGCCAAGGTAGGTTGCGAAGCCGCCCCCGACGGCTTCAGCCGCTGCAACGAAAAGGAAGTCGCCAATCTGGTCCGGTGAAATTAAGGATGCGCTCGGGCCGAGTTGGACACTCAGGAGCCATGCCGAAACACAATAAAGAACGACGATGAAAGCAAGAGCGCCATAAACGGCTCGAGGAATGGTCTTCCGCGGTATCTTCGCCTCTTCGGAGAACACAACAGTGGCCTCCAAGCCGCTGTAGCAGATCATCGCAAGCAACAGGCCAATGCCGAAGCCAGACCCCAAGACAACAGATGGGGAAAATCCAGCGAATGAGTATCCTTCAGGCCCACCGTTTACCAACAAGGCAATGTCGAGAATCACGATGGAGACTGTTTCAATGGCGAGCAGAATTACGAGAAGCCGCGCATTGAGCGATACCCCGAATAGTCCGAGAATTGCAACGATGACGAAGAACGCGAAGGTCACCGCCGGAACGTTCATCCCTTCGCCGAGGATTTGAGCTGCAACCGCGCCGGAGATTGCATAGAACGCCACTATCGAGGATAGGTAAAAAAGGAGTGTGACGAGAGACATTGCGGTCGCGGCTTTTTTGCCAAATGCTCGATTGATATATGCGACAAAGCCGCCTGCATTCACCATGTGCCGGCTCATGGCTACGTACCCAACCGCGAACAGGGCGAACAAGATGCCTGCGATTGCGAACATCGCAGGGGCTGCGGATCCTTGTATCGCAAAGACTACCGGGATCCCTGCTGCTAATACTGAAACCGGCGCTACGGCAGATACGACGATGGCGGCAATAGCCAGGGCGCCCAGACGGCCGCGCGCTAGAGTCGATCCGGATTTAGCCAGCTGCGACTCGATGATTTGCGGATCGTTCATCAGTGCCTCCTATAGTTTTAGGTGAGCAGTTGCGATCAGAGTTTCCGTTGCTCACGTCAATATCGGCACTGTAGTGTTATCCCACAGTATCTGTCAGACATATAGCAAAAAATTTTTGTAAGAAATCAGGTGGGCGCCGGATTCATGTTCCGGCGAATCGTGGTGAGGAATTTATTGGACGTGCCCTTTTAGACCTGGGTCATCATATTTTTGGCGACCACCAGGTATCGGAGATCTGTCAATCATGCTCAAGAATCCACGAAAATTTGTTAGAGTTTGTTTGGTGAGTTGTGCAAATAATATCGAGTCACCCCAACAAATGGTTCAGGAGTTAGCGAAAGTTGACTACTTGGCTGCGCCTGGGTTGGCAACAGCACTGTTCTGCGCGGTGCGTTTGCCCCAGCCACTCCTTCTTGAAGGCGAAGCCGGGGTTGGTAAGACGCAAGCCGCTAAAGCTCTCGCCGCGCTTCTAGACACCCCATTGATTCGGTTGCAGTGTTTTGAGGGAATCGATGCATCAGAAGCGCTCTACGAGTGGAACTACCCGCGGCAACTGTTGAGTATCCGCATGGCGGAATCTCAAGGTAGGGCGATTGAGGAAAGTTCACTTTTTAGTCGGGAGTTCTTAATTGAGCGACCGCTACTGCAGGCTTTGGAATACGACGGTCCAAATCCAGCTGTCCTTCTGATTGACGAAGTCGATCGGGCGGACGAAGAATTTGAAGCTTTTCTACTTGAAACGCTGGCAGAATCAAGCGTGAGTATTCCTGAACTTGGCACTTTGAAAGCAAAGCGAAAACCGATAATAATTTTAACTTCTAATAGAACCCGTGATTTACATGATGCACTTAAGCGACGTTGTTTGTACCACTGGATTGACTACCCAAGTTTGGAAAATGCAACGCGGATCGTTAAATTGCGCGCGCCACAGGCTAGCAAAGAATTGGCCGAGCAGGTCGCTGCTGCTGTGTCGCGCATTCGTACCCTAGACATGCAGAAACCACCCGGGGTAGCCGAAGCAATTGACTGGGTAAACGCTGCCATGCTTCTTGGAGTGACCAAACTTGATGCCAATGGTATGGATCAAACGCTTGGATCGGTATTGAAATACCGTGATGATCAAGATGTTGCTCGTGAACAAGGCCTATCCTGGATTGCCGGTGAATGATTCACCTTTAGCGCAGATCTGTGCGACGTTCGGGCACTTAATGCACCTTTCGGGGATCCCGGTAACACCTGAGCGCAGTGTCAGATTCGCGAGTGTCATTGAATTGGCCCAACCAACCGAACGTGATGAGCTGTATTGGTTAGCAAGGGTTACGCTCTTAAGCGACATAAGGCAAGTAGAAGCATTTGATCGAGTTTTCCAATACGTTTTTCGCGGCATATTTGACTTTGCTGATTTTCGAGGTGACTCCAATAATTCAGCGCCACTCTCGGCGGTACCTGCAGGTGAACGGAGCCCTGGAGATTCTAAAAAATCAGGGGAAAGCGAATCGAACCCGCGTGGAACCAGTGCAACACCTGGTGCGCGAAGTAGTGATCGCGAAGATGAGAGCGAGGCCAGTGTCCTGGCGGCAATGAGCGCCCACGATCGGGTCAATGAACGAGACTTCTCGGCACTAACGCCCGATGAACTCGCGTTGATACGCCGATTAATTGATCAATTGCCGCTGGTGCCGCCACAACGGACTCGCCGGAGGACTAAACGGGCACCTAAAGGCGACCACCTTGATGTCCGTGCGACGCTTCGGGCGTCACAACGAACTGCGGGTGACCCGATCCACTTAATCAAGAGATCACATACAACAAAACCTCGACGAGTTGTTCTCATCGCTGACGTTTCTGGATCCATGGAACCCTATTCACGAATTTATTTGCACCTGATGAGAGGAGCGGTGCAGGCGCTCGGTGCCGAAGCATTTGTTTTTGCAACTCACCTCACCAGGCTCACCCGACCACTGGCCACCGCACAACCTGATTTGGCTTATAAGAAAGCAGCAGAT
>Ga0209390_10001805_pt1 | contig 39679 bp, 31 predicted proteins | sample BON01_FD_187212 | JGI IMG/M metagenome (GOLD analysis project Ga0209390, IMG submission 187212) | Freshwater microbial communities from Lake Bonney liftoff mats and glacier meltwater in Antarctica - BON-01 (SPAdes) (version 2) | ecosystem: Environmental > Aquatic > Freshwater > Ice > Glacier...
TACACTCAGCTTCATTCGGATAAGTATTGAAAAATTCTACTAACTTCATATTACTAATTTTATACAAAGTTCGTGTCGGTGAACGTAAGCTAGTTACGTTCTACTGGTAAAGTTCACGATATGCATTTAAAATTTATGTTTTCCTACCTCCCAACCATCCTTCTCTGCAAGCAATTGGTCACCGCTTTCTAAAGCTGGATCTTCCATTTGTGTTCCCATAGAATCATTCCAACGATTTAAATAACCAAACAAAGCAACAACGCCAAGTATTTCCACAATTTCTCCTTCGTTCCAGTGCTCGCGCATTCGTTCGGCTATTGCGTCGTCTACTCCATTTGGAATTTGTGAAGCTGCTAGAGAAAAATCTAATGCTGCTCTTTCGGCATCTGAAAAGGCGGTATGCGTTCTGTACGACCAAATATTTTCTATTTGTTCTTGCTCTGCACCATATAGTTCTGCAGCACGAATGGTATGCGCTTGACAATAACGACAACCTGCCGCATGGCTGGAAATATAACCGATTAGTCTTTTCAAAGCACTTGTCACCCGACCGTGATTTTCCATTACCGCCTTGTTCATTTCAATAAACGCATAGGCAATTCGTGGATGATGGTGCATGGTTTGCACGCTATTTGGGCAAAAACCTAGGGTTTCGTTGTAGAAAAGTACAAGATCGTTTAGGTCTTTATCGTTGGGGTCGTTTTTAGGGCTGACTAAAGGTTGTTTCATTTTGAATTTTATTTGAAAGGACAAGATAGGATAAAATTTGGGGTGAGAGATGGAGAGTTTAGATGGAACAATAGAGGGAGGGTTTGAATTTGAGGGGAATACGGTTTTTTAGCTTTTCAATAGTAAAAAACCTTGTTGGGCAATTGGCCAATTCGCAAATTGGAAAATTGGAGAATTTCCACGCAAATTAAAATTTCAGATTAGAATAACTAAAAGACCATTAATGACAAAATAAAGAGTGAAACTTCAAAATAAAGATGTCCATGAAATATCGATTTAGCTTTATAATAATAAAAAACCTTGTTGGGCAATTGGCCAATTCGTAAAATTGTTTCGAAACAAAAAATTAAATAACTTATTTTCAGTGTTTTAAAAATACAAAACGCATGCAAGTAAAAATTAAAAGTAATCTAAAATTGTAAATCAGACTAAATAAATAGTTTAGCTTTTCAACAATATAAAACCTTGTTGGGCAATTGGCCAATTCGCAAATTGTTTCGAAACAAAAAAATTAAACAACTTATTTTCATTGTTTTAAAACTACAAAAACGCATGAAAACAAAAATTAAAAGTTACCTAAAATTGCAAATCAGACTAAATAAATAGCTTAGCTTTTCAACAATATAAAACCTTGTTGGGCAATTGGCCAATTGTCAAATTCCACACTACCTATTTTATCATTCCAAAAAAAAGACCTTATTCGCAAATTTGCAAACAAGGTCTTTTCAAACTATAAAATTCTATTTGTTGCCTCGAAATTAAAACCGTTCAAAAACACCAGCAGCACCCTGCCCTGTTCCCACACACATAGTAACAACTCCGTATTTCTTATTTCTTCTTTTCAATTCATTCAATATCTGAACAGACAATTTCGCTCCTGTACAACCCAATGGATGTCCAAGTGCTAATGCGCCACCATTGACATTCACCAAATCTGGATTAATGCCCGTTTCGCGAATGACTGCCAATGATTGCGAAGCAAATGCCTCATTCAATTCGAATAAGGAAATATCTTCCATTTTCAATCCTGCCATTTCGATTGCCGCTGGAATTGCTTGTACCGGTGCGATTCCCATAATTCTTGGTTCAACACCAACAACTTTATAAGAAAGCAAACGCGCCATTGGTTCTAACCCCAATTCCTTCATCATTTTTTCAGACATCACCAATACGAAGGCTGCACCATCTGACGTTTGAGATGAATTTCCAGCTGTAACGGATCCGCCGTTTGCAAAAACAGGTCTTAATTTTCCTAAGGCTTCAACCGTACTTGCGCGCGGTCCTTCATCTGTATCAACAATGTATTTTCGAACTTGACGTTTTTCATTTTCATCCAAATAGACTTCTTCAACTTCAACCGGAACGATATCGTCTTTGAACCGACCATTTTTAATAGCATCAATTGCTTTTTCGTGCGAACGAACAGCGAAAGCATCTTGATCTTCACGCGAAACACCAAATTGTTCAGCAACAGCTTCGGCCGTTAAACCCATTCCCCAATACCAATTTGGATTTTCCTTAGCAACTTTTGGGTTGGGAACAATTCGCCAACCACCCATTGCCATAGTTGACATTGATTCTGCACCACCAGCGATGATACATTCTGCCATTCCCGCTTCAATTTTGGCTTGAGCGATTGCTATCGTTTCCAATCCAGAAGAACAATATCTATTCACTGTCATTCCTGGAACTTTATCGGTGTCCAATCCCATTAGCGAAATCATTCGTCCAACATTTAGACCTTGTTCTGCTTCCGGCGTTGCATTTCCAACGATTACATCATCGATTCTGTTTTTATCCAACTCAGGTGTAACTTTCATGATGTGTTTAATTACATCAGCCGCTAAATCATCTGGTCTATAAAAACGAAAACCTCCTTTTCCCGCCTTACCCACGGCAGTTCTGAAACCTTTAATTATATATGCTTTGTTTGACATTTTATTTGATTTTAAGACGATATGACCTTAGGAATTTAAGACTAAAGCTTTTCGTCTGTTTAATTATTCTACGTTTAATTGTCGGATAAAAGCACCGATTTTATTTTGAAGTTCAGTAACTCTATTAATCAATTCGATAGTTTCAATTCCAAAAAGGTCTTGTGTCAATATTAATTGTGTTTCCAATTCATAAGACGAAGAAATTGCCATTCTTAAAAATCGAACAAAATCCTTATCAGAACCTCTACCAGAACCCTCAGCAATATTCGAAGGAACTGAAACAGAACATCGATTCATTTGAGAAACAAATCCAAATCGTTCATCGTCAGGTAATTTTCGAGTAATCGTATAAATTTCTTTCACCAAACTCAGTGCATTTTTCCAAATTACTAATTCTCTAAAATTGTGACCTTTTTTCATTTGTTTCTATTTGTTCATTATTAATTATTTACACTATTTTGATGCTAGGACGATAAGACTTTAGGACTTCAATACGATCTGAAATTAAAGAGTCTTAAAATCCTAACATCCTAAAGTCTTAAAGTCCGAATTAATTTCTAAGAATCTTCCCATACTTCACCAAGCTTTCCATTCGTTCGAGTGTTTTCTTTTCACTGCACAATTCAATGAAAGTTTTACGTTCCAAATCCAATAGATATTGCTCTGAAACGACCGTGTTTTCACTCAAATCACCACCACAAAGTACCATTCCTAACTTTTCTGAAATCAAAAGATCGTGTTTCGACATGTATTTTCCAGAATACATCGTATCCGCACCTACATATACTATTCCCAATCCTTCTTGACCGATAACCGTAACGTTCTTCTCGCGATTTGGAGGAATGTAACCTTTGTCCACCATTTCAGCACAAGCTGCTTTGGCTCTCGCCAATTGATATTCACGACTAACAACTACCTCATCAATTCCTTCTCTTAGGTACCCCAAATCAAACGCTTCGTATGCTGAAGTTGAAACTTTCGCTTGACCAATTGTCAAGAATTTTTCGCGGAACAAATTAATTTTGATATCGCCATCATGTAATTCGTCTGAAAAACGTTTCGCGAATTCTTTTGATCCGCCACCTCCTGGAATGATTCCGACCCCAAATTCTACTAATCCCATGTACAATTCTGCGTGCGCTACGACTTTATCCGCATGCATAGAAATTTCACATCCACCGCCAAGCGCCATATTATGTGGAGCTACGATTACAGGAACATTAGAATAACGAACCCGCATCATGGTATCTTGGAATGCTTTTACCGCAAAATTTAATTCGTCATAATCTTGCTCGATAGCCATCATGAAAATCATAGCGACATTTGCTCCGGCAGAGAAATTCTGACCAGTATTGGAAATAACCAAACCACTAAATTCGTTTTCAGCTAAATCTATTGCTTTGTTAATTCCCTCGATAACTCCACCGCCAATTGTATTCATTTTTGTGTGGAATTCTAAATTTAAAATTCCGTTGCCAAGGTGAACGATTGTTGTGTCGCTATTTTTCCAAACAGTATTATCATCGCGAAGTGCATCTAGAATAACTAAGTTTTCTGTTCCAGGAATTACTTTATAAGTTCCGGAGTTTTGATCGAAATACATTTTATAACCACCTTCTGATTTATAGAAAGTCGTAAATCCTTTTGATTTCATGTCATGTACCCAAGTCGCAACTTTTCCTCCGTCTTGTTCCAACCACTTCATTCCTTCCTCTAAACCTACGATATCCCAAGTTTCAAACGGACCTAATTCCCATCCGAAACCTGCTCTCAAAGCATCGTCGATTTTATATAATTCGTCTGTAATTTCTGGTAAACGATTGGCAACATAAGCAAAAAGTCCGCCAAACAATTTTCGGTAAAACTCACCTGCTTTGTCTTGTCCTTGAACCAACATTTTAGTGCGTTGCTTTAAATCATCAACGGACTTCGTCATTTCAAGCGTTGCAAATTTCGCTTTCACTTGGGAACGATATTCCATCGTTTTCAAATCCAAAACTAATATCTCGCTAGAACCATCGGCTGCTTTTACTTTCTTGTAAAAACCTTGTCCTGTTTTAGATCCCAACCAATTGTTCTCCGACATTTTTAAGATGTAATCTGGAAGAACAAACAATCCTTTCTGCTCGTCGTTCGGACAATTTTCTTTCAATCCATTGGCTACATGAACCAAGGTATCTAGACCAACAACATCACAAGTTCTAAACGTCGCCGATTTTGGTCGACCTAAAACTGGTCCTGTCAATTTATCAACTTCCTCTACGGTCAAGTCCATTTCTTTGACTGCGTGGAAAAGCGCCATAATTGCATAAACACCTACTCTATTCGCAATGAACGCAGGCGTATCTTTACACAATACCGTTTTCTTTCCAAGGTAACGACTTCCATAATCCATTAAGAAATCGATAACTGCAGGATCTGATTTTGGTGTTGGAATGATTTCCAATAAAGGTAAATATCTCGGCGGGTTGAAAAAGTGAGTTCCACAGAAATTAGCTTGAAAATCCTCGCTTCTTCCTTCCAACATCAAGTGAATTGGAATACCAGAAGTATTTGAAGAAATTATCGTTCCTGGTTTTCTAAATTTTTCAACTTGGTCGAAAATGATTTTTTTAATGTCTAATCGCTCAACAACAACTTCCATGATCCAATCACAGTCTGCAATTTTAGACATATCATCTTCAAAATTTCCAGTTGTAATTCGCGTAGCAAACTCTTTCTTATAAATTGGAGAAGGATTGCTCTTCAATGCGAATTGCAAAGCGTCATTAACGATTCTATTCCAGAAACCTTTGCTTTCAGATGAAACATTCTTCGCTGTTTCGACTTCATTTTTTTCTTTCGGGACGATATCCAACAACAACACTTCACATCCAATGTTTGCGAAATGACATGCTATTCGTGAACCCATTACTCCAGATCCCAAAATCGCTACTTTTCTAATGTACTTTTTCATATTTTTTGCTTTCGTATTTTATCATTTCTCCGAGTTCTTGGTCGGCGATCTGTTCTATTTTTTCAATAACCTCAAAGTAAACTTTCAATTTTCCCTTTGGGATTTTATCCAATAATTTCTCATTGAAATTTACAATAACTTCACGAGTTTCTCTCCGCTTTTCTATCCCGGATTCTGTTAAAAATATTAAAACCTTTCTTTTATCAATATCGTCAAACTGCCGTCTTATGTAGCCCGCATCTTCCATTGTTTTTAAGGTTCGAGACAAACTAGTGGGCTCCATTCCCATTCTTGGTCCAAGTTGCGTACTCGGCGTTCCATCAATGTCAATGATCATTAGGATGAATCCTATTGAACTCGTGATATTACTATGTGCTGCTTTTTGGTTGTACATGCGGGAAATTTTATGCCAGAGTTGCCTCAGTACATGGTCAACTAAAATATGTTTATCGCTATCCATTAATTGCTAATTGTTTTGAAGTACTAAGTTATAAATAATATTTTAATATTATGCTAGCATAGGAAAAAAATGGAGTTTGGACCGCTTCGCTGATGGAGTATGGACCGTCCTACGGACTGATGGAGTATGGAGCATGGATAAAATTAGATTACAAAATTCCATCAGTGAGCAAAATCGATGTTTCTGTTGCTTATTCACTTTCAAATTTTATCGAGAAATCAAAGAAATCCTTAATCGAAATATCCAATGTTTTACAAATTTCGTTCAAATAAAAAACGGTGGGACAAGACTTTCCGTTTTCAACTCGTTCTAAACTTTGTGGATCTTTTCCTGATGAAAGTGCCAATTGTCTTTGAGAAATACCTTTTTGCAACCGGAGCTCTTTTATGCGCATCCCTATTGTTTTCTGGTATTCCATTTTAGTCATTCACAAATCAACCGATATGCTGATTGCTCAATTATTTAACTAACTTTCAATAATCTAAAACTATATTTTGTGACCAATAAAGCCAACTATCACCTCTGCTGTTTCGTTAAAGTAAAGTAGACAGAAACAACACGTTTTCCCAACAGAAGTATCTTTTGGTCTTGTTCGACATCAAGAATTTATTACTTTTAAAAACAAAATCTTATCAAATGCTGAACAAGCAAAATTTTCAAAAATTGTTCAGTCTCAGCCAAACGCTGGGGATTAAACCTGTTTTTTTATTTTTAAGTTTTTTATTTTGTTTTACTTCAGGAAGTGCACAAGAGAATTTGGTGCCCAATGGAAGTTTTGAGGAATACAATTGGTGCCCAAGTTTTGCAAGTGGTTATAACATTAATGCAAGTAAATTTTGGAATTCCCCTACTTTGGCTAGTCCAGATTATTTGAATGCTTGCAGCACTGATTTTGATTTCACACTAAATCAATATTATTTTAGCGTACCACAAAATGGATATGGGAATATGTATGCTAAAGATGGTGTTGCATATGCATTTATTGCATATACTCAAAACTCAGATTCTAGTCAAGCATATTCAGAATACATTCAAACACCCTTAAAAAAAACACTTAATGAAGGAAGTTTATATACTATGGTTTTTTATTTATCATATATATAGGCAAACGAGACTTTTCCTTAGTAAAAACTTTCCTTTTTTTGTAAATATTTACGTGACTTTAGTATTATTTCACCTCCTTTAGTATCCATTATATTTTCAAGCTGGAAAAGGAATTTATTTTCCCCCTGCTAGTACTGCAAAAAATATATTTTTTACTTTGAAATCTAAATCTTCACATTAGTACGGCATGAAAATTACCAAATACTTAAGCAAATATAGAGTAGACATTTGCAAAAATATCTTGTACACATATTATGAGTTTCGCAAAAAAAACTTACTGAAACATGGAAAATGACAAAACAACATAAGCTTTGAGACCATCAAGAAATTGATTGATTTTTACTGTATCGGTCAAGCACGCCTTGATGTATATAAATTCATAACTGAAGGTAAACTTGTTGAACAAAAACTGGAAGGTCATTACCAAAGCATGATTACAAGTATTTCTGTCAATAATATTTACGAAAAGCTAATTCTTCAAATGGAGGAAAGAATAGTCGAAATGAAAAAACACATCGACGATTTAGAATCCAAATTTGATACGTGCGAAAAGTAAACAGCATACAACGCGTCAAAACCTAAGTTCAACGTCCCAAAACTTCGAAGAACGCCACAAAATGTAGCGTCCCAACTCCCTATTTCACATAATCCTGCTTCACCACAAGCATATATTGGTCATTTTCAATTTTTATATAACCTTGGTCGTAACAGAAATAATACTTAGCACCTTTTTGAGTGGTATAAATATTTGTGTAATAATGAAAATTAAATCCTTCTTCGGCCAATGTAATTGAATCCACAGTAATTTTTCCTTTTGGATTCATTTGCGCCAAAATACGTCTGTTTTTCCGCAATATATTATTGACTCTGCGAACGTATTTCGTTGCATCCTCGTGTAGCCTATTGTTGAAAGTATTCCGACAATAATCACTGCAAAACTTCTGATCTTTCCGACCTTTGAGTTCCGTTTGGCATTCTTGACAGGTTCGTATTTCTTTGCTCATACTTTTGGTGAATATGGAATAAATGTAATTACTTTTTGAAAAATGAGTGCGACTCGGTTGAAACATTAAGAAATTAAGTTTTTTTTGACGTGGTTTGAAGAAGCTCATTAAGGACGCTAACGCCATATTAAGTTTCATTAAATGCATGTGTGTTTTTTAGAGATATTAATCGCTAACTATCAACTAATGCTGAAAAGTATTCATTTACAATTGGCTTTATTCTTTGAATTAAAATTCATCAATAATCCTTGAGGATTTTTTAAAAGCTTCAAAAAAATACATGTTTTTCATTTAAATTTAAATGCATATCGTGAACTTTACCAGTAAATTAATACCAAATAAAAGAAACGGCTGCCTCATATTTGAATGAGAAATTCTTTTAAACAGAAATCTCCGTGTCATGAGCAAATCTAGCTAGCCACAGCTTATTCTAACTCTGCATAAATATTGAGAAAAATTAAGTGATACCAATTTTAAAAAAATTTAAATAATTGCAAAAAACATAGTATTTTTGAAATAAAGCTGACCTCATTCATGTTATCGTCAATCGATAAAAAGCAAGTAATAACAACGCAACTTTAAAATTATGAACGAAATCGTGTGTCCCCATTGTAAAAAGACTTTTAATGTAGATGAGTCGGGCTTTGCTGATATTCTCAAGCAAGTTCGGGATCATCATTTCGAAGAAGAATTGCAAACGCGATTGGCTCTTGCTGATAAAGAAAAAGAATCTGCGATCAAGTTAGCTGAAGCGAATTTTAAAAATACACAGATTGTAGATCTTGCTGAAAAAAACAAAGAGATCGCCGAACTAAAAGCCAAAGGTGAGCGCGAATTAGCTGAGAAGTTGGCTCAGAAAGAAATTGAGATTACTGAAATGAAATCGAAGATTGACAATGCCGATATCACTAAAAAACTAAGCATTTCAGAAGCCGTTAAAAATATCGAAAAACAACGCGATGAGCTGAATAACGCTTTGAAAAACAAGGAGATTGAAAAAGAATTGCTCTCTCAATCGTTGAAAGAAAAATTCAATGCTGAAATCAAAACCAAGGAAGACATCATCAAAATGAAGGATGAAGAAATTGCGCTTCGCAAAGACATGAAGCTCAAGCTTTCAACAAAAATGATTGGAGAAACACTGGAACAACATTGTGAAAATGAGTTCAATAAGCTTCGAGCTACGGCCTTTCAAAAAGCCTATTTTGAAAAAGACAACAATGCAAAATCTGGAAGCAAAGGAGATTATATCTACAGAGAAGTTGACGATGCAGGTAATGAAATCATTTCAATCATGTTTGAAATGAAGAACGAGGGAGATGAAACTGCTAGCAAAAAAAGGAATGAAGATTTTTTCAAAGAACTCGATAAAGACCGAATAGAAAAGAAATGTGAATATGCAATATTAGTTTCTTTTCTTGAGACGGAGAGCGAACTCTACAATACGGGGATTGTTGATGTTTCCTACAAATATTCAAAAATGTATGTCGTTCGGCCCCAATTTTTCATTCCAATAATTACTCTTCTGCGCAACGCAGCAATGAATTCATTGAAGTACAAAGCTGAACTAGCCTTGGTAAGAAATCAAAATATTGACATTACCAATTTTGAAGACAATGTGAACACGTTTAAAGAAGGATTTGCGAAAAACTATGAATTAGCAAGTCGTAAGTTTAAAACAGCGATCGATGAAATCGATAAAACCATTGATCATCTTCAAAAAACCAAAGACGCTTTGTTGTCCTCGGAAAATAACCTACGTCTGGCAAACAATAAAGCTGACGATTTAACAATCAAAAAATTAACGCGCGGGAATCCAACCATGTCTGAACAGTTTGATTCTCTTGCGGATAAAAACAAACCCAATTAATATGAGCAAGATTTTAACAGCAGAACAAATAGCAATTACGCAACAATTTCAAGCACACATTGATGCAGAAATCCGCGGTGACCTGGACACTACACTGGCTACAATGACATCCAGTCCGCATTTGAATAATATCCCAACGATGATTGGGGGGATAGGAAAAGAAGCGGTAAGAGACTTCTATGCCAAGTTAATGCCTGTCGGCAAATTTTTTCCACCTGATCTTGAAATGGTTCCTGTTTCTCAAACAATTGACCAGAACCAGCTGGTAGATGAAATCATTTTTAAATTTACGCACACTACTGAAGTGGGATGGATGTTACCCAACATAGCTCCAACTGGGAAAAGAGTCGAAATTCCATTGGTTGTAATTGTTGGATTCAAAGACGGAAAGGTTACGCATGAACATATCTATTGGGATCAGGCGAGTGTATTGGTGCAAATTGGTTTGTTAAACCCAAATGGCTTGCCTGTTAACGGTATCGAAACGGCTAAACGCATGGAAGACATAAGCGAAAAAATGAAGCAATAAATGGACGCCTTACAACATGCTTTTGGCTTATTTTGTGCGTAATTTGCATATTTTAAAATTTACGTAAAATCGGCTAGATATACTCAGAAACGAATAGCACTTTTCTATTCAAAACGGACCTCGCCAAAAACCAGCCTGCCGTATCAAGAAATTCATTCTATAATTTACTGCTTCACAAAAATATTTTTCGGTTCCGTGAAGAAACGCAAAGCTTCCCAACCACCTTCACGACCAACTCCAGAAGCTTTCGTTCCGCCAAATGCAGTTCGTAAATCACGAACCAACCAATCGTTAATCCAAACCAATCCTACGTCTAATTTGTCAGCTACTCGATGCGCACGTGTGAGGTGTTGCGTCCAGACGGTTGCACTCAATCCGTACTCAGTTGAATTCGCCATCATCAACACTTCTTCTTCTGTGTCGAAAGGCATTATAGTAACCACTGGGCCGAAAATTTCCTCTTGATTTGTTCGACAATCGAATGCTAGACCTTCTATAATAGTTGGTGCTAAGTAGTAGCCTTGATTGTGCGGTGCCGGCAAATGAATTTGTTTTCCACCTGTCAAAATTATTCCACCTTCTGCTTTTGCCAATTCCACGTAGGACAATACTTTTTCCATGTGTGGTTTTGAAACAACAGCACCCATTTGCGCTTTTGGATCTTGCGGGTACGAAACTTTCGTTTTACTTATTTTAGCAACGAAAGCCTCTTTGAATTTTTCGTAGATTGGTCTTTCTATAAATATTCGAGAGCCGCACAAACAAATTTGACCTTGATTGGCAAAACTTGAACGTATTGTTGTTTTGAGCATTTCATCAAAGTCACAATCTGCAAAAATGATATTTGGGTTCTTCCCTCCCAATTCCAAAGACAGTTTTTTAAACATGGGCGCTGCTGTTCTGGCAATATATTCGCCCGTTTTTGTTCCACCTGTAAAAGAAATTGCCTTGATTTTTTTATGTTTCACTATGGCATCTCCAGCGCTTGTTCCCAAGCCGTGAACGATATTCAAAACACCTGCTGGCATTCCAGCAGCTATACAAACTTCGCTCAATAAATACGCGGTGTAAGGTGTAATTTCCGACGGTTTCGCTACAACACAATTGCCCGCGGCAAGAGCAGGAGCTATTTTCCAAGAAAAAAGATATAGAGGTAAATTCCAAGGAGAAATACAACCAACAATTCCTATCGGTTTACGTGTTGTATAATTTAAACCAACGCCCTCCATGTAGTGAGATTCGTTGGCAAAATGTTGTATCGCACTTGCAAAAAAAGAGAAATTTGAAATTGCGCGAGGAATGTCAACATGAGAAGCTAATGAGACTGGTTTTCCGTTATCTTTTGCTTCAGCTTCAGCAAATTCTTCCATTCTTGCCTCTATTCCATCTGCCACTTTTTGCATGATTTTTCCGCGCGCTTCGCCAGAAAGTCCTGCCCAAGCTGGAAATGCTTTCTCTGCTGCTTGAACGGCTAATTCCACATCTTTTTCATCTGAGTCGGGAATTAAACAATAGACATTTCCCGTTGCTGGTTCAAAATTATCAATATAATTTGCTGTACAAGGCGCAAGTAATTCACCATTGACATAGTTTCTAAGTTTTTCCATAAATTAGTTTTTCGTCTTTTTCAAGCGCTCAATATCGTTCATCATCTTGTTCACTTCCTTGGCATTTGTTCCATCGTAATAGCCGCGAATACGACGTTCTTGATCAACCAAAACAAAATTATTTGTATGTATAAAATCATTCCCTGCATCCCCCATGTTTTCTGTTTCTGCCGGCTTCAACAAGAAGAAAGATTTCCGCGCCAAGTTATATAATTCTTTTTTGTCACCGGTCAATAATTGCCATTGTGGTAACTCAGCGCCAAGAAAATCAGCGTGCTTTTTCATTTGCTCAACCGTATCTATTTCTGGTGTTACAGTAAAACTCAGTATAACTAAATTATCGTCACCTCTAAATGCGCTCTGAACACGTTTCATTTGTTGATTCATTTTCGGACAAATGGAGCCGCAAGTTGTAAAGAAGTACTCCGCTACCCAAATTTTCCCGTCAATATCCGTCGATGAGAGTGTTTTCCCATTTTGATTTAAAAATTTAAAGTCCCCGATTGTATGGCCAAATCCTTTGCGCAATAATTCAGTATCAACGAGTGAATCATTTACATCAACCGGATTAATAATTGGTAATTGCTTTTGCTTTGGAGCGACATAATAATAAGCAAACGGGATAGCCAATACGAAAATAACGATAAACCAGTGAATTCCTCTCATACTACAAATTTAGCGGATTTGACGAACATCAAAGTGACAATTGTGTTTTAATATTCATAAGAATCCATAAAATCGAAGGGCTATACCTTCTTAAATTTCCTTACTTTTGGGTAATCAAACTTTTAATAAAATGAACATAAAACTCTTAGCTCAAATTTGCAAAACACCAGGAGCACCTGGTTTCGAAAATGAAGTGCGTGAATTGGTCTTGAAAGAAATCAAACCTTACGTTGACGAAGTCGAAATCGACAATTTAGGAAATGTTTATGCGATAAAACGCGGAAAGTCTGACAAAAGAGTTATGGTTGCCGCACACATGGATGAGATTGGATTTATGGTTACTCATATTGATGAGCAAGGGTTTATTCGTTTCCATACTTTGGGCGGATTTGACCCAAAAACATTAACAGCACAGCGCGTAATAATCCACGGCAAAAGAGACATTATAGGTGTTATGGCATCCAAGCCTATTCACGTTATGACGGCTGATGAGAGAAATAAAGTTGCCAAATTATCAGATTATTTTATTGACACCGGTTTGCCCGTAGGAGAAGTTAAAAAATTAGTGAAAATAGGCGATCCCGTAACCCGTGAAAGAGAGTTCATTGAAATGGGAGATTGTGTGAATTCAAAATCTTTGGACAATCGATTGGCGGTTTTCATTTTAATAGAAACACTTAAAAATCTGAAAGGGAAAGAAATTCCACACGATCTATACGCTGTATTTACCGTACAAGAAGAAGTTGGCATTAGAGGTGCAAATGTGGCCAGTTTGCGCATTAAGCCCGATTTTGGATTTGGTTTGGATACGACTATTGCTTTCGATTTGCCCGGTGCTGCAGCTCACGAAAAAATTACAGAATTAGGAAAAGGTACCGCCATAAAAATCATGGATGCCTCGACTATTTGCGATTCAAGAATGGTTCGCTATATGAAACAAGTAGCCGACAAAAATAAAATTACTTGGCAAGCTGAAATTTTAACTGCTGGCGGAACAGATACCGCTGGAATTCAGAGAATGACAGAAGGTGGTTCAATAGCTGGAGCAATATCCATTCCTACTCGACATTTGCACCAAGTAATCGAAATGGCACACAAAAGCGATATTCAAGGTTCGATTGATCTGTTAATCGCTTGTGTTTCAGAAATGGATAGTTTTTCCATGAAATTTTAATGTTTTCTAAACTTTAGCTTCCCAATAATTTCATAGATTTTAATTGGATTTTTGGATTTTGTTTAAAATATTTTTTTTTGTACACAAGTTATTATTTAACTTGCTGTCTTAAACTCAATTTTAAAAGATAAATGACAAAAAAATACTCCTCTCTCCGTTTCGTTTTTATTGGCTTTTTATTGATTAATACGACTATCTCGTTTAGTCAGAAAACCTTGAATGACCGTATAAACGACTATTTCCAGATGAATGATGTCAAATCAAGTATAAGTCCCTCTATCAGCTGGGAAATTGACAAATCTGTTCCAAACGAAAAAAATGGGCTTATTCACCACTACATTCGACAGACTTTCGAAGGCTTACCTCTATTGAACTCAACGGCTATTTTTGTCGAACAAGGAGATAAATTATTTCTAAGCGGAAATCGCTTGCTCGATCGTAAAATTGAAATCCCTAGTAAAGGTTCTTTCAAAAGTGGCCCTGAATGTTTAGATATTGCTTGGGAAGAGTTAACTGGAGAAAATGCGAGTCCAAACAATAAAAATTATAGCCCGGTAAATGGAAATAGTTGGACTCAGAACCCCGACTATTCAAGCGAAAAAATTCCAACAAACTTGGCTTACTTTTTTAATGGAGAAGTCGTTCGTTTAATTTACGAAATCAATTTGCAAATGAAAGATGGTTTGCATTGGTGGAACTTATATGTTGATGCAAAAACAGGCAAAATTATAGATAAAATCAATTGGACAATTTCTTGTAATTTTGAAAAGTGTTCTGCAGAAAAACATTTCAATCACAAGGCATTAGAAAAAGCTGACTTGGGTCATCAATTAATGATGGCTCCTGCGCCACCGCCACAAAATGATTCTTATCGCGTATTCCAAATTCCTGTTGAAAGTCCAAATCACGGCTCAAGAACTTTAGCTGTTGGTCCTTTCAATAACACTGCCTCTCCTTACGGATGGCACGATACGAATGGAGCTGCCGGAGCCGAGTATACAATCACGCGAGGCAACAATGTTCACGCAACGGAAGACGCGAACGACGACGATGTTCCCGGTTATGCTCCTGATGGTGGAAATAACTTAGTTTTTGACTTCCCCTATGCTGGGGGCAATCCAACATCCTATTTGGATGCAGCGATTACCAACTTGTTCTACATGAATAATATTATGCACGATGTATGGTATCAATACGGATTTGATGAACAAAGTGGAAATTTTCAAGACAATAACTATGGTAATGGCGGTTTTGGAAGCGACCATGTCAATGCAGATGCACAAGATGGTAGCGGAACGAACAATGCAAATTTTGGGACTCCAAATGACGGAAGTAACCCGCGCATGCAGATGTACATTTGGACAAATTCAGCCACATCAGAGTTTCTAGAGATAAATGCTCCTACTTCATTAGTTGGACCTTATACTTCATCCATGGCTAGTTTCGGTCCTCAACCTCCCACTATACCACTAACTGAAGATATTATTATGGTCAACAGCGGAGGAACTGAACCTATGGATGCGTGTAACACAATTATTAACACGAGTCAAATTACTGGTAAAATTGCGCTCGTGAAAAGAGGAACTTGTACCTTTGCCCTAAAAGTTGAAAATTGTCAAAATGCCGGAGCAGTTGCGGTTATAGTAATAAATAATGTCGCAACAACGCCAATAACAATGGGCGGAACTCCTACACAGACCATTACCATTCCAGCAATCATGGTCAGTCAAGCAGATGGAAATACTTTCATTAGCACACTAACAGCAAACACCGTCCTCAATGGTAGTATCTCAGATCAAAATGCACTTAATTCTACTGATAGTGACTTAGACAATATGATCATTGCTCACGAATACGGACACGGAATATCCAACCGATTAACGGGAGGCGCAAATAATACAAGTTGCTTGGGTAATGACGATCAAATGGGTGAAGGTTGGTCCGACTGGTTTGGATTAATATTAACAATCGAGCAAGGAGATCTTGGTTCTGATAGAAGGGGAGTTGGAACATATGTTCAAAATCAACCGACAACAGGAAGTGGAATACGACCTGCTCCATACAGTACTGCTTTCAATATAAATGGGTTTACCTATGATGCCACGAACAATTCATCTATTTCGAAACCACATGGTATAGGCTTTGTTTGGTGTACAGCTTTGTGGGATTTAACTTGGGCATTTATTGATGAATATGGATTTGATTCTGATGTTTACAATGGAACTGGCGGGAACAATAAACTAATGGAATTAGTAATTGAAGGCTTAAAACTTCAACCTTGTTCCCCGGGCGCCGTGGACGGCAGAAACGCGATTATTTTGGCGGATCAGTTGTTGAATGGCGGTATAAACGAATGTTTAATTTGGAGCACATTTGCCAAAAGAGGTTTAGGTTTTAACGCGAGTCAGGGCAATACAGATGATAGATTTGACCAAGTAGAAAATTTCACAATTCCATTAAACTGTTCCGCTGGAATAGATGAAAACAATCTTGACAGTAAATTAACAGTGTTTCCTAACCCAACAGAAGACAGAATTTCAGTTACCTCTCTTGGTGAAAATTTAGAAAAAATCACTATACTTGATCTCAACGGAAGACAAATGCTTGAAATGGAGCTGCATGGCCAATCAAATGTTTCAATTGATCTGTCTGCATTCCAATCTGGCATTTACTTCGTTGTTGTCGCACATGGCAATACAGTAAGTACGAGAAAAATTGTAAAGAAATAAGATTTTAAACGGCCGTAAGGCAACTATGAAAGGAAAGCGAGCACCTGCTAAAAGTGCTCGCTTTTTTAATGCTCACCAAGGAACAAATTCTGTCAAAATTTTCTCTAACTTTATCGCAATGTCAAAAGTAAAATCTGCCTTTTTCTGTCAAAATTGCGGCCACGAAGCTCCAAAATGGTTGGGCAAATGTCCAGCATGTAGTGAATGGAACACATTCGTAGAAGAAAAAATAGAGAAAAAAGTGCCGCAAACTGTAGCTTTTTCTAGTACTGCTAGTAAATCTATTCCAAAAACCATACAGAACATTTCAACTGATGAAGGTATGAGAATGGCATTGGTCGACCAAGAACTAACGCGCGTCTTAGGAGGTGGATTAGTTTTAGGTTCATTAATCCTTTTTGGTGGTGAGCCAGGTATTGGAAAATCAACTTTAATGCTCCAATTGGCCATAAAAAATAAGAATGTCAAAGTTTTGTACGTTTCAGGAGAGGAAAGCGAACAACAAATAAAAATTCGAGCCGACCGTGTGGGAATTGAAAATGATACTTGTTTCATACTTTCGGAAACCCATTTGCAGCAAGTTTTTAGACATGCTGAAGATATTCAACCGAATATTTTAATTATCGATTCCATACAAACTTTGTATTCGTCGGATATAGAAAGTACGCCAGGAAGTGTTTCTCAGGTGAAAGAATGTACAGCTCAATTACTGCGTTATGCCAAAACCACAAATGTTCCCGTTTTCTTAATTGGTCATATTACAAAGGAAGGTTCATTGGCTGGTCCAAAAGTTTTAGAACACATGGTTGACTGTGTTCTGCAATTTGAAGGTGACAGACAGCACGTTTATCGACTGTTGCGCGCTGTGAAAAATCGTTTTGGTAGCACGAATGAATTGGGAATTTACGAAATGGTTGGCGGCGGACTTCGAGAAGTAATAGATCCTACCGATATTTTAATTCACCACAAAGATTCAGCCTTGAGTGGAATCGCTTTAGCGGCGACAATGGAAGGCATGCGTCCTCTCATGATAGAAGTCCAAGCTTTGGTCAGCACGGCAGCTTACGGAACCCCTCAACGTTCTTCTACAGGTTTCGACGCAAAACGCTTGAACATGTTGCTCGCTGTAATGGAAAAACGATGTGGTTTCAAATTGGCGGCAAAAGACGTATTCTTGAATATTACTGGCGGAATAAAAGTAGTCGACCCCGCTATGGATTTGGCGGTAGTTGCTGCCGTTTTATCTTCCAACACAGATCTATCGCTTGACTCAAAAACAGCCTTGGCCGCTGAAGTTGGTTTGTCTGGAGAGATAAGACCAGTAAGTCGAGTTGAACAGCGCATTGCCGAGGCACAAAAACTAGGATTTGAGCGGATTATCATTTCCAAATATTGCAAAGGAATTGTTCCAAAGAACTTCTCAATTAAGGTTATTATGTGTGGCAAAATGGAAGAAGTTGTGAAAGCTCTTTTTGCTTAAACAGTGGCGAATTTAAGTACGCTAAATTTTTAGTTTCGCATTGTATTTTTCTAGCATAACCAAGTAATTTTCCATTTTAAAATTTTCTTCACCAAAAAGGTTCTCTTGTCGATTATCGGATTGCTTCAGCTCAATGACTCTCACAAATCGACGGACGCTATTTACGTCTTCCAAAATCAAACCAGGGACTTCACAGTTTTGTCCGTTATCTTCTTTTGCGACCATCGTGAAATAGGATGAATTGCAATGTTTCATTTCTCCAGTTCTAATGTTTTCTGACTCAACACGGAGGCCAATTACCATCGAAGTTTTTCCAGTGAAATTTACAGAGGCTTTCAAATTAACCATTTCACCTACCTCAATTGCATTTAGAAAATCAACTCTGTCAACAGAAGCAGTGACACAGTAATTGCCCGAATGTCTAGACGCACAAGCAAAAGCTACTTGATCCATTAAATTCAAGATAAATCCACCATGAATCTTCCCACTAAAATTAGAATGAGAAGGCAACATCAATTGTGACAAAACCACTTGTGATTCTTTTGCTGTTTTAAATTTCTTCATATTCTTTCCGTCTTGTGTTGCGACTTAAATCAAGTAGTAATATACGCCTAATAATCCTAAAATACCTTCTCCAAAAAAAGAAAGGTAAAAGTGCTTGTCTTCTCCTTTTACTAGAAAATAGTAGAAAGGAATATGGATGACAAGAAAGAACAAAATATATATTTTATCATGTCCTGCCGCCAACAAGAAGGCGAACAAAGGAAGAACCAACACTATCGAAATAAAAATTGTGCGACGCTTTCCAAAAATTTGCGCTACGGTTTTCAAGCTTATATTATCATAATCAATATCTGGAATGTCAAATAAAACCGTTACACCTAGAATATACAGATATTGACAAATAAAGAAAATACCGAATTGCAAAAAAGGTTGTAAGCTCAAGTTCAGTCTTGCCACAGATTGAAAAGGCAAAACAAAAACGATTACAAAATAAACAATCGTAATAAGAAAGAGCTTCAAACTTGGAACTTCTCTTAAGTTTTTCTTCCCGATTTTAACGACATAAAATATAGAAATTAGTGCGCAAAACGAAATTGTTGCCAAATTGAAAGTCGTAGCCAAAATTAAAGGAAGTCCATATATGATCGCTCCGATAAATGCAGCGGCCAAAATGAACTTAACTAATATTCTGTTACTCATCATCCAAAGAATACGTGGTGTTTTTGTTAAAAAATTAGTGAAATGCATTTTATAATACCGTTGACCAGTATAGACCAGAAGCGTAGTAAAAAACACAAAAGACGCTATATTGGTCAATCTAAACTCCTCGGAAAAACCCAAAGAAAGCAGGGCCGCGCAAAAACTTACCCAGATGTTACTGTAAACCAGAAAGTTTAACGCTTTAATTTTTCGAGTATTTGGTGAAACACTGTATCTACGGAAATATCTGCTAAACACGTACATTTCCTCTTGTTTTTGCAATTGCAAATGTTGTGCGCAGTTATTATAGAACTATTTTTTCCAAGAGGCTGCCAACGTCCAGGATGCATAGGCTTTTTGGGTGTAAATAAACCTATGCAAGGTTTATTTAAGCTCCCAGCAATGTGCAAAGGTCCGGTTGAACAAGCCACTATACAGTCGCCGTTATTAATGAACGATATCAATTCTTCCAGACTGAATTTACCACTTGTATCAAATATATTCTCAGAAAACGTTATATTTTTGCGAATTTCATGCCCTTCTCTTTCTGTTCCTGTAAAATAAACCGAATGACCGGCTTTAACTAACTGGTCAGCTAACTCTCCATATTTTTCTAATGGCCATTCCACTGCGCTACCTTGAGACTTCGCATGTAAAATAACTTTCTTTTTTTCACTTTGAAATTCTACTGGAATATTCGTTTGCTTTGCTTGAAAATAAGTCAAATTATCGTTCAATTCCTCCCAAGTTGGAAACTTCGAATGTCCAAAAGGTGCCAAAAGATGAAAATTCAATTGTGCTTCGTGGTCGGCAGAACTCTTTCGCGTAAAGTTGACCCTGTGGTTGCATGTCAACAGGTGAAAAGCGCGATGAGAAGTTCCTATACGATATGGGATTTTGGCTTTCTTCGCCAATTGCGCCATTGTTCGATTCGGAAAAACATGCACAATTGCAACTGCATTTACCCCTCTAAATTTTTCAATTTGTGCTGCCAGTGGATTATTCAAAAGTTCTGTGGCATCAATAATTTCATCCACAGCCAAACAATGCTTCACAACAGGAATAGTATAAGCACTTGCTAGAAAAACAATTTTAATTTTTGGATAGTCCCGCTTCAAAGCAGCACATATGGGCAAAGTCAAAAGCACATCTCCTATGCTGTCTGTCCTTGAAATTATAACTGTTCCTTCTTCTATATTAAGCTTTTTACTCACGATTTAACCTTCTTAATTCTTTGTACTTTACAATATTGGATTGCGCACTAATTCGCGCTATGTGAAAGCCCATTTTTCCGTCCAAAATACCCTTTTTCATGATGTACATGCCAAAAAAGCGGCCGATTGAACTCAAATATGGTTTTAAAATTGAAGCTTTTTTGCCTGCTTCAAAATGTTTTTTTGCTGTCAAAACTGAATATTTATCGGCTCTTATGCGATGATCTTCAAAGGAATAATAGGAATAGTGTTCCAGATGACCTTTTAGTTTTTTTAATTTGCTATTTTCTGAAATACTGAGAGTTTCATGGACGAAAGCACCTTCCCATCTACTTCCCTCCTTAGGGAAAATTCGGACTTTAACATCTGGATACCAGCCAGAATTTCGAATCCAGGTTCCCAAATAGTTCGTTAATCGATTTACAGAATAGGCGCCCGAAAATCCTTTACTTTTTTCTTCTAAAATAGCGTGTTTTAATTCTTCATCAACTACTTCGTCTGCATCTACAGAAAAAATATAATCAAAAGTCGAGAGGGAATTCAAGTAATTTTTGGACTCAGAATACCCTTTCCATTCGTGTTGAACTATTCGTGCGCCCAGTTTTTCGGAAATTTCGACTGTTTTATCGGTACTAAATGCATCCAAGACAATGATTTCGTCTGCAATAGGCAACAATGCTTCAATGCATCGACCAATGTTTCTTTCTTCGTTTAAAGTAATGATAACAGCAGAAAGTTTTTGCGCCATAACTACAAGATTTCTATACTTTTCAAAATGGCTTGAACCTCACGCAAAGGTTGCGTCCAAGAAGTAGTTGACGGCGCATCAACGTAACCGCTGACACAAACCAATTTCTTTGTTTTAGGTTGAATGAAATGGTAAGCCCAAAAACATCCGCCTGGTCCGTGTTTCCCCATTCCTTTAAAAACAAACATACCCCTCATTTCGTAGGCTTTCAGTTTTCCGTTTTCAGTCGCCGTATAATCTCCTTCTGGATAAACCATTTTCGTATATTGTGTACCCATATACATTCCTTCGTAGGCATACGGAACGTTGTATCTAAGCATGGTATCCCTCGCTTGCAGAAGGTTTTCCAAAACAAATTGAGAAGAGTCCGTGTAATCATATTGATACACATTTAGACCAGAAAAAATAGCTCCAGCATCTTGTTTTCCTGCGCCAACAAATTCAATTGGCCGAGCCGCACTTGGGAATTCAATTCGGAAAAAATTAGTTCTTGTTGTTACCAATCTTGCCGCATCAGGAAGGGCAAACTTAATCCCAAAAGACTTGGCAATCTTTTTATCTATGCCTACGTTCGGCTCTGTTCTATAATATTTTAATATTCGCTGCCATTCCACTTGGTCAAATTCGTCGTGAACTTTACTTAAACCTAATTTACAGGTTTCTACCAATTGATTGTAATCTTTTCCTATGATTTCAACCACCAGCTGATCAGTTGCCCAAACGCCCATACGCTTTTCGATTTTACCTTTTTCACCAGCACGTTTTGAATCGATAGAAAGAAATAAAGTATTTCTGTAGCGCTTCACGCCTTGCGTAAAATGTTGAGGTGTTTTATGGATTAACTCGAAGGTGGCAACATCCGGAAAATACGGCATGATCCACTGCGTCAAATTAGAATCCAAACTTTCTTTAATTTCCGAATCCCAAATATCTTGATCGCAAACGACTAAAATTTCACCAATTCTTCCAGTAACAGCAACTCCGGAGGACTTGTATCTATTTGAATCTAAATCACAGGCTGACAAGGATAGAAATAAGGCAACAACTCCAATAACTACTCCTTTCATACTCATTTTATTTTACGCGTAATTTTTGACCAATATCCAGTCGGTTCACATTGATTCTCGGATTTAGAGATTTCAGTTGTGTTTGTGTCAAACCATGTCGTCTGGCAACAGTAGAAAAGTTATCTCCTGAACGTACAGAATAGTATTTTATTACCGGTTTTGGTACACTTTGAGCAGCTACAGCATTTCCTCCAATTTTCAAACGTTGCCCCGCATTCAATCGAGTACTAGACATGTTGTTTGCGTCCATTAACTCCCGGAGCGTTAAACTATATTTAACAGCTATTCCATTGAGTGTTTCCCCTCGTCGCACGGTGTGATAAACTACTTTGTTTGCCGCTACATTTGGCTTCACAAGTGGCGTTTCTTCGCTTGCCTTTTCATCTTCAGAATCCCCGTCAGCCAGTGTGACTGTAGAATCTGTCTTTTCCACCGTTACAGGCTCAGGACCATAAATTTGTTCCTCCATTACAATGAACTTTCCGATTTCAACAAATGGACCAGTAATACACTGAGGAGGATTAGTTTTCGGGATATAATTCGTTTTATAAATAGGATTTAATGCTTTAATTTCATCCAAATCCCAACCTGTAACAGACGATATTTTTTCCATACGAACTGCATTTTTCAAACAAATCGTATCCAATTGGGAGTTGTGTAACTTCGCGGGAACAGGAATAATATTGTGTTCTTTATGGTACGTTAAGATATAGGCTGCTCCAATAAAATTTGGAACATACCCCTGTGTTTCTTTTGGTAAAAATGGTCGAACTTCCCAATAAGAAGTTTTCCCACCAGAACGACGGATAGCTTTGTTTACATTTCCTGGACCAGCATTATAAGCGGCCAAAGCCATGTTCCAATCGTTGTAGATTTCGTATAATTTTTTTAAATAACGGCAGGCCGCATCTGTTGCCAAAAGTGGATCCATTCTTTCGTCGATATACGAATTTTCCTCCAATCCATAGTACAAACCCGTTCGATACATGAATTGCCAGAGACCTAGCGCACCAGCTCTTGATTTCACTTGCGGACGCAATCCACTTTCAATAACCGCCAAATATTTCAATTCAATTGGCATATCGTATTTTGCCAACATTTCTTCAAACATATCGAAATAAATAGCGCTCCTACCAAGAACGACACGTGCGAAGTTTCGGCGATTGGCAACGAAATATTTCACGATAGACAAGGATGCAGTGTTGCACCGGAATTCGAACGGACTCATATTGTCCATAAGTGCCAGACGTTGACAATATATTTCATCTGAAAATTGAGGGATTTCATTGGCCTCATAATTCAAGGCTTTCATAATGGAATCGTAATTCGTTGAATTAGCGTAATCTTCGTAAAACGCATTCAAGGTTTGTTCCACCATGCTAACAAATCGCTCTCCTTCAGGACTCACCTTCACTTGTGCATTACCAGTAAAACTGATACATAATATTAAGGCGATGATTAATTTCTTCATTCTTTATTTTTGAGCTAATTCTAGCAATTCATTACAAAAACCATACATATCTCTTTCCTCAAAGTTTCTGGCCATGATTTGAATTCCGAAAGGCAGGTTATTCTTGTCATTTCCAAGTGGCAAAGATATCGCTGGATTGCCTGTTAGATTAGCGTGAACGGTAAAAATATCTTGTAAATACATTTGAATCGGGTCTGTAAGACCGTTTAAGGGAAATGCCGCGGCTGGAGTAGTTGGCGTTAAAATAAAATCCGCCTCAGCAAGTATTTCGTCCGTTCGCTTTTTCAAAACCCTACGAACTTTTTGTCCTTTTGTGTAATACGCATCATAATATCCGTGGGACAGAACAAATGTTCCAGCCATAATTCTTCGCTGCACTTCAGGTCCAAAACCTTCTGATCTCGATTTTTTATACGTTTGTTCTACACCTATTGCAGAGGTGCTTCGATGGCCATAATGAACGCCATCAAAACGCGATAAATTTGAAGAAGCTTCTGCAGTCGTCAATACGTAATAAGTGGGCACCATGTATTCTAAGTATGGAAAACTAACTTCAACCACTTCATGTCCAGCCTCTTTTAGTTGTTGGATTGTTAAATCCAATTGTTGTTTCACCGCAGGATCTAAACCTTCGTGATTCAAACATTCAGAAATCACAGCAATTTTCTTTTTTCCCTTAGAAGTGAAATCTGTATAATTCGTAGTTTCTTTTGAGGAAGACGTACTATCGTTTTCATCCTTGCCCGCCATTATTTCCAATAAAAGAGCGCTATCCTCCAATGAATTTGTAAACGGTCCGATTTGGTCAAATGAAGAAGCATAGGCGATTAAACCGTAACGGCTGATTCGTCCGTAGGTTGGCTTTAAACCAAAAGTTCCCGTAAAAGAAGCCGGTTGACGAATAGAACCACCCGTATCACTTCCTAGCGCTGCTGTGCACAATCCTGCTGCAACTGCCGCCGCCGAGCCACCAGAAGATCCTCCTGGAACTCGCTCTTTATCTATTGGATTTTTCACCGGCCCGAAAGCAGAATTTTCATTGGAAGAACCCATAGCAAATTCGTCACAATTCAATCGACCGATGATAACCGCATCTTCCGCCAACAATCGTTCAACAACAGTTGCTGAATAGAGAGATGTAAAGCCCTCTAATATTTTTGAGGAAGCGGAAACATTATGGTCTTTGTAGCAGATGTTATCTTTTAATCCGATAACCATACCCGCCAATCGACCAGCTTTTCCTTCTTCCAATTTCGCATCAACTTCCCGGGCTTTTTCCAAAGCAGAGCCTTCAAACACTTCTAAAAACGCATTTAAATCTGCATTCTTTTGAATGTTTTCCAGATAACTTTTCACGATGTCCACCACGGATGACCCACCGGTTAAAGCTTTTTTAACCTCGCTGTAGTTATGCAACATGTGTATTAGAGTTTATTTTTTTTCTTCCGACTCTTCTTCTGCTACATCCTTATTCGATGCATCCTTAAATTCTTTAACTCCTTTACCTAATCCTTTCATCAATTCTGGAATTTTTTTACCTCCAAAAAGCAATAAAACAACTACCAATATTGCAATCACTTGCCATGGTCCGAAAACGCCTAAAATCATCATTCTAAAAAATTTTACACAAAGTTACCAAAAATTACGAGCTAAGTTACGGTATTCGGGGGAATAGAAGTAGCGAAAAAAGTATAAAATATTGTTTTGATTGATTAACCACAAAGCACACGAAGATTTTCAGAAAGGACTCAAAATTCTTCTTAATCTATGCGGCCTCGCTGTGGCCTTTTGGGATTACAAAAAAAGCCGCTTTCCAAAGAAAACGGCTAATCATGATTTTTCGACTATCAGATGACTGTATTATTCTTTCAATAGTTTAGAAATCATTTTTTTTGTTTCGTCTAAGTAGGTTTGAGCAATATCCTTACTAAAACCAACTAACCTGCGTATAGCCTTACCTTTTTTATTAAAAATTAATTCCTCTGGTCCTCCAGAAATCTGATATAATTTTGCAATTTTCTGCAATGAATCATGATACACAAAAGGATAATCGAGCATGTAACTTTCATCAAAGATTGTCTTCTCTTCAAAGGTGTGTATTTCGATAATTTTGAATGGTTTACCTTTAAATTCTGTTTCCAGTTGCGATAAATACTTCTTTTTTAATCTGCACGGTAAGCAATTCTGAAAACTAAAATTGACCAAATATACCGTATCCCTATTAAAAATAGGATGTCCGTTGTCATGACCAATTAAGGATTCTGAGGAATTCTGAAGATTGGATAGGTTGAAATTTAGTTTTGGATCAGTTTCTAGTTTTGGATAAAAGAAAAAACCAAGGTAAATCAATAAAACTATTGAGATATTCAACAAAAAAATACCCAAATACATTTTTTTCAATTTCCACAAAAGACCTACAAGTTCACCCAGAAAAACAAACAAAACAATTAATATGACCTGAAAAATCAATCCTTCGTACAAAAATCGAGCTATACAAATTGTTAATATTAAAGAGCCTGAACCAACAATACTAAAAAACATTGGAAGAAACCTTGCAAACAAAATAAATACAATAAAAAAGAGTGTATTACTTAAAATACTTAATTCCTGATATGTCCCAGTTTGTACCAATCCAAACAACGAAAAGGCACTTCATCAGCAAGTTGAATTACTAAAAGAAGAAGTAATTTTCTTACGCGGAAAAATTTAAAAAATACCGGGAGATTAAAAACCTCTCGGCTCAATTTTACACAAATCTGGCTCTTTTAGGCCAAAAAACAAAAAAGCCGCTCTCCAAAGAAAACGGCTTTAAAATATATTTGCAAAGACTACAACTTACGTGCAACTTCCACTTCTTCGAAAGCTTCTACAATGTCACCTACTTTGATGTCGTTGAATTTGTCGATGTTTAATCCACATTCGTAGTTGTTTTTCACCTCTTTCACGTCGTCTTTGAAACGTTTCAATGAACCTAAAGTACCTGTGTGAACAACAATTCCATCGCGAATAACACGGATTTTAGAAGACCGTTTGATTGTTCCGTCTAATACGTAACAACCAGCAATCGTTCCAACCTTCGTAATGTCGAATGTTTCGCGGATTTCAGCTGAACCAAGGACTTTCTCTTCGATGTCTGGAGAAAGCATTCCTTCCATTGCCGATTTGATTTCGTCGATCGCTTTGTAGATAATTGAATACAAACGGATATCGATTTCTTCTTGTTCTGCTAGTTTTCTAGCTCCTAATGTCGGACGAACTTGGAAACCAACGATAATCGCGTCAGAGGCAGATGCTAAGTTGACATCAGCTTCGGAAATAGCTCCAACGCCTTTGTGAACAACTCGGATTGCAATTTGCTCAGTTGACAAGTTCAACAATGAATCTGCCAAGGCCTCGATTGAACCATCAACGTCACCTTTAACGATCAAGTTCAACTCTTTAAAGTCACCAATCGCCAAACGACGACCAATTTCATCCAATGTAATATGTTTCGTTGTTCGCAAACCTTGTTCACGATACAATTGTTCTCTTTTTGTTGCGATTGTTCTCGCTTCACGCTCGTCTTCCAATACATGGAACTTATCGCCAGCGCTTGGTGCACCGTTGATTCCCAAAATAGATACTGGGCATGCTGGACCTGCTTCTTTTAGAACCGCACCGTGCTCATCATGCATTGCTCTAACACGACCATAGTTACGGCCTACTAGAACAACATCACCTACTTTCAAAGTACCTGATTCAACAAGTATATTGGTTACATAACCTTTCCCTTTATCCAAGGAAGATTCGATTACCGTTCCGTTTGCGCGTTTGTTTGGGTTTGCTTTTAAGTCCAATAAATCAGCTTCAAGCATTACTTTTTCCAACAATTCTTCGATATTTAAACCTTGTTTTGCTGAAATTTCTTGACACTGGTATTTTCCACCCCAATCTTCCACCAAAATATTCATCGTGGATAATTGCTCTCGGATTCTATCTGGATTTGCACCTGGTCTATCAATTTTATTGATGGCAAATACCATCGGTACGTTAGCCGCTTGAGCATGAGAAATCGCCTCTTTCGTTTGTGGCATCACGTCATCATCGGCAGCAACAATAATAATTGCAACGTCTGTTACTTGAGCCCCACGAGCACGCATGGCTGTAAAGGCTTCGTGACCTGGCGTATCCAAGAATGTCAATCGACGGTTGTTTTTCAATAAAACAGAATAAGCACCAATGTGCTGTGTGATTCCACCTGCTTCTCCTTCAATAACATTTTCGTTGCGGATTCTATCCAATAAAGATGTTTTACCGTGATCGACGTGGCCCATTACTGTAATAATCGGTGAACGAGTTTCTAAGTCCTCTGGTTTATCTTCTATAATGGGTATTGCGTCTTGTGTCTCTGCGCTTACGAATTCAGTTTGGTAACCGAATTCTTCTGCTACAATTTGGATTGTTTCTGCATCCAATCGTTGATTGATTGAGGCAAAAATACCCAAGGACATACATGCTGAAATTACTTGCGTTGACTGAACATTCATCATGCTCGCCAATTCTGAAACCGTAACAAACTCGGAAAGCTTTATGAATCTTTCTTGCGCTTCTTGTTCCATTTGTTCGACTTCTCGACGCTGCGCATTTACATCTCTTTTCGCGCGACGATTTTTCGAAGCTTTCGACTTTCCTCCTTTGTTGGAAAGTCTTGCTAACGTATCTTTAATTTCTTTCTCAATATCTTTTTCGGTGATCTCAGCTTTTGGTGTACGTGGAGCATTTTTATCAAAACGTCTGTTTACGCCGCCACTATTTGCACCGCCACCATTTGCACCTCTTGGTCCGTTTCCGTTTCCGGCATTTGGATTTGGCGTATTCGGTCTGACCGCGTCCACCTTTTTGATTCTCTTGCGTTTCTTGCGATCAGCATCCGAAATTTTATGGGAAGTCTTTGGTTTTAGAACTGGAAGTTCAATTTTCCCTAAAACCGTTGGACCAGACAAAATTCTTTTGCCAACTCGAATAGTTTCAATCTGTTCTCTTTCAGGGGATTTTGGTTTCTCCTCCTTTTTAACTTCTTCCGCTTTTTTCTGACTTGAGGCCATCACCTTTTTAGTGACTTCTGCCGCTGCAGCTTTCTCTTCTTTTTTCTCTTCCTGCGTTTTTTTGCTTGGACGAGTTTTAGAATTGATGGAAGATAAATCTATTTTACCGACAACCTTAACATCAGAATTTCCTTCTTTCGCAGGTGGTCTCTCGACTTCTTTGATTTCTTCAACTACTTTTGCTATCGGTGCTTCCTCTTTTACAACAGGCACTTCAACAATTACCTCTTCTACCACTGGAAGAGGTTTTGGCACAGGAATAGCTAATGGCGCCGGTTCTTCTTTTTTCGTTTCAACTGGAACTTCTTCCACTTTTTCTTTCACCGGAATTTCTTCCTCACGTGTATCACTCAAAGAGATAGTTTCTCTTTTTTCACGCACAGGAATTACTTGTTTCGTCTTTTCTTTTAATGAAAAATCGGCCGCAAACTCGGTGCTCAACAAATCAAAATGATCCCCGTCCAACTTCGTGTTGGGATTCGAGTCAATTTTCACTCCTTTGGAATCGAGGAATTCGACCAATGTGGATATTCCCACATTAAGTTCTCCTGCTGCTTTCCCTAATCGTATTGGTTTATTCGCCATATAATTTTTTGTGTCCTTTTCTATAAAGAAACTCATTTCAAGGACAAAAATGAATTTTCAATTATTTAAAACACTCAAGAACAACGCCTTAAATGTCTTCAATTTGAAAATAGAATAAAAGAGGGGACAATCGTCCCCTTCATCTATTGCAGAAAATCTGTACAAAATTAGATAAATTATCTCGTTTTCACAAGCTTTAACAGGGTAAGCGTATTCATTCCTCATTCTTTTCTTTTTTAATGTCAAATCAGGCCGCAAGAAGGAAGTGCTATATTAAATTTATGTTGTCTCAAATTAATCTAACAATGCTTAAATGGTAATAGTTTGTTAGAGATATTTTGACTGCTCCATAAAACATGTGAATTACCTTTACATAAAAAAAAGTGTCATGATTAAAAAATTATTTTATCTTCTAACTATCTCTTTTTCAAGTTTTTTTGGTATTTCCCAAAACCCCGGACTTGTCATAAGTGAAGTATTTGTCAATCCATCAGGAACAGATTCGCCCTACGAATGGGTAGAATTGCTTGCAACTCAGAACATCGATTTTTCGCAAACTCCTTATTCTGTGGTCGTGAGTAACAATGGAAATGCAAATGTCCAAGGTTGGATTGCTGGTGGTTCGTTAACTTATGGGTTTTCTATAACATCGGGCACCGCACTTGCTGGTGACGTTGTCTACGTAGGTGGTTCCTTAATGGCGCCATTAGGCCAACAGATCAGAACAATTAACACACTTAACACACCTGGTGACGGATTTGGAAATTCAGGTAGTGGCCCATTCGGAAATGGAGGAGGAAATGCGGATGGAATAGCCATATTCAATTTGCCCATTGCGAGTTTAACTCCCTCATCTGTCCCGACAGATGCTCTTTTTTACGGATCCTCAATTGGGGGCGCTGCACTTACTGCAACGGACGGCTATCAATTGCCATTTAACGACTTGTATGCTGGAGGAAAATTATCTGGAACGAGTAATTTTGCGCCGGACGCCGGAAGTTCTTACCTTAAAGCATCTGGAACATATAACGTAATTTCTAACTTGTGGGTTGGTCCAAGAGCTTTTACAATTGATGCTAACTTCACAGATGACAGCACAGAAATTTCATTGGTGACTGTTAATCCTCCGGGTTTTGCAACTGTTGCTAACACAATTCAAATTGTTAATGAGGCTGCGGGCACAGTGAATATTGACATAAACTTCACCAATTCGAACACAAGTGAAGCTAAAATTATTTTTGGTTTATCTACTTGGACAAATAGCACTTTAACGGAAGACTATACGATTTCGAGTGATACGCTAATTATTCCTGCAAATCAAAATGGAACTTTCTCATTTCCTGTTCAAATCATTGACGACACATTGGCGGAAAAAACGGAACGTTTAATTTTAAAGATTGTGCATACTATTAACTGTTTTGTTTCTGGTGATAATTATCAAATCATATTTATAAAAGACAATGATTATCTAGCTCCAATAGCAAGTAATCAAATTAAAATGAATCTTTTAACTAGTTTCTCTAATGGAACTGCAGGCTCAAATTCAGCAGAAATCGTTGCTTTTGATTCCTTATCAAAACGCTTGTTTATTGCCAATAGTGTTGGCGGAAAAATGGATATTGTTGACTTAAGCAATCCATCAGTACCTTCATTAATTACGTCGATTGATCTGAGTATATTTGGCGGAATAAATTCAATTGCTGCTCATAATGGATTAATCGTTGCTGCAATAGAGGGTGCGAATCCACAAGATTTAGGCAAAGTCTATTTCTTCGATACAGCCGGAACAATTTTAAATAATGTCACCGTGGGAGCTATGCCCGACATGGTAACTTTCAGTAAAGACTACACAAAAATTCTTACCGCAAATGAAGGTGAGCCATCTGCAGATTATTTGAATGATCCCGAAGGTTCTGTTTCTATTATTGATTTGTCTCCTGGAATAACTTCATTGACCAATTCCAATGTTAGCACAGCTTCCTTCACCTCATTTAATGGTCAAGATTCACTTTTAAAAGCTCAAGGCATCCGTTTGTTCCCTCAGGCCGCATCAATTGCACAAGATTTAGAACCAGAATACATCGCAATTAGTGATGACAATACAAAAGCATATGTTTCCATTCAAGAAAACAATGCCATTGCAGTAATAGATATTGCAACGGCTACGGTAGTTGAACTTCGCGCATTGGGTTTATCAAATTATTCCACTGACAATGCTATGGATCCTTCTGATCAAAGTGGTGATATCTTGATTCAATCTTTACCCGTTCAAGGAGCTTACATGCCAGATGCCATTTCATTTGATAAAATAAATGGAGTTGGTTACGTCTTCAGCGCAAACGAAGGCGATGCAAGAGAAAACAACCTTATCGAAGATGCGAGCCGCATTGGTTCTATGAACTTAGATTCAGCTGCTTTCCCTGATCAAAATATCTTGAAGAACAACAAATTCATGGGCCGTTTGAATGCTCTTCAAATTACGGGTGACACGGATAACGATGGAGATTTTGACGAACTGCACACACTGGGTGGTCGCTCTTTTTCTATCTGGGATGCAGCGACAGGAAGCTTAGTTTTTGATTCAAAAGACTTAATTGAACAGATTATTTCAAGCGACACGAATTTCGTTGGTCTGTTCAATGCAAGCAATGGAGGAAATGCAACTTCTAAAAACAGAAGTGACGACAAAGGTCCAGAACCAGAAGGTGTTACAAATGCATTTATTGATGGTAATCACTACTTATTTGTTGGTTTGGAAAGAATTGGTGGCGCTATGGCGTTCAATGTAAACAATCCTTCCGCTCCAATTTATATTGGTTACTACAACAATAGAGATGTCGCTACAAACGGTCCTGACCGCGGTTCTGAAGGGATTCTATTCATTTCCAAAGAACAGTCTCCAAATGGAAACGCATTGTTGCTCTTAGCGAATGAAGTAAGTAGTACAGTATCTATTTTTGAGATAAACACTTGTCTTGATCTCTCTGGAACGACAAACATACAGGGAAATTCTGCTTTCTGTGAAGGAAATTCAATAGACTTATTTGTAAATTCTCAAGCGGGAACTTCTCTACAATGGTTGATGAACAATCAAGCAATTACTAACGAAACAGATACAATCTATACGGTTTCTAGTGCAGGTGATTATTCGATTTCTACTATAAATACAGCAGAAGCTTGTTCGGACACAAGTATGATGTTTGTTGTAATTGAAAATACAAACCCAGTTGTTAATTTAGGTCCAGACACAACGGCATGTATTAATCTGAGTCCAATTACAATTGCGGCAACTTCTGGGTTCGCCACTTATCTCTGGAATACGGGCGACACACTAAATTCAATTGTCGTTAATACTTCTGGAAACTATAGTTTGACCGTTCTTGATTCTAATTTATGCGCAGGAGCTGATTCACTTACAGTTGTTTTTGATCCTTGTCTGGGTTTAGAGGAAAATTCAATCTTTTCAAGTATATATCCGAATCCTTTTTCTGGAGTCGTAACTATAAAAATGGCATCAACTAGCGCTGCAGTGGTATCAATTTATAGCGCTACAGGAGCGGTAATTGTAAACCGGCAGGTAATTCAAAACACCGTTTATTTGAACTTATCCAATAATTCCAATGGATTGTATTTCATGTCTATAGAACAAGATGGAAATCTCAATTGGCACAAAATAGAAAAGAAATAATCTTCTCTATTCTACTACATAAAAAGGGCTGTCGAAATATCGACAGCCCTTTTTTGCATCTATTTAAAATACGATACTTATTCGAATTCAGAACGTAATATTCTCATCACTTCGTCAACCGTTTCTTGTTCCAAATCTGTTCTTTTAACAACTTCTTCGGTAGAAATTTCCAATACAGATTTTGCCGTATCACATCCAATAGCTTTCAACTCGTCGATAATCCAGCTATCGATTTCATCTGCAAATTCTTCTAAATCTACATCTTCAACATCTACTTCGCCATCTCGGTATACATCCAATTCGTATCCACAAAGTTTACCTGCCAATTTGATATTGTGACCTCCACGACCGATTGCCAATGAAACTTGATCTGCTTTCATGAAGACTTTTGCTCTTCCGTCTTCTTCATTTATTTCAATTGTGGTAATTTTCGCTGGAGACAATGCTCTTGCGATTAACAATTGTGGATTTGCAGTGTAATTGATCACATCAATGTTTTCGTTTTTCAACTCACGAACGATGCCGTGAATACGAGAACCTTTCATTCCAACGCAGGCGCCAACTGGATCTACTCTATCGTCATAAGATTCGACAGCAACTTTCGCTCTTTCTCCTGGCTCACGAACAATTTTTTTAATGGTAATTAAGCCGTCGAATACCTCTGGAACTTCCAATTCGAACAAACGCTCCAAAAATTCTGGCGCTGTTCTGGACAAGATAATAACTGGACTTGCGTTACGCATATCCACTTTCGCCACAACTGAACGAATAGTTTCTCCTTTTTTGAAGTAATCTGAAGGAATTTGTTCTGATTTTGGCAACAACAACTCGTTTCCTTCGTCGTCCAATACCATAATTTCTTTCTTCCAAACTTGGTAAACTTCGCCTGTAACAATCTCTCCAATTTTTTCTTTGTAGATTTTGTACAAATTGTCTTTCTCCAATTCCATGATTCTAGAAATCAAGTTTTGACGCAAGGACAAAACGTTTCTACGACCGAAATCAGCGAATTTGAATTCTTCTGTTACCTCTTCACCAATTTCGAAATCTGGTTCGATTTTAATTGCGTCAGAATATGCGATTTCCGTGTTTGGATCTTCCACCTCACCGTCATCAACGATTTCTTTGTTCAAGAAAATTTGAACGTCACCTTTATCAATATTTACAACGATATCGATGTGCTCATCAGAGTTGAATTTTTTCTTCAACATCGCGCGGAATACATCTTCCAACACGCGTTGCATCGTTTGTTTATCGATGTTTTTTAACTCCTTAAACTCGGAGAACGAGTCAACTAATTCTAGGCTATTCATGATTTCCTATTTAAATGATATGACAATTTTTGTTTCCTTTATTTCACTCATCGGAAAGTATTTTTCTTCCACGATGTCTTCTTTCTTTTTTGTGCCTTCGATTTTCACACGCTTTTCCTGACGAATGGTCAATCCTTCGTCGTCTGCTTGAATCAATTCACCTGTTTCAATCGTTTTGTTGTTCAATTTTACCGTGACATCTCTTCCGATGTTCTTGACAAACTGTTTCAAAACGCGCAATGGTTTGTCCAACCCAGCTGATGAAACGTGCAATTCGAAATCTTGCTCTTCGCGATCCAAATTGTGCTCAACATTTCGCGAAACCGACATACAATCGTTGATGGAAACATTTCCATCTTCTTTGTCGATTTCTACATTGATAATATTATTACTTGAAATCTTCAACACAACAACAAAAAGCCCCGCATCTAGCTCTGCCATTCGTTCGTCAATCAATTCCATTACTTTTTTCTTTGCAATCATTTGGCTATAAAAAGAGGGGACTGTCGTCCCCTCGTTTGTAATCTTTACTATGTTTGATAGTGTAAATGTAAAGCTTTTTTTGGAAAAGGCAAATTTTTAATCAACTACCAATGCAGTAATCACATTAATAAGTCTATTCCGTTTAAAAAAATTTAGTTAAAATGGTTTTATAAACATAAAACTAATACCAAGCGATGAATACGTCACTTTTGAAGTTTCAAGATTATGTAAAACCCAACTATGGCAATAAAATGGTTCAATCCTTAAATACATTTTATCAAAATTATATTGCGCGCCTAAGGAAAGGGAGCCAGACAATAGAGGCATTAATGTTGTTCGCTTAGTAACTTTATTGTCATCCGAACTAGAAATTGCATAATATCCTGCTGTTTCACTTAGATATTTCTGTTTGTAAAAAGCTTGTAATCCAAACTTTGTTTCCATTGAACCAACAATTTTCCAACTCCCTTTACCATGCTGATAATTTAAACGAATAGGAACGTTGAAGTCGTAATCATAAAAAGTATAACCTATTTTTGAAGAAGGATCACCAAATGAATCATCCAAAAATTTATAACTCTTCTGTGAAAATCCAAATCCAGCCAGGAAACTTATAGTATTATTTACTTTGTATACAGCTAAAAAACCCAGATTATATCCAAAATTTGCAGAAATATTAGCATTGTATTTACTCACGAAGGCATCAGGCATATTTGAACTTCTTCCTTTCTCGAATTTGTATTTTGCAACTTCAGGGCTCAAGTTCAAAGCTACGCCCCATTTTGAATTATGAGTTTCTGTTTGTAAAAAGACATCAGCATAATTTAATAAAAACAACACTAAGATTAAGACTCGCATATTTATTTAATTTTGAAGGATTATCCGAACATTTTTGCCCGGATAACCTATTGTATTTGTACTTTCAAAAATCATTTTATCCCGTTTCGCACTTTTCACATTATACGTTCCGCTGTAATCATATACATCTTTATCAACAGCCATTAGCTCTTCCAAACTTGTCGGTTCGTAGGCAATTCTCGAAATTGTAAGTTTTTTTCCTTTCTCTGAAAACTGCCAAAAAAACTCCCGGTCAGATGTATTACTCCAAAATGATGGAAAAATAATTTGTGCTGGACATTATAAATATCAACCAGATGGAAGCTTGGAACAAATAGCAATATTTAGAACGCTAGCTGATGGCAGCTGGTATGATAATACGTTTGCTGGAAATGGGATTGGTGGTGATGCGTATGGTGAAACATTAACTTTCACAGAGAATGATTTACTTTCAGCAGCTAAACTTCTTCCAGATGGGAAAATTATTGTGATTGGTGAAACAAATAATAGTAATGGTTCAAATCAAAATATGATTATTGCTAAAATCAATTCGAATGGTACTTTGGACACAAGTTTTGGATTCAACGGTAAAACAACATTTAGTACCAGTCCAGCATATGAACAACCCTACTCTCTTGATATACAAAGTGATGGTAAAATTTTAATTACCTCACTGCACCCTTCAATCCAAGGCTCTTATAATCTTTTGAGATTAAATCCAAACGGCACTTTTGATAATACATTTGGAACTAACGGTGTTGTAAGCGGAACATTAGGATTAACAAATTATGACGCCAATGGAAATTTAGTTAAAATTCAGGCTGATGGTAAAATAATAGTTGCAGGAACTGGTGTCAATTCTTCTTCCGCACCATATACAAGTATGAGCATGGCACGTTATCTCCCTGGAACAAGTTTTAGCGAAATAGATGAGAATCATACTCAACAATCTAACTTCGAACTATTTCCAAACCCTACGACAGATATAATAAGAGTTACATCAAGTAAAGAATTTATTAATTCAATGACTCTTACAAATTCTGTTGGGATTATTATAAAAGAAGTTATTAAGGTTAATCAACTTTCATGGGATTTAAGCTTCAAAGATTTGCCGGCTGGATTGTATTTTGTTTTACTTAATACTGATTCGGGAAGAGTATCGAAGCAAATAATTAAAAAATAGAATATGAAATTAATGATATGTAAGGACATAACTCATCTACGAATTAAGTCATTTTCAAATTTTGACTCAAGAAAAATTAAGAATTACCTACTAGTGAGTATTGTATAGAATGATGCTTTAATATAGCTTTGAATATAGAAAATTAATATTACCCATGATGAAAAAATCCTTGATATTAACTGCAATTGTCGTAATCAGTATATTTTGTTTTTCGTTTATTGTAAAAACAAAGAATACTAATAGCAATCAAATAATGTTGTACGGAATTGCTTATGGCAAACAGTGCAATTCTGAGGCATACATGTATTACACATATCGCTTAATAGATGCTGATGATTCCTATTCGGAGAAAGAAAATATGCAAAGTGATTTGGAAGATTGGTATCCAAATGCAACAAAAATAAAAGTATCTACTTCGAAATTTGATTATGGACAAAGCGCCAGTAACATGTGTATCATAAAGTGGACAAATAAAAGTGCAAATTGCTATTACGATGTAATATACGTTGCATTCGGAGCTAACCAACAAGATGCTTATAATCGTGCTGAGAAGCAAAAAAATAGCTACGGTGGTTATGATGTTAGTTATCAAATTCTAGATCAAAAATATTGGTAACAGACTGTCTTTAATTGTTTCATTGCAATATTACGATAAATAAAGTAGCGCATTACTAAAAAACTGCAAATTTTATATGCATCCGTTGCCGTTGGTTATCAGTACCTACCATAATGGCTGCGCGCCGTATTGTAAGAACTTACGGTTTCCAGCAACCGAACATCCCAAAGCCTATGCGGTGCTCCGTCCATTTACAATGCTGTATGTGTTTTAGGAACCTCCATATCCTCGCTAGGTTCAGGTACCACGGTTTTTTTCTTTTTTCCGATGCCAAGTGTGCCGGTTTTATAATCTTGTGGTTCTTTGGTGCTTTGGTAAAGCATATAACAACCCAGTAAACCACTAATTAAAGAAGCTATTAAGATTCCCATTTTAGCATCTTGTAGCAGTGTGTCGTCGTTAAAGGATAAATTTGCTATAAACAGCGACATGGTAAAGCCTATACCGCAAAGCAGTGACACGCCAATCAAGGTTTTCCATAAAGTGCGTGAAGTAGGCATGTCTTTATAGAAGAATGTCAGTAGCACCCATATGGAGAGTAATATTCCTATAGGCTTGCCCAATAGCAATCCTAAAATAACACCCCAGGTTACTGACGTTTGAAATGCCTGGCTTAAAACCGCGCTGTCTATAAATATGCCGGCATTTACAAAAGCAAACAAAGGCATAATAAAGAAGTAAACAGGGTCATGCAGTTTTCGTTCCAAACGCCTGAGTGGTGATTCTATTTTTCTTAAGGTTTTTTCTAGATAATAATGTGCTTTTTCAGCAGTATAGGAATGGTTGCTGTCGCGTGCTTTTTCAAAGTAAATCACACCCTTTGTAGCAAAATCCTGTATTTGTTCGATACTCCATCTACGACGCAGGGGTATGGTAAAAGCCAGTATTACACCAGCAATGGTGGCGTGTATGCCAGAGACCAGTATCGCCCACCATAGAAAAAACCCTATAAATAGATAGGGTGTAAGACGGTTGACCTTTCGGTAATTTAAAGCGAGCAACGCTCCGACGCATACCGCAGCAATTCCCAGTGCGGCCCAGTTAATCTGTTCCGTATAAAACAGCGCGATGATAAGTATCGCAATCAGGTCGTCTACCGCAGCGATAGTGGTTACAAACACTTTAACCCATGTGGGAACGCGGGACCCAAGCATTGCGATAATGCCTATAACAAATGCAATATCCGTTGCCATGGGTATTGCCCAGCCATCTACGTATTGGGTATTATAATTTAAGCCCCAAAAGATAAGCGCCGGGAAGGCAGCTCCAGATATGGCTGCAACTACAGGAAACACAGCGGAATTAAAAGAGTTAAGCCTACCGAATTTTAGTTCGCCTTTAATTTCCAGTCCCACCAAAAGAAAAAACAAGGTCATCAACCCGTCGTTTATCCAGTGGTGTACTGATTTTGATATGTTTAGATTTGGAAACCCCACAGTAAACTCTAACTCCATAAATTGGTGGTAACTGTGCCGCAGGAACGTATTTGCAACGACTAGGGCGGCGACAGTGGCAACAATTAGCAGCACGCCTGTTGAGGAGTCTTTTTTGAAAAAATTTTTAAGGTAATTGATTATTTTGCGCATAACAAGAATGTTCTGGCTTTTAAAGATTAGTAAAATGTTTAACAATTCTTGTTAATAACAGACTGCATAAAGAAAGGAAACTACAATCGCAATAGCGAGCTCGTCTCCAAGATACTGCTTTTTTACCTTGATTTACAGTTTATTGCATTGTTTTTTTTCTTTCGCAGTGTTTTAAGGTTGCATTTTGGGTGTTTGAGGTGTTTTACGCCAGACGCGTATATCGTAGCTTCATTTTGCAGTCATTGTGTTGGAAATACTCCAACCCAATATTTTTCGACTGTACACGTCTATTATTGCAGCCATGTACATAAAGCCGCGGAACATTGGAATGTAGGTAATATCTGTTTGCCAGACTT
>Ga0209390_10001806_pt1 | contig 39656 bp, 39 predicted proteins | sample BON01_FD_187212 | JGI IMG/M metagenome (GOLD analysis project Ga0209390, IMG submission 187212) | Freshwater microbial communities from Lake Bonney liftoff mats and glacier meltwater in Antarctica - BON-01 (SPAdes) (version 2) | ecosystem: Environmental > Aquatic > Freshwater > Ice > Glacier...
TGATATTGATACGCTTAATTTAGGACCAAATAATATGTCTAAAAGCCACATTACTTATTATCTATAATATCGAACAATATTTTACTTTTCGTGTTTGTTTCTTTTTTTTGCATCATCTACTAAGCATTGTTTGTATGTTTTTTTTCGCCATTACGGAGCAGTGTGTTCCCTTATTGCATTTTCCTTTAGTGACTGTCTCTTATATTCCTTCATCAAAGACCTCCTATATTCTAACAATAAGTTAGTTTTGTATGTATTTATCATTTGAATTGCCCTCTCTCTATGACATTTTTGATGAATAGTATCGGTATTTGTTTCATCTGACATTCCGTTAGGTGTTGTAGTTACCTTATCTGATTTAGACGAGAATAATCTAGTAAAACAATCAATAAAACACATTCTCTTATATGTATGTGATATATAAAGAGGAGTTTTTACTAAATCACATAAAGGATAAAAACTTATCATGTCACAATATGTTTTTATCCTATTATTTCCACTCGGGTTATAGATACAATTTACCAATTCGTTTTTTTCACGTTAATATTCGCCCCTTTATTACCTTTTCGGTTTTTCGATGGGTCATACGCTTCATCTTCATCGTCAGAACCCATACTCTTTGAAATTTCCCAGAATTCTTTAGAACCTAATCGGAATTTAGGATGGTCTTCAGCTTTATACCAGAATATTTGGTCGGTCAATTTATTGGATTTCGCATTGTTATTAATTACCAAACACTCATAATTCTCTGTTGTGTTATCCATTACAGCACAAAACGATTCCAGTGTAGGAAACATACTGGCATAGTTCTCCCATATTCGCTTACGATTGGTCAAATACGGTTCTCGCAATATAAACACATAATCAATATTTGTTCGCAAATTAGGTGGAATACCTAATGGATATTGCATGGTGATTACAAGCATTACTTTCCAATGTCTTCCATTCATGAAAAGGAGTCTCATCATTTTATCGCGTGTCCATGTCTGATCGTATAAACAATCATCCATAATCACAAATGTGCGAGGGTCAATAGTAGTTCTTTTATAAGTTTCAACTTCCTTTTTCATTTGTTTCATTACACTTTTCTGCCTACGTAAAATGTTTTCAATTAAAACCGTATTATATTCATCATGTATGAATAATTTAGGAACATGTTCTTTATAAAACCCATTACCTGCTTCTGTTCCAGATATAACTGTACCAATCGGTATATCTTGGTGGTAAAACAACAAGTCACGTACTAAAAATGATTTACCTGTATCACGACGACCAATGAGAACAACAACTGGACCCTTATTTTCGTCTGCTTTAAACGTGATATCACGCATATTAAATCGTTTCAATTCCAATGTCATCTTATAGACTTAGCTAATAAATTATAAAACAGATTTGAACGTTCTAATTCACCAAATAATATATGGAATAAAATTATAAAATGTTAGAATCCATAGATCGATTACAAAAACTAAACTTAGAATATTTAGAAAATCAATTTATCCCTACATCCGATGATTTGAAACATGGATATAACCCATTTCATCTAAATTCTTTTCAGTATTATCAGCCTATTTTTAAATTACTTTTTGATGTAAATCTACAAAATTATAACTCTGTACAATTAAATCATCAGTATCATATCAATAATCTTACGACAGTTTTTGATATTACTACCAATGAAATTATGGAAAAACCTATTTTTATTAAATACTCACCATTATTAGACCCTATCAGTTACATGATTGGTAGGTATGATACGGAAAGTATGGATATTCGCACATTGCCTACAATAGATGGTGCAAAATTTGCGAAATTAGCAGATACAAATAATGCATCATATGTGGATGGTTTTTTTTGTTTATTATCTAGTAAATTACTGGAACTCCATGATATAAAAAATTCGATTGAATATTATGGTTCGTTCTCTGCAGTCCAACGAAAATTTAAGATGAATATTGCCGATGATTATGAATATTTAAATACATCAAATTTTTTCTTGGATAATTTGAATAATCTGTTCCGCATTAATAGAGGTCGTGTATCTTCAATATCAAATCATAATTCACGAGGAAATCGCAGTAAACTAATAATATCAGATGAAAGCAATGTTATTTCGGATGTATTAAATCTAGATGTCATGACACCTATAGTCGATCCATGTATTTTGGAAGAGATATATGTCCAATTGAAAGATGAAAATATAAAAGATGAAGATACCGATGACGACGAGGATACTGATGAAGATACTGATGAGAATGAAGATACTGATGAGAATGAAGATACTGATGAGAATGAAGATACTGATGAAGAAGAGGAAGAGGAAGAGGAAGATACTGATGAGAATGAAGAGGATGATGAGGAAATATTTGCATACGTTGATAATTTCCCAGTGCAGATGATTTGCCTTGAAAAATGCGAAGGAACATTAGACGAATTGTTTGCAAAAAATGAAATAACAGAAGATATTGGGGCAAGTGTGCTATTTCAAATAATTATGACATTATTAGCATATAAGAAAGCATATAAATTCACGCATAACGACCTCCATACTAATAATATCATGTATGTATCAACGAAGGAAGAATTCTTATATTATAAGTATAATGATATTTGTTATAAGGTCCCTACATACGGGCGTATATTCAAGATAATTGATTTCGGTCGTAGCATTTATACATATAAAGGGAAAACATTATGTAGTGATAGTTTTGCGCCAAAAGGTGACGCCGCTTCGCAATATAACTTTGGTCCGTATTACAATAGCAAATACCCTATAATTGAACCAAATTATAGTTTTGATCTGTGTCGTCTAGGATGTTCTATATATGACTTTATAATCGGCGATAAACCCCGCGATGAGCTTCAGAAAACCATTCACAGATGGTGTTTGGATGATAAGAAAATAAGTGTATTATATAAAAAAAATGGTGATGAGAGATATCCAGAATTCAAGTTATATAAAATGATCGCAAAGACAGTCCATGAACATACACCTGAAAATCAATTAAGCTACCCATTTTTCAGTCGATTTAAAAGCACAAAAATACCGAGTGGGTCAACATACATGGATATTAGTAATATACCATCTTATGCATAAAAAAAAATATATATATTCTAAGCAAATTACAAATTATTATTTTGTTTAGAATCCAGGAACATCTGTGAAAATCTGGGTACTAGCTGATGATGTAAAATCGCTCGAACCAAGCATCTCAGCAACTGGACCAGTCGCTTGGAAAAAAATTATAATAGGTATGAAAGAACAAAACCAAACTAATAGCGTATCCCTTATAATAAATTTCAGTGGTTTGTTCTCTTTATCAATGAACTTCATCTCTATTAACTTCGCAAAGAAGAATAACACAGCAATTGTAATTGTTATAATGATTGGTTTTTCCATTGGTATATTAAATTGTTAAACAATTTAATTTACGTTTTTACGCATTCAGTCAAGATATGGTTAATTGAGTTCTACAATGTCATCTAATGATAAAATGTCACCAATTGAACTGGTTTTATTTATATCAAATACATCCATATCGTCTAAATTAATATTATCGGTAAATATCTTTATTTTGTCGTTATCAAAATCGTCTTCTTCTTCTTCTAATTTGCGTTGAATAGCCCTTGCTGTGCTTATCTCCTCTAATCTATCGACACTCTTTGGTGCATTTACATCCGACACTGTTCCAGTTTCAGAGTCCAATACGCTATCATAGTCATTGAATGACAACTTAGTCACGACTGGTTCGTTATCAATATTGGAAATAGACGGTACTATTTGTGGGGTATCTTCCAGAGCTTCATCTTTTTTGTCTATTGTATTTTCCGTTTCTTTAACTGGTTCTTCAGGTTCAATGTTCTCGATGATGACTTCCTCTTCTTGTTCCACGGCTTCGTCCATGTATGCACGGATGATAGCCTCGGTTGGAATACTGTCTCTAATAGTATTCAATATACATTCTTGGACGATCAATTCAAGATCTCGTTTGTTTCGTTGTATTATGAGCGGAGATATGTTTTTTTCCGATGTAATATTATTCTCAAATAAATAGACGTTAGTATAGCACTTACGAGCAACGTTGATATATACTTTATGGATGAAGTTATCTAAATTCGGTGTGTTAATATCTATCTTCTTTTGTCTATTACCTACACGAATACATGTGAGAACCTTCAATTGAATAATATGGACGCAAGTGATTAAATCATCTAAATAATTACAACCGCTACGTTCAATAATACGTTTGCGTTCCTCTTCAATAATGTTCGCATTCCATTTTGGAACTCGTGAAATCAGATTCTGAAACGTCATTAGGTATTTCCCAGATTCGTTGTTATCTAAACATAATTTACAAGATTCGTTAAATATTGACCGAATACCCTCTATAATTAAAGGTGTAAATATACTTACCAATCTGCTACACCATTCATTTCTGGCTTCTTGTAAGTTTGAGATCACAAAATCGTCCATATTTTATAGAAACAATGTATATTTTAATATATCAATATTAACGAACATTATTTTTTTTACATAAAGGAAATTGTATGTAAGTCCGTATTTTCACGTAAGAATATGAAATTCAATATATACATCATTAGCATTTTTTCGCATCGGAATTCGTATTTTATCTTTTGATAACACATTTGAATATTAGCCTTATTATAATCGTCCCATTTTTCGGATTGTTTAATATAGTTCATGATATCTATACACGAGAACCCCATATCATATAATGCAATACTTGTATTGGAGCAACTCCGATTGTCCGTGAATTCGCGTGTGTCTATATATTCACATAACCGCTTTATATGTGCCTTCGAATACTCACTTAAATCCATATTATTTGATAAATTATATTGATGTAGGTTTATAATTTTACCATTTGCGATTTGTTCTGGAATATAAATTTCACAGAATCTGGAAATAATCGGATTTAATAATTTGTCTTTGTTCTCTACAATAATAAAAAAACGTGTATTGAAACTGAAAAGTTCTATACACCGTCTCAGTGCGGATTGTGCGTCGTTTGTTAAACTGTCTGCGTTATATAATACAATAGTTTTGAATTTCACGCCTGTAGTGGATTGCAAGTTGGTTTTTGCGAAAAATTTAAGGTCTTCGCGTATAAATTTTATACCTTTTCCATGGGAGCAATTTACTGACATCACATTATTTTTGATTTTTGTTTTATCCGAATCATATATCTTATTAAGAAAATAATGTACTATTGTAGTTTTTCCACTTCCAGAAGAACCATTAAATATAATATTAGGTATTTGATTTGAATTATAGAAGTAATCCAGTTTTTCGATTATATTTTTAGGAAGTTCCATTACTCATATTTAGGTTATTATTTTTATATTCCTATATTGTATAATATACAATTCGATGTCCGATATAACAACGCCAGAAACTGAAAAAAAAGATGGTATTCTTGAAAGAGTAACTAATGCATTATCTTTCAAAACATCTGATAATGAAGACCCAGTCGAACCCGACGCTGTAGTTACACCTTCTATTCCTGTAGTTACACCTTCTATTCCTATAGTTACACCTTCTATTCCTATAGTTACACCTTCTATTCCTATAGTTACACCTTCTATTCCTGTAGTTACACCTTCTATTCCTATAGTTACACCTTCTATTCCTATAGTTACACCTTCTATTCCTGTAGTTACGCCTTCTCCATCTTTAATTCCATATGAAACATTTACACAAGAACCATTTATGACGTCTGATTCTGAAGAAATCTCGGATAATATGGGATATGTTCCTGCCTTTGCACCATTAGATGCTCCATCTAACAATACAAAAAAAAAGAGAAGGAGGAAAAAGTGTAAATGTCCTACAAAAAAACAAAATAAACTTACGAAAAAGAGACCTAGATGCAAGCGTGGTCGACGAAATAAAACAACTAAAAGATGTGAATCTAAAAAAAAATGCGCTAAGGGTAGTCGCGTAGAACCAAAAACAGGCGTTTGTACGTCAAAGTAAAAATACTAGGATATAATAGAACATGAATTTTCAAATTCCTTTTTTATCATCAAATCCAGAGAATAATATAACGGAAGCTGATAGAATAATGAGTAAATATCCAGACCGAATTCCCGTTATCGTAGAGCGAAATCCAAATTGTTCGAGTGATACACCACAATTAGATAAACGTAAATATTTAGTTCCAATTGATCTAACTATGGGACAATTTTTATACGTTATCCGTAAACGATTACAAATGTCGTCAGATAAAGCGATTTTCATGTTTGTTGGTGGTTACGTAACATGTAATACCGACCTAGTTTGCAAAGTATATTCTAATTATCACGACCACAACGATCGATTTCTTTATATGAGCTATAGTTGTGAGAACACATTCGGATAACTTTATCTTATACATGTGTATATGACGCAATTACGAAACTATATAATTGATACTCCACAGTATCATTTTTACAAAGAACAACATCGACTACAAACATACGAATATGTAAATAACAAAACAAAACAATATCATAATTTAGGGAATGTGAAGTTCGAAATGAGTATACACCGAGCATTGTTCATGATGGATTCTTTCGTCGACCCAAGTGACCCAGACACACATTCAGAGAACTCTCTCCACGCATACCAAACCGCCGAACGTATTCGCAAACAATACCCAGATGACAAAGAACTCCAAATATGTGGTTTAATACATGATCTAGGAAAAGTGCTTTTCATATTTAACGAACCCAGTTCAGTAGTGGTCGGTGATACGTATGTAGTTGGATGTAAGTTTCCTGAATCAATTGTATATCATGATACCATGAAAGATAACCCTGATTATAATAACCCATTGTATTCTACTGAATATGGAATATACAAACCAAATTGTGGAATTGAGAACCTAAAACTGTCGTTTGGACATGACGAATACTTATATCAGGTTCTCCAATATAATAAAGGTAAGCATCGAATATCAGATAGATATCAAAAAATAATCAGGTTTCATTCGTTTTATCCGTGGCATACAGGAAAGGCATACTCTCATCTTATGCAGCCCGGAGACGAAATGATTATGCAGGATGTTCTCAATTTCAATAATTTTGACTTGTATTCTAAAGAAGATACTGATTTCACTGTAAGTGATGAGATTCGCAGATATTACGAGAACCTATTGAATGAATATTTCCCAGAATTATTGAAATGGTAATTATAATTATTTCTTTACAATAACAAGCTGTTTCGTGAATATAAACCGTTCGTGATACATGGTGCGTCTACTTAGATTACATGATAAACAAGCTATTTCTAAATTTCCTACATTATGACCAAAATCATTGTTAATTCGCTCTAAAGTCCATTGTTTAGGTTCTCTCACATGTTCATATAATACTTTAACTAATCCTTTACAATAATAACAATTCAACTTACTTTTTATTAACAACTGGATAGTAGACTCTAAATTTATGATTTGATCACAATCATATATTTTCTTTTTCTGGTCTTGTGATTTATATCCATTTAGTTTACATTGTATTTGTTGCATCATTGTCTTGTATATAGGATTATTACTAGAATCGGTCGTGAGTAATTCTAATTGTATGCTTGGTTCGTACTCGTGTTGCCAGTTCTCTCGATGGGTCACTACACGTGCTTTCTTCTCTTTTATTGTTTCGACCTTCTTTGACGTTTCGGTTTTTTTCGGTAGTTCTATTAGTTTGGATTCCATAATCATTATATGTATTTAAAAAAAGAAGATAGAACGATTGCGATATAATATATAAAGAGAACATGACAGAAGAAGCGAAAGAACCAGTTTATACAAGCAAATATATCACAAATACTTCCACTACTACATCCAATATCACGAGTGTAAATTTGGACTCTTTACTCGAGAGAGAGAAACAGAACAATAAGGCGGATTCTTGGAATAAATTGGATAAAACCGTTAAAACTCAAGCGCTACATTCATTTGCTGAAACATACGGGAAGGAAAAATCATTATCAGCCAAAGACATTAAATCCCTAAAAATGTTTTTCAGTGAGTGTTTGAAGGCAAACAAAATCAATAAAACCAAAGATGTGAAATATAATAAGGATACTAGAACGGTTATCAGTATACCAGCATTATCATATAATGCAATCACTCATAATTACACATTGAAGAATACGGATACTAAGCGTGTTTCTACATTGAAGTCATTAACCCCAAAGCGAGTAGTAGTAGAAGATAAATTGAATTGATATAGAAACTATTTTATATATATATAAAATGGTATTAGACACATCCTATGGAATTAACGATAATGAAGATAAAGAACTATCGTTCGAACTGAATGAAGACGAATATAGTGATTTAGAGCGCACTATACACGAACTTATGTATGACATTCTTATTGACGATGCTTTATTATATTCAGACCCCGATTTTCACGAAAATATATTAAATGATATCCAATATTTATTTAACGAGGATTTAATAGAAGCAAACATAATTACACTAGACGAAAATATTGACGATTATATCACCCAAATAGTAGAAACATTTTTCGAATTGTATTATCCGACGCGTTCAATAACGGATTCTAACTTAATTTCATATACGGATATTGAACAGACCACCCAAACGATTATGGTCCTGAAATCACTCCCACAACCAACGCAAAAAACGACGGAATGGTATGAATATCGTCACAATCTATTAACTGCAAGTAGTATATGGAAAGCATTGTCGAGTGAATCGCAAAGGAACAGTCTGATTTATGAGAAATGTAAACCATTAGCTGATGAAAAATCGAATTGGTTCGGTGGCGGTTCATTACAATGGGGTATTTTATACGAGACGGTATCTGTAATGGTTTATGAGAAAAAATATAATACCCGTGTAGCGGACTTCGGTTGTATCCAACACATCAATCACAGTTTCATAGGGGCATCACCTGATGGAATTAATGTAGACCCTAAGTCAGACCGTTATGGACGAATGATTGAGATTAAGAATATAGTAAACCGCGACATAACCGATAAACCAAAGGAGGAGTATTGGATTCAAATGCAAGTACAAATGGAAACATGTGACCTAGACGAATGCGATTTCATAGAAACGCGATTTAAGGAGTATGAGTCACCAGAGGCATATGCGGATGACATTAATCAGGAATATAAGGGTGTTATTTTGTGTTTCCTACAACGGAATGTGCCCGATTCCAAACCTATATATAAATACATGCCACTTGACCTAGATATGACATACCAAGATTGGATCATAAATACAAAGGACGATTTCAAAGATACTCTGGTTTTATATACAACAACTTATTGGTATATGGATGAGTTCTCGTGTATTCTGGTAAAACGCAACCCAAATTGGTTTCAATCGGCGCTCCCGACAATTTTAACTACTTGGGAAACGATTTTGAAAGAACGAAAAACTGGATACGAACATCGAGCCGCTAAAAAGAGAGAAGTTACACAGGAAAATCACAATATTACGAATGTAATTAAACTCAAGAAAAACACATGTTTAGTAAAATTATAAAATATATACGTAATGTAACAATGAGTAAGAAATATGAAATGCGTGTTATACATACGTATAACGAAGCCTTTGAAGTTGGTAGTGAATATATAGCAAATATTGAGAACCGAAGCGATACTCCGCGTTTATCGAACGGTACTAATAGTAATTATCCATCTCAGTTGTATGATGAAAAATGGGAAATGACTTTAGAATCACTCGGTAATACACTAAGATACGTTTTGGATTTTTTACATCATCAGTGTTATATGTTATGCATAAACGATAATAATGTTCTCTTATGTAAATTGGATGCCCAATCTACAGCACCGGTATTCAAAGATATTTTATTAAATCACACAAATGTTCTCGATAATAAAACAATGAATACTTACCAGAAAAAAACAGTAAACGACATGATATCTAAAAACATAGACAATCTACGTGTGATGCAATGTATTGTAAAACCATTCTCTAAATCGAGTAAACTAAACAATAATGAATACTTAGAACTGATCCGTGGATTGAATTTACCGAATGGCGTTTTCATATTGAATTTAACCGACGCTATAATATTAAGGAATGATGGGAAATCTCCATTTACAATGGTAACAGGGAAAACCGAACTAGGAGAACATGATTATAAAAAACATATTCCTATATTAAGTATTTCTGGACAACGAAATTATTTGGATATTCCGATACCAAATTACGATGATGTAATGTTAGTTTTAAAAACCCCTGATCCAAAGCCAAACCCGAATTATATTACGAAATGGGAAGATAAACTATACCAAAAAGCGGTCTTCCGAGGTGGTCCTACTGGATGTGGTTATACTGACAAAACAAACATGAGAATCAAAGTTGCAAAAATTAAGTCCAGTCTTTTAGACGCGAAATTGACAAATAAAGATGGAAATAATGTGAATTCCAAGTCCATTAAATTTGATCCAAAATACGGAATCGGTTCTATGAATACCAACATAGGTTTATCGGGCGGATTTTTAACTATGGCAGATCAAAGCAAATACAAATATATAATTCATATCGACGGGAATGTAAATGCATATCGTTTACTTGCTACTATGTTAACAGGTTCTCTTATATTACGGGTTACTAGTCAATATACATCATGGGTGGATCATATGATACAAAATAAAGTACATTATATACCAGTTAAAGCAGACTTATCCGATTTATTGGATGTAATTCGCTGGTGTAAAACAAATGACGACAAATGCCAAGAAATCGCAAGAAATGGCATGGAATTTGCAAAAAGTATTTTATCTAAGAAATATATCCAATCGTATCTACAAAATGCTTTGTGGAGCTTGTCGAAAGGTAGTCCAGTTACTATACTTGACGAAAATGTAATAATACAGAAACCTCGCAAAACCCAGAAGGCATTACCCAAAAAAAATGCGAAAAAAAACACTACAAAAAAAGTAGCTGTCATCGGAGAAAATATAGAGTATGAATACAATCCACTAGAACCAGATAAGAAAAGATGTCCAAAAGGTTCCTCGGCTATTATCGTAGATGGTGTAAAAATGTGCCGTAAAAAGAAAGATTCGAAATAAACTTCAAGGGTGTAAAGTATACAATTCTATTTAGAAAACAATATAGAATTGTATCATTATATTATACAATAAGTATGTCATCTAATTCAGCAATCCCAGAACAAGAAATGCACGTAACCAAACGTGACGGATCACTTAAGACAGTTGAATTTGATAAAATTCTTCATCGTTTAAAGGTTCTCGGTAACGAGGCTGATATTAAAATTAATTATACGGCTCTGGTTATCAAGGTTATCGACCAAATATTTGACGGAATATCCACAACTAAAATTGACGAGCTAAGTGCTGAACAATGTGCTTCTATGGGGTCTACTCACTATGACTATAGCACTCTTGCCGGTAGAATTGTCGTATCAAATCATCATAAAAATACCACAGCTTCATTCCGCGAAGTTATGACAACATTGTATAATTTCATCGATAAACGCGGTGTTCGTTCGCCATTAATTAGTGATGAACTATATGACATTGTATGTAATGATGTGGATGGCGATTTGGATAAATTATGTGATTTCTCGCGCGATTATTTAATTGATTATTTCGGATTTAAAACGCTAGAAAGAGCATATTTGATGAAGGTTAATAATAAAACAGTTGAGCGTCCGCAACACATGTGGTTGCGAGTGGCAATTGGAATGCATGGTGCCGATATGTTATCAGTAAAGGAAACCTACGAATATATGTCTCGTAAGTATTTCACTCACGCTACTCCGACACTATTCAATGCAGGCACTCCTCATCCACAATTGAGTTCCTGTTTTCTCCAATCTATGGAAAGTGATAGCATTGATGGAATTTACAACACATTGAAGGAATGTGCGTTGATTTCAAAATGGGCTGGTGGAATCGGATTGCATATTCATAATGTACGTGCTTCAGGCAGCCATATTCGAGGAACGAATGGTAAATCTAATGGAATTGTTCCAATGTTAAAAGTATTCAATAACACTGCCAAATATGTAGACCAATGCATCCATCCAGATACAATTATTTATACCACTGAGGGTCCAAAACAAATTAAACATTGTTCGGTTGGTGAAACCGCTATTTATAACCTAGACGGTGTGACAGAGGTGATCAAGGATGTTTTGGAACACCCGTATAAAGGCGAAACATTAATTATCAAAACATTACACTCTTCGACCCCTTTACAAATCACACCAGAACATCCTGTATACGTATTACGTGCACAAGAAAATGATACCAATATCATACAACAATTAGAAAAGAAACTCATTGATTACGAATGGACGGATGCTAAGGACTTAACTACAAATGATATGCTTGTTTTTCCAATACCTAAACACGAACAAGATATTTCCAGTATTTCATCAGATGATTGTTACATGTATGGTATCTTGCTGGGGAATAGTTATAAAGATGATATTATTTATATAAATTCACCGAATGTCCGATTTGATGTAGAAAAATATTTTACAGAGAAATTAATAAATTTTCGAGTAACTATGGATTATGGTATTACTTGTATTGAATGGAACAAATCCATTCATCAACCATTTAGATATAATGATTTGTACAATGAAACAAAGGAAAAACGTATACACAATAAGTGGTTGCATTTACCAATTGAGAAAAGCAAATATATATTAAAAGGATTAGTTGATACACAATACGAAAGTGAATTTACAATTAATAGTAAATCTAAAAGTATGGCTGAATCCATACGATTCCTATGTATGCGGATGGGAACACTTACAACTAGTTCTCTTCGTGAATCATTAGAAGGAGACGACGAATATTGTACATGTATTCCTAAGACACGTGAGATGTGTAATTTATTTGAGATCGAATATAATGACAAACAAGTAGTATCATTTTTAAGACATGGCGATTTTATGATGGACCGAATTCAGCAAATTGACTCAGAGGAATATAGCGGAGTCTTGTATGATTTGCAAATGACCGTTCAACACAATTATCTCATCCACAATGGATTAGTTCATAACGGAGGAGGTCGCCGTAACGGAAGTTTTGCGATTTATTTGGAACCTTGGCACGCTGACATTGAAATGTTCCTTCAAATGCGAAAGAATCATGGCGACGAAGAACTAAAGGCTCGCGACCTATTTTATGCAATGTGGATTCCAGATCTATTTATGGAGCGCATCAAAGTGAATGGAAAATGGACATTAATGTGTCCTGATGAATGTCCCGGTCTCGCAGATGTTTACGGAGATGAATTTGTTGCCCTTTATACCAAATACGAGACTGAAGGAAAGGGACGCGTAACTTTGAACGCCCGTGACCTTTGGTTTCAAATTCTAGATGCGCAAATGGAAACAGGAACCCCATATATTCTGTTTAAAGACGCATGTAATAAAAAGTCGAATCAGAAAAACGTGGGAACTATAAAATCCAGTAATTTATGCAGTGAAATAGTGGAATATTCGGATGAGAACGAGACTGCTGTATGTAATTTGGCAAGTATTGCCCTTCCTGCATTTGTTGATAAAAACGGTGTTATGAATTATGAGGAACTCCATAAAGTATCTAAGGTCGTGACTAATAATTTGAATCGTGTTATTGATGTGAATTACTATCCTACGCCGAAAACCGAACGCAGTAATTTTCGCCATAGACCCGTTGGAATCGGAGTACAGGGATTGGCTGATGTATTCATGCTTATGGGTATTCCATTCCATAGTGATCAGGCAAAACTTATCAATAAACATATATTCGAAACTATTTACCATGCCGCTTTAGAAAAATCATGTGAATTATCGCAGCGAGATGGACCATATGAAACCTTCCCTGGTTCACCAGCTAGTAATGGTATTCTACAATTTGATATGTGGAACGTAGACCCGACTCATGAACGTTATGATTGGACAACATTGAAGAATAAAATTGTAAAACATGGATTGCGTAATTCACTTCTTATGGCTCCAATGCCAACTGCGTCAACTTCACAGATTCTTGGATACAATGAATGTATTGAACCAATTACAAGTAATATTTATAATAGGAGAACATTGGCAGGTGAGTTTATTATTACTAACAAATATCTGATGCGAGATCTTTTAAAACTCGACTTATGGAATGACAAAATTAAAAACAATATCATTTCGAATAATGGTAGTGTTCAACAGATCGAGGCAATACCTCAGAAAATTCGCGATAACTATAAGACAGTATGGGAGTTGCCGATGAAACATTTAATTGATATGTCAGCTGATCGTGGTGCTTATATTTGCCAAAGTCAGAGTTTGAATTTGTGGTTAGAAGACCCCAATTACAATACATTGACTTCTATGCATTTCTATTCTTGGTCTAAAGGACTTAAAACTGGCATTTATTATTTGAGACGTAGAGCACGACACCAAGCACAAAAATTCACTATTGAACCTGAGAGGAAACACCGCGACGACGAGGAGTGCGAGATGTGCGGCGCTTAGGATAACAATCATTGAATAGTCCATGTATATACTTATTTCGTCGAATCATCTTAATTTCATTTGACATGAGATTGCGTTTCATTGTATGATTGCATTTTCCTTTGTAATATCGTTTCACACTCTTATATCCCTTGCCATTTTTTATATTTACATTTTTCACTAATTTATCACCACCAGTAATAGCGATTTGTTTGCTTTGATAGTTGAAATCTGCCATATATATATATATATATATATTTTTTTTTTATTTTACATGATAAAAATAAAAAAAATCAACACAATAAAAAAAAATATACATTAAACTAAAATAATATATGCATAATTTGTATTATCTATCTATTATGACATTACTTACCGATTTCAATCATATATTTGATCGCTTGTATAATATGAAAACAACTGGGGAGGATTTAAAGGGTATTGGATTTAATATAATGAATGATCCCTATATCAATAAACTTATTAAAGAAGATATAATACACAAATTATTGATTATTTATCCAAACGACGCTACTATACATTATAATGCAGGATGTTTTTATAAAGAATACAATCAATTTAAAGCATTAGTATGGTTTCGCAAGTGTTACGAATTGGAACCATTATTAATTGAAAATCTCATCGATATGTTAAAAGTGTATTTTGATACTAATTGTTTTGATGCAATTGCAAAAGTTAATAATGAATTGAATAACTATTTATATGAAGTAAATGATGTCAGATTCAAGTTATTAATATCAGCCGTAGAAGCAAAAAAACGTAACTTTGAAATATCTATAAGCATAGTGGAAGAATTACTGAGTTTACCTGATTTACCTATTAGAATACGATTTTTATGTCTTTCAAATATTGGAGTTACGTCAAATGATATAGGTAATAGTAAAAATGCAGTCAAATATATGACAGAAGCAATTGCATTAAATAGTAAGCATAATATTTATACTGGTATTGAACTCAAAAATACATATGATAATTTATTCATTACGTACGATTATACGTATTACCAACATAATGAACTCGAGAAATTATATAGGTCATTTGATAAAGACCTTGGTAATAACAAGGTATATAGATTTACCAAAAATATAACAAGTAAACTTCGAGTAGGTTATGTATCTGGGGATTTTAATTACCATGTGGTATCCAATTTTATATCACCGATATTATTAAACCATTCGTCGGATTTTGAGATACATTGTTTCACTATTAATACTTTGTGCGATAAAACATATTCGAATAATATGCCTCGTATCACGTTCCATGATATTTCAGGAATGAATTCCTCTGACTCGGCTAGTTTAATCCATAATATGAAAATCGACATTCTTATTGATTTATCCGGTCATTCGGTAAGAAATGCATTGGAAGTGTTTGCACTTAATCCTGCTCCAGTTCAAATGACGTATATTGGATTTCCTAATACAACTGGATTGTCGGCGATCAAATATAGAATTACCGATGCGATTGCTGATAACATAAAAACAAAACAATATTACAGTGAGAAAATATATAAATTACCTAAGTGTTTTTTACTATATAAACAGATTTATGATAATGCTTCTGTAGTACCTAGGAAAACGCCTATAGATTGTATTATTGTAGCATCACTTAATAAGGAAACCAAGAATACAACAGAAACTCTCGAAACATGGCGTAAGATGCTCGCTGATTGTCCTTGTATAAAGTTGATGCTATTACTAAAAAGTGATACCGAAACCAGACGACAATTTTATTTTGATAAACTTGGGGTGACAATTGACCGTATTATATTTGTTCCGTTTCTAGCATCTGAAGGAGAATATTTACAGTTATATTCTAAGATTGATTTACTACTGGATCCATTTCCTTATTCCGGGACAACTACATCTTGTAAATGTCTCGATAAATCCATCCCAATAGTAACGAAATATCACAATGATTATCATTCACATAATGTTACTGCTTCCTTGTTAATAAATTCGGGATTTCCAGAATTAGTTGCATATTCCGATGAGGAATACGTGAAGATTGTGAAGTATCTCTCTGAGAACCCTATGAAAATTGACGAATACAAAACGACTATCAAGCAAGGGTTTGATAAACTAATGGAACCATTGCAATTTATGAAGTCGTATGAAGGTATGTTACGTCAAGTATATCAAGAAGAAACCTAATGTATCACTATTTTTTAATATTTTTTTACAGTATAATTTTATTTACTTACGTGGGTTATGGTCTGTATATACACACTATTTTCGGTTGCTAATGTTGCCATTTTGTTGCCGTTTTTAGCAACAAATAATAGTGTTGTATTTGGCGTTTTTTTCGGCATTTGGTTTGTTGTGTTTGCTTGTTGCAATATGTCTCGTCAATTCTGAAAGTTTACAGCATCTAAACAGACATTTTTCACAGTAAAAATCAATGGCGTTTTTTTTATTCATGTTTGTTCTAAAAAATGGTATACATACAGATGCCATAAAAAACGCCTACAAAATACAAAAAAATAATATGCTAACAATATTTATATTGTCTATATGTGGTTCAAAGCATTATGCTGCGAAACGTATTTTTGTGATATTTTGGAGCCCTGCTTTTACTTTTCGGACATTTATTAAATGTCCGAAAAATATTACAACCTATTAATAATGATTCGTTTCCCAAGACTTATAAGACTTATTGATTTTCCTACTTAAAGAATTAGATACCCTCCTTTATTTTCTATTATAGTTTCTCTAGCTAACACATGGATCACTTTCGGATAATATACTTCACGGTCACTTCCTGCGAGTGTATGACGATGGATATCCAAACATTTTTGAGAGAACTTTGAATTACAATCTTTGTAATCTGGGTTCTCCTGTTTCCATTCTGCTAACTTTCCCATACTTCTATAGGAAACCGTTTGTATAGCTTTTTGTAATTTATCATCATCTGGTTGTTTGGTCCATGTATTATCATCTTTTATGTATATAGTTTCTCGTTTCACGTCCGTACAGTGAATAGGACGTTCGTTGATTCCTATTTGTTTCAAATTGTCTATAAATATTTTCGAAATACCGTTTACAAAGCCAAGTTGAGCATTGTTCTCCAAATCTTCATAGGATATTTGAATATTCTTTATAAAATCAGAGAAATTGATTGCATCCTTACATGTTTCATTGAGAAATACATTGATATTGAACTTTTGGTTGTTATTTGTGGTTTGGTTAATGGTAGTACTGGTATGGATTGGTTTGTATAGTTCGAGTGTTTTATTCAGATTTTCTGTATTTTTTGTCATAATTGTTTCTATGGTGTTCGTTTGTTCTACGATGAAGCTGCGTAATTCTACATTCTCGTTGAGCAACCTGTCTATGATAGTAATGAACTGTGATTCGCATTTTATTTCATGTCGTGTAACACTACCTTTTGATTTATATTCTTTCTTGCATTTTTTACAAGCAAATATGGTTTGGAGTTTTTTGGCTCCCTCCATATGTTTCTTAGATAAAATGTGTCTATTCCAATTTGATAATTTACAGCATGATACATCACACGTTTCGCAAACAAAATGTTGTTTTGCATTTGGAGTTTTTGGTGGCTCTAAATGTTTTCGTGTTGCAATATGTCTCGACCATTCTGTCAATTTACCACACCTAAACCGACACAATTCGCAATAAAATTTATCGGAGTTTTTTTGCTCCATTATCCTTGACTGGTTTAAATATCAGAGCAAAAAAAACTCCTAAATAATACGCAACAAAAAATATGCTAACAAAATTTATCATGTCCATATGTTTTTCACAGCATTATGATGTAAATTGTATTTTTGTGATATTTTGGAGCCCTGCTTTTACTTTTCGGACATTTATTAAATGTCCGAAAAATATTACAACCTATTAATAATGATTCGTTTCCCAAGACTTATAAGACTTATTGATTTTCCTACTTAAAGAACAAGATATCTTTTTTTATTTTCTATTATAGTTTCCCTAGCTAACGCATGGATCACTTTCGGATAGTATATTTGGCGGTCACTTCCTGCGAGTGTATGTCGATGGATATCCAAACATTTCTGGGAGAACTCTGAATTACAATCTTTATAATCTGGGTTCTCCTGTTTCCATTCTGCTAACTTTCCCATACTTCTATAAGAAACCATTTGTATAGCTTTTTGCAATTTATCATCGTCTGGTTGTTTCGTCCATACATTCTCATCTTTTATATATATAGTTTCTCGTTTCACATCCGTACAGTGAATAGGACGTTCGTTGATTCCGATTTGTTTCAAATTGTCTATAAATATTTTGGAAATGCCTCCTACAAAGCCAAATTGAGCGTTGTTCTCCAAGTCCTCATAAGATATTTGAATATTATTTACAAAATCAGAGAAATTGATTGCATCCTTACACGTTTCATTGAGAAATACATTGATATTGAACTTCTGATTGTTATTAGTAGTTTGGTTGATGGTAGTATTTGTATTGATTGATCTACATAACTCAAGTGCTTTATTCACATTTTCTGTATTTTTATGTATATTTTCATTATTTTGAATCATAATGGTTTCTATGGTTTTTGAATTTGTCTTTGTTTGTTCTATGATGAAGCTGCGTAATTCTATATTTTCATTCAATAGACGGTCAACCAAATTAGTTTCACATTTGGTTTCATGATACCACAGACTATTTCGAGATTTATATTTTTTATTACATTTTTTGCAAGCAAATGTGGTGTGGCATTTTTCGGCTCCTTGTATATGATTGTTAGATAATATGTGTTTATTCCAATTGGATAATTTACAGCATGTAACGTCACATTTTTCACAATATAATTTCGGCATTTTTTCGGCATCCATTCTGTTGTGTTTGCGTGTTGTTATATGTGTGTTCCAATTTGAAAGTTTAAAGCATCTAAACAGGCATTTTTCGCAATAAAATATATCGGCATTTTTTTTATTCATTTTCGTTCTAAACAATGGTATACATACCGATGCCAAAAAAATGCCGAGTAAAATACACAAAATATTATGCTAACAATATTTATATTGAATACGCTATTTTCAAAGCATTATGATGTAAATTGGATTTTTATGATATTTTGGAGCCCTGCTTTTACTTTTCGGACATTTTATAAATGTCCGAAAAATATTACAACCTATTAATAATGATTCGTTTCCCAAGACTTATAAGACTTATTAGTTTTCCTACTTAAAGAATGATTAACTATATATTTTAATTTATTATACATCTATTGTTTTTGTTTTCTGTGAATCCCTTACGCTCATTTGCTCCAACAATATAGTTTGCATATATAGAATTTGCAAATTCTATCAGTTCCTCGTGAATAAACTCCTGCCATTCGGATGGTAGGACAGTTTGTGTCATACATTTTTGTAAAATAATATTTAACATTTCATATTCGCTAATATTAGCCTTCGCACCAAGTTCGTACATGAGACATCGACCTGCCATAATATCAAGGACTGTAATTGCAGTTGCCCATGCATCAGTAAGAATAAGGTCACATGATTCCTCCTTAAGTAATTCAGGCGATCGCCAATAGATGGTCTGTACATATTGGTGGTCTTTTTCCAGAATACCGATTGGTTCTGCAAGACCGAAGTCGATTATTTTTACTATAGGACATTCATCAACGATGTCAATCATTATGTTATCAGGTTTCACATCTCCGTGTATGTATCCAGTTGTAATATGTATTGTATGAATTGCATTGAAGATATCAGATACAATTTGTTTTGTATTTTCTAATGTATTCAAATAATGATGTTTCCATTTCAACGATCGTAGCCAATGTCGTTCCATTACAACCGTCCAACACCCTTTATTCCATCCAGCACCGTGAATTTTTCCGACAATATTTGTATTTTGCAGTCTGGATAATATTGCGATTTCTTTCATACAAACACACCATTCTTGATAATTATTAGTTACTTTCCTTTCTTCAATATAAGTATATGATTTGATTGCTACATTTTTATCGTCCAATGAACCAGCAAATACAGTTCCAAATGAACCAAATCCTAAACGGTAACTGGATACAACTATATTTTGTAGGTTGCTAAATGGAATTTTGGTAATAGAATTAGATTCCCCGAATAATGCGAATTGGACGATTTTAGTATCTTTAAATACATCTGCAATAATATGCGGGTCATTGTCAATTATATTACATACGCGTGTAATATACGTGTTATTTAAAGAATATTCCGATATATAATCTAACCACAAAGATGTAGCAGCGATGGTTTCATCTTTGTAATTTCCATTCAGTTTTTGCATCAATTTATATATTTGTTTACGTTTACTATTACACTCTATTTCATGTAATAGTATGTCATTCATGTATGTTACCAAAAATATATCTTTATGTAATTTGATAATTGTAATTATCAATATGAGTGAAATTCAAATCAAAATATATTTCACTTAAACCTAAATACGAGTAAGATTCAAATAGTTCTAGAGTTTTTTCGAAGAATTGATTTTGTGTAAATCCAGTCTGCATAGCTACGCAAGTACCATGTTTCAACCATTCATGTTCATATAATGCGATGGTATCGTCCATATTGCAATCATACCATTTTTCTAGTATTTCATTGTATTTGGGTGATTGTTTCAATTGATCTAAATCAAATGGTGTATTGCTGCAATAACTAGGGAAACTGGCATCCTTATAATCTGGCCATAGACCGTGTATTTTATAGTCTTGGGAGCACCATTTTTGTAGAGCTAAACAGTAAAATGCATATGGTTTCATACTTAACATAGATAAACAAAAAAAAAAGTATCCACGTATGGAATACCGATTTTTTTTTTATTATATATTGTAAGTTGGTTGTAATCAAATGATTTTATTATACTTCATATTCAATTCCAAATGTCATTTTTAGATAACATTTTAAACAAACCTTTGTATCTGTGAGTGCATCGTGTAAATTATCTGGTATATAATTAAATAATTCAAAATGTAATTCGGACAATCGTGGTTGTTTTTTCCAACGAGTGCCGGTTTTATTTGTTATATACAAATTACAAATATCCTTACCTTTAATCATAGTGCATACGGCTTGAATATCGTTCAAGTCATTAAATGTTTCGTTGAATAATAACATAATGTCAGGTATATGAGATAATTTACATATATTACGTAATATCTCAATTTCAACCATTTTTTTATCAAATACGATATTATGCGCGATAATATAATCAACTGATAAATATGCGCGATATAAATCCTCTAATACTCTCTCTATTGGAATACCATTTGTATTACAAATATCCTTAGTAATTCCGTGTATTTTAGTTGTTACTTCTGGAATAACTATGTTATCATTAATGCGAACATAGTTATTATATTCTTGGACTACCGAATTTGTATTCAAATCATAAATTACAAAACTGAGTTGTAGAATAAATGGGTATTCACCTATAGTAGGGACAGATGTATTGTTGGAACGGTTAATCTTGGGTGGGAAACCGGTAGTCTCGGTATCAAACGCCAATACAAGGTTTCGGATTGATTTATTCATATTTTCTTTTTTTTGTGTTCACTATAGTCTTTATTTGTAAAATGTATATGAGAATCAATTTTATGTACTATAAAAAATATTATTTAAAAATAGTGATTTTATACATCTAAGGTGTAAAGGAATGTGTATAACATTTGTTACGAGTTTAATTAATATCTATGAAGAAGATTATGACACAAATAAGACAATTGAATGGAGAATAGAGCGTTTTCGTGAAATTGCAGGTAGTGGAATACATATTTGTTTATATGTTAGCACTGAACTAGTCAAATTAATACCTAAAGAGTATGAAAATGTACACATTATAGAATTTCCAAACAAATCATTTATAGAAGGAAAATGCGAGGAAATAAACGTATCACTTCCGCAACAACGAAATATTAACAAGGATACTATAAAATATTTGTATGCAATAAATTCTAAGACCGAACTATTATCAGACGCAATTCATAGTAATATATGGGGATCGACACATTTTGCATGGATTGATTTTAATATATCACACGTATTCTTGAATAAAGAACGAACACTCCGTTTTCTGAGAGAACTTGACGTGTATGAATTTCCAAAAACATGTATGTTAATTCCTGGATGCTGGTCAAAATACGATAATATTAATATCGGACATGTTACAGAGTGTATATACTGGCGATTCTGCGGTGGATTTTTTATCGGTGATAAAACATCGATACTAAATTTTGACAGTTTATACAAGACGATGTTTCCTAGTTTTGTAAAAGAGTATAAGCGATTAATATGGGAGGTTAATTTCTGGGCATGGTTAGAAGTGAATTCAAATTGGAATCCACAATGGTATCCAGCGGACCATAATGATAGTATTATAACGAATATACCATGTGCTAATATAGTAACAGTTTTGAAACCACATGTTACAGAGATTGAATATGATTATCCACGCATTCTATTATTCCATTCAGGGTCAGCATCATATCTGAAATTTAATGGAGAACATTTATTAAATACTAAATATGTGAATTACTGGTATAATACTGACGGTTCGTATTTGTTCTATCATCGAGATAACATAATACGTAATAAAAACATGTTCTCTCAACTAGTATTAGAGAACGGGATATTGATGCCTACGGGATACGATGTCATGAAAGATGATAGTATAGAACTACCAAAATATAATATGTACTCGCGTGGTATAGAGGATATCCGATTATATGAACATAATGGTAGAGTGAGATTCATTGCAACAACTGTTGGATATCACTCGACAGGCGGTAATAGGATGGTGATAGGTAATTACGACTATAATACAATATCATATTCTGACGTGAAATTGATCGAATCGCCGACAAACGCTCATTGTGAAAAAAATTGGATTCCGATACCATCGTCGGATGGTGCAGAACGGTTTATTTATAAATGGAATCCTCTTACAATAGTGACTGCTACAGATTTTATCGCAGACGGAGATATTAACTCGCGTAAAAAAATAAACATAACTCAAACGTTTCCTATTACAGAAAAGTTACCATTTTTTCAACATATGAAGGGTTCTTCTATATTCATTGAATATAACGGTGAACTTATAGGTGTCACTCATTTCAGTGAAGATGCAATGCCTCGTCGTTATTTTCATATGTTGGTTGTTTTAGATAGAACGACTTACGCACCACTAAGATATAGCAAGCCATTTATATTCGATAAAGTAGGGATTGAGTTCTGTATAGGATTTGATGTAAGTGGAAACAAATATCGTTTTTGGATATCACGATTTGACCGAAATCCGATTTCATATGAAATAAACATAAATCTTATTTTTTTCCATGATGTCTAAGCGGCAAATATTTGGTTTTTTTTTCAGAACATTTATATAATATTCGTCATTCAGTAAAACCATTTATTCGACAAAAATATCCGTTAATGATTAAAAGGAAGATAAAGTGCGGGGGATGGGATACTTGGTTTAATACGCGCCTTCCCCCCCATTCCTCATCCACCTTTTAATTTACCTTTATTTCGTGAGGTTTTACGTTTTTTACGGTTTTTTATACTCTTTTTGCGGGTTCCCGATGTAAATATATTACTTTTCCTAAAACAGTTTAGCCACATTATTATTATATAATATCACAATATAAAAATAATTTTACGTAGGTATACATGAATGTTTCTCTTTAAACAACATCCAAAGAAACAAATTGGATTTGAGGATATAAAAATTGCCATTAAAGACCCAGACCGATATATTTTAATAAATACACTACCTCGGATAGAACAGGATGTTCTCATACACAATACTGTATCGATAGAACATGAAGAAAAAATCATAAACACACAATTAAATGATTATAATATACCAGATATACCAGTAATTGTATATGGTAGAAATTCATGCGATACATCAGCCGAGTTAAAACAAAAACAATTGCGTTCTCTAGGTATTGTAGATGTCTATATATATCCAGGTGGATTATTCGAATGGTTATTGTTGCAAGATGCATATGGCGATGATGAATTTCCTTCTACAAATAACGTACCGTCAGATACATTGAGATATCGTGTCAAATCGACGTTTGCAAAGTGACATCTGATATTGATAAAATGCAAGACTTAGAAAAAAAAACGGTAATAAAAATTGATTGCGAATCAATATATTTGTATTATGTGCATATTACTCAATAACTTCAAAAATGGATCTCAATCAAACTAAATTAACAAAAATCGAATGGAACAATACGGAAATACCAGTATCGTCTGATGAAATGCGTATTCTTAAACTAATCAGCGATGGATTTCATGATGTAAATACAAAATCAAATGTGAATCAATCTATGTTTCAAATTGTGAAAATAGATGTTACTCCAGAGAACGAGGTTTATTTATATAATTCCTATTTTGAAAAGGAGATAAATCATATAATAAAAAAATACGGAGATACAATCATAACATATATTCCCATACTTGCGCAAACGAAACAACCAAAGAAGATTGATAAAATTCGTCTACATAATATAGACAAAACTATTGAAACAAAGCGCAGTATAATATTTGAATATGTTCTATTGGAATTCGTTCGATCTATATTAAAATCTATAAGTAGTAGAACATCAAAATATGCGTTTGCACTCTATACTATAATTCAATTAAAAAAATGTTCGATTCCCAATGTGAATAAATATGTCCTCGAATTTGTAGATAATGTTATCCAAATAGCGAACGAAATGATATCTATTGTAGATGTTATTCATAAAGCATATGATTTTATCGAGAAAAATCCGACATTACTAAAATATGAAGACGCTACATTATTCAAGCACCAAAAACAATTATTCACCATTTTCAAACAGAACCCTACTACTCCTAAATTGGTATTATATATAGCACCTACTGGAACTGGAAAGACATTATCGCCAATTGGACTTTCGGAGAATTTCCGTGTCATATTCATTTGTGTTTCCCGTCACGTAGGATTGGCATTAGCAAAATCGGCGATCAGTATGGAAAAAAAAATTGCATTCGCATTTGGATGTGAAACTGCGTCAGACATCAGATTACATTATTTCGCCTCGGCTTCCCATATAACGAACACGCGCACAGGTGGTATTTGGAAAGTGGATAATAGCGTAGGGACCAACGTGGAAATTATTATTTGCGACGTTCAGTCATATTTAACAGCAATGCATTATATGTTGGCGTTCAATCCAGAAGAGAATATAGTTACATATTGGGACGAGCCTACAATTACCATGGATTATGAGGAACATGAACTTCATGCAAAAATTCACGAAAATTGGTGCGAAAACAAAATATCTAAAATGGTGTTATCGTGTGCAACTTTACCACAAGAGGCGGATATTATGGATACTATTTCCGATTTCCGAATGAGATTTGATGGCGCTGATATTCATACAATAAATAGTTATGATTTCAAAAAGACAATTTCTGTTCTTAATAAGGATGGGATGTGCGTTCTCCCACATTTATTATATGAGGATTATTCGGACCTAATGCAATGCGTAAGACATTGCGAAACGAATATGACGTTATTGCGATATTTCGACTTATCTGAAATCATTCGTTATATTAAATATGTAATAAAACATGGTTTATTAGATGCTGACTATAATATTGATGTATATTTTACGAGTATTGCTGATATCACTATGAATTCATTGAAATTATATTATTTAGAATCTTTAAAACATTTAGACTCTGATAGGTGGAACAAAGCTTATACTCATCTAAAAACAACTCAAACATTGAAATTTGAGTCGGCTCAAGGTATCAGATTGACTACTAGCGACGCACATACATTGACTGATGGTCCGTCTATATTCTTAGCGGATGACGTAGAGAAGATCGGAAAAGTATATATACAAAATTCAAATATTCCCGCAAACGTTTTAAATGATATTATGAAATGTATTAAGAACAATAACGATATACAAGAGAATATCACAAAACAGCAACAGTTATTAGAAGATAAACTGGGTATTTCTAAGCAAAATAAAGGAGACGAAGATAAAATAAAAGACAAGAAGAACTCGCGACGCGAGCAACAAGACCCTATAATAAGCGAAATTTCCTATGAATTGGAGAAACTACGCGGTAAAATTAAGAGTGCGAATTTGGAAGATAAATATATTCCAAATACGCAAAATCATCAAAGAATATGGACCACTACGCCAGTGGAAAATGCATTCGTGCCTCGTATCGAAGAGTCTACAATTCGGGAGATTATGGAATTGGATGTGATAAATTCGATGAAGGTATTATTACTATTAGGAATTGGTACATTCACAACAAATCCAAATGTGGAGTATATGGAAATTATGAAGCGTCTGGCATACGAACAACGATTATTCTTATGTATTGCATCATCCGATTATATTTACGGGACAAATTATTCATTCTGTCACGGATTCATAGGAAAGGATTTAACTAATATGACTCAACAAAAGATTATTCAAGCAATGGGACGAATTGGACGTAATAAGGTGCAGAATGAGTATACCATTCGATTTCGTGATGACGGAATTATGATGAGATTATTCATGCCAGTAACTCATAATTTAGAAGCGATTAATATGTCGCGATTGTTTCAAGGCAGCGTTGCGGTGGTAGATTGAGTTTGATACAAGTTTATGGTAGATGTTATATGTGTATATATATATTTTTTTTATTTTTAGTTGGCGAAATCATGTATACTGAAAAAGTATACGTATATAATATATATATGTCAAATCCTAATTCTTTCCGAAGTAATAAGAACAAATTTATTGTTACAATAGCACGAATGAATCCAGTGCATCCTGGACATATGCGTGTTATTAAAAAACTGATAGAAGTAGCGGTGGAAGAACAAGTAAATGACGTATATGTCATTTTATCGCAAACGATCAATAAAGACAATCCATTGTATTGCGATTACAAACAAAATATATTACAATTAATGATAGAAAAAACCGATCAAATTAAATCAGTTAACGTAAATATAATTTGTAGTAAAAATCCCTATATGTCTATCAACCCAATAGTAGATAAATTGTTTCCAAAACCGTTGCGAGCCGATATAATTATCGTAGTTGGTGATGACAGAGAAGGTTCTGGTAATAGTATTCAGAAGTTCTATAAAAGGGGCATGGTAACCGAAATCTTATTATCGCGCTCAGAATCAAGTGCGAGACAATCGAAATTATCATCTAGAGAATCAACGTTGTCTGCCACCCAGATAAGGCAACTAGTTACTTCTAGTGATTACCCCAAATTTCACTCTATATACGAGGAACATCTAGATGAATCTAAAATACAAGAACTATATGAGTCTTTACAAAGTGGACTAAATATAGAAATTTTAGACGAAAATGTAAATACACCAAAAAATACACCAAGAAATACATCAAAAAATACACCAAAGAATACACCAAAAAAAAGAGCTCAATCTACAAAGAAAATAAGAGGTGGTGTAATTAGAAAGCGCACTAAAAGTAAGAAACGTTACTAAATTACGGATTACATGCGTTTAGTGTTGATTAACCTACCACCAGATAAGTTACTTTCCTTTTTTTTTGTGAGACTCAATTATATGCCAGTAGATCCAAATCCGCCTGAACCTCGCATGGTATCATCCGTCATCTCATCCACTATTATAATCATAATAGGTACGAGTCCAGGAGCACATATTTGAACGAGACGGTCGCCAGATTTAACGGCGCAATCATTTAATAAATCGAAGGCACCTATCAAATTACCTCTATATCCAGAATCAATAATTCCAACAGAATTCGCTAATCGCAAATGGGTTTTTGATAGACTGGAACGCGGATACATATAAAATCCAGTGTTATATTGTTTACCACTCTCGGTTATCATTGTTGCTTTGCATTTAATCTGAAAATCAATTTTAGTTACATGTCCATGTAAACAGGGTGTATATTCAGGTGTAAAAATATCAAATCCAGCATTTTCAGTTTGATGATTGTGTTTCTCTGCTAAGTCAATATATAGTTTTTTCAAATCCTGATTGTAAATACATATTTGAAGCAACATATACTTGTCATATTTTTTAATATAATCCATGTAAACTTAATATGGATTATATCTTTATGTATATTTTCGTGTAATATAGTATGTATGTATGATATAAGACATGCTACGAAATACTGATTATACTAAGATTATGGATATAGAATATGATAATATATCACCGAAATCCAATTGTTTAATACATACATGGAAACAATTTATGGAATGGTTGGGTATTCGCAAAAAAACATCGTTGATTTAGCGGACATATGGAATAGCGTATGGGTTGCCTTGAAGGGCATTTCTAATATCTGGAGTATTACGGTCCATTTGGATAGTTTGGTATAATGGAACCGCACCACTAACTCGTCCAATTTGGTCCACGGACGGTGATTGGGCTGCGCCTTTTTGAACAAGTGGGCGATTATTAATGAGATGTGCGTCCTTATGTTTCGCTGACATATTTACATTTCCACTGAACATATTAGTATTTCCATTTCCCATGCGACTATTGATTGTAGATGATTTTATATCATTGTTTCTTTGATTCTCTTCGGCATCATGTCTTCGCATTTCTTTTGCATTGGTGGCACTGGAACCGCCAGCATAATAAAAATCGCCAGTTGTAGCGCGAGCAGTGGTCGCTGTTTGGTGTTCAGTTGTAGCGTATCCTCCTCCACGTTGATTTGCATTAATATTCATGTGAAATTTCGACTCTTCGGTTGTTTCACGAATAGTCTGAGGAGCTAATTGTGTAGGGTCGAACACATATGGCGCAGCTACAGATGATTTTGCATTTTGATATGGTCTGAGATTACCAATAGTGTTTTCTTTTCTAGATGGGCGGAGAGCATCCATTAATGGTGCTATAGCAGCACCGAATGCACCACCGACCGCGCCGAAATATTTATCTTGTACGTTAGATGAACGATTATTGGGGTATGCCATCTTACCCTTGATCCCATAATCGGAATCAGTAGGACTTGCTTTCCCGTTAGCACCAGGAGCAGTGAACTGGACGGCACCAAGTGGCATACGGTGGGATGGCATATGTTCTCCGTCAACATAAATGGTTGAATTTCCATATCCTGCGACACCTGCATATGAGGCAGTTGTCTCTGGTCTAGCTAAGTCCCTTTCCACTTGAACCGAGCGCAATGTGGGTCCCTTCTCGATACCAGTTGTAGTCAAATATCGATCGCTGGTAAATTCAAATGTAGTATCTACGCGATTTTTCTCTTGTATACCCTGTCCAGCGGTTCTCTTTATGTGACTACTAGCAGGTCCAGCATAGTCCAAAATCATATTTCCGCTCGATTTCGGATTTGTTAAAACACGCAACTCATCTACCGTCTTCTCTTGCCATGCGTCGCGCTCCATAAGTCCCGAGTTAAATCCACCACTACCTGAAGTGGTGAATCCTAAACCAAGCCCAGGTGCGACCCTTTCTTCTTCAAATGGTTTGACATTCGCCATTCGCATACTTGGATTCACGCGGGTTCGCATGAAGTCTGTAGTATTCGGTGCTCCGTTTGCCCAATGTTGATTCTCACTTGGAGAAAATAAGGGTGCGCGTTCTTGTTTGGATTGTATTTGGGAACCAGCACCGGTATAGTTATCCAATATAGATTCTGACGATTTTGCATCTACTGTCCGTGTACGTATATTACCGCCAAAAAAAGGTACCATATTATTGTGTCTAAAATAATTCTCGTCTACTTGTTCTCCAGTTATAGAATTATATTTGGTTGTATTTGTGGATTGGGCAGGTGGTGTGAAATATTTATCGGTATACGCTTGACGACCGTCGTATTTATTCGTAGTCGATAATTTGGATGTAGGTTCCGATTCATTGGGTTGCATTCCGCTATTGAAATTCTCATCGGGTATATCAACATTAGGTAAGCGTGACATATTAGTAAAACCAGATTTTACCTTTTTCTCTTGATTTTTTGCTATATATAATCCACCCATTGCTAGTAAAGGTATTGCAAGTTCCATTCTATAATATTCTATAATATTATATATTCTATAATATTACATTTTTTGCCTAGACAATTTAATGTTCTCTTGATTTTTGCATTATTCGTGTGGATTGATTTGCAAGAAAAGGAGTATCTACTGGAGTTGGTAGGTTGGCGACTCCGACTGCCATGGCAGGAATTGGCATACTTCCAATAGTTGCCCATCGTGTATGTTCTAAATCCCGAAGAGTCCATGCTGGGTTAGATGCCCGGGTTTCATCAATAAACGCCGCATGTTTTCCATAACCGATTTCGGAAGTTATTGGTGTGTTTGCATTATATTCTATTGGGTATTTTCTGTTTTTTCGGTTGATTCCTATCAAATCACTTTCTAAATTCGTGGTATTATTGCGAAGATTCGCCCCCCATTTCTGCAATCTTATATGCGTATCCTCAAAGAATGGTGTATCAAGCCCAGGTCCAGGTGCATTCAATTGATATTGACTCACTGTAGTCATTTCTTGTAATTTCTTTTTTATTCTCGCTGGATCATCATTGAAACGCGTGAGAGACATTTTATAATAATGTCAGAAAAGAAATAAGAACAATATACCATACAATACAATAGAATACGAATGTTGCTAAACATGATAGTTAAAAATGAGAGTAAAATCATTACTCGTCTCTTTGATTCGGTTCTCCCAATCATTGATAGTTATTGTATTTGTGATACTGGAAGCACGGATAATACAATCGCGGTTATCAAAGAATATTTCTCGACAAAAAACATTCCTGGTAAGATAATAGAAAAATCATTCGTGGATTTTGGGTATAATCGGACATTTGCATTGGAACAATGCAATGATATGCCCGCAGACTACATATTATTATTGGATGCTGATATGGTTCTCCAATATGGTTCAAATTTCAATAAAGAAGAATTAAAGTTACAACTAAAACATCACGATGCACATTATATCATGCAAGGAAACAGTGAATTTAATTACAAAAATGTTCGCATTGTAAAAAATCGTTCTGGAATGAATTATTGGGGTGTTACTCACGAATATATGAATGTACCTATAGGCACGACCCGTGGTATGTTCTCGTCATCATTTTTCTTCATTAATGATATTGGTGATGGTGGATGTAAAAGCGATAAATTCCTGCGCGACGTGAATCTACTCAAAACTGCACTTGAAACGACTCCTAATAACTGCAGATATACATTTTATTTGGCAAATAGTTACAAGGATTCGGGACAAAGTGATAAGGCAATAGATACATATAAGGATCGAGTAACACTAGGAGGATGGATAGAGGAAATATGGTATAGTTATTTCATGATTGGGCGCTTATACCGAGATATAGGTGAGATGGAAAAAGCAATACATTATTGGATGGAGGCAATCAACATATTTCCACAGCGTATAGAGAACATATATGAAATTATTACATCCTATAGAAAACGTGGCAAAAATGAACTCGCATACTTATTTTATAAGATCGCCGATAAGAAACGCGGGGAGAACACAAATCCCGATTATTTATTTGTGGAAAGGGATATCTATAATTTCAAATTAGATTACGAGCTAAGTATTATAGGGTATTATTGCAATTCAGATAAATATGATTTGACTAAATGTTGTATGAATCTTATGGCATATCCATTTGGACCGACAAATTTAACAGACAATGTATTACAAAATTATAAATTCTATAATATAGTTGTCCCTGGAGAAAAACACAATAAGAATTTAAGCGATATCATAGAGGGATTTTATAATAGCACACCTTCTATTTGCATGTTGAATGGAGAACTTATATATAATACTCGATACGTAAATTACACAATTGACAAAAATGGAAATTATAAAAACTGGGATTTAATAGAGTCGATAAATATATTATCTCATAATGATAATTATATTAAAATGAAACACGACCGTTCTAGAGACAATCGTTATGTCGGGGTCGAGGACATTCGTCTTTTTGCCCATAATGGTAAATTACTATATAATGGGAACAGAGCGACTCATGATGGTATGGCAATAGAACACGGCGTGATTGATATCACAACTGGCAAAACTAATTCGGTGGTTTTGACTGCATCATTCCAAAAGAAACTAGAGAAAAATTGGGTGTTATTTGAAGATGCCGAAAGAAATTTGAAATGCATCTATGGATGGCATCCATTGGTGATCGGTGATATTAATAATGATGTTCTTGAAAAAACCCACGAATTATCTACCTCTATTATTTTCGACCGTTTTCGGGGTTCTACAAATGGCGTGAGAGTTGGCGATGAGATATGGTTTATATGTCATGTAGTGTCTTACGAGAACCGCAGACTATATTATCATACTATGGTAGTATTGGATATAAATACGTTTCAGGTTCTACGATATACACCGTTTTTCACTTTTGGTGGTGAATGCGTAGAATATACATTGGGGTTTGTTAAGGTCGAAAATGAGTTTATAATAGGCTATTCGTCTATGGACCGAAGCACGGAATATAAAGTTGTTAAAATTGAGTGGTTTGAAACGATGTTTTCTCGTCTAGATTTCTGATAACAATGCAACACAAAAATACGTAAAATTGATTGTTATTTTATTTCGTCATTATTATAACATACAAAAACAAAAACAAAACATGGATTCAGTAACAAAACTATATATGTACCCAGGCGCAGATGTTGGTTATCACGAAAGTGTTATCCATCCCGAAGACGGGACTAATGATGCAAATAAACGTGTAGGTAAGCGCGGATTTGATAAGACCTTATCACTAGATGATATGATTAATATTGCTTCTCGTATGGAAGACCCACCAAATATTATTGTGAAAGGAGGAATAAACGCAAAATGGTATTTGAAGCGCATCCCTAAAGAAATGATTGAATTTGAAATTAACAAACAGAGGTGGAGGTCAACAGATAACTGTACTATGTGGGCAGTCGAATGGTAAATATAATAATAATAATAATAAAAATATACACGATAATTGGACAATTCGTTTTTTTTCTGAATTCTATACGCGCATATTAAGTCGTTTAGAAACCATTGATATATATATGTATGTATATATATATGGATGTTGGATATAAGATAAGTAATCTTCGATCGGAAAATAACATGAATAAACCAGTAGATACCAGTGAAAATTATACATTGACTCTGGATGTAATGATTGGAATTGCCTTGTTGTATTTTTGCGTCTTGATAAATCTACTTCGTTGGTTATGTATTGGTGCCGATATACATCCAACCCAGTAAATAGTAATTCCAAATGTGTATAAAAACATCTGGATGTATAATGAAAAATATGAAAATTATAGATTGCTTCTTATTTTACAATGAATTAGACTTATTGAATTACCGATTAAATATACTATACGATGTAGTAGATTATTTTATAATAGTGGAAGCGACCCACACTCATGCGGGTCATCGTAAAGAGTTATTTTTCAAGGATAATCGGCATATGTTTGAACAATTCAATAATAAGATTATACATATAATTGTTGACGATTTTCCGTATATATTTCCGAATATAAATTACGAAAAAAACGAACAATGGGTGAATGAAAAATTTCAGAGGAATTGTGGAATTCGTGGATTTGGAAAAATACCCGATTTACAAGATAAAGACATGTTAATAATATCCGACCTCGACGAAATTCCCGATCCTCGGGTTCTCGGATCACTTAATTTCGATATAGATATAATATCACTGGAAATGCATCTTTATTATTACAATTTACACAATAAAATTAAAAATAAATGGTATCATTCAAAATTAGTTTCAATCGGGACATTGAAACAATTCGAATATACATTAGACAACGTAAGATTTGTGAAGTGCGCTTATGTTCCTAACTGTGGTTGGCATTTATCATATTTTGGTGATGCAAATTTTATACAAAATAAATTATATAATTTCTCGCATCAAGAATATAATAAGATCGAAATAACGGATAAAGACGTTATAAAAAATAAAATTAAAACAAATACAAATTTATTCGATGATGTAAAATTCGAATATTGTTCTATAAAAAGCAATCCTCATCTACCAATTGGATATGATAAATATTTGTCAAAATTTATAGATATTTGAATCTATTATATTATGTTATGGTTACGTTTATTCGATTGCCTTTCACAAATACTATTTCATATTCATCCCATAATTTACCATAGGATTCCCACCACATAACATCTCCAACGAATGGTTTTAAGTAATCATCAGGCGATTTGTTTGCAAATGTAAAGTCGACTCCATTGTAATATTCCATTAGACAACCAATATTCCAACCGTTCTCTATTATCTTGCGTGACATTCCGATTTCCTTATATTCTATCGTTTCTTTGAACTTTGTAATGTATTCAGTTGCATCAAATATTTTACATTCCATGAGATATTCAACGGCTTCGCGGTCGGCGCTAAAAATATATGACTGTATATGCGCGATATATTTCGGTGAATGTATTGCTCCTGAAGAATCACCAGTGGCATTGATTGTGCTTCCGAATAATTTTACATTATCTTTCAATCCATTTACATATATGTCAGTCCAATTACCTTTGAAATCTTTTTTTATGAATGGTCCAACGATTGAGGAATTCGCGAATATAAAATTATCATAATTTTGATACATATTATCCTTTACTAAACATTCACTCCAAGCCCCAAAATCATATCCGATATTAGCTCGATTCATGGTTTTCACATATGGGGGGAAATTGAATTTTATTTCCATATTATTCGCAATAATATAAAAATCTACATCTGGAGATTCGAATATACAAAATTGTATAAAATGTCTTACACGATCAGTGAGTTCATGGAAGACATATAATACTGCAGTCTTTACCATGTATTTTTATTTATATCATATGTTATTTTTATGTTATTTGGAAATAATATAAAACTCATGATGATATGTATATCAATCGGATTGAATAAACCTATATAATACAAACAAAAAATTGAAAGTATTTTTCACAAACCCTTATAGAGTATAGAAAATAAAACACATTTATAAAATGACGCACTCATTCTCTCAAAATTCACTCTCGATTACAACTTCGTTAAATGAAAGAACAATTTACATAAAAATTACCGATACTACCTCGTATCACAGTTACGAATCGAATATTTCTTTGACAGAAATGAAATTAAATGTCGATATTGCGGATGCATACCAACTCATTTTGAACTGTTTTGATCCTAAAGAAGAAAATTGTAATTACTCTATTAGCATTTGTTCGGGTGTAATGAAAATTTGTTTTAAAGCGGTTATAGGTGGTTATTTTAATGTTATAATCGAAATCGCTTTGAAAGAAAAATTGATGTCCAATGATGCTCAATTGTCCTTAAATTTTAATCAATTGGAACAAACACACAATAAAAATATCAAGAAATTAGAAAACGACATTGATAAATTAACACAAACCATTATAAAAATGGCAGATAAAATGGATATGATATGTGACGGTGCCCTCATCAAATTGACAATTAATGATATCAATGGATTATACCCGATTGGTACGATTGAGTTAAATATAAATTTGACGAATCAAACTGTAATATTATATTGTAATATTAAATTGTTCATAGACATAAAAAAACTTATATTAAATGATATTTATAATCATCCTTTTGTAGATTTAACCCATATTAGTAGCAAATCATTGGTCGAATTGGTTTTAAACCACGTTGACAAAAGATTTCAATCTCTAAAAGGTATTGAAAATTTTCCGAGTTTGGAAAAACTATCTATTAGAGGAAGGGAGAATACATCTTCTATAAAATTAGGTCTAAATGATATATTACAACAATCATTAGGAAAACTTAAGGTGCTAACACTAATAAACATAATCGGTTCATCTGAACCTGAATTAATTGAATATTGTAATAAGCATAATATAACTCTATCTGTATCTTAATATAAAACATATAAAAATATATAAAAAACACATAAAAATTGAAATCATATATTACATTTTTTTATGGGTCAAAAACAACAACAATACGAATATAGAAAATGTCAAAACAAATTCCATCTGAAAATATTAACATATGCTTCGTAGGCGGCGTATCAACCGGCAAATCCACTGGTTTAAATAGTGTATTTTGTGAGCAATTTACAGAATGTAAAATAAAGCGTACTACGATGTTACCTACTGTCTACATTGAGAATGAATCGGGTGATAGAACATCCGATGATATTTTGAAGACCATTACAGATTCGAACGCTGAAATAATAAATAGAGAAAGTGAAAACATTGTATTTACCATAGATTCGAAACTTACAACTACTTGTAAGGAACTTATTTTCGACGTGGGAAAATTGGATATTAACATATTGGATGACTCATATGTTAATATTTATGATATTCCAGGATTGAATGATGCAAAAACAAAGAATGTATTCTATAATTATCTTGATGAAAACTTCTTTAAGTTCAATATGTTGATTTTCTTTGTAGATATCAACTCGGGTCTGAATACATCCGATGAAATGGAAATGCTAAAATTTATTTGTGAAAAAACTAAAGACCAACTCGATAATAACAATAGGAAGATTTCAACACTGGTTATTGTTAATAAAGCAGACGATATGCAATTAGAAGAAGGTAAACTAGTATTAATGGGTGAAATGAAAGAAATGTTCGAACAGGTGAACGATACTGTAAAAAATGAGTTTAAAAAAAACAATATCAGCGAACAATTGATTGGAGTTATTCCGATGTGTGCGTTAGATTCATATCTTTATAGAATGGTAAAAAAGCACGGTGATAGATTCGTGTTGTCTCCTCAACAGATACAGAAAATTGGCATCAATGAAATGGGTAAAAAATTCAGTATGAAAACAAAACTCGTACAAGAACAAGAAGTGAAGAAAATTTTGAAAGACAACACGTTTATTGAGAATATGATACAGTTATCGGGATTTAGTCAATTAGAATACTTATTGAGAAACTTCCTAAGTGATAATGATAAGGGTAAAAAATTAAGGATTGATAATATCCTCTTTAAACTTCGTAAATTACCAGATATTACAAAGTTAATATTGGAAAAAGGACTAACATATGACTATTTGGGATTAATTGACGATTATAGTTTGGTTTATTGTCAAATTAAAACCATCGATAAGGACGAATATAACATAATTGTTACTGATTTTGTAAAAAATATGATGGATGCAGTAAAAGAGGTTATTGTTACGAGTAGATACGTAGAAAGCTTTGTATGTGATTATGATACATTTGTGGTGAAGTTTGTGAAACCCCATTTCAGTGAATTTTATTCTACAAGCGAATACCCACAATTCCTTACAGATCATATTATAGATTGTATTGGTAACATTGTTTCTAATAATGTAGTTAAAATATCATCATTTGTCACTCATATTGAGACGCTTATTTATGTTGGTAAATTCAACAAGTCAAATTTGAATTTAATATTTACCAATTTAATTTCTAATGTTAGGCAACAGAATACTATTGACTTTGGAGACGACACATATTGCGACAATCTAACTGCTATATTTGATAAATGTAAGGAGGACGATGTTGATATTTCAAATGTTCTGAGATTTATTTTAATAAATAAACTACAATATGATGGGTGTCTGAATGCAAAAATTATGATATACAAAAGATATGGAGAAATTCCAGTTTTAAACTATATGGAACATTTGAACATGGTGAAATTTTCGGGTGTCAAGTCACTTGGAGGAAGGCAAGGCTTTAAAATTAGTATACCCTATGTAAATGTAGCGGTTTATGGTTTAACTGAAAGTATATTAGAATCAACTACATATGCACTTGATTTATATTATTTAAATTATGAGACAAAAAAAAAGACTTTGAATGTGGTGCGTGAGATTGAGGATAAGTATAGTGATTGTATCTAGGTGGGGGGTGTGCGTGCGAGTAATTATTATTTAATCATTTTTTTTTGTTTTTCTTGTTCTTACATTGTTGATATTCCTTTTGTTTGTTTTTCGTATTCCAAACAATTTATTTTTATTTGTCTTCCTTTTACTTATAGAGTTTTTATTTTTTATTGTTCCTCCATTTTTGTTAAACGATTCTTTACCATCGCACGTTAGTTCGATATTCTTATATATTGGTATTTGCGTCTCTTCGATCTCTTTTATTTCGGAGTCTGAGAAATTAAAATATTTGTATAAATCTGTATCGTCATTTATTTTGATATCATCGCCAATAATTGGTAAAAATATCGATGATTTTTTATTAAAATTATTACCAATAATCTTTGTTGCACCAGATATATAATGAAATAATTTGGATTTTATTAATTTAATTGTGTTTATATTTGGTTAAATTATAGCAACGGGTGATTCGGTAATTCCGTATATTCCATTTATATCATAGAACACATAGTTATAACTACCAATTCCATTAATTATAAGTTTTTTTTTAAGTTCAGAGAATGAGGTTTTGTTGACATGCATATTTTAATTCCATTAGATATTAATCCATGTACGTTTTTGTGTTTGTTTCCTATTGTGTTTTGTGAGTGGTTTTCGCTACTCGAAATAATTATCACATTACCACTTTTATTAGCATTTTTTTTCAACTTTAATAAAATATTTATTCCGTAATTTGGTATGAAGTAGTTTGGTGTAATTATGACTTTATATTCCCGTTGTGTAGTATCAATTATAGTTGTAACACTTTTATTATCATTTTCTTCGTTCTTTAAAATTATGTAATCTACATTCGTCATAACGTCCATTATTTTTTTTGTTTGCATTATAGAATACATTCTAATAAATTTTATTTGTTTACTTGTATAAATTTCATTTAGATTTATTTTAACACCTTTTATTTTATGTTCTGATATTCTATATGTTGGAGGATGTATAAATACCAAATACCCACCTTTCCTCAATAAATCGATCCCTTTTATTGAAAAAAATACATACAAGTTTTTATCTCCGTAATGTTTTATCCCACCAGAATTATAAGGTGGATTTCCCATAACTACGTCGAATTTTTCTACACCCCATTCTTTTAAAGTGTCAAAATTATAAATAGAACCACAGGGACATTGGATTCTATTTTCACTGTAACCCTTTTTTACAGTCTTATTTGGTTTCATTTTCTAATAATATATAATATGTTAAGTTTTTAATTGTCAAGCGAATTTAT
>Ga0209390_10001808_pt1 | contig 39598 bp, 40 predicted proteins | sample BON01_FD_187212 | JGI IMG/M metagenome (GOLD analysis project Ga0209390, IMG submission 187212) | Freshwater microbial communities from Lake Bonney liftoff mats and glacier meltwater in Antarctica - BON-01 (SPAdes) (version 2) | ecosystem: Environmental > Aquatic > Freshwater > Ice > Glacier...
GCGCGCCAGTGAAACTTGCGGCGTGCCCGCAGAAGACATTGTGCGACTCGCGCGGTTAATCGCCACGACTCGACCAGCGATGCTGAGAGTTGGGTGGGGGATGGAGCGCAATCGCAACGGCGGCAGCGCGCATGTTGCGGCGCACGCGATGTGGGCGCTGTCTGGCAACTTTGGCGTGCGCGGCAGCGGTGTACTCGGTTCGACTTCGGCGTCTGGTGCATGGCGTACGCCGTTGGTCGCGCAGTGGCCACAGGGTGTGGCGCGGCCAACTCTGAACAAGATCAACATGAACCATGTCGGGCGTATCTTGCGCGCCGTGCCCGGCTCTTGGCACGCGCCAGCCAAAGTTCTCGTGATCCAGGGGGCAAACCCTGCCGTCACAGCCGTCGATCAACGTGGCATGCTCGAGGGCTTGGCCCGCGAAGAAATATTCACGGTGGTGCACGATCAGGTGATGACCGACACCGCGATGTACGCCGATGTGGTCTTGCCCGCGACTACACATTTTGAAGTTGCCGATGTGGTTGCTTCATACGGAACATTTACCGCCCAGCGCAACGTGGCCGTTATCGCGCCCGTCGGCGAGTCGCAAAGCAATAATCAGCTCGCCTCGCGGCTGGCTGCTGCTCTGGGTCTACCCGCAGCTGAATTCGATGTCTCTGAAGCGCGACTCTCGACGCTGATCGAAAACGCGATGCCGCTCGAGGCCGTCGTGCGCGGCGCCGACACGAGCGTGCAGTTTCGCGATACCTGGCCGAGTCACGAAGATCGGCGCGCGAAATTGTTTGCGCCCGATTCAGAGTTGCCGCTGCCGCGATTTGTTGCGCTAACCGATTCGAAGTTTCCGCTGATACTGCTGACTCCCGCAACCGCGCAGACAGTGAACTCGATGTTCGGCGACACCGAGCCGGCGGCGGCCGTGCTCAAGTTGCATCCGCTCGATGCGGATGCGCGAAAAATTAAATCTGGCGAAACTGTGCGTGTATTTAACGACCGCGGCGAGATTTCGGTGAGTGTCGAGGTCGACGCCGCGATGCGCCCAGGCGTATGTGCGATGCCCAAGGGTTTGTGGAGGCGTAGTATTACTGATGGCTTAACGGCCAATGTGTTTGCCCCCGACGACTTATCTGACCTCGCTGGCGGCGCATGTTTTAACGACGCGAGAGTGGAAGTGACGAAAGCGAGTAGCTAGCGAAGATGAATACCCCCCACAAGAAATTGATGGTCGGCCAAGAGTTCAAGTGGTTCATCAATTCGCGACGAACTGCGCCAGCAGAGCTGATGACTAAACGCTGATGGCTGGGCGTGCGCGCGCGAGATCACTGACCCGACTCGCTTGTTTAGTGATCGTGACAGCGTTGGTCGCGGGCTGCGGAGCGTTTGATTTTTTGAATGAAGACGACGGATTCGTGAAGGGAGTCGGTCGCTTGCCTAGCGGCGACTTCGACACTCTCGTGACGTTGCCACAGGGCGTAGAGATCTCGTTCCCAAACCTGAACGGTGCGGTGATCGGGCCGCAGGTGCGCGGGCCGCGCATCTTGATGATCGGTGACTCGATTCTGTCTTCGACCTCTAGTCGCTACGGCAATGAAATGTGTGATGTGATGGTGCCACTCGGCTGGCAGGTCGAGGTCGAGGCTGAGGCGAGTCGCTTCATCGAATTCGGCTCGAAGGTTCTCGACTCGCGACTCGCCGCGGGATGGGATTCTGCGCTCGTATTTCTGGGCACCAACTTTACGGGAAACCTCGACGAGTACGAATATAGACTTCGCTCAATATTCGACCGCCTGTCGCCGATGCCGTTTGTGGTGGTGACGACACCTCTATACAGAGATGTCCAGAAGGATGTCAACATGGTGATCACTGCTGTGGCACAGCAGTACGACAACGTCACTGTGCTGGAGTGGGCTCAGATCGCCAAGAATCCGGGAGTGCTCAACCACGACCGCGTGCACCTATCCAAAGTCGGTCGCTCTGTGTTTGCTGCCGCGGTGGCTAGATCATTTGGATTTGCGCCACCAGCGACGGGTGCGTGTTTGCCATCTGTGTTTAGAAACGACTCGTCTGCTGCCCATGGCGTGATGCCAGACTTGACAATCGCGGGAGCAGTTACCGAGACTACTGTTGCCGGCGCCACGCCAGGCGCGGTTACCAGCGTGCTTGGCGTGACGCCGGCGGCCGTGTCGACAACTGTGCCGACAACTGTGCCTGTGGCCGTGCCGACAACTGTGCCCTGATGCACCGACGGTAGCAATCAATCGCTAGCGTGACCGCTATGAAAATTGGAATCACCAGCGGCACGGCAAACGGAACAATCGCAGAAATCACGGCTGAGGCCGCGCAAGTAGAGCGCGACGGCTTTGATAGTTACTGGATCTCGCAAATTTTTAGCCACGACGCGCTTACGGTTCTCGCGTTAGTCGGTCAAAAAGTACCGCGCATCGAACTCGGTACAGCAGTTGTGCCGACATACCCGCGCCACCCGATGATGCTGGCGCAGCAGGGTCACACCGTCAACGCGGCCATCGACGGTCGCCTCTGCCTCGGCATTGGTCTCAGCCACAAAGTCGTAATCGAGGGCATGATGGGCATGTCGTTCGACAAGCCAGTGCGCCACCTACGCGAGTATCTATCGATTCTCGGCCCGCTTTCACAGACACAAAAAGTTTCGTTCGCTGGCGAGACGCTCACTGCGCGCGCCGACATTGCGATCGCTGGCGCCAAGCCGTTCGCCATTGTGGTCGCTGCGTTGGGCGAGCAGATGTTGCGCCTAACCGCCGCGATGGCCGACGGCACGCTGACCTGGTGCACGGGCCCAGTAACTCTGGCAAAACTAACGGTGCCGACGATTCGCCAAGAAGCCGAGAAACTCGGCCGCCCAGCGCCGCGCGTAATTGCATCGTTCCCTGTGTGCGTGACCAAGGACGTTGCTGGTACGCGCGAGCGCATCGCCAAGGCACTCACGGTCTACGGCCAGTTGCCGAGTTACCGCGCGATGCTCGACCTTGAGGGCGTTGGCAGCCCGTCAGAGATCGCGATCTGCGGAACTGCAACAGAAGTTGTTGACCGCATCTCAGCGCTGAAAGAAATCGGAGTATCTGATTTCACGGCCGTCGAGTTTGGCGCTAACCCAGACGAAGTTGCCGCAACTCGCGCGGCACTCAAGAGCCTCAACAAATAATTCGCGCGCGACAGCGCCAGTCCGTACTTAGAGAATATTTACTGGCGTCGCAGGCGCGGCTAAAATGGCATCGAAGAAATCGTTGCCCTTGTCGTCGACGACGATGAAGGCGGGGAAGTCTTTGACCTCAATCTTGAACACCGCTTCCATACCGAGTTCCGAATACTCGAGCACTTCGACTTTGGTGATGCAGTCTTGCGCCAGGCGCGCCGCAGGGCCACCGATAGATCCGAGATAAAATCCGCCGTAGGTTTTGCACGCGTTTGCCACTTGCCGCGAGCGATTGCCCTTCGCCAGCATCACGAAACTGCCGCCTGCGGCTTGAAACTCGCCGACGTAAGAATCCATTCGGCCTGCAGTAGTCGGGCCGAACGAGCCAGAGGCGTAGCCAGTCGGAGTTTTTGCAGGGCCCGCGTAATACACGCAGTGATCCTTCATGTATTGCGGCAGACCCTGACCGGCGTCGAGGCGCTCCTTGATTTTGGCGTGGGCGAGGTCGCGGGCCACAACCATCGGGCCCGTCAACATCACGCGAGTCTTTACCGGGTACTGCGAGAGCGTGGCGCGAATTTCTGCCATCGGTTTATTGAGATCGATCGACACAACCTCGTTGTTGAGTTGCTCGTCCGTTACTTCGGGCAAGAAACGCGCGGGGTCGGTTTCGAGTTTTTCGATGAAGATGCCGGAACGGGTGATCTTGCCGAGCGCCTGACGATCGGCGCTGCACGAGACGGCCATCGCGACGGGGCAACTGGCACCGTGGCGCGGTAGGCGAACGACACGCACATCGTGGCAGAAGTATTTGCCGCCGAACTGCGCGCCGATACCCGTCTGTTGGGCGAGTTTGAGAACCTTGGCCTCGAGATCGAGATCGCGAAAGCCGTGACCCGCCGCGCTGCCCGAGGTTGGCAGCGTGTCGAGGTAGCGCGCGCTGGCGAGTTTGGCGGTTTCGACCGCGAACTCTGCCGAGGTTCCGCCGATGACGATTGCCAAATGATACGGCGGGCACGCTGCCGTGCCCAGAGTTTTCATCTTGTCGAACAACCACGGCAGTAACGCTTTTTCGTTGAGAATTGCCTTCGACTCTTGAAACAGATAGCTCTTGTTGGCCGAACCGCCGCCCTTGGCCAGAAATAAAAACTTGTACTCGTCGCCGTCAGTCGCCGAGATCTTGATCTCGGCCGGAAGATTAGTGTTGGTGTTGGTCTCTTCGTACATCGACAGCGGCGCGAGTTGGCTGTAACGCAAGTTGCTAGTCAGGTAAGTGTTATAGACCCCGTAGGCGATTGCTTCTTCGTCGCCGCCACCCGTGAATACGAATTGTCCTTTTTTCGCCTTGATGATCGCCGTGCCCGTGTCTTGACACATCGGCAATACGCCGCTCGCGGCGATGCTGGCGTTTTTGAGCAGGTCGAGGGCGACGAAGCGATCGTTATCGCTGGCCTCTGGGTCTTTTAAAATGTCTGCCAGTTGCTGCAGGTGACCGGGGCGTAACAGGTGAGCGATATCGCGCATGGCGCGCTCGGTGAGCAGTGTGATCGCGGTCGGCTCGACGCGCAAAAATTGCCCTTGCAGAGTTTCGAAAGTTGAAACGCCAGCAGTCGAAATCAGTTCGTATTCGGTGGTGTCTGGCCCGAGCGGCAAAATCTGGCTATGAAAAAATGGTGACGGGGCCGACGACGTCATGACCCCACGCTATGCCGTTTAGGCCAGTGCAGGAGTGCCGCGAAATGCCACTGGGTCTCCAGCACTCGGGATCAGCGGTGACTTCCATGAGACCGCTGTGGCGATGGCGTCGGCGACAGCACGCCAGGCCGGCGCGCTCCAGCCCTCAGCCGCGACCGGCACAGTACCGTCGATGCGCAAAAACACGAACGCCGGCAATTCGCTGAGGCCGAGTTGCTTGACCAGCACGCGATCTGGGTCGGCGAAGGTTAGAAACTCTTTCGCTAGCGGCCCGAGAAATTGGTTGGCCTCGGCGTCACTCGCGGTGACGATGAAGTTGACGCGAGCCGAAGCGCCAGAGAACTGACGCAAGATTCGCGCCGCCGTGTCGAGTATCCAACCACTTTCGTTTGTGTATGGGTCGATGACGACAGAGGCGAAGTGAAAAGTTGTGAGCCACTCTCGCAGTGGGCGAGCGTCGCCGACTAGGGGTTGGAGCATTGTGTCAAGGGAAGGTGCTGTAGCCACGACAATTACGGTAGCAAGGCTGCACTAGCGTTTGAGAAATGCACCCGATTGAGCATCTGCGATATGTGGCACGGGCGACCGGTGCCGACCCGACGAGTTTGGTGGGCGAGACCGCGATTGCCCTGCGGGGCTTACAAAATGAGCCTGCAGGGTTGGTGCTCGCGTGCCGACGGATCATCGAGCGTCACCCCACGGTCGGGCCGCTGTGGTGGCTGTGCGCGAAGTTGTTGTCGTCGCCTGAGCCATTCGAATTGGCGGACGAACTCGCGGCCGAGATTTCGGGCGACGCCAGCGCGGCGCATTTGGCGCGCGTGTTACCCGACGAGGCGACGCTGTGCGTTGTCGGATGGTCGCCGGTGGCGATGCAGGCTGCTGTGCAGCGCGGCGATTGTCGCGTGCTCGTGATCGACAGCCACGGCGACGGTCAGGCAGCGGTTAACGCGCTCGAGCGCGCCGATGTGAGTGTCGAATACGTCGCGCTCGAAGGCGCGGCAGGCGCAGTCGCGATGGCCGATGTTGTGATCATCGAGGCACTGGCGTGCGGTCCGACGCAGGTGCTGTGCGCAGGCGGGAGTCATGGTGTCGCCAGCATCGCCTATTGCGCGTCACAACCAGCATGGCTCGTGGCTGGCGTGGGCACGCGACTGCCCGAACCGCTGTGGTCGGCGATGAAGGATCGGGTTGTTGAGGGGCGCGAGTTATTTGAAGTGGCCACAGATGTCGTTGCGGTCGAGATGTTCGCCAAAGTGATTGGCACTCTCGGTGTTTCAGTTCTAACCCCCGATGCGCTCGCCGCAGAGTGCGCGCCGACAACCGAACTGCTGCGAAAGAGTGCGATGTAACCATGGATCCGGATGCTTGATCCCGAAGGCAATGAATTCTGCATCGTTGAAGCTCGTGGTTGACTCGTGCACGGTACGGGCCTGGCCCTAAACTAGAAGCCATGTCCGCACGCTCAAAAGACCTGCCCCGTCGTTCTTGTTTAGCTATCCCTGGTTCGTCTGAAAAGATGATGGGTAAGGGGCCAAGCACAAATGCCGACATGGTGTTCTTGGATCTTGAAGATGCGGTTGCGCCGAAAGAAAAAGAAGCGTCGCGCAGCAAGATTGTGAACGCGATCAAGACGCTCGATTGGGGCGACAAGGTTTTGTGCGTGCGGATCAACGACTGGTCGACAAAGTGGACGGCTTACGACATTATGGAAGTCGTCGGCAATTCTGGCGATCGTTTAGACGAGATCATGCTGCCCAAGGTAGAGAACGCGGCGCAGATCGTGGCGGTCGATCTACTGCTGCGGCAAGTAGAGATCGCCAATGGTCTAGCGGTTGGACACATCGGCATCGAAGCGCAGATCGAGACCGCTCGCGGGTTGATCAACGTCGAAGAGATCTGCGCCGCCAGCAAGCGAATTGAAACAATTGTCTTCGGGCCAGCCGACTTTTCGGCGAGCATGGAGATGCCAGTGCTCACTGGTGGCGTACATATATCCGATTATCCAGGCGACCATTTTCACTACGTGTTCAGCAAAATCTTGATGGCTGGGCGCGCCAATGGCCTGCAAGTAATCGACGGGCCTTTCTTGCACATTCGCGACAACGACGGCCTGCGCGACTACAGCAAGCGCGCACGCACGCTCGGCTTCGACGGCAAGTGGGCGCTGCACCCCGACCAAGTCGATGTGCTCAACGACGTGTTCTCGCCAACGCAAGAACAATTCGACAAGGCCTGGCAGATTTTGGACGCGTACCGCCTAGCTACCGAAGACGACGGCAAGGGCGCAGTGATGTTCGGCAACGAAATGATCGACGAGGCCAGTCGCAAGATGGCTCTCAAGTTCATCTCGCGCGGCGAACGCGCCGGTCGTACCCGCTCACCGCATGAATAGTTCGCGCTTTGACGCGATTCTTTTCGATGCGGGCGGCATTTTTGTAGTTCCAGATCCGGTCACCATCGGCACAGTCGTGCGTAAGTTTGGCGGCGCTGGTCTCGTAGAGCAGTTAATTCGCGCGCATTACGCGGGCATGGCGTCTTTGGATGAATTCGCTACGCGCCAAGCGAGCGGGTCGATTGATGTCTTTAGTTGGGAGCCGTATCGCGATGCTTATGTAGTCGCGGCCGGTGTGCCAGATGCGCAACGTGAGGCGGCGGCGGTGGCGCTGCGCGAATACTTCTCGCCGTTTTTATGGCGCTTCCCACTGCTCAACTCTGTAGCTGCGCTGTGGCGGTTGCACCTCAAGGGCATGCCAATCGGGATTGTCTCAAACGCGTCTGGGCAGATCGAGCAAACGTTGGTCAGTCAGTGTGTGGCTCAAGTTGGTGAGGGCGCAGGCGTGCCCGTGTTGATCGTGACGGACTCGCATGTTGTCGGTGTGGCCAAGCCCGACCCGAAGATTTTCGACAATGCGATTGCCCTGCTGGCAACGATGGGAGTCAACAAAGATCGCGTTGCCTATGTCGGCGATTCGTATGTCAACGATGTTGGCGGGGCGCGCAACGCCGGGCTGACACCGATCTTGCTAGACCCGTATGACGATCAGGCGCACCAAGACTGCGAGCGAATCAAGTCGCTACACGAACTTATTTAAGCGCGAGTCTATTTAGCAGCGTCGATGAGTCGGCGCGCAATAACTTTTAGGCACAGTGTCTCGTCGGCGCCCTCGAAGATCGACAGCACTCGGGCATCAACGAACAAGCGGCTCACCGAGTATTCTTCGGCGTAGCCGTAGCCACCGTGAATTTGCATTGCCTCGCGGGTGACCCATTCGGCGGCCTTGCAGACGTAGGCCTTGACCATGCTGGCCTCCAGTGCGCCTTCGCCTTTACCCATCATCTTGGCCACCGCATATGCAAATTGGCGCGAACCTTGCACAACGAAGGCCATGCGTCCGAGTTTGATTTGCGTTAGTTGATATTCGGCGATGTTGTTGCCGAATACCTTGCGGTTGTCGGCGTACGCGAGCGCGGCCTCGTAGGCGGCCTGCATCACGCCGACAGCGCGCGCCGCAGTTTGCAGGCGACCGTTTTCGAACCCGCCCATTTGGTAATAAAAGCCCTTACCGAGTCCGTCCCGTTCACCAATCAGGTGATCTGCGGGCACCCACCAGTTTTCAAGAGCAATCTCGTACGAGTGCATGCCGCGGTAGCCAATGGTGTCGATTGGGCGGCCTTCCATCTTGCCGCCATCAGGTTGCACAAATTGAAAACCGTGGGCGTCGCCGCGCGGCTTGGGCACGATGAATACGCTCAAGCCGCGGTGCGTTTTAGCGCGATCGGCATCGGTGCGCGCGAGCAACATCAAGACGTTCGCTCGGGCCGCGAATGTGCACCATGTCTTGACGCCGTTAATCACGTATCCGTCAACGCCTTCAGCATTTTTTGCGGGCACTGCGGTGGTCTTGATGTTGGCGACATCGCTGCCGTAGTCAGGCTCGGTGACGGCGACGGCGGCCATAACCTCGGCGGTCGCGAGCTTTGGTAACCAATATTGTTTTTGTGCTTCGGTGCCTCCGGCGACAAGTGCCCGCGTCAAAATCTCTGGCCGAGTGATCAGCGATCCGCCGATGCCCAGCGATGCCCGCGACAGTTCTTCTGTGGCGATGCAACTGGCCATGTACTCGCCGTCGCCGCCCTCTGAGAAACCGCCATACTCTGATGGCACCGAAAGACCGAACGCGCCGATCTCGGCAAGGCCGGAGATGATTTCTTCTGGAACGTCTTCGTTGAAACGATGCACATGTTCCGCGCGCGGAGCAATCTCGTTCGTGGCGAAACGTCTAAACGAATCTTGCACCATCTCGAACTCGTCTTCGAGGTGGCGCGGGCCTTGCATCGTCGCCAGCGAGGCGACGAATTGTGGGTCGCGATACTTAACCAAGAAATCGTGTGCGGCGCCGAGTGGGTTGGTGGCTAAACCCCACTGCAGTTCACGACCGACCAATCGCGACATCAGCTCGTGCAACATGTCGGCGACGAACGCGCACGTTAACAAGCCTTCAGAGTTGCCCTTGGCGCCGTAGTCGAGCATTAGGCGCGCCATCTCGACAGCAGATGCGCTGTGCGCGATGTCATATGCGAGTTGCTGATGTACATCTGGCCCGCTGCTTGACGCAAGTTGTTGCACACCTTTATCGACGACGCTGTTGGCGAGCGCAATCACTTCTGCCGCGCGGGCTAAATCGGGAGTTGCGGTCGTCGTCATGGGTTAAACGCTAGTTATCGCGCGACACCAGAACCTAACCAAGGCTGCGAGTTACGTGCGATGGCGACCTGGCCGACGTTCGAATCGCTCACCATCTAGAATATTGGCGTGACGGCTACAACACGGCGGGCCAGACTCTCTGGGCTACGAGCAACCTTGAAAGCACTCAAGTATGTGCTGTTCTTCGGCGTGATTTATTTTTTCGTGCTGCCCCTGATCCCGAGTTTTCGCGAGGCCGTTGCAAAATTAGGCGAGATCAACGTCTGGCTGTTGAGTCTCGGCCTCGGCCTCGAGATCGCGGCGCTGTTTTGCTACTCGTTGCTCACCCACGCGGCGCTCGGGCCGCAGGCCGATCAGATTTCGATCTGGCGACTGTTTCGCATTCAGTTGGGCACCAAGGCGGCGGGCAACCTGGTGCCAGGCGGCAGTGCTGCTAGTTCGGCGATGGGTTACCGCCTGCTAGTGCACTCGGGCGTACCCGGCCCCGATGCAGGATTCGCGTTGGCAACCGCTGGTCTCGTTTCTGCTGTCGTACTGAATGTGATCCTGTGGTTGGGTCTAATTGTTTCGATCCCATTACGCGGTGTCAACGCGATTTACGGCACCGCAGCGATCGCCGGTGTCATCATGATGTTGCTCGTCGCCGCCCTGATTTTTGGTTTAGTGGATGGACAGGGTCGTGCCGAGCGGGCGTTGCGCCGGGGCGCGCGCATGTTGCGGATGAACGAAGATCGCGTCGGCGAAGTGGCCAAGCATCTTGGCAACCGTCTAGAGGGTTTGGCGCGAGAGCCAGGATTGTTGCGACGCGTTCTCATCTGGGCGGCCGCCAACTGGATTCTCGACCTCGCGGCGCTATGGGTTTTTTTGCGAGCGTTCGGCGGCTCTGTTGATATCGACGGGTTAGTCGTTTCGTTCGGTATCGCCAATGTGCTCTCGAGCGTGCCGATTACGCCTGGTGGTCTCGGCATCGTCGAAGGTATTTACATTCCTAGCCTCGTTGGTTTTGGTTTGGATCGCTCGACTGCGACAGTCGGCGTGCTGTCATATCGAGTCGCCCAGTATTGGGTGCCGATCCTCATCGGCGGGGCGGCGTACCTGTCGCTGCGCGTCGGGCCATTCGCGATCGAACGCCGCGAGAAACTGGTGCCACTGCGCCGCGTCGCGTTCGACCCGAACGTGTATCGGCGCAGCAAGATGGAATGGATCGAGCACTACGCGCCGCGCGACCGCACGGGCCAGTTTCCATTACCAGACTTCAAGGGCATGGACCTTGACGACACTCCGTCTGACCCGCAACAGCGCCCTAGTGAGTAGCGTTAATTGATATGACAACTCACGAGCGTAGTTTTGGACGAAGCCTCGAAGATTTTATAGTCGGCGATGTCTATCGGCACTGGCCTGGCAAGACGATCACCGAGGCCGACAATCACCTGTTCTGCATGATCACGATGAATCATCACCCGTTACACACCAACGACTGGTTCGCGGCGCAGAGCGTGCAGGGCCGCAACGTCGTGGTCGGCAACTTGGTGTACTCGTTGGTGCTCGGCATGAGCGTGCCAGATGTGAGCGGGGCGGCGATTGCCAACCTCGAGGTCGAAACCTTGCAGCACAAGTTTCCGACATTTCATGGCGACACGATTCACGCCGAAACGCGAGTGCTCGACGTGCAAGAGTCAAAATCGAAAAATGACCGCGGCGTTGTTACGGTCGAGACTAAGGGTTTCAATCAGGATGGCAAAGAGGTCTGCTACTTTCGCCGTCGCGTGATGGTCTGGAAGCGCGAGTTCACACCCGCGCGCACGCGCCCGTATGACGGCACCAACGTGTGGGGCGAGTAGCAAAGACTGAACGAGTTTATTTTTGCGAGACCCAATCGACAATTAGTTTGTTGACGGCCGTTGGTTGTTCGAGTTGCATGAAGTGACCGGCCGACTCGACGATTTGCACGGAAGCGCTTTGTGGTGCGCGGGTGGCGGCATCGGTGGCAACTTCGATGCCGATGCAACCATCGTTGCGCCCGTGTAGGTAGAGGGTTGGTTGCGTCGGTGTCTCTGACTGCATCAGCGTTTGTAGATCGGCAAGGTCTGGGTCGCGGTAGCCAGTGCCGAGCGTGGCGCGGTAGTAGCCGAGAGCGGCTTGCAAGTTGGCAGGGTCGGCGAGGCACGCCTTGACGTTGTCGCGGTCTTCAATTGACTTTAAACCGGGCGACCATTGATCCCACAACATGTCAATGAAGGCGAAGTCGTTGGCAGAGACTAAGAAATCTGAGAGGGCGTGTTGAAAGAAAAACATGTACCAGCTGCGCTGCAGTTGCGGCAAGTTGCTGACGAACGCATTGCCCATCGCGCCCCACGGCGGCACGCTCATACCGACGACGCGACGCCAATTTCTAGGTGTGCTGATCGCGGCGCCGTAAGTGGCGGGCGCCCCCCAGTCGTGGCCGATGATCACCGCGTCGTTGTCGCCGCCAAGAGCTTTGTGCAGGGCGTTGGCGTCTTGCACCAGAGCCGCGGTTTGGTACGCGCCGTTTGGGGCAACCGACGTTGGCGCGTAGCCGCGCATGAACGGGGCGACGGCGTGAAACCCGGCATCGGCGAGCGCCGGTAACAAGTGGCGCCAAGTGTGCGCCGAGTCGGGGAAGCCGTGCAGGCACAACGCGAGTGGGCCCTCGCCGCATTCGAGAATCGTGAAGTTGATCGAATTGGCTTCGACCTGTCTCTCATTAATGGTGTTCTGGGTTGACATAGCAAAACCATAGTTGAGTAGCCTCTTACTGATGTACGCCGCATTCGACAGCATTCACTTTCGTCATGTGCTCGGCCACCTGCCGACCGGAGTTGTGGTCGTCACCGGTGTCAGCGCAGAAGGCGAGCCAGCGGGTGTGACCATCGGTTCGTTCGCTTCGGTGTCGCTAGATCCGCCGCTCGTCGGTTTCTTTCAGGGCACCAATTCGCGCACGTGGCCGCTGATCGTGCCGAGCGGCTCGTTTTGCGTCAACGTTCTCGCCCAGTCGCAAGAAGAGTTGTGTTGGAGGTTCGCCAAAGAGGCGACAGACGGCGGCCGATTCGACGAGATTGACTACACGCTCTCGCCGAACGGTTCGCCCGTGTTGCCGGGCGTGTTGGCGTGGATCGATTGCAGCATCGAGTCGGTGACACCAGCGGGCGACCACATTTTTGTGCTCGGCCGCGTCAGCGACCTGCACACCACCGAATCGCACGAATCGGCGATGGTGTTCTTCAAGGGCAAAGTTGTGGGTGTTACTGCGCACTAGGCAGGTGACATGAACTCGCAAGATATTTCATGGCTGGGCGCTGGCGTCGTGGGTGCAGTATTCGTATTTGCGGCCGTCGCCAAGTTTTTCATGGGTTCGAACTGGTTGCTGCAGGCGCGCGACCTTGGCGTGCCGCGCGCGCTGATGGTCTTCGTGCCGTGGGTCGAGTTCGCAGTCGGCGTGGCGTTGTTGGGGCGGGTGGTGCCGATGTTGACATATTCGCTAGCCGCGCTTTTGCTGGTGGCCTTCACAGCGCTGATCGTTAGTAAGTTGCTGCGCGGTCAGCACCCGCAGTGCGCATGTTTCGGGAGGCGCTCATCAAAGCCGATCGGTTGGTCGAATGTCACCCGCAATCTTGTGTTGATTGCACTAATTGTTGTCGCCGCGTTTGCCTGAGCGTGCGCCGCGGTCACTAGCGTAATTGCAATGCGCGTGTGGATCGACCAAGACTTGTGCACCGGCGACGGTCTGTGCGTCGATCAATGCCCCGACGTGTTCGTGCAACTTGAAGACGGCATCGCCTATGTCGCCGAGCGTGGCGTGGCGCTCAACAACCCTGGCAGTTCGGGCAGCCTGGCCCAAGTTGAAGAGCGAGATTTTGCAACCGTTGTTAAGGCCGCCGAAGTTTGCCCTGGCGAGTGCATCTTCATTGAGATCGAGGTCGGCGATCTAGCCCCTGTGCGGGAGTCGAGCGCGGCGTAACTATATTTTGAGGCGCTCTGTACGCTGAGATCATGAAGTGGCGCATTGTTGCGAATGGCGCAGCGTTGGTCGTAACTATTTCGGTCGTCGTCGCGGCGGGTTCGACGAGTTTGCCGACGACGCAGAGTTCGGCAAGCGCAGCCAGCCGTGGCAACGCGCTGGAAATTTTGGCGGGCATCCGCATCGAGAAAGAACAACCGAGCGGCTACCAACGATCGCTGTTCAAGCATTGGAGAGACATCGACGACGACGGCTGCGACTCGCGCGAACAAGTTTTGATCCGCGACAGCAAGTCGCTGCCGCAAATCGACGGCTATGACTGCTCGGTCGTGGCCGGCGATTGGGTCTCGCCATACGACGGCGCACGATGGGGAGACCCGAGCAATATCGACATCGATCATGTCGTGGCGTTAAAAGAAGTTTGGGATTCGGGTGGGTGGGCGTGGAGCGAAGCAACCCGTACGGCGTACGCCAACGACACCATCGACAAGCGCACGCTGCTCGCGGTCACCGATCGTGTCAACCGCCAAAAGGGCGACAGGGATCCGTCTAACTGGATGCCGCCGCTGCGGGGTTACTGGTGTCAGTACCTGAGCGACTGGATTTCGATCAAGGCGCGCTGGAACTTATCGATGGATCAAAGCGAGTTTGGGCGAATCAAAAACGTGGTCACGAGTTCGTGCACAGGGTTAACGATTGCGGGTTGGAAGGAAGCGCCGCTGATCGGCACGATGTTGCCAATCACTGTGCCGGTCACGAGCGCGACAACGATCCCCACGACTAGAACAACGGTGACCGCGACCACGTCGAGCGCAGTCAAGTCTGGGGACATCAGACCAGGCGCTTATTGTGCACCCGAGGACGGTCTCGGCACATACAAAGGCTTGTCGTATATATGTTCGAAAACGAACGCCGTCGGGTTGGCCTACAGCGGTGGTCGGGCACGGTGGCGGCGCGCTTAAGACCCAGATACGCCAGTTCGGGCGCAAATTCGGCCTTGCGCCGTTAGCATGGCGGGACTATGTCGAAGAAAACAAAGAAGAAAAAGGCCCGCATGCGTCGCTCTAAGGCCAACCACGGCAAGCGTCCAAACATGGGGCGTGGCTAGTCACTAGTAAGAATCGCGTCGTCGCTGCATCATGACGACAGTTGCCGAGTTCGTAATCGGTGGACGAATAGAACCGTGGCAAGCAATCGGCATCAACTTTGCTTCACCCGATCGCGCCTTCGTCGGCAACACTTGGTTGCGCTTTGACGCCCAACTTGCACCGGGCCTGCACTCGTGGGCGCTGTGTGTTGAAGTAGTTGAGTCGCGCGAGCAAACTATCGACGGCCTTGCCACAAATTTTGTCGAGCAGGTGCCGCCCCCGCCAGAGCACGATGTGGTCTCTAGTCTCGGCCCACGACTAGACATCGTTGGCGTCGACCATGTGGTTATCAACACGCCGAATTTGCAGCGGACCTCCGACGCGATCGCGCTGGCAACGGGTGCGCAACTCAAGCGCGTGCGCGATGCGGGCGGCGGTGTACAGCAGGGTTTTCATCGCTTGGGTGGGGTAGTGATCGAAATAGTCTCGTCGCCGAAGACGCCGCCAGGTGACGCAACGTTTTGGGGTCTCGTGTTGACGGTCGACAACATCGATGCGGTGTACGGCTTCGTTGGGCCCGATGTGTTGAGCGAGCCCAAGCCTGCAGTGCAGCCCGGTCGCCAGATCGCCACGTTTCGCAGCGGCGCGCAACTGGGTTTGCCGTGCGCGCTAATGACCCGCTAGTCGTCTTGGGCGTCGGGGTCGTCGCGGCGCTGTTTGTAGGCGATGCCTTCCGCGCATTCACCGATTAGCGGGCACCAATAACACGGGCTGCCGGGGCGCACGCGCGGAGCGCGGCCCTGTCGCTCGAGTTCGACGATGAGACGAATACCCTCAATGGTTTTGCGCACCGCTGACTGCAACACGCCCTCAGTGACCTCTTCGACTTCGGCGCGCGCGGTTACGAGCGAATATGTAGCCAGGCGGCGCGGCGCCTGGCCGCTGCGCATCGCTTCGACAAGCGCGTAGAAGCGCAACTCTTCGCGGTGCAGCGGTGTGAAGCGGCCCGACTTGAAGTCGATGATCACCTTGGCACCGACTGCGCCGAGCGTGAGGTCGGCGCGAGTTGAGAGGTTGATCTTGCGCTCGAACATCTCGTATCGAGACGAACTCTCGAGCACTGGGCGCCAGGCTGGCTTGAGCGGCGGGAAGCACTCGTCAAACTTCGTGAATAGATCTATTGACGAGCCGCGCAACAGGGCTCGTTCGGCAGAAGGCAGTTGGTCGATGAACGGGCCAGCGCTGCCGCGCTCGTCATTGGCGAGTTGGGCGAGCGCTTCGTCGACGACATCGCTAGGGATAATTTCGCCGCGCCAATTGACCGCCAGTTCGACGGCTTTGTGTAACACGGTGCCGCGCACATTGGCAATTGTCCATTCGAATGAAGAAAGCGAGGCCATGTGATGCGCTTCGCAGCCGTGCACCGTTGTGAGTTTGTGCTTGGTGACCCACAGCGCGTTTTCAGAAGTCAGTTGTTCGGCGACGGTTTGCAATTCGCTGTGCAGTTGCGCGCGGACAGACTCGATCACGTCGGTAGGGAGCGGTCGCCAATCGGGAGGCTTGCCGAGCGCGTCGACGACGGCTTGCTGCATCGGGTTATACGAAATTGGTGCTTGGGGGTCTGTGCTCACGTACGAGTACTTTGCCATACCCCTGTGTCACACTTGCGCCAATGAAGGTCGGAAACACCACTGAATTCGCAGCCGCAGCGCGATTATTAGCCAGCGAGGCGCTGCGTTACGGGCTCGTCGCGCCGGGGTTTCGCAGCCCGCCGCGCATCTTGGGGGTCGACCGCACGGTGCGCCGTCGCGATGGCGGCGGCGTGGTCGCGGTGTCGTTACGCGATCGCCCATTTGTCGCGGTGCTCGGCGACATGATCGAAGGCGTGATCGTCGTCAACTCGCTGCAGGCCCCCGAGGCCGATCGCGTGCGCACAGCATTATGGGCGATGCTCGGTATGCATGGGCAGCTTGAGTCTCTCGGCGACCAAACTCGCGTAGCCTAAATCCGTCGCCCGGGTGGCGGAATGGTAGACGCGGGGGGCTTAAACCCCCCTGAGCAGAAATGCTTGTATGGGTTCGACTCCCATCCCGGGCACGGATTTTACGCTTACAGTTACGCGTGGGAACAAACGTTGTCGAAAGGTTTTAAAACCAGACAGGCAACCCCCCAGTCGTAACATTCATGGATGGCTCGGGTTTGCGTATACGTTGACGGTTTCAACCTGTATCACGGAGCAAAAGAATTGGTTGAAGTTCAGAATCCAGGCTCCTCGTGGAAGTGGTTAGACCTGGTTGCACTTAGTCGCCGGATTTGTCCGGAGGACGAGATTATGGCTGTCAAGTACTACACGGCTCAAGTATCAACTCCGGATGCAGATCCTGACCTTGGCCAAAGACAGCAGGTATATCTTCGTGCGTTGGCGACCTCTCCACTCGTATCGATTCATTATGGGAAGTTCGTGTTGCGGAAGAAGCGCATGCCACTTGTTAATAGGCCAACGGGTTTCAAAAAACTAATACTGCAAGTTCTCGGAATGGATCTTAAGACTTACCCTGACGGGAACGTCACTGTCAGTGTTTGGCGAATGGAAGAGAAAGGTACAGATGTGAATCTCGGTGTCCATCTCGTCGCCGACGCTTTTCGGGATCGATTTGACAAGGCAATCGTAATATCTAATGACACAGACCTATGTGAGCCGATCCGACTTGTGGTTTCCGAACTTGGACGGAAGGTCGTTGTTGTGAATCCGCGTGGCCACAAGCAATCCGCCTTGAGAAATGTCGCAACAGAGGCGCGAAAGATTCGTGTGACGGCGCTACTGGAATCTCAACTTCCGGACCAGATTGAGGATCATTGGGGCACTATTACACGACCGGTCAATTGGTGAAAACAAAGGCCCGCCGGTAAGGCGGGCCTGAGCCCAGCAGCCGAAGCAACTGGGGAAGTACCTAACGATTGTACCAGTTATCGCAAGGAATTGTAAGACAAATTCACGTCCAAGGGAGTTTGAATCGGCCCGTGTTTTGCATCAGGTCCTGGTGGGTGTGGGGACTTGTGGTCGGGATCGGTGGTAATGAGAGCGTGATCCTGAGCGATATCGAGTAGCGCTGGGCCACGGCTGCCTCCGCGTCCCTGGTAGTGGCGGGCCAGATGTCCTTCAGTGATCCTCACAACTGCAGCGCATCATCACCGGCGGCAAGGACCGAATCGATCACCTCGAAGCGGACGTCGAAACGACCAGATTGATTCCGCGGTCCGAGGTAGACCGGACCGCGCCCAGACGGTGCTTTCGTCAGGAACTCGATACCTATATCGGCACGACCGCCGCGGGCGAGAAGATAACAGGCACGATGCCACCCAGCTCGTGACGCGCCATCCAGCAGGGCAGCAAGCTGTGCGGGATCGGTCTGCGCGACAGCACGCGGGAGCCATTGAGCGACGCTACGCCAGGCGCCGTAGGCATCAGGGCGGAGTGCCATGCCGGCCAGGAGCGCTTCGATTCGCCACACGGGCAGTCCATCCATCACGGTCGTCGGATCGCCTGGAAGGGTAATGCTGACCACTCGCCAGTTGCGTAACGCCTTGGGAACGCGATTGCCACGAGGTATGGCCAGCACCTCGCGTTCGGGCACATACCTCGCGAGGCCGTGCAGTACTGCAGCGGATTCCATCGCCAGCATTCCCGCAAACTCGGGGTTAGTCGCTCGGGTGGCGCGGAGTTCGATGTAGCGGTCTCCGGCGGGGTAGCGACCGGCTCGCGCGGCAGGCGCGAACTCCCACGCGCCGCGAGTACGCAGCGGCAACAGCCAACCCAGACGGTGCAACTCGTAGCCGAGTTCTGCGCCGGACATCGCCAGTGCCGAGGCAGTGGCGATGTTGTTGAGGTCTGTGACGGTCACGACTCGTGGCTGATCCAATTCGAGCGTTTCCAGGACGCCGGCAAGCCGACTCGGGACCGATCGACTCTCTGTGACTGGCATTTGAACCCCTTTTTGGTGTCATAGTCCCTAATTAGGGGCTTGATTGACAGTATGGCGGCATCTTTCACTACACGATTGGATGTCAGTGACTAGAGCAGATCGGCGTGATTGATGGCGATCGTCACGCACTCGTCAAAACTTGGTCGTGGACTATTGGGCCAGAGCAATTGGTCTAATACCTGCCTTTCGTACTGCTCACGGGTCGCGGGTACAAGCGGACCGTCACAAAACGCCGGGCTCAGAGCGAATCCTCTGATCGGTCGAGGAACAACATTCTGTTCAGCACGGATTGAACTCATTTCGACTTCTTGGGCGAGTTCTTCTATCCCGTGCTGACGAATTCCGTCGATTGTCGGATCGTGTGTAAGTAGTTGGTGAATGTCGTAATAGTGACGGGCAGCTTTTATCGCTGCTTTTCCATTTTCACCTGAATGCAATGTGTGGAGAATACTGAGTTTTTCGACGAGAGTCCGACTCGGGTGAAGAACTTTTAGATCAAACGGCGTTGCTTCCGGGGTATCACCTATTTCTTTTCCGAGGTGCTCAGCTATTAGTGAATTCACCGTCATAACTTGGTTTGGCCACGACCCGCCACGATTGCCAAGTTCCAAGAGAACACCCTCGCTCAATCCGGTTCCAATTGGCCTATATCCACTTGTGTACGCAAATCGCGCTGCTCTCTTAACACCTTTTGTGATTGCATTCGGCACAGCCGATGATGTGAGCGATGTGGCGTTCTCGGCAGCTGCGACGAGGTCTTTCATGACACGATCGCGTTGGCCTGTTGTGGTGTCTAATGGATGGATGATGAGTAGATCGATGTCTTCTGAGAAGCGATGGATTAATCGGTATGCCTTTGAGAGGCTTGTCCCGCCCTTAAATATGACATCAATCCCGCGATCCTTGGCGACCGTGACAACTCCACGAAGAATTTCAGTTACCCAAAAATCTTTTTCTACATGAGCTGCTGGAATTCCCGTTAGGCCTTCAACACGTGTTGCGAGAACCGCGATGTCACGGGAGTTGTCAATTAAACGCGAAGTCATGAAAGCGCAGGCAGCAGTTCATCCCATGCCCGTCGAACTGATCGCGCGCTTTCATCATGAATTACTTTGGTTAGCACGTCTCGGCGTAAATCTCCGCGGCTAATAAGTTTCTGTAACACTTTCACGACCTGTGCATCACTCTCTTCAACGACCGACTCTGTCCGTAGCACTTCAAGAACAGCAACTTCGATAGGCCCCAGGCGATGCTCTCGACGCAGGTATGACCGGCTTCGAAATTGGATGCCGGTAATTGGCGCAGGTGTTCGTCCCGGTACTGCCACTTCGACGATCGATGGAACTTGTGTGGTAAGGCCCAGGACGGCAGCAGCAGCCACACCTGCAGGTCCTGAACCAACGCCCGCAATTTCTAAAGCAGTTTGCAATGGTGTTGGGCGAGTAGTTCCAAAGCGAGTCTGACAACCCTTCCAATACAAACCCTTACGGATTCGTAGCAACTCTCCATCGGCAGCAATCCTGCTCATCGCGGTTTCAACTGCACGATCAGAGCCGGCGAAGTCTCGACGACGTAACCATGATTCGATAGGTGCGTCTTGAGCCACTCGGCCTATGGCGGAGGTTTTGGATTTAGTTCTCATGCGAGGTAATTGTAGCAAAAACCTCGCACAAAGATCAACCCATACCCGTGGGCATGCAGTTGCAATTCGACCCAGTAGTACGTATGATGGCTGGGTACCCCCACCGGGTATCCCGATGGTCAAGACGGCCAACGGTTCGATCGTGAATAAGGAGTGATGTCATGAGTACTGAAACCTTCACCGTAAGTGGAATGACCTGCGGCCATTGCGTTTCCTCGGTTACAACTGAGGTGTCGAAATTGGATGGCGTAACCAAGGTTGATGTGGATCTTGCTTCCGGATCGGTCACGGTCGAATCCGATGGGCCGGTAGACAAAGTTGCATTTGCCGCCGCCGTCGATGAGGCCGGGTTCGCAGTCGCGCTGTGAGGCCGGCTCCGAAGCTCGGAATTTTCGCGTTTGGTTTAGTTAGCGCATTCGCGGTCGCCGCGGTGGCCGGAGCATCGTTTGGTCCGATAGATGTTGGCGCTTCCGAGGATCATGCAACAATGCCGAGCGGCACCAACGAGGCTTTGACAATGTCGGGGCTGACAATTGCCTCCGATGGTTTCCAACTGGTCACAAATGTCAGCAGCGTCGAGGCGAATGTGTCTGCGATAATCACGTTTCGAATTGAACGCGCCGACGGTTCATCGGTGGTTAAGTTTGATCTACTAAATGAGCGGCGACTCCATCTGATTGTGTTATCGCGCGATCTCGTCGATTACTTTCATTTGCATCCCTCTATGGATCAAGATGGAACGTGGCAGGTTGAGCTCCCGCCGCTGAGACCAAATTCTTATCGGGTATACGCCGACTTCCAGCCGAATGGCGCGCAGCGCGTCACGCTGGCGACCGATCTGGCAGTGCCGGGACTTATGGTTCTCGTAGATATTCCAGGTCCCGCGCAACACGTCGAGGTTGACGACTACACGGTGTCATTGGCTGCAGATCAAGTGCCCGGCGAGAGCGCACTGACTTTCGATGTATCTCTGGCGGGCCAATCTGTCGCCACCGATCGATATCTTGGCGCGGCTGGTCATCTCGTGATCATCCGTGTTGGCGATCTCGGATATCTGCACGCTCACGCGATTGATGACGCGGCTCAAACAGTTCACTTCATGGCCGAGTTTCCGACCCCGGGAATGTATCGGTTGTTCTTTGAGTTCGAGCATGCGGGCAAGGTCCGCATTGCTTCATTCACGGTTGAGATCTCTCACGAAAGCGCCTAAAAACATGACTACTCATATCGCCAATATCAGCAATATCACCGAACCGTCGATCACCGATGTACAACTCGACATTGGTGGAATGACCTGTGCGTCGTGTGCGGCGAGAATCGAAAAGCGTCTGAACAAACTCGATGGTGTCAGCGCATCGGTGAACTATTCGACGGAAAAGGCAAAGATCACACTCTCGGGTTCGTCTCTACTAGTGCAAGATCTCATCTCTCAAATCGAAGGTGTTGGTTACACCGCGACAGTTCATAGCCCTAATGCCGCCACACCTGGTACTGACGGGTCGACCCCCATCGAACAGAACGATCCGAATCGTGGACTACGTCAGCGACTCGTTGTGTCATCGATATTGTCCATACCGGTAGTGATGTTCACCATGGTGCCAGCATCACAGTTCGATGGCTGGCAGTGGTTGTCGTTGACCTTGACCGCACCGGTGGTGATGTGGGGTGCGTTGCCATTCCATCGTGCAGCGTGGGCCAACCTTCGTCATGCGGCCGCAACGATGGACACATTGATCTCTATGGGTACGTTGGCCGCATTCGGATGGTCGTTGTACGCGCTGTTCCTCGGGAGCGCTGGTGAATTGTCGATGCGTCACGGGTTTTCGTTCACTCCACAGCGGGGGATGGGGTCAAGTCAGATCTATCTCGAAGTCGCATCTTTGGTGACGGTGTTTATACTCGCTGGCAGATATTTTGAGGCGTTGGCCAAACGACGTTCTGGTGCCGCCCTGCGTGCGTTGCTGGAACTCGGCGCTAAGGATGTCGCCGTACTTCGCGACGGAACTGAGGCACGAATCCCGATCGAGCAAATCGTCGTTGGGGATCGTTTCGTGATTCGTCCTGGAGAAAAGATTGCCACCGACGGGATCATTGAGGAGGGCACGTCGGCCATCGATGCATCACTGTTAACTGGTGAACCGGTTCCCGTCGAGGTCGGGCCCGGTGACGTGGTTGTCGGTGCGACGATGAACGCCGGTGGGCGACTCGTTGTTCGGGCCACAAGGATCGGTGCCGATACCGCGCTGGCCCAGATCGCACGGCTGGTCGAGAATGCTCAAACTGGCAAGGCCCAAGTGCAACGTCTTGCCGACCGTGTTTCTGCAATCTTCGTTCCCGTCGTCATCGTGCTGGCGGCAATGACGCTCGGGTTTTGGCTCGCGGCGGCGGCCACTGACAGTGCAACCACTGCGTTCACTGCGGCAGTTGCGGTATTGATCATCGCTTGCCCGTGTGCACTCGGGCTGGCGACACCAACCGCGCTGATGGTCGGAACCGGTCGGGGCGCGCAACTCGGCATTCTCATCAAAGGACCTGAGGTACTCGAATCCACGCGCAAGGTCGACACCATCGTCCTCGACAAGACCGGCACGGTGACCACGGGTCGAATGGCACTCGTCGACGTCGTAGCGACAGCACAGGCAACCATCGAAGAGGTCTTGTATTTCGCCGGTTCATTGGAAGATGCGTCCGAGCACCCAATTGCCAAGGCGATAGCTGCAGGTGCACGCAAGCGCGACATCACTCTCGGTGCCGTTGAGTCGTTTGGCAACACCGAGGGGCTCGGAGTTCAAGGTGTTGTCGACGGACACGCCGTCATCGTCGGTCGCCAGCGGTTCCTCAGCGACTGGTCGTCTAATCTCGACGATGATCTCGCGGCGGCGCGTGACGCATCCGAAGCGAAAGGTATGACGCCGGTGTTTGTCGGCTGGGATGGCGCGGTGCGCGGAATGCTGGTGGTGGCCGACACGATCAAGGACACCTCTGTCGAAGCCGTCGCCGGACTTCGTAAATTGGGATTGCATCCTGTGTTACTCACCGGTGACAATGTTCGTGCCGCCAACGCCATTGCCGCTCAACTGGGTATCGACGAGGTAATCGCCGAGGTCTTGCCGGCAGAAAAAGTGGAAGTTATCCGGCGTCTGCAGGCCGAAGGCCGAGTGGTGGCCATGGTCGGCGACGGCGTGAACGATGCGGCGGCCCTGGCGCAGGCCGATCTCGGACTGGCGATGGGCACTGGTACCGATGTGGCCATAGAGGCCAGCGATCTCACGCTCGTACGCGGAGATTTGCGTGCCGCCGTCGATGCGATCCGGCTGTCAAGGCGAACGCTGGCGACAATCAAGGGCAACCTGTTCTGGGCTTTCGCCTACAACGTTGCCGCCTTGCCCCTTGCCATGGCTGGTTTGCTTAATCCGATGTTGGCCGGCGCGGCGATGGCATTCTCGAGCGTGTTCGTCGTGTCCAACAGCCTGCGCTTAAGGAGATTCTCGTGAGTGCGTACGACATGCAAAAGACTGATCTCGCGACGCGACTTGCTCGCATCGAAGGACAAGTGCGCGGCATCGCCCGAATGGTGGAAGAAGATCGATATTGCATCGAGATTCTCGATCAGGTTTCGGCAATTACGAAAGCGCTGCAACAGGTCTCGCTGGGACTACTGCACGACCATCTCGAACACTGTGTCGTCGACGCGGTTCACGCCGGGGGATCGCAGGCCCAAGAGAAAATCGACGAGGCCACATCGGCCATCGCCCGCCTGATGCGCAGCTAACGCTCGCCGATTAAGGTTCGGCAATGATCGGCGCCTCAGTTCCGAGCACTTCCACGCGATCCAACGGCTCGATGGTTGCATCCGCCGATCAACTGGCGACGCAAGCAGGAATGGCGGTCCTCGCCCTTGGTGGCAACGCGGTCGACGCTGCTATTGCCACAAATGCGGCTCTCGCGGTGACGGCGCCCCATCTCTGCGGCATGGGCGGCGACATGTATGCGCTCGTTCATGACGGCGAAACCGTGCACGCGCTCAACGCCACCGGTCGAGCCGGATCGGGTAGCGACGCGGCCAAGTTGCGGGCCGAGGGATTCACGGAAATGCCGTTTCGCCACGACATTCGAATAGTTACCGTCCCCGGTTGCGTGGACGGATGGATCGCACTCCACGAACGCTTCGGTCGGTTGCCGCTGCGTCAACTTTTCGAACCGGCAATTCGACTGGCAGTGGATGGTTTCAAGGCCTCGCCCTTACTTGTCGGATCAATTCGCATGCTTGACGACCGCGCCCGTGAGTCGCTGCACGAATTAACCGAACAGGCGCAACGTCCCGGTGCCCGAGTCTGTCGCCCTGGTGTGGCCCAAGCGCTGCGCGATATCGCCGAGCACGGACGCGACGGCTTCTACGGCGGATCATTCGGGAAAGGACTGCGCGAACTCGGCCAAGGACTGTTCGGCGAAGTCGACCTCGCAAAATCCGGAGCCGACTGGGTTGCTCCTCTATCACAGCAAGTATTTTCAAAGGTGCTGTACACGCTGCCGCCGAATTCGCAGGGGTACCAACTATTGGGCGCCGCCGCACTCGCCGAAGGTCTTGAACTTCCCGCCGATCCTAACGATCCGTTGTGGGCGCATCTTCTCATAGAAGCCGCGACAGTTGCCGGGCACGAACGCCCCCGCGATCTACACGATCGCGCCGACGGTCAAGCCCTGATCCATCGGATCGCCGGCGATCTTGCATTGGTCGAGCGCACCAAGGCCTCCCGAAACATTGTTCCCACCTCAGACGGTGACACCACTTATCTATGTTGCGTTGACGACCAGCGCATGGGCGTGTCACTCATCCAATCCAATGCATCTGGGTTCGGATCATTTCTGGTGGAGCCGAACACGCAAATCAATCTCCACAACCGCGGCCTCGGGTTTTCACTCGAAGCCGATCATCCCGCCGAACTTACCCCTGGTCGCCGACCGCCGCACACGTTGTGCCCCGCGCTGGCGACCGAACTGGATGGAACGTTGGCCGCCGTGTTCGGCACGATGGGCGGGGACGGACAACCGCAGATCCTGTTGCAAATCGCGGCACGACTATTCCGTCATGGGCAAAGTCCCGCCGAGGCGATCAACGCCGGGCGCTGGTTATTGCGCGGTCCCGTTACGGGATTCGACACGTGGACGGCCGCTGGCGGACCGCATGTCATCGTCGAAGGACAGATCGCGCCGCAGTGGGTCGAAGGCCTAACCGCGCGCGGCCACGAGGTTCACGTCATCAACCAGTTCGATAGTTCATTCGGTCATGCCCACGCGATCGTCGTCGAGCCAACAGGAATGCTCGCCGGTGCCGCCGACCCTCGCACCGTTATCGGGTCGGTTGCCGGCTTATGACAGGGCCTGCTCATCCACGCCGAAACCACGGCGGCACGAAAGTTTTACCTGCACCTCATTCTGGAACTGATGGATAGCCCCACCGATCTACTGCACCTAGTACTTCTCATGAAAGACGTTCGGCATACACTCCTCGCCGACTGACAATTATGGGTCACTTGGCCTCGTGTTTCGCAATAAACCTCCCTCGAGTTACGAACTAAACCCCCCTCGAATTACGAATAATCATGGTAGTATTCAATCCATGATTGAGGCCCACGCGAGACAGTTCGAACGGCGTCTTACCTCTGTTATCGAGCAGAGACTCAAGACGGAAATTGTTATTGGACTTCAAGGGGCCCGATCGGTTGGGAAGTCGACCCTCTTGCGAGGGATTGCGACCACTCGAGGAGTGGAAGTAATCGACTTGGATGATCCTGTAATTCGCAGCATTGTCGAGTCCAATATTCAGGCATTTATGTCTGGTTCGTCGCCGGTGTGCATCGACGAATACCAACACGTTCCGGAAGTGCTCGATGCAATCAAGGCCGAGTTGAATAAGGAGCAACGTCCGGGTCGATATGTCATCACGGGCTCAACTCGTTATGACGCCCTGCCGCGCGCCGCTCAATCGTTGACCGGCAGGTTGCACATGCTCACAGTACGCCCACTCTCGCAAGGCGAGATTGGTGGTGTTCATGAAACTTTTGTTGAGAAGAGTCTTTCCGAACCAGCGTGTCTTGTGAATTCACAGAAATCGAAAACGGCGCGCATTGACTATGTCGCTCGGATCGTCGCCGGCGGGTTCCCGATGGCGCTACAAAGGACGGTGGGGGCAGATCGCAACCGGTGGTTCGCAGATTATGTGCAGCAGACACTCGAACGTGATTTACTTGGTCTCTCGATGGTTCGCCAGCGGGCAAAACTCCCGCAGTTGCTGGAGCAACTAGCTGGCCAGACAGGCCAATTACTAAACATTCGCAAGGCTGCTGAGTCAATCGATCTAGAGCCACGCACAGCAGAGAACTATTCCAAACTCCTCGCAGCGGTATTTCTTATCCAGTTGCTTCCTGCGTGGGGTCAAACATTGCGTTCGCGGGCGGGCGCGAAGCCCAAGCTTCATCTTGTGGACTCTGGCGTCGCTGCATGGCTGATGCGACTGACTCCACAACGGCTATCCCTACTTGAGCCAGCAGCGCTCGCCGAATTCGGTCATCTTCTTGAAACCCCGAATTCGGTCATCTTCTTGAAACCTTTGTTGTTGGAGAAATTCTCAAGCAAGTGTCTTGGTTTGACGACGTTGTCAATGTTGGTCATTGGCGAACGCACGATGGCGACGAAATCGACATTGTGCTGGAGCGCGCTGATGGTCGCGTTGTCGCAATGGAAGTCAAGGCTGGTAGTCGAACTATAAGTGGTGATCTGCGCTCGTTACGAAAGTTTCGGGATGCGCTTGGCGACAGATTCCTCGGCGGGTTCTTGATGAACACGGGTGAGCGCTCTTATTCGCCGGAGGACCGTTTGCATGTAATGCCGATAGACCGCCTCTGGGGTTAATGGCCGCGACCTTATAGATACCCTTGTTCATCAGCCTCCATCGGGAGCACCACACGGTTGCGCAGTAAAAATGTTACGGATTCCTAGGTTACGCTCCACGGTATGGACAATCCAGAGGTGTGGCGATGGATCTGGTTGATTGCCATCGGAGTATTTGCTGGAGGTGAACTGATCCTGGCGGGTTCGTTTTTCTTGTTGCCCTTCGCCGGAGGCGCATTGGCGGCAACGATCGTTGCCTTTGCCGAAGGATCGATCGCCGTGCAATGGGCGGCATTCGTCATTGTGTCGGCTCTCTGCGCGGCGGGACTAATCCCCCTTCGCAAACGGTTGGACCTAAACGGCACGCAGAACGGCATCGGTGCGCGTCGACTCATCGACCAAGAAGCCGTTGTCGAAGTTGCGGTTGCCGCAGGCCCCGCATCCTCCGGAGAGGTCCGCTTGGGTCGCGAAATGTGGCGAGCCGTGAGCGCCGACCAGAACGCTCTTGCCATTGGCGACATCGTACGGGTCGTTGACGTGCGCGGAACCGCCGTCGTTGTCAGCCTGCAATCATCACCACAACACACCGGAGGATCCACCCCATGACCAGCATCATCGTTCTCGTTGCAATATTCCTTTTTCTGATCATCTATCTCAGCTACAGCGTTCGCATCGTGCGCCCCCACCAGCGTGGCGTCATTGAACGACTGGGCAAGTACAAAGTGACGGCCGATCCCGGGCTTAGGTTCATCACGCCATTCATCGACAGAATTCGAATCGTCGACATGCGCGAGCAAGTCATCGATGTTCCACCACAAGAGGTGATCACCTCCGACAACGTGGTGGTCAGCGTGGACGCCGTCGTGTATTACGAACCGGTCGACCCGCAACGTCTTCTCTACAACGTCGCAAATTTCATCCTCGCGGTGACCAAGTTGGCCCAGACCAACCTGCGCAACCTGATTGGCGATTTACAACTCGACCAGGCGCTTACCAGCCGCGATTCGATCAACACGAGTTTGCGCGCGACCCTCGATGATGCCACCGACACGTGGGGCGTACGCGTCAAGCGTGTAGAGATCCAGCGCATCGATCCGCCGGTGGACGTGATGATGGCCATGCACGAACAAATGAAAGCCGAACGTACCCGTCGCGCCACCGTAACCACTGCCGAGGGTGAACGCGAGGCCGCTATCACCCGGGCCCAAGGCCAGCGCCAGGCGGTTATTCTCGCCGCCGAAGGCGTACGCCAACAGCAAATCCTCGAAGCCGAAGGCCAAGCCATCGCCGTGCGCGAATTAGCCGAAGCCGATCGCTTCCGCCAGCAAACCACCGCCCTCGGTGAAGCCGAAGCAATTCGTGCCGTGTACACCGCCATCCACGACGGGAACCCTACGCCCGACCTGGTTGCCATCAAATATCTGGAGGCACTCGCCAAGATCGCCGATGGGCAGGCCACCAAGATCTTCTTGCCTACCGACTCCACAGCCGCGATGGGTTCACTAGCCGGAATTGCCGAGTTGTTCCGAGGCAACACAACGCCACCAGCAACACCGGATGCAGTTTGACATTGCCATACGGCACAATAGAAGGCATGGTTTCGCAGCAGCCCGTACTTACGCTCGCTGAAATTCGGTCGCAGTTAGACGCGCGGGTGCCACAGATGGTGGCGCAGCTTGAGCGCCTCGTGAATACCGAATCGCCGTCATTAAATGTTGAGCGCCTTGAACGCAGCGCACGCGTGCTCGCCGAGATCATCACCGAGGTCACCGGCAAGGCGCCAGAGATAATCGCCTCGCCAGCTGGGCCGCACGTTCACTGGAAGGGCAGCGACGACACCAAGGTTTTGATCGTCGGCCACCACGACACTGTGTTTCCACTCGGCGAAGTTGCGGCGCGTCCATTTTCTCGCGACGGCGACATTGTGCGCGGACCCGGAGTTTTTGACATGAAGGCCGGCATCATCCAGGCGATTCACGCGCTCAGCATGATCCCAGATAGTTGCCACGTCGAGATGTTGATCTCGGCCGACGAAGAAGTTGGATCATACGAATCGCGCGAATTAATCGAGTCACGCGCCAGGGCGACGGGCGCAGTGTTGGTGCTCGAGCCGAGCGCCGACGGCGGCGCACTAAAGATTGCGCGCAAAGGTGTTGGCACGTTTCGCATCGACATCGCGGGCCGCGCTTCGCACGCCGGGCTCGAACCAGAAAAAGGCATTAACGCGCTGCTCGAGTTGGCCGCGCAGGTGCAACGCATCGCCGCGATGGCTAACCCCGCGCTCGGCACCACAGTCACACCTACTGTCGCGAATGCCGGCACCGTAGAAAACGTTGTGCCCGCTAGCGCGCAAATTTTGGTCGACGTGCGCGTGATGGTGCTCGAGGAAAAGGTCCGCATCGAGGCAGAAATGGCGGCGCTTACGCCGACTGTCGCGGGTGCAACCATCACGGTCTCTGGGTCGATCAACCGCCCGCCGATGCACGAGTCTTCGTCGGTCTCGTTGTTTGCTGTCGCTACAGAGGTCGCCGCCGAGATGCAGATAAAAAACTTCTCTGGTGTCGCGGTCGGCGGCGGCTCTGACGGCAACTTCACCGCGGCGATCGGCGTGCCGACCCTAGATGGTCTCGGCGCGGTCGGCGGCGGTGCGCACGCGACGAGCGAACATGTATTAGTAAGCACGATGGCCGAGCGAGCCACTTTGCTGGCTGGCATCGCTCGCGCAATAGTAAATGGCTAATAACGTGCGCGGGGCCCATGTCGTGTTGCCGTGCTCCAACTTAGATGTAACGCTTAACTTCTTCGTTGGCGAACTCGGTTTTCGGGTCGACGCGATCTGGCCCGCCGACGGCCCGCACACAGCGGTGATCTCTGGTTATGGCACTCGCATCAAACTCGCACTCGGGGCGACAGGTTCGGCCGGCGTGATTCAAATCGCATGCGACGACCCCAAGGCGATCGCTAACGGTGAAACCGTGCTCACCGCGCCGAACGGAACGATTATCGAACTCATGCATTCTGACGCCGAGATCGAGGTGCCGTCTGGGATTCAATCGCTGGTTATCAGTAACGCCAGCAGCGACGACGAGTGGGGTGTCGGTCGCGCAGGCATGCGCTATCGCGACCTGATCAGCGATCGCCAGGGCGGGCGTTTCATTGCCTCGCACATCCACATCCCCAACGGTGGGCCAGTGCCCGACTACGTGCACTTTCACAAAATTCGTTTTCAGATGATCTTTTGTCACCGCGGCTGGGTGCGCGTTGTCTACGAAGATCAGGGCGAGCCATTTGTGATGCAAGCAGGCGATTGCGTGTTGCAGCCGCCGCGCATCAGGCACCGTGTTTTAGAGAGCTCAGATGACCTCAAAGTAATTGAGATTGGCTGTCCGGCAGAGCACGAGACAATCGCCGACCACTCGCTGGCGCTGCCGACGCCAGCGGTTAACACAGACCGCGATTTTTCTGGTCAGAGGTTTGTTCACCATGTCGCCGTAAGTGCGCAGTGGCGCTCGTGGCGTCACGGTGGTTACGAATATCGCGACACGGGTATCGGCGTGGCGACTAGCGCGCTGGCCGGCGCGCGCGTGGTGCGGCCCGCGAGTGCGGCTAGTGCAACTAGTTCGCCACCGCCCGCAACGAGCGAGACTCATTCGGGCGAGTTTTATTTGATGTTTGTGTTGAACGGTTCGGTGACTGTGTCTCTAGATGGCAAGCAACAGCGGTTTGGCGAATCCGATTGCGTCACGATCCCTGCCCAGATGCGCTTCGGTATCAGCGAGCCGAGCAGCGATTGCGAAATATTGGAAGTCGCGCTGCCGCAACTTTCGTAGAGTCTCGTTACTCGAGTTCGAGCAGGCCGCCGCTACCGAGCGTGCCGGCAGCGCGGTACTCGTCGATCTTGGCGCGCGTGTCTTGAATGTCGAGGTTACGCATCGTGAGTTGGCCGATACGGTCGAGCGGGCCGAAGGCGGCGTCTTGCACACGCTCCATGCTCAGGCGCTCAGGTGCGTATGTCAGGTTCGGGCCGACCGTGTTGAGAATGCTGTAGTCGTCGCCGCGGCGCAACTGAATTGTGACGTCGCCGGTTATTAGCGAGCCGACCCAATGCATCAGCGGCTCGCGCAGCATTAGCGACTGCGGATCAAACCAGCGGCCCTCGTACAACAATCGGCCGAGGCGGCGACCCATCTGGCGGTAGTTCTCGATTGTGTTCTCGTTGTGAATCGCCGACAGCAAGCGCTCGTAAGCGATGTGCAGCAAGGCCAGGCCCGGCGCCTCGTAGATGCCGCGGCTCTTGGCCTCGATGATGCGATTCTCGATCTGATCGCTCATGCCCAGGCCGTGACGGCCGCCGATCTTGTTGGCCTCGTGCACTAGATCTGTTTGCGAATCGAATGGCTTGCCGTTGAGCGCGACCGGCCAGCCCTCTTTGAACGTCACGGTTACGTCTTCGGTGGCGATCTTGACTGCGGCATCGTAATGGGCGACGCCCATGATCGGCGCCACGATGTGCATGCTGGTCGACAACTCTTCGAGTTGCTTGGCCTCGTGCGTGGCGCCCCAAATATTCGAGTCAGTGCTGTAGGCCTTCTCGGCGCTGTCGCGATACGGGAGTTTCTTGCTCGTCAAGAACGCGCTCATCTCGGCGCGGCCACCAAGTTCGCGTACGAAGTCGGCATCGAGCCACGGTTTGTAGATGCGCAGACTCGGGTTGGCGAGCAGACCGTAACGGTAGAAGCGCTCGATGTCGTTGCCCTTGTAGGTGCTGCCGTCGCCCCAGATGTCGACACCGTCGTCTTTCATCGCCCGCACGAGTAATGTGCCGGTCACGGCGCGCCCGAGTGGGGTGGTGTTGAAGTATGTTTTGCCAGCGGTGGTGATATGAAACGCTCCGCATTGCAGAGCAACTAGTCCCTCGTGCACTAATTCGGATCGGCAGTCGATCAGTCGCGCCTCGACGGCACCGTATTGTTTGGCGCGGTCTGGCACCGTTTCTAAATTTGGTTCGTCGGGTTGGCCCAAGTTGGCGGTGTAGGCGTATGGCATTGCGCCCTTTTCGCGCATCCAGGCGACGGCCGCCGATGTGTCGAGGCCGCCAGAGAAGGCGATGCCGACGCGCTCGCCAACGGGTAGCGAGCCGAGCACCTTGGCGTTTGACGCAGAACTGTTTTCAGCCATCAATCCACGATACTGAATTGACGCTATGGCGGCCCGCCAGTGCCGCAATCGAAATTAAAATGCCAGCACCCGCAAGAACGAATTCGCCGATCGCTACACCTGGCGTCGAATTGAAATCAATCGCGGCGACGATCGCCAGCGTGGCCGAAGCCGCGGCACCGACGAGCGATGCCCAGCGGCTATATCTGATCGCGCAGTAGCCGGCTGCCAATGGCGCCAAAAACGGGGCGACCCATAATCCGAAAAACTTCGGATTCGACTCGGGCCCGAGCCACGTCACGGGCTTGCCGACAGTGCGACTCGAGATGCCTAACGCCAAGAGGGCTAACCCGACCAATAACCACGACATCGCCGTGGCTAATCGCCATGACTTTGTCAGTTCAGTTACTGGCCTTGCCTGGGGCGGGGGAGGTATCTGTGACATGACACCCTGCAGAGTACAACGCTGCGGGCCGCAGTTAGCCTTAATAGTCATGGCGGGGACAAAATTTGAGCGCCTTTCGGTGTTTTTTCCGATGTGGAACGAGGAAGCGTATTTGCAGCGCGCCCTCGACGCCGCCGAGGGCGTGTGCCTAGAACTGATCGCCAGCGGCGACATCGGTGACTACGAATTGGTCATCGTCGACGACGCATCGACAGATTCGACGCCGCGCTTGGCAGACGAGGCCGCCGCTCGCGACCCGCACGTCAAGGTTGTGCATCACCAGACGAACCGCAAGTTAGGCGGCTCGATCAAGTCTGGTTTTGCCGCCGCCACTGGCGATGTCGTGTTATATACCGATGCCGACTTGCCGTTTGATATGCGCGAATTACACAAGGCGATGCGGCTGATGAAGCAGTACGAGGCCGACATCGTCGGCGCCTACCGTTTTGACCGAACGGGCGAGGGTTATGTGCGCGTCGTGTACTCGCACTTCTACAACCTGATGGTGCGGGCTCTGTTTGGCGTGCGCTTCCGCGACGTCAACTTTGCGTTCAAGTTGGTGCGCAAGAGCGTGTTTACGAAGATCACACTAAAGAGCGAGGGCTCGTTCATCGACGCCGAACTGATGGTGAGTGCGCGCAAGTTGGGCATGAACGTGGTGCAATTTGGCGTCGACTACTTTCCGCGAACGCGTGGCGTGTCGACGCTTAGTTCGCCAGCAGTGATTCGCAAGATTCTCGCCGAGGCAATTGAGTTGCGCCACGAACTAAATGCGCTGAGCGCAATCAAAAAGTGAACGAGGGTATGTACGACCGTTGGCGGCCGGCGATCGCTGCTTTCGCCGTGTTGTTGACGGTTGTCGCGATTGCGGTCAGTTCGCGTGACAAGGTCGATTCTAATAGTTCTGCGAAGGCCGACGTTGTAGAGATCTCGCTCGTGCCAGCAGTGACCGTGCCGCTGACCCGAACGCTGAAGTCGGGAATGAAGGGCGACGACGTGTTGCGAGTGCAGCAACGACTGGCGCAACTGCGTTTTGATCCGGGTCCACAAGACGGCGTTTTCGGCCAGAACACCATGCAGGCGGTTTGGGCGTTCGAGAAATTGGTATTGGGCGTACCGAGCAAACACGCCACTGGGGAGGTCACGCCGTCGACATGGTCGATCATGGAGGGCGATGTCGCAGTTATGGCGCGGCGCAAAGCCGATTCTAAGACCCACGTTGAGGTTTATTTGCCAGAGCAGGTGCTGGTGGTGTTCACGGATCAGCAACCCATATTGATCACGCACATTTCGTCAGGCTCTAACGAAGCATGGTGCGAAGAGGTGACGATTGACCCGGGCGAAGAAGGCAACGACGGTTACGAACAGATCAAGAAGGGTTATTGCGGTCAGGCAGTGACGACGCCGGGCATTTTTTATTTTAACAGGCGCTTTTCGGGTATGCGCGAGTCGAAACTCGGCAGCCTGTACAACCCCGTCTACTTCAACTACGGCCTCGCGATCCACGGTGCGATCTTGGTGCCGCTCAAGCCGGCGTCGAAGGGTTGTATTCGCATGCCGATGTCGGTGGCGAGGTACTTCCCAGCATTGGTTGCCTACGGCGATCGCGTCTATGTCTTTGACGGCATCAAAGAGCCCGAGCAGTACGGGTCGCCACAGCCGCCGTGGGACACGCCAGACCCCAACTACACGACGGTCGTAACTAGCACGACGCTTGCGGCGAGCACGACGGTCGTGACGAGCGCGACTGTGCCCAAGAGTTCGACAACGATTACCACGACTGGCGTCACAACGACACTGCCATGAAGTACGAGTACGACGAGTTTTCAATGTTCGGCGAAAACGTCGCCGAGTATTCCCTCGGCGTGTCGGACCGACCGATTGTCAAGCGCGTAAGCGTTGAAGTCGGCGGCGAAAGCTATACACGAAAACTGAGCGCGCTGGTTTGGGGCGAGGGCGAGCCGAAGTTGGTACTGCTGCACGGTGGCGCCCAAAACGCACACACATGGGACACGGTGGCTCTCGCACTCGGGTCGCCGCTCGTGGCCATCGATCTCGCCGGCCACGGCCACTCTGATTGGCGAGACGACGGGGCCTACGGTCACCAGAACCTTGCTGTCGATGTTGTGATCGCGATGCAGCAATTGGCGCCGAACTGCAATGCGCTCGTCGGCATGTCGCTGGGCGGTCTGACCGCGCTCGCGGTCGCCCAACTTGCGCCGCAACTGGTGAAACATTTGGTGTTGGTCGACATCACGCCCGGGGTGAATGCCACGAAGGCCAAGGCCGTGATCGATTTCGTCAACGGCCCGCAGAATTTTGCGAGTTTCGAGGATCTCTTGGCACGAACGAAAGAGCACAACCCGACGCGCACCGAGCCGTCGTTGAAGCGCGGCATCTTGCACAATGCGAAGCAACTCGCCGACCTTTCGTGGGAGTGGCGGTACGACCGCCGTGGTCATGCGCGCACGAATTCTGAGATCGCACCGAGTGGCGACACGGCCGCGCCGCTAATAAGCGAGTCGAACAGCGGTTTGGCTGAACCGGTTCTGTCGCCACAGTGGCAGACAATCTCGCAGCTTTCTTGCGAACTCGTGGTAGCGCGTGGCGGCACTTCACCCGTAGTCGATGACGCCGACATTGCCGAAGTCAAACGCCGTAAGCCGTCTGCCGAAATTGTCGTTATCGAAGGGGCGGGTCACAGCATTCAGGGTGATCGCCCAGTCGAACTAGCGCAACTGTTGCGCCGCTTCGCTTAGACACGCCGTTGAGGGTTAGCGTTTTGTCGATGGTCAAGAGCCCGCTGCCGAAAAAGTTGGGAAGACCAATGTCTTGCGACGCGGTTGAGACCCGCACCCGCTTGTTGGCTGAGGCGCGTCGTTCGTTTGCAAACAATGGATTCGACGCTACGACCAACCGCGAGATCGCCGTTGCTGTAGGCATTACGACTGGCGCGATCTATCACTACTTCCCATCAAAGCTAGATTTGTACGTTGCGGTGTACGCCGAAGTTCAAGAGCTTGTGTACTCTGCGTTCGAGAAGGCTTCTAAGGACGAGGGCTCGTTTGTCGAAAAATTTTCAGCGATTTTAGATTCGTTAATCGAGTTAAACGTTGCCGACTCGTCGCTCACAAGTTTCGTTGTCGGTGTTGCTGGCGAATCGCAGCGCCACCCCGAGTTGTTGGTGGCGATAAAGCCGTTTCGTGCTCGCAGCAATAAGTTCTTACAGCGACTCTGCCAAGAAGCAGTCGCAAACGGACAGATTCACAGCGACGTCAGCGTCGCCGCGCTCGAAGACATGATTAACGTTTTACTCTCTGGTCTGGCGCGGTTCTCGACGGTAACAAGTGATAACGAGCGAGGCGTGCAAGTGATCGCGGCTCTCAAGCATTTGATCGCGGGCACGGCCGTGCTCGCGCCTGCCGCTCGTTAAGCGCGCTGGCGATTTTTTAACGAATCAGTTACGACGATCGCCAGGCACATCCAGATCGAAGCGAAGCCGACCAGCTTCGTCAGCGAGACGTCTTCGTCGTAAATTAGCCAGCCGAGCAGAAAAGTAATTGTCGGCACGAAGTATTGGAGCGGGCCAAGAACCGTGAGCGGCACGCGCTGCGCTGCGGAGGCGAAAAACAACAATGGGGCTGCGGTGACCGCGCCGATCAGAGCAACGAATACCCACTGCGTCGGCGACGCCGAATTGGCGATGCTGCCGCCATTGTGCCAAGTCGCGGCAACGATGACTGAGGCCGGCACGAATACGACCAAGACCTCGGCGGTGAGGCTTTCAAGCGGCGCCAGCGTTATCTGTTTCTTTATAAGCCCGTAGATCGCCCACGAACTCGAAAGGACGATCGCGATTATTGGGATCTGGCCGTAGGCAATTGTAAGAATTGCGACGCCTAACACGGCAAAGCCCACCGCCACTCGCTGGACGCGCCGCAAGTGTTCGCGTAAAATGAACACGCCGATCACCAAGGTCAGAATCGGCGAAATAAAGTAGCCGAGTGCGGTTTCGATTACGCGACCGTTAACCACGGCCCATACGTAGGTAAACCAATTGACGCTCAGCATTGCGCTCGCCAGTACAACTTGCTTTAGAACTTGGCGGTTGCGCAATGTTTGTAGCAGCGGTAGCAATCGACGCCGCGCGGCCATTAGCGCGACGAGAATGATCGCGGATACCGAAATTCGCCAACCGATTAATTCGATCGGGCTAAACGACTCGAGTTGCTTCCAGTAAATCGTGACCAGGCCCCACGTGATGTAGGCGCACAACCCGTAGAGCACGCCGACTTGTGATTCACTGCGCTTTACGGTTGCTGGCGGCGGCGTGTTAGTCATTTGCCTACCAAGATGTGTCACGACGCACCACAATACTGCCGTGCCGATAGCGGGAAGAGTCGTGCCGATAACCTGACTGCAGTGGATATCACGGCACATCCCGCGTGGCAGCGACTTGCTGACTTAGCCAAGTCGAGCGCAACAACGACGCTGCGCGATGCATTTGCTAGCGACCCGGGCCGCGCTAAGCGGCTGGCATTCGAGCTGGCAATAGGCGATCGGGCCGACGGCGCGGCTTTATATGACCAAGCCGACAGCGCGGCTTTATATATAGACATCTCGAAGCAGTTGATCAACGACGAAATGATCGCGGTATTCGCCGAGGTCATCGAAGCCGCCGCGGTGGGGCCGAAGCGCGACGCGATGTTTTCTGGTGCGCCGATCAACAACACCGAAAACCAGTCAGCCCTACACACGGCGTTGCGGGCGCCGCGCGGCGCCACGGTCTTGGTCGATGGTCGCGATGTGGTTGCCGACGTGCATCGTGTGCGCGATGAGTTGGCGTCATTCGCTGCGCAGGTGCAAAGCGGCGAGATTCGCGGGGCGACCGGCAAGGCCTTTACTCACGTGCTCAACATCGGTATCGGCGGCAGCGACCTCGGGCCCACGCTCGTCTACGACGCGCTATCGGGCGTGCACCAGCCGAAGCTCAGGTGCTGCTTTGTTTCTAACATCGACGCCACCGATCTACTCGCACAACTACACGGGCTGAATGCCGAGACGACCCTCGTGGTGATGATCTCTAAAACATTTGCGACGGCCGAGACGTTGGCCAATTCGCGTCTTGCGCAGCAGTGGCTCGGCACGGCCCTCGGCGACAGCGCAATTGCTAAGCACAGCGTTATCATCTCGGCGTACCCGCAACGAGCGCTTCAGCACGGCATCGCCGCTTCGCATATTTTCGAGACCTGGGCGTGGGTGGGCGGCAGGTATTCGGTGTCGTCGGCCGTTAGCGCGGCCAACGTGATCGCTTTTGGTGGCGAGGTCTTCGCCGATTTTTTGGCGGGCATGCATGCTGTTGACACCCATTTCGCGACGGCGCCGAGCAGGGCCAACGCGCCGATGTTGCTGGCGATGATCGATGTCTTCAATACCGCCATACTCGGCATGGCGACGCGTGCGGTGCTGCCGTATTCAACGGCATTGGCGTTATTGCCCGCATACCTGCAGCAGCTTGAGATGGAGTCAAACGGCAAACGCGTGACCAGCGACGGCCAAAGTGTTTCGCTGCAAACTACTGCGGTTGTTTGGGGCGGGGTCGGCACCGACGCCCAGCACGCTTTCATGCAGATGCTGCATCAGGGCACGCAGGTTGTGCCCGCCGACTTCATTTTCTTTTCGCGGCCGTCGCACCGCTATGTTGCCGCGCACGACGCGCTTGTCGCTAACGCGCTGGCCCAAGCGCAGGTCTTGGCCGTGGGTCGCACCGCGGCCGAGTTGCGAAGCGCTGGCGTATCCGAAGAGCAGGTTGCGCATCGGGTGATGCCCGGCAATCGACCGAGCACGACGATCGTCGGCTCTGTGTTGAGCGCCGCGTCGCTCGGCGCGCTAATCGCGTTGTACGAGCACAAAGTTTTTGTGGCAGGATGCGTTCTCGGCATCAACAGTTTTGATCAGTGGGGCGTAGAAATGGGCAAGCAGTTGGCGGGCGAAATCGCGAACGATATCGAAGCCGGCGAGCCGAGCAGTAGCCACGACTCTTCGACTCAAAACTTGTTGCGCTGGCACCTCTCGCATCGCAACAGGATTATGTAATGGCTAGTAAGACCTCACAAGCCGAGCGGATGATTAATCTCTTGGCGCTGCTCGTGCAGCGTTCGCAGCCATTGACTCTGCGGCAAATTCGCAACGAACTCGGCGCTCAGTATCCGTCAGGAAACGTGGCGGCGAGGGCTGCATTCGAGCGTGACAAAAAAGAGTTGCGCGAGATGGGCATACCGATCGAGATGGTCACCCTCGGGGGCGATAGCGCCGGTGAGGGTGCCTACAAAGTGGATCGCCGCAGTTTTGAGTTGAGCGACCTTGGTTTGACCGACGCAGAACTCAAGGCCTTGCAATTAGCGGCGGCGACTGTGCGCATCGGCGCGAACCATGGCGAGGCTGCGCTTTGGAAGTTGGGCGGCGAGCGCGCGCTAAATAAGCCGCTCACCAGTGTCAACATCGAACTAGATGACGAAATGATGCCAGTGCTGGCAGCCGGCATCGTCGAGCGGCGCATCTTGCACTTCGTCTATAACGGCGAGAACCGCAGCGTGCACCCCTACGGGCTGCTGTCGCGCGGTGGTTTTTGGTACATCATCGGATTCGATGATTTGCGTAACGATCGTCGCGTCTTTCGAGTCGACCGCATCGAGGGCGTGATTACCAAGGACGAGCCGAAGTCGTTTAAGCGCCCCGCTGATTTCGATCTCTCGAAGGCAGTGCCGACCGAGCAAGAGTTGTTGCGCGACGGCGACGGGGTCAGCAAAACCGCGATCGTTCTCGTTGACGCCTCGCTGGC
>Ga0209390_10001812_pt1 | contig 39550 bp, 38 predicted proteins | sample BON01_FD_187212 | JGI IMG/M metagenome (GOLD analysis project Ga0209390, IMG submission 187212) | Freshwater microbial communities from Lake Bonney liftoff mats and glacier meltwater in Antarctica - BON-01 (SPAdes) (version 2) | ecosystem: Environmental > Aquatic > Freshwater > Ice > Glacier...
ATTCATGACAAAATTAAAAGAAAATATGCTTTGGCTCTATTTTAAAATAGCAAAATTAAATAATATTAACTTCTATTTTATTAATCTAAAAAATAAGCAACTCTGGAAATTAAAAATAAACCTTTTTTAAGGCTCGACTATTTAAAGTCAGTTAACCTTCGAAAGTAAAAAAAAAGCTAAACCCTTTTTACAGGATTTAGCTTTTAATGTATTAAGATATTTTTTTAAACTACTTAATAACTAACTTTGAAGTTGTTACATGATTATCTTGAGAAACTTTAAGAAAGTAAATTCCACCTTTAATAGATTCAACATTTAACACATTTGAAGTTAAATTAGTTTGTAAAACACTTCGTCCAGAAATATCAAATAACTCTATTTTTTTTAATCCATTAGATTTAGACTTAATAGTTAATTTTCCATCAATAACTGGATTTGGATACATAGTAAAAGTTTCTAATTGATTTTCTTTCACATTTAAAACACTACTTCCATCAACTTTAAGACCAGGAGAAAAATTAACCCCATTTACTGTTGGGTGTAAAATAAAGTCTCCTGTTCTATCTGGACTTCTTGTCACAGAAGCATCAGCACCCGTATTTACTGATAAAGTACTTGCATCTAAAGTAGCAATAGCCGTTCCTGATGCATCTCTTACGATAATTACTTCGCTAGAATTACTAAACCCTAAAGCACCTGTTGATGCCAAAACTACAGTTGAAGTTCCAAAACTCCCAGCACCAGTGCCCGAAGCTGTTGGTGTTCCTCCTCCAAAAACAAGGTAAGCGCCACCAGCTTGAAGTATTGTATTTGCAGGAACTACATGTCTTATTATCGTTGAACTATATGAGTCTTCAATGGTGTATCCGCTAATATCTAACTCGGTTGTTCCTGAATTTACCAATTCAATAAATTCATCATCGTTTGGGCTTCTAGTTCCATCTCCATTTGCATCGCCAGTGATATCAGATGCTGGATCAAACAGTACTTCATTTATAATTAATTGAGCGGAAATTGTACTGCTAAATAAAGCAAATACAAATAATAAAAAGTAAAATTTCTTCATAATTGTGTAGTTTAATAAACAGTTCGTTCTGTTTATGGTTAAAAATTTATTGGCAAGGATTATTAAAATTAATTTTTAATAATTTTTCGTACAACACTACTAGAAGCTGTATTTATTCTAAGAAAATACATGCTCTTAGCAAGGTCTTTTATATTAATTTGTAAGGTGTTTTTTAACTCATTAGCGAAATAAACTCTCACTGATTTTCCTAAAATAGTTATAATCTCTACTGATTTAATATTAGCTCCTTTTATTTCAAGAATATTTTTAGCTGGATTGGGAAATACAGAAATACTTGTGCTTAAAGAGTTTTTATCAACCCTTAAAGTGCTTGCAAAAACATTTTTTAAAGCAGTACTCATTTTTACCCAAACATTGGCATCTTCACGTAGTTTCACTTTTTCTTGTTCAATATGAATAAAACGACCAGAAGTTGTTGTTGCATCAGTACTACAAGCATTAGAGGAATTGTTAATCAATCTTCCTTGTGTATTTGTAAATGCGGTTAGACGCGTCCAATCAGTATCAATATGAGCCAATTTAAAGGTTAAACTATTGTCTTCATTTAACAACGCATTTTTTATTTGTAAAGCATAATCTATACTTGGTGTTTGATTTGTGCCATTACTTATAATTACGTAAGGATCTGTACTCTGTTTTGAAAAACCATGCAACTGAATAAAAACAGCATTTGAAATAGTATTATACAATACTTCTGTTGTTTTTTGAAACATTGAGGTTGTATTATGAGCTTGGTCAGAAATCTTATAATTACCAGTAGAACCACATACACTTGTTGTGCCAGAACAACTGCTACTTGTAAACGAATTGCAACGATGTGCCCCATTTATAAACACAGCTTTGGCTAGCGTATTTTTAAAACAATACACAGCTTGATTACCAGTGTTTGTATCAAATTTTGAATGAGGAGCAGCAATAATTAAATTATTTCTTGTAGGATTTTTATTAAAAATATAAGTACCCCAATATCGATTTTGTGTCGCTTTTTCTTCCAAAATATAGAATGTTTTATTAGGATTTAAAGAAGTGTCTGTAAATTCTGTTATTTGATAGTTTATTGGACTAGCAACTGCTCTTGCATCTGTAAGATTATCAGATAAAATAAGATTAATTATAGATTCCCAAGTTGCTAGATTAGCCGTTGTTGGTTGTATATAATTATTAACAGAACCTCCAGGCATATTATTGATAATACTTTCTGCATAATTTTCTATATTACCTAAAGCTGTTTGAGCATTTAAGGTCAAAAAATTGATTAATAAAAAAAGAATAGGTACTGTTTTTTTCATAATTCAAATTAAAAATTAATGAATAGTGTTGACAAATTTAAGTACAATTAGAATTTTTTTTTTAAGCTAGCTACCTACTAATTAGTATTTTTAAAAATAGGTAACTAGATATAAAGATTACTTTAAGGGCTCATAAAAAATAACATTATCTATATAAAAATATTCTGGTGTTGCACCACTAGACAGCTCAATTATTAGCTGATAAGAGCGAATATTCTTTAAAAATCCTGTATTAAACTCATTCCATTTTCCTGCAATATTCTCGACATCATCGTCAAAAATATTTACAATCTCAATAACTTCATTTCCAGAATCTTTAGTTACATTTAGATAAGCTACAATTCCATCTTTTTCTTCCCATGAAGTATCACCAAAAAAAGCTTGAAAAGAAACTCCAGAATTTGATTGACCTGCAGGAACAGTAACTGTATCAAATGTAATTTTTATAATACCATCTGCATCTTCTGCATGGAAACCTTGTTTACCATCTGGATACTCAACAAAATTTTCTAAAGTTGCTGTTACGCCAATTCGTTCTGAAGAGAAACCTAGACTGCTAGAACTGATTCCTGGCGACGCTACATATTCTGAATTAAAACCTAATTCATTTTCAACTGAAGCTCCAACTGCTGTAAAATCTACAAAAGGAGGATTTAAACCGTTGATTAAATCTGAAGTTTCATCATCAGCACCATTTCTAGTATAAACAGCATCATTTGAGCCTACAGCAACTTCTTCAAAAGAGGTACTTCTGATTGTTTTGGCAGGTGGAAGAAAAAAAGTAACATCAAACTCAACAGCATTCATAAATTCAGCACTTTTAAGACGTGTTGAAGTATTTCCTCCTAAACCACCATCAACTGGAGATAAACCTGAAAACACCCCTGTTGGAGTTGTAATGGTTGCAACAAAAGTAAATTTGGTATTTAAATTTACATCATCATTAGTAAGCCCTAAAGTAGTAACAATAGTATTTAAAGGAATTTCTAATGTTGCAGGAAAGGATGTTAAAACTACTATATCTTCTACAATAGTCCCATTATAATGTATTGCTAGAGAATACTTTGTAATATTATTATTAGGATCTATTATATCGCCTACAATCTTTTCACTATCTAACTCTAATATATTAAAATTAAGAGTAGGTTTTGTTACAAATTGAGCATAACCTCCTCTAAAAGCGAAATCATTTGGTAGGTCACTGTTTTCTGTACAAGAGAATAAAAGTAAAAAACAGGCTGTATATTTTATATATTTTTTCATAATAGTATCATTTATTTATTTAATAAACCCGTCTGGATTTGTATCCCAAAACACTTTATCGGTATTTTGCTTTTGTGAAATTGAACTATTATTCATTACGGCAATTGCAGAGAATGGAAAACTTCTTGGAAAAGTTGGGTTTGCATCTGTAATTGGTGTTTGAATATTTGAAGGATAACCTGTTCGTCTGTATGCATTATAAGCTTCTATAGAATTACCAAAACCTGCTAAATAATATTCTGTAATAATGACATCTAATCTTTCTTCAACTGTTGCAGCATTATCATAATTACTTAAAACTTCAGCTACATAATTTTCAATATCTATAGGATTTGGAGTATAAGGTGAGCTTGAGTTTCCAAAACTTAATACTTTGGTAATCGACGCTCTAACTGCTTCTTCTAATAAGGTTTTTGGATTTCCATTCGTACCTAAAGTCAATGCTGCTTCCGCTGCTAAAAATTTAGCAAAAGAAGATGTTAAGATTGGCATTATACCAGCACCTAATAATGACCTGCTTTGAATAGTTGAACTTGTTGCATCTTTAAATTGATCTTCGTCAAAAACGCCTCCAGCAGGATAGATACCATAAGCAGTTCTTAATAAATTATCTCCTCGACCAGTCCTTTCTTCACCTTGATCTAGACCCCAATATCCATCACCCACATAACAGTAAGTTACTGTTGGGTCTCCTTGACAAGCAAGATATTCTCTTGGACTAAATGGGTTTATATTTGATTGGCGATATAAATAATATCTTATTCTTGGATCTCGTATGCTTTTAGAATCTTTTAGCATGTACATAAAATAGTTACAAATGTATTGAGAAAAACCTTCTACATAACTTCTTTGATAGTAAGGATGTCTGCTTTCTGGCGATGCAGAACTTGAATAAAAGTAGACAAAATCTTCTGAAGATATGTCTATTACTGACCCTGATAGTAGTGTATTTATTTCCCCTTTTAAATCTGTAATTCCGATAGCTGAACTATTAAGACGTGTTTGAACTAAAATTCGTAATTTGAAGGTATTGGCAAAAGCAATCCAGTTTTCTTTATTGCTGTTGTAAAACAAATCTGAAGACACATCAACAGTTGATGAATTTATAGCAATAATTGCTAAATCAATATCTGTAAGTACCATTTTATATAAATCACTTCCAGAATCGAGCTTTGGGTTACTAAACTCATTTGGTCTTGAAGCTTCTGAATAAGGAATACTACCTATATAATCTACCATAGTTATTGTTAAATAACCGATGAGAAGCTTATTTATAGCATTATGAAATTTTAAATTTTCATTAGAACTTGCTAAATTTGTAATCGTTTTAGAGATACTCACGGCTTCAAAATAACGTTCCCACTCTGTATCTAATACATCAGAATCCACAATATCAGCATAATTACTTGTCAAGGCTTCATAGCGCATCACATCATCTGTATTTATATTCATGTCTCCCATAACATTTTGAAATAAATATTGTAATTCATTCAAAAGAAATTCAGGATCTGCGCTGTTTGGAGTCAGTAAATTTGGATTGTCTTGCAAATCGAAATTAGAGATTTCACACGATACGAATAATGACGCAATCATTAAGCTCAAGCTAAAATATTTTATTTTTTTTATCATTTTCTTTATTTTTAAGAAAGTTAAAAGGTTAAAGATAAGCCCAGTGAAAATCGTTTTGTAGAAGGAACATTTGTTCTTCCTAAACCCCCATCACTTTCAGGATCATAATTTACATATTTAGGGAAATTAGGTGCTCTGTACCAAAGATTTCTACCTATTAATGTAATATCAAGTTTTTCAAATGGTAAGTTTTCTCCTTTTTTTCTTTTAAAAGAGTATCCAAATGCAATTTCTCTTAAACGAAAAACCGAGGTATCCCACATACTCAAATCTTTTGCATTGTAATAGTTTGCAAATAATGTTCTAATACCGTTTAATTGTATATTATTAGGTATTTTATTACCACTTCCATCTAATAATGGTTCTCCCGTTTGATGATTGGCTAAAAATCCAGGAATTACAAAAGATCCTTCTCTGTTTTCTGTATCTCTTGTTACACCTCTTTCTAACATATCTTCTACAGCCAATGAAGATATTTCTCCACCATGTGTATATTCTACTTGCGCAGAAAGGTTAAAGCCTTTATAACTAATGTTATTTATTGTGGTTAATCTCCAATCTGGATTTGGATCTCCAATTACTTTCGGGTCTAAACCAATATCTCCACTATTAAGTACTTTACCATAAGTGGTACTAGAACCTGTACCGTTTATAAGCAAATTACCTTCTGTATCTCTTAATGCATATTCATTAATAATTACGTTTAATGGCTGCCCTTCAACCGCAAAACGATCTGCACCCAACCCTATATTACCTCCTGTTGGTGTAGTTTCTACCACTAAAGATTTTTCTGCAGTGAAAATATTTCTAAAAGTCCAATTAAAATTATCCGTTTTAATGATATCGATACCTAAATCTATTTCTAAACCTTTGTTGTCTATACGCCCTAGGTTAATAAATTGACTATCAAAACCAGTAGAAGGTGCTAAAATTGATTCTACAATTTGATCTTTAGAGATTCTAGAATAATAAGAAGTTTCTAAAGTTACTCGATTTTTAAATAGTTTGGTTTCTATACCCACTTCAAACTCTTGATGTATTTCTGGTTTCAAGTTTGGATTACCAAAAATTCTACTAAATCTATTTGTAACGGGCTTGGTTCCATCTGCTGCAACAAATCTATTGGTATCTATGATTAATGCATTTCTTGTTCTGTATTGATCTGGATAACCAGATGAAGTTGCATAAGCTCCTCTTAATTTTAAATAGTTTAAAACATCTCCTTTCATGTCAAAAGCAGATGTTGGTATAAAAGATAAAGATGCTCCTGGATAAAACAAAGATTGATTTTCACTTTCTACACTTGCACCAAAATCATTTCTGCCTGACAATGTAGCATACAAATAGTTTTTATAAGCTAACTCAACTTGACCAAAAATACCTGCAATATTCTGATCTTCTGTAGAATAAAAACTTTCTGAAGTTGCAAAATTATTTGGGTTTATAAAACTATATACAATTTGTTGATCAGAATCTGAAGATTGTCTTTTTATTGAAGTTAGTTTTGAGTTGGCACCTATTTGAACTTCCAAATCAAAATTATTATTCAGCTCTTTATTATATCCTAAAAGAACGGTTTGATCTACTGTTACCTCTTTTCTATTAGATAATCCTAAATATCCTGTAATGTAATCTCCATCTTTTCCTCCACGATTAGAATAATTTAAATCATCCCTATGCTCACTATCATAACCTACTCTGTACGTTAAATTTAAATTTTTATTAAACGTATAATTTGTATTAAAGGTTCCAAAAACTCTTGTAATATCATCTGTACTTCCAGCATTTTCTAACAACCATAAAGGATTGGTTTCTGTATTTCTATAATTTACAGATTCTCCAGTAACTGGATTTTGGAATGGAAGTTCTGTTAAATCAATATTTCTAGCTAAATAAAAAATACTAGTAAAAATATCTCTTGCTTGTATGCGTTTTACTTTTCTGGTTGAATAATTTAAAGTAGCAGAAACATTTAACTTATCACTTACTTGAGCTGCACCACCTAAACCAATGTTAAAACGTTTTAAACTATTATCACCAATAATACCTATTTCGTCTGTATAACCTGCAGAAATATTGAAAGCTACTTTATCTTTAGAAGTTGCTATTGATAGAGAATGTATTTTACCAAAACCTTCGTTAAAAAGATTTTTTACATTATTTGGTTTTGCCTCATAAGGCACCATAACATTTTCATATTCAGGAAAAATAGAAGTTAAATCCGCATAAGGGTGAGGTACTTCTACTAATGATGAAAATCTTGGACCTCCATGAGAAAGGTTAGACAAAATATAGGATCCTTCAGCACCTTGTCCAATTGTATTTTGATACTCTGGTAATTGAGATACTACATTTACATAACTTGTTGTAGAGAAAGAAGAGGTTATTTTACTTGCACCTAAAGTAGCATTACCACTTTTGGTTTGAATAAGTATAACACCATTTCTACCTTCACTACCGTATAAAGCCGCCGCGTTTAATCCTTTTAAAATATTCATGCTTAAAATATCATTTGGATCTATGTCTACTAATACACCACTAAAAGGCACATTGTTTAATACAATTAAAGGGGCATTAGACTGATTTATAGATACGGAACCTCGAATTGTAATTGAAGAAGTTGACCCTGTTTCTCCATTTGTTTCAGAAATACTTACACCAGAAATTTTACCTTGTAACGTTTTTGCTAAATCAGCTTCAGGTCTTTGCTCTACATCTTCGCTATTTAATGTACTTATAGCGTAACCTAATGCTTTTTTAGATTTTTTTATCCCTTGAGCCGTTACAACAATTTCTTCTAAAGATTGGGCATCTTCTTTTAAAGTAACATTAATAACTATTTGGCTTCCAACAACTACATCCACAGATTTAAAGCCTAAATAACTTATTTCTAAAACAGAAGAACTTTCTGCTTTTAAGCTAAACTTACCATCAAAATCTGTGGTAGTTCCTGTTGCTGTTCCCTTTATAATTATACTAACTCCAGGTAATGGAGCACCCGTATTATCTGAAATAGTACCTGTTATGACTTGTTGTTCTTCACTTTCTTTTGGCTCAATTAAAGGATTTTCTTTAATAATGATAGTATTATCTTTAGTCAACTCAAACTGAAAGTTATTGCCAAATAGGCATTTCTCTAATAACTTTGTTACTTTAATTTCACCAGCAATTAATTTTACTTTTGAAGTATTTTTAAATAAACTTTTGGGATAAATAAAACGATAATTAGTTTGTTTTTTAATGATTTTAAACACCTCATCAACAGAAGCTAGCTGATCTTTATTGATAGTAACCTTTTCTTGTGAAAATATATTATCTGAATTCATGCTAAAAACAGATGTGCACAATAAGAATATAAATACTTTCATAACAGTAAAAACAAGCCGCTTCTTAAGAAGAAAACGAATTTTAATTAGTTTAATTTTCATAAATTTGTTGGGTGTTAGTTAAAATTAATTAATACTTATTTAAATCAGGGTATAGAAGTTAGATGCTACAAAATATCAAAACTTCTTGCCCTTTTTACTCTAATATTATTACTTTGTCCTTTATTGTATAGTTCTCTACTAAACCAAAATTTTTAATACTTTTTAAAATATCTTCTATATTTTGATTTTTTGAAAGCACTCCAATAAATTCTTCTTCTTTTATTTTCTCGTTTTTAAAAACAACATTAATATCGTACCAACGGGATAAAACTTTCATGATTTCATAAAGAGATATATCTTCAAAACTAAATACACCGTCTTTCCATGATATAGCATTATATACATCTACTTTTTGAAGCGTTACTATTTTAGTTTCTAAATCAAGGTTTAATTGATCATTTGGAGTTAAGTTTTTCTGAATGTCTTTAATGGTAACTGCAACTTTTCCTTCAACTAAAGTGGTATAAATATTAGACTCATCTTTATATGCTTTAACATTAAAGGTAGTACCAAGTACTTGAATGTCTTGTTCACTATTATGTACTTTAAAAAGTGAACCTTCATGATTTGTACTTGGTGAAACATCAAAAAAAGCTTCTCCGTAAACAAGTTCAACTTCACGAGTTTTACCTTTTATAAAACTTACAGGGTATTTTAGTTGCGAATCCGAATTTAACCAAACTTGAGTCCCATCGCTTAACTTTAAATAAAATTGACCACCTCTAGGTATTGTTAAATAGTTATAAGAAATTTTATCATTTTCTCTATTATTTTTATTTAAATAGATAAGTTTTTCTCCATTACTTTCAGCATTTTTATTATTAAAAGACGCTCCTTTTTCTAAAGAAACAACAGTCCCATTCTCTAAAGTTAAGGTAGCTTTATCTTTACCTATTTGAATACTTTCTGCCACAGAAGGAGATTTTACAACAGTATCTTTATCAAAATTATAAAAATAAACAAGCATTATAATACCAGCAGATACGGCTGCATACTTTAAATAATTACTTACCTTTCCTAAACGAGTAACCTGCTTTTCTTTATGAATAACTGCTAATAGTTTTTTACTAGAAAGCTTCGTATTAAATTTCTTTAAAGAAGAATCAATTAAATAGTTAATTTTAATATATTCCTTAAAGACCACCTCATTTTCTTTATCTAAAAGCCATAGTTCTAATGTTTCTAATTCAGAAAAAGAAGCTTGATTTATCAGATATTTTGCGATGATTTTTTTTATTTTATCAGTCAACATAAAACTTTTATATATCATTAAAACGAAACATATTTCTAATACCCTACTATTTTAATAATTTATTTTTATATTTAACATAAGCAAAAAAGCAATTCGCCCTTTTTAGTATGATTTCACACTACAAAAAAGATAGTAATCTTATAAAAGAATTAAAAGAGGGCACTTCCAATGCCTATCATTTTTTGGTTGAGACCTATCATCATAAATTATGTGTATATGCTTTCGGGTTAACACATGATTCAGGAATATCCGAAGATATTGTGCAAAATGTATTTGTTAGTATTTGGAGCAGAAGAACAAAGCTTAAAGATGATTTTTCTATAAAAAACTATTTATACAAATCTGTATATAATGAATTTATTGATCAATACAGAAAAAAAAAGTCAGTAATAGCTTTAGAAAAAAAATACTTTGATGCATTAAATACTATATTGGAAGAAGATGATGATAGCAATGATTTATTAAACCTTATAGATTTAGTGAAAAAAGAAATTGAAAATTTACCTCCTAAATGCAAGCAAACCTTTCTACTAAGCAAACAAGATGGACTTACAAATGAAGAAATTGCAGAATATTTAAATGTTTCTGTAAAATCTGTAGAAGCACATATTACAAAAGCTTTTAGTTTCTTGAGAAAAACAATAGGGAATAAAGCTAATTGCATTTTATTTTTACTGTTTGATTTAAATTACAAAATGAATTAGGTCAATAAAAATTTACTTTTTTTCTTTCAATAATATTTTCATCATTTGTTCGGCAGATTTTTTTCCTATTAATTGAATCTCCTTTTCGGGCGTTTCATCACCAATTTCATACGTTATTCCTACTGCATTAAAACCATACAAAAACCACCCTTTAGACACTGGCTTATCACTATTACTAGAAGATTCATTAACTTTGTAATTAGGAATATTAGCCTCTAAACCCGCAAACCAATCTTCTATAAAATTAGGTAATGTAGTTTCACTTCTACTTTTGTTTGTGTAAAAAACATCATGCCAAGTAGAATGGAAATCTAGCCCTAAAACTATTCTTGAACCGTTCTTTTCTAAAGTTTTTTGAATATACTTAACCGTTTTTCTTATTTCTGGTTGATTATATTCAGACCAATCTCTGTTGGTATCAACACCATTAGAGTTATGTCTCCAATTTCCTAAATCCACACCATCAGGATTTAATAAAGGGAATGCTAAAACATGGTATTTATTCAGAAAATCATTAGCCAAATCAGAATCTCCCAAAATAGTTTCTAAAAAATACTGAAAAGCATAATAACCAGTAACCTCTGGTGGGTGTTGCCTTGTTAAAAGAACAATAATGTCTTTTCCTTTTGGATTATCTTTATATATATTTAAAACAGCTAATTTTTTTCCTAAAGGTGATTCTCCATATTTTTTTAAGTGTACTCTATTTTCCTTTCCTTTAATAAGATTCGTGTACCATTGTTCTACATCTTTTGACGATTGTATTTCTTGGGCAGCTACCGTAATTGGTTTCTTTGTTAAATGAAGTTTAAGAGTAACAATGCTATCTTTTTCAAAAAAATTAGCACTATCAATAATAGACCATTTATTATTAATTTCTAATTTAGGAATATATCTATTTTTAAATCCTTTGGGATATTTAAAAGTAAAATAAAAATCTTTTGCTGTATTAGACCAAGTTTTAAAAGCATAATAAGCACTGTTATTTATTGGTGTATTTTCTGGAGATATTAGCACTAGAGCAGTACTATCATTTACTTGCTCAAAACCATTAAGTCGAGCACCATCAAAGGTATTACTTGCAAAAACGCCCACTTCTTTTAAAGTATATGTTTTTTTTACTTGCCCCCTTGTTTCTTTTGATGTTGTATCTACAGGCGTTTTAAAAGCTACTTTTTTAACCGAATAACATCCTAAAAATAAAAAATAAAATAAGGTATAAAAGAAATATTTTTTCATGATGATGATTTATTATAAAACGTATCACATCTTCTATACCCTACTATTTTTCAATATTTATTTATATATAACTAATAATTCACAGTTTTCAGGATGATTTTGAATGATTTAAAAATAACTGTAAAGTGTGCTTCCAATCTTACTGAAAAATAGTAATAAAAGGTTTTCAAACTTATGGATAATTTATTTCGTTGAAATAACGAATCTCCAATTATTCAACTCCCAAAGAAGTAAATTTAAAACTAGTTCCATCAAACAAACCTTTGTCAGATAATTTTAAAGACGGAATTACCAATAACGCCATAAATGATAAACTCATATAAGGCGCTCTTAATTTGCTTCCCAATTCTTTTGCCATTTTATCTAATTCGGCATAAGATTTCCCGATTTCTTGCGCAGATTTATCAGACATTATTCCAGCAATTGGTAAGGAAACTATTTTTTCTTCGGATTCAGAAACAGCACAAATTCCACCTTTATTTTCGATAATTAAATTTACTGCTTTACAAATTGCTTCGTCAGAAACGCCAACAGCAATAATGTTATGAGAATCATGACCTACAGAACTTGCAATTGCACCTTTTTTCAATCCGAAGTTTTTAATAAATGCGATTGCGGGCTTTTCATTTTGATATCGATTTACAACCGTAATTTTCAAAACATCGTTCTCAATATTAGAAACTAAATTTCCGTTCTCAATTAAAGATACTGTTTCAATTTTATTGGTGATTAATTCGCCGTCTAAAGCTTCAATTACATTTATTTTTTTGGCTGATGATTTATATTCAAAATCAGTAACTTTCTTTTTATCTGTATTAAAGTTATTTAGAATTTCAAAATCAACAGACTGCACAAAAGATTGACCGTTTTTGGCAACCATTTTTCCGTTAATATACGTTTCTTGAACATTAAAATTTTGCAGATTGTCAACTACAATAAAATCAGCAAAATCATTTTCTTGCAACAAACCGACATCTAAATTATAATGTTTTACAGGATTTACACAAGCAGCTTGCAACACTTTAAAAACATCAATCCCTTTTGCGACAGCTCGCTCACACAACTGATTAATATGACCTAATAATAAATCATCCGGATGTTTATCATCTGAACAAAACATCATATTTTCATAATTTTCTGGCAATAAATCAATCAACGCTTCGAAGTTTTTTGCAGCGCTTCCTTCACGGATAATCACTTTCATTCCTTTTTCTAGTTTCTCTTTTGCTTCATCAAAAGAAAAACATTCGTGATCTGTAGAAATTCCTGCAGAAATATATTTGGTTGCCTCTTTTCCTCGTAAACCTGGCGCATGGCCATCAACTGGTTTATTATTATTTTTTGCGTGTTGTATCTTTGCCAAAACTTCATCATCATCAAATAAAACACCAGGATAATTCATCATTTCTGCTAGATACAAAATATCTGGATTCTCCATTAACGTTTTAATTTCATCGGCATTTATAATTGCACCAGCACTTTCAAAAGAAGTGGCAGGAACACAACTTGGCGCACCAAAATTGAATTTTAACGGTACTTTTTTTCCGTTTTCAATCATAAATTCTATACCTTTTACGCCAAGTACATTAGCAATTTCATGCGGATCTGAAACTGTTGCAACAGTTCCGTGGATTACTGCAATTTTCGCAAATTCAGACGGTACTAACATCGAACTTTCTATATGAATATGTGCATCTATAAAACCAGGTAAAATGTAGTTTTCTACGGAATGATTTGCTTCTTTTATGGAAGTTATTTTTCCGTTTTCTGTGGTAATTTTGCCTTTATAAATTCGTTGATTTTGTATGTCAACAATGTTTCCTTGAATGATCATAAATATTTATATTTGTAATTAAGTTTGATATTACTAAAAAAATTCTCGACCTGACAGTCTAAAACTGAAATTTAAACCTATTAAGCTAATGTTGGAAAAATAACACTATCTAAAGAAATATCAAAAGAATGTAAATCTTTAATTGTATGAATTGGTTCAAAGAAATTTAATCCAATTTTTTTAGCATCTTTTCTGCAATTTGCTAAAAATTTATCGTAAAATCCTTTTCCATAACCAACTCTATAGTTGTTTTCATCAGAAATTAAAAGTGGCACAAAGATTAAATCTAATTTTTTTTCTGAAACTTGTTCGCTATCAATTGGCTCAAAAACTCCAAATTTATTTACTGCCAATTTGGTATTTTCATCATAATAATAATGAGACAAAGTATTATCTTCAAAATTACATTTAGGAACAATAATCTTGATGTTTTTTCCTCTTAAAAAATCGATGATTGGTCTAGTATCAATCTCATTAAATCTTTTTAAAGATAAAAAAATATGTACCGTTTGAATGTCATCAAAATTCAATTCAAAAATTTGCTGATAGATATTTTCTTGACCTTTTTGTTTTTCAACTTCGGATAATTGCTTTCTTTTTTCAATATATAGTTGCCTTAACTCTTTTTTCTCCATATTAATTACTTTAAAATTAGTTACAGATTTTCGAATTCTAACTTTACTTTTTTTGTTAATCCGTTTACAACTAAATCATAAGAATGGTTAATTAATTTCCTGACTAAATCATCAGAAACATCTCCACTATTTACATTTACTGTATTCCAATGTTTTTTACTCATGTGATAACCTGCGATAATACTTTCATTATTTTCACGTAATTTAATTGCTTTTTCCGGATTGCATTTTAAATTAATGGTCATATCTCCTTTTTCCCATTTGGAGAGAGATGTTAATGCAAATATTTTACCCAAAACCTTAAAGACTAGTGTATCAAAATCGAATGGAAATTCTTCTGTTACTCCTTTTTTAGCAATACAGAAATCTCTTAATTCTTCTATATTCATACTGCCTTTATTTTTAAAATTTTTTCTGTAATTGCAATCCAAAACGGACTAATAATAATTGTTATTGCAATTAATGAAATGGTAAATGAATAACTAAATTTGGAAATAATATCTAAATTATACGCAGCTAAACTCAATAAAAAACTCAATTCACCAATTTGTGCTAAAAATGCGCCCCCTAAAATGGCCTCTTTCCAAGAACAAGAAAAGATTCTTAAAATAATAGTATTTAAAATATGATTTGTTATAAAAACTGCTGCTAAAGCGATTAAAATTGGCTGTAAATTTTCGAGTATAAAATTGACGTCAATTTGCAAACCAACACCAATAAAAAAGATAGAAACAAACAAAACTCTAAAGGAATTTAATGTGTCATGAATCCATTCTGTAGCGTTACCTGCGTGCATAACCATTCCGCCAATAAAGGAACCTAATGCAGGAGATAAACCAAAAAAAACAGACAATAATGCGCCTCCAAAACAGAAAATCAAAGCAATAAAAACTTGTAATTCATGATCTCTTTCCATTGATTCTGAAAATGGAATTTTAACTTCCTTTTTAACATAAATATAAACTAGAATCAGTGTAAAAACGATAGCACCAATTATCAACAAAGATATATCCATTGTAGATTGCTCTACACCACTTAACAATGAAATAATCACTAACATAGGCGCAATTAAAATATCTTGCGCTAATAAAATACTCAAAATATCTTTCCCTAACTCACTCTCAATAAGTTCTTTATCTTCAATTAACCGAATAATTACTGCAGAACTACTCAACGCAATTACAAAACCTAAAACTACAATTCTACTGATGTTCCAATCTAGAAAAGAACCAATTAAAAAAACGATTAATACGCTAAAAAATACTTGGAATAATGTGCCTATTAACGAAATTTTCCATTGCTTTTTAAATTCTGGCAGACTAATTTCCATACCCACAAAAAACAGTAATAAAATTAAACCAAGTTCGCCAATATTCTGAATTATAACAGAATTTTCAATTAATTTAAAGCCAGAATTACCAACTAAAATACCAACTAAAATATATCCGATGATATAAGGTTGTTTAATTTTTTTTAAAACTAATCCAAATAAAATAATTGAGAAAATTATTATTGACGCAAGTATTAAAAACGAATTAAAATTTGCTAAAAGGATCATTTATTGAGAAGGTTTGTTTGTAAAAAATTTATATTCTAGTAAATATACCATAGTTTCATCAATTGAATTAAAACGTGAACTGTTAATATTATAAAATTAAAGTATCTTTATCTTACGATTAGCACATTATGGAAAAAAAGTTTTTAAAAAATACTTCATTAATAAAGTATTCTAGCAAAAGTTATGAAAAAAGTAACTATTTAACAATTTCTGATATTAAATTATTGGATAATGACGGGAATATTAACTGGATAAATACTTACGGAATTGGGTATCACAGTACGTTTAAAAACATAATAATTCACAATGATTTAGATGATTTTTTGATAAAATTATTGATGGATGAAGATCATCCTAACAAAGTTTTAGAACTTAATAATTTACTATTTATTACTACTCAAGTTTTAAAAACCGAAACAAATAAATTCGAATTTGAACAAATGATTTTCATTGTTTCAACAGATTTTTTGTGGAGTATTCAAGAAAAAGAAGGTGATTATTTTAATTGGATTCGTGAGCGTTTAGAGGGAAATAAAGGAATTGTTAGAAAGAAAAAAGCAGATTATTTATTGTACATGATTTTGGAATCTATCATTGATAATTATCATGATACCTACCAAGAAAATGTGGAGTTAAATAGCGAAAAACTAAACTCTAACAACATTAAACCAACACCAGAATTTACTTCTTTAGTTGAAAAAAGAAAACAAGAACTTTTTAATTTCAAAAAAGCAACAATTAGCTTAAAAGATACTATTGTAAAATTAGAAAAACAAAAAACATCTGGAATTCACACTAAATATTTTAGCGAATTAAAAGAGCAAACTAACAATCTAATAACAAATATCGATTTTGAATTACAAGAGCTAGAAAGTAAAATAAATTTGATTTTTAGTATCCAAGGTCATCGGTTAAATGAGGTAATGAAAACATTGACAATTCTTTCTGTAATTTTTATTCCGTTAACTTTTTTAGCAGGTATTTACGGAATGAATTTTAAAAATATGCCAGAATTACAAACTCAAAATGGGTATTTTATTTTGATTGGAATTATGGTTTTTTTAGTTGTTTTATGTATTTGGTATTTTAAACGAAAAGATTGGTTTTAAAAAATATTTTAAGATTATATAGATAAAATTTCATACAAAATTGGCTTACTTGGTGTCGCATCATTTTCGAAAGGAGCAATCATCAAATTTAAAAAATAAGAACCGTCTTTAACCGCATTTGGAACATAGATAAATTCTGTAATTGTAGCATTGGTTCTTAACTTTCCTTTTGTATTCCAAAATGCGTTATGAGCCAGTAATTCTCCATTATCTTTTTCTTTATCAACTGATGGCAAATCAATTAGCAAGTGTTCAATTCCTTTTTCTCGCAAATAAATTGCTGTTTCCTCTAGTAAATAAATAGGATTTGTGTTTGAATACTGTTTTAATTTTTTATCCGTTAAATTAGGCAATGTCCGTATTACAACTGCTTGGCATTTTTTGTTCTTAAGCGCAAATTCAACCTGCTTTTTGGAAATAAAAAAATCTTTATCTTTTGATTCGGGAACAATTGAAATAACTTCTGTCAAAAAAAAATATTGATTCAAATTCTGATTCACAGAATGAATTTCTTTGGTAATATGCCCAACACATTCTGTGTGGGTAATATGAGAATGTGGATTAAATTCTATGTTTCTAAAGTTAACGGATGCACCGTTTTTTACACTCGCAATCCAATCACCATCTTGAACAGGATAAATTTTAGGTTCATCTAAATACCAGGCATTTATGTTTTTTTTAGAAACATCTATTGCAATAGAAATATCGATTGGTTTGCATAAATCTATTTGATAAATATGCGAATTGTGTTCTATGATTGCTTTCATTTATGCTGAACTTGTTTCAGTTTTCAGTATCTTTTAATATTTCCAGAATCATAATTCCAAATATAGATTATTTAAATTAGGATTTTGTTTTTTGATTAAATTCCATTTCCATTCTTTATGCCAATTTTTAAGTTGCTTTTCTCTTTTAAAAGCAACGTGAAAATTATCAAACTTTTAAAAATAAACCAATTCATTTACACTATATTTTTTTTGTAAAAACAGTTGCTTTTCCTTGAACGTGTTTTAATATTCTGTCTTTTAAAAAATTTAGTTGCACCAACATATAAAACAGTTTTATTTTTATTAGAGAGTATATAAACGAAACCTTCTATCATAATAAAACTTTAAACTAAATGATTTACAGATCCTGAAACTAGTTCAAATAGAATCTTACTAAATGATTTACAGATCCTGAAACTAGTTCAGCATAAACAAATCAGCTGCAATACCATCTGATAAAAATTTGCCCTTTTCTGTTGTTCTCAAAATTCCGTTTTCAAGATACAACATTTCTTGAATAATAAACCTGTCCATTTGATGTTCTAAATATGATAAATAATCAACACCAAAATCGTTTTTTATTTTATCTAAAGAAACACCCCAAATTGTGCGCAACCCAGTCATAATATATTCGTTATAAATATCTTCTTTTGACAATATTTCTCGTTCTATTGGTAATTTATTTTCTTGAATTGACTTGATGTATTTTGCATTGTTATTAATATTCCAACTGCGTTTTTTCCCATCAAAAGAATGTGCAGATGGTCCAATTCCCAAATAGGATTTTCCTTGCCAATATGCGGAATTATTTTCACTAAAAAAACCTTCTTTTCCGAAATTTGATGTTTCATAATGCACAAAATCAACGTTTTGTAGCTCATCAATTAAAATATAAAATTGACGTTCTGCTTGCTCATCGTCAACATTTTTAATTGTTCCTTTTTTAATAAAATTCGCTAGAGCTGTTTTTGGTTCAACCGTTAATGCATAACTTGAAATATGCGGAATATCAAAATCCAAAACTGTTTTGATATTTTTTCGCCAATTTTCGTCTGATAAATCTGGAATTCCGTAAATTAAATCAACAGAAATGTTATCAAAGTAGCGAGATGCAATTGCTAAACTTTTTATTGCTTCTTCGGAATTGTGTGCGCGATTCATCAGCTTTAGATCAGCTTCAAAAAAAGATTGCACGCCAATACTTAATCGGTTTATTTTACTTTTAGCTAATTCTATTATTTTATCTTCAGATAAATCGTCAGGATTTGCTTCTAACGTAATTTCTGAATTATCAATTACAGTAAAATTTTGATAAACTGCATCAATCAAAAAATCTATTTCTGGTTGCGATAATAAACTTGGTGTTCCGCCACCAAAATAAATCGTTGCAATTTCTTTATTTGGTAATTCGTCCTTTCTCATTTCGATTTCCTTTACCAAACAAGCAATCAATTCGTCTTTCTTTTTTAAAGAAGTCGAAAAATGAAAATCGCAATAAAAGCAAGCTTGCTTGCAAAATGGAATGTGGATGTAGATACCGGAAGCCCCATCTAACTTCCCAGAAGGGGAAGAACTCATACTCATATTTTTTTTTACTAAAGACACTATTTTTTATTTCCTAAATTCAAATTAATTTTTTGCTTTGTTTCCCCTTTGGGGATTAAGGGGCTTTTCACTCGTTTCTCATTATCCTTCACAAAACTCGCCCAACCCGTATAATTTTTCCCGCCAACAACTTTTCCTGAATTGTAAAAATGACAAACTGCTGCCGCTAAACCATCTGTTGCATCTAGATTTTTAGGTAACGTTTTTAAATTTAAAAGCGATTTTAACATCAATGCAACTTGTTCTTTACTTGCACTTCCATTTCCCGTAATTGACATTTTAATTTTCTTTGGCAAATATTCTGTAATTGGTATTTCTCGTGACAAACCAGCTGCCATTGCAACGCCTTGCGCTCTTCCTAACTTTAACATTGATTGAACATTTTTACCAAAAAACGGAGCTTCAATGGCAATTTCATCTGGATTATATGTATCAATTAATTCGATTGTTCGTTCAAAAATGAGTTTTAATTTTAAATAATGATCGCTATATTTTGTTAGAATTAATTCGTTCATTTGAATAAATTCCATCTTTTTACCAACAACTTTTATCAATCCAAAACCCATAATTGTGGTTCCCGGGTCAATTCCTAAAATGATTTTTTCTGTGCTCAAATTTTATCGTTCTTTGTATTGATGTACAATTCGCTTTCTCACAAAACTAAACAATTCTTTTGGTTGATTTTTAAAATCGCAGCCGTAATTGATTGCGCTTATTTTATATCTTTAAAAATGAGAACATCAATTTTAGTGATTTTAATAGTGTTTTGACTCAAAATGATGTTTTTTCAGTAAAAAACATCATTTTTTTACTAATTTTTAGCATTTTTAACTGGTTTTTCGAAATTCTAAAATGGAAAACGTTAGCTTCTTTTTGTAATAGAATAAATACTAAATCTGCTGCAATTCAGAGTTTGTCTTCTTTAACGTTGTCTTTAATTACGCCAAATAGAATTGGAGAATATCCAGCAAAAGCAATGTATTATGAAAAAGAAAACCGAAAGCAAATTTTAAGTTTAAATTTGCTACACAATACTGCTCAATTATCTACTACGCTATTTTTTGGTAGTAGTGGAATTTTGTTTCTTCTATTTACTGATAAAATTTTAATTCAATTCCCATTGCTATTAAAAGAAAAACAATACTTTTTTCTGGAATTTGATTTCTTATTTCCTCCAATCAATTTTATTTTTTATTGTTGCTTTTTAAAATTGATATTGGTTACTTTAATTCAATTGCAGCAATTGCCGCAATGTATTTTATTGCGTCTATAATTCCTATTTTATCTTTGTTTGATGTGCTTTTAAAAAGTGCTGTTGCTGTTTTTATTTTTTCTTTCTTTGAAATCGATGAACTTAAAATAATTTGTATTTCTTTGTTAATGTGGATTTTCAATTTTGTTTTTCCTGCAGTTTTAGGAAGTTATTTTGTGCTCACTTTTAAACCAAAATTAGCAACATGATTTGGATTTTAATTATCATATTTAGTTTTTATTATTTTTTGATTATCTGGCTAACTATCGGATTTTCAAAAGTGGGAAATTTTATTGCCGATGATTTAAAAATTGAAAACAAATTCTCTATAATAATTCCGTTCAGAAATGAAGCTAAAAACTTACCTCTTTTATTAGATTCCATTTTAAAATTAAACTATCCAAACCATTTTTTTGAAATTATTTTAGTTGATGATGATTCTACGGATGACTCTTTAGAAATCATTGAAAATTTTATTTCTGTCATTCCGAATGAGGAACGAAAAGGAATCTCAAAATTAGATTCAACAAACCTTAATGAAATTCTTCTTCCGATAACTATCGGAATCAGAATGACAATACGAATAATAAAAACGAGAGAAAATCAAATTCGCCAAAAAAAGACGCCATTTAAGCTGCAATTAAAATTGCAAAATACAATTGGATAATTACCACAGATGCCGATTGTATTTTGCCTAAAAACTGGCTAAAAACCTTTGATAATTTTATTCAGAAAAACAATTCGAAAATGATTGTTTCGCCAGTTTCAGAAGTTTTAAAAAATAAAATCTAAAATACTTTCTGCTTTAAACCAAAGAAATATTGCTAAAGCTAAAAGCAACACTAAAAAAACTCCTTTTCCTGATTTTTTCTCTTTTTGCCTTCCAAATTTTCTTTTGAATTCCATACTATTTAATTTTATTACCTAATTTGTCTTGAATCTTTTAATCCTGTATCGTGTTTCTAATTATTTCTTACTTCCACGTAACATTTCACGTTTCCCAATTGGCCCAGGTAATCTTTCTACTGCAAAACCAACTTCTTGCATTGCTCTTCTAACACTTCCTTTTGCGGAATACGTTGTTAAAATTCCGTTTTGTTTTAAAGCAACAAACATTTTATTAAAGATTTCAACTGTCCATAATTCTGGTTGATTTGTCGCGCCAAAAGCATCAAAATATATTAAATCAAATTTATTCTCATCGGTAATTTCTTGAAAGAATTGTTTTCTTTTTGTCAATGAAAAATCAGTTGAAATTTGGTATTTTTCTTCCCAAGAAACGGTGTGCATTTTTTTAAAAATTGTAGCATTATTTTCAGCTTTTAATTCAGAAACATAATTCAGTTTTGAAATTTCATCAGCAATAACTGGATAAGCTTCAACTCCAAAATAATCGATTTTTAAGTTTCTTTTTTTCCCTTCTAAAAAAGTGATAAATGCGTTTAATCCCGTTCCAAATCCAATTTCTAAAATTGAAACAACATCAATATTATTCTCTATAACCTTATCCAAACCAGCATCAATAAAAACATGATATGCTTCTTGAATTGCACCATTTGTGGAATGGTATTGTTCATTCCAATCTGGTAAATGAATGGTTGTAGAACCGTCTTTTGTGATTAATATTTCTCTTTTCATACAATTCAAAATTATGCAAAAAATAATGAGTTTTCTTAAAAACTTAAGAAAACTCATTATTATAAACTATTACTTTGATATTCCTCAATCGTTAAAAAAGCTCATTTCGGAATAACATTCTAACTAATAATTTAAAACTACGCTTTTATCAAAGCACCATTTGCTTCAAAAGCCATTTCTTTTTTTGGCTCTGTGATTTTTGCAATTTCTTCAGCAGATTTCCCTGCATCTTCTGCATAATGCTTTAATTCATCAACTGGAGTTATTGTTACAAATGCTTTTCCTTCAACAATTACTTCTCTTCCTTTAGAGTCTAACGGCATAAAAAAACCATAATCTTTAAACTTTACCATTGCTTCTTTTTCATTAGCCAAAGGTAATTTCATCCAACATCCTTTTTTTTTACATACATCTGCAATTGTAGATTTGAATTTTAAATTAATCGTATCACCAACTTGTAAATTTTCAAATTTCATCATCATTTCTTCAGAAGATAAAGCGTCTTCATCTGTAATTTTATCTCCAAAAGAATCGTAATTAACAGCCATTTCTTCTGTTACTTCTTCTTTATTTGCTTTCTCTGATTTACAAGAAGTTAATCCAAATGCAAATAAAATACACACTACTAAAAATTTTTTCATCTTTTAAATTTTGTATAATTAAATGCAAATATAAAAAAATGGAGTGAACGATTAAAATACTTGGTCAAAATGCGTTCATTTTTTGTAGATTTGTGGTTCTAAAATCAATAAATCGATGAGTTTAAATATAAAAGTTGAGAAAGTAAAAGAATCAAGAATTGATTCTATAGATTTTGATAATTTACCTTTCGGACAAGTTTTTTCTGATCACATGTTAACGTGTGATTATGAAAATGGAAAATGGAACGAACCTAAAATTGAGCCGTATGCGCCAATTTCATTAGCACCTTCTGCAAAGATTTTTCACTATGGACAATCGATTTTTGAAGGAATGAAAGCCTACAAAGATGCAGATGAAAACACTCTATTATTTAGACCAACAGACAATCACAAACGTTTGAATTTATCCGCAGAGCGTTTGGCGATTCCGCAAATTCCAGAAAATTATTTTATGGAAGGATTAAAAAAATTATTAGAAATTGATAGTGATTGGATTCCGACTAAAGAAGGAAGTTCATTGTATATAAGACCATTTATTTTTGCAACAGGATTGGGTTTTCACGCTTCACCTGCTGATAAATACAAGTTTATTATCGCAACTGCGCCTTCTGGAGCTTATTTTGCTGGAAAAGTAAACGTGTTAATTGAAGAAAAATATGCGCGTGCAGCAAATGGCGGAGTTGGTTTTGCAAAAGCCGGTGGAAATTATGCTGGTCAATTTTATCCCACACAATTAGCCGTTGAAAAAGGATACAATCAAGTAATTTGGACAGATGACAATACGCATCAATATATTGAAGAAGCTGGTGCAATGAACATTTTTATCAGAATTAATGATACGTTGATTACAAGTCCTACAAACGATAGAATTTTAGACGGAATTACACGTAAAAGTATTTTACAACTTGCTGGAGATTTAGGAATTAACACAGAAGTGCGTAAAATTTCTGTTGGCGAAGTTGTAGAAGCTGCAAGAAATAATACGTTAAGAGAAATGTTTGGCGCAGGAACTGCAGCTGTAATTTCACCAATTTCTGGATTTGGTTATCAAGAAACTGATTACGATTTACCAGAATTGAGCGAAACTTTTGCACAAAAATTAAAGAAAACGATTACAGATATTCAGACAAATAAAGCTGAAGATAAATATGGCTGGAGAGTTCAACTTTAATAGTTGTTTTTGACACTATTAAAAAGCATCAAACTTGAGTTTGATGCTTTTTTTGTTTGATTTTCTCTATCTTTAAAAAAATTAATAGTTATGAAATTAAATTTATTGTCTTGTGATGCACAACGACCAGATAAACGAGCAATTGCAAAATGTATTGAAGAAATTTCAGAAAATATGAGTGCATCCTTATCAAACGAGCTTACAGAAATTCTTATGGAAGGTGATGCTGTAGATATTGAGGTAGAAGACAAAAATGCTGGTTCTGGATTAAGAGCTTTGCGAAAATTAGATATTGATTATGAGATTATTGAGTGAAAAACTAACTATTGACTTATAAGTTTAGTTTGATTCTTAACTCATTTTTTGCTAACTTCGTTATCGTCTGATATACCAAATTAAAACTAGGCATATCAATAAAGTTACCCACAAGCTAAAAACATCGTTATCATCTAACCTTATCGACAACGACTTTATAACTTGGGTCTTCTAAAACATTAACATCAATAATTTTGTCGGCATTTTTGAGTAAATTTTGACAATCAGTACTCAAATGTCGTAAATGAACTTTTTTGCCCACTTTTGAGTATCGTTCGGTTAATTTATTTAGAGCTTCAATTGCTGACATATCTACAACACGGCTTTCTTTGAAATCAATAATTATTTTATTAGGGTCATTAAGAACATCAAATTTTTCGTTGAAAAGACTTACCGAACCGAAAAATAATGGACCGTATATTTCATAGTGCTTAATTCCTTGTTCATCAACTGACTTTCTTGCACGAATACGCTTTGCATTATCCCAAGCGAAAACCAATGCAGCTATAATAACACCGACAATGACAGCTAAAGCTAAATTGTGTAGGACAACAGTAACTAACATTACAACAACCATTACAAAAATGTCAGATTTGGGCATTTTATTGAAAGTTTTTAAACTTGCCCATTCAAATGTTCCAACAGCAACCATAATCATCAAACCCGTAAGAGCAGCCATTGGTAATTGCTCAATTAAATCAGCACCAAACATTACGAATATTAATAGTGCTACTGATGCAACAATACCAGAAAGTCTTGCTCTTGCACCATTCGACATATTGATAAGACTTTGACCTAACATTGCACATCCACCCATACCAGAAAACACACCTGACAAAATATTTGCAGCACCTTGAGCTACGGCTTCCTTGTTTCCTCTACCACGAGTTTCTGTAATTTCGTCAATAATATTTAAAGTCAATAAACTCTCAATCAATCCTACCCCAGCCATAATTGCTGCATAAGGAAAAATCAAAGCCAAAGTCTCAAAATTGAAAGGTACATTTGGAATATGGAATGGCGGAAAACCACCTTGTATAGAGGCAATATCACCGACAGTTTTCGTATCAATCCCAAATCCAACAACAATACCAAAAACAGCCAAAATTGCAATTAATGAAGCAGGAATAGCTTTTGTAAGCTTCGGTAATCCCCAAATGATAAGCATTGTCAAAAGTACCAAACCGAGAATAATGTATAAAGATTGACCTGTTAACCAATTACCGTTGGCATCTTTAAATTGGGTAAGTTGAGACATAAAAATGATTATTGCCAAACCATTTACAAAACCAAAAATTACAGGATGAGGAACTAATCGCATTAGCTTTCCCAATCTGAATACGCCAGCTAAAACCTGAATAACACCTGCCAACACAACAGTTGCAAAAATATATTCGGGTCCGTGAGAAATTGCCAAAGCAACAATTACAACTGCAACAGCGCCAGTAGCACCCGAAATCATCCCAGGTCGTCCACCAAAAATTGAAGTGACCAAGCTTATAACGAAAGCTGCATAAAGACCTGTCAATGGAGACAAACCTGCGATTAGAGCAAAAGCCACTGCTTCGGGAATTAAAGCCAAGGCAACTGTTAATCCTGACAATACTTCTGTTTTATAATCTACTTTTTGTTTAAAATCGAAAAGGTTTAAATATTTTTTCATAGAAATAGCATTACAAATGGATTACCATTTGATTAAATAAGTTTTAATAAATTGTATGGGTAAGTTTCCCCTAAAAGAGGTAGTCGTGAGAAATCACTAAATTTAAGGGCGGAGTAACCGCAGGAAGATTGAAATTATATGTTGTTATTATTTTTGCCATTTTAAGAAGTTGCAAAGATAATACAATTTGTGAATAAAAAAAGCCTGTGGGTAACAAAGAACTGAGTTAAAAAACAACTTATTTCTTCATTAATTTTATGCATTATTATTCTAAGCTTGAAAACCTGATTCAAGCTTTTTTTATTCATTTTATGGAAGATTTTACTATTTAATTTTTACTACAGAAACAAAACTTGCATCATAAGGATTTCCTAATTTTGCAATTGCAAAAGCTTGTTTTAGTAACTTATTAGACACAGCAATTAGCGCTAATTTTTTACTTTTCCCTTTGTTTGTAATCCGTTCGTAAATTTCCCTGCAACCTTTATTTTGTTTGCACGCACTAAAAGAACATAGAAATAATAAATTTCGTAATTTTCTGTTTCCTACTTTACTAATTCTACTTCTACCTCTTACGCTGCTTCCAGATACTCTAATTGTGGGCGTTATTCCTACATAGCTGCATAATTGTTTTGCGTTTTCAAATTTCTTAAAGCCATCGGTAACTACTATTAAAAACAGCGCTGTCTTTACACCTATCCCTGGAATACTTTGCAATAATGTAAGTTGGACTTGCTGATCTTGCTTTACTAAAGAAAGTAACTTTTGTTCGATCCCCAAAATCTCTTTATCTAAATTTTTTTTTGTTTTGACTAAAGAACGAAAAACAAATTTTGAAGGAACCCCTAATACTTCCTCTCCATGAATTTTGTTCTTGGTAGCTGTTCGTTTCTTGATTAAATTATCTAACCATCTAAAAAGCTGCAAACACTCACTTTGGACATCTGTTAACGCATTATATAATGGGACTTCATTAATAATTCCATAGTCACAAATTGCTTTGGCATCACTTTTATCCGTTTTTACTTTGGCTAATTTCATCTGAATGAAACGCTTTACAGACAATGGGTTTACAACAGATACAATTTGTCCTTCCTTGTATAAAAACTGTGCTAATCTGTAATGATAATAACCTGTGGCTTCCATGACAACCAGCGTATTATCTTTACTTGTTTTGAGAAACTTAACGAATCCTTTTTCCGTATTCTCAAATTGTAAATGACCTTGCAAACTGCCATAACAGTCAAAAACATCTTTACTGATGTCAACTCCAAAAGTTTCTGTATATTTATTCATAAGAAATGTTTTATGAAAGAATAACCTACTTTTACTCACAACAACTTAAAAACGAGATCTAGGTCTCACAGAACTGAACGTGATTTTTAGTAGAAAAGAGAGAGGATTATCAATGTTGTCGAAGTCAATGCTTCACCGTATATATTAACCTTAATTCTCTCTTTTATTCTTTCTGATTATATATCAAATTTAATAAAAGACAAACTTAAGACGTATATAATTTATTGCTACAAAGTGCTTAATCAAATGGCTTTTTTATATATTTATGGTCTGTCCTAATCCGAAAAGTTAGGGCTTATCTACACGCCACAGCTCATATACATAAACGATAACGAAACCTCAAAAAACCTACTCCGTAGCTTTCCTAAAATCCACAATCAATTTCTTCACTTTCTCATCATCAAAAACAGTTGGGAAAATATCGATTATCATTTTATGATACTCATAATCAATTTTCATTGCTGCAATTAAATGATTAAACCCATATTTTTCTTTGTCAAGAATAAAAAATAAACCTGCTAAACGGTATTCTATTTCAGCAAAGTTTTTATGTATTTTTTGCGCGTCAATTAGTGTTTTTAAAGCATCCTCAAAATCACCTAAAAAAAGTTGAATATCTGCTAAACCAACAAATACTTCAATTTCAAAATCTTCTAAAATCAAGCACGTTTGTAAACCAGATACAGCTTCTTCAAAAAAGTTTAGTTTTAAATTAATATCTGTGTATTTTCGCCAGTACAAAGTGTTATCCTCATCAATTTTTAGCGCTTTATTAATGTGATACAATGCTTTTTGATAGTCTTCTTGCTTGTAGTATAAATTGGTTAACATAATCCAACCTTTATCCAATAATGGATCTTCGTGAACTCCTTTTTTATAATGATGAATCGCCAATTCTTCTTTGCCTAATTTTTCGTAACATTCGCCAATTCGCATAAACGCATACGCTGTTGGATCGTCTAAATCTAACGTCACATAATAGTTTTCAATTGCCTCTTCATATTGTTTCAACTCCTCTAATGTTTTGGCTTTTTCTAAATAACCTCCAATAAAAGATTCATCAATTAATACAGCATAATCAAAAGATTCTAATGCTTTTTTATAATTTTTTAAAACAAAATATTGCCTTCCTAGTTGATGCCAAGCCACCTCACAATACGGATTTGTATTACTATAAGAAATCAAGAATTTTATTGCTTGTTTGTGCTGTTTTTCCATGTCGTAACAATACACCACATTGTACAATGCAGAATAATCTTCGTAATCTTCGCCGATGCAATTTGTAAAGTTTAGTCGAGCATTTTTGAAGTCATCTATGTACAGATATTCCATACCTAAAAGCGTCCAAACATCAACTTTATCGTCAGTTAATAGTAGTGCTTTTTTTAATTCTACAATCGCAACTTTATGCGCGCCAGATTTAGATAAAATAGTTGCTTTCTGAATTAAAACTTCATCGTTATTTGGTTCTAACTTTTCTAGTTTGGCAACAATTTCTGCTGCTTTTTCTAATTTATCTTCAATAATTAGCAATTCTGTCCATAACAACTTTAAACTTATAGAAGTTGGGTGCTGTTCTAAACCTAATTTTATTGCTTTTTTAGCCAAAGATTGCTTTCCAGTATCTAAATAATACAGGATAATATCTTCAAATTCAACCAAATCGAAGAAATAAATACTATTCGTCTTCAACATCGATTCAAACTTTATTAACGACATAAATTGTGATTTGAATTATATATTAAAGTTAAGAAACTCAATCGCTACTATTAGAAATTGTGGATTTGTTTTTAACAATTTAGTTAACAAAGAAAAGATGCAAGAATGCTTCGCTTTTAGAACCATGAAACAAGACTTAATCATTACTATCTGATATAACTGCTACTTAAAGATCAAGAAATTTATTTATGTTAATTGGTGAAATTCCTGCTAAAAGATTAACTATTTATATAATTAATTAGCACGGATTAGTGAAAATTAGAGGAATTCAGGTAAAAAAAAACAATTGTAATTCATAAAACTTAAATCTCTTTTCGCTTGATAAATTTTGACTATCTATTTTTTTACACTAATTTTGTTTATTACAACTATCATACAAATTTGATAGAAAAAAATGGGCAGAAAAACACTACTTAATTCTAAAGAAATAGAAATTATTCTGCATCGATTGGCTTGTCAGCTTATCGAAAACCACAACGATTTTAAAAATACCGTATTAATTGGTTTACAACCAAGAGGCACTTTTTTAGCTAAAAGATTGGCGGAAGTTTTGGAGAAAGAATATCATATTAAAAATCTAAAATTGGGCTTGTTAGACATCACTTTTTATAGAGATGATTTTAGAAGACGAGATGAACCTTTAGAAGCAACATCCACAGAAATGAATTTCTTAATCGAAAATAAAAAAGTGGTTTTAATTGATGATGTATTGTATTCTGGACGAAGTGTTAGAGCAGGTTTAACAGCAATACAATCTTACGGAAGACCAGATAACATTGAATTATTAGTGCTAATTGATAGACGTTTTAGCAGACATTTACCGATTCAGCCAAATTATAGAGGAAGACAAGTTGATGCCATTAACCAAGAAAAAGTGGTGGTTAACTGGAAAGAAACTCACAAAAAAGACGCCGTTTACATCGAAATAAAATAAAATGAAGCAGCTAAGTGTAGAACATTTATTAGGAATTAAATATCTCAACAAAAATGATATTGATCTTATTTTTGAAACTGCCAATCATTTTAAAGAAGTCATCAACCGACCAATCAAAAAAGTACCTTCTTTACGAGATATTACTATTGCAAATTTATTTTTTGAAAATAGTACGCGAACAAAGTTAAGTTTCGAATTAGCAGAAAAACGATTGTCTGCAGATGTAATAAATTTTTCTGCAAGTCAATCATCAGTTAAAAAAGGAGAAACTTTAATTGATACAGTAAACAATATTTTATCAATGAAAGTTGATATTGTGGTGATGCGTCATCCAAGTGTTGGTGCAGGTGTTTTCTTATCAAAACATGTAAATGCAAAAATTATTAATGCTGGTGATGGAACACATGAGCATCCAACACAAGCATTATTGGATTCATATTCCATTAAAGAAAAACTCGGAACTTTAAAAGATAAAAAAATTGTAATTGTTGGCGATATTTTACACTCGCGGGTTGCGTTGTCCAACATTTATGCTTTGCAATTACAAGGCGCAAAAGTAAAAGTTTGCGGACCAACAACATTGATTCCGAAATTTATTACAAGTTTGGGTGTAGAAGTAGAAACAAATTTGAAAAAAGCATTAGAATGGTGTGATGTTGCGAATGTTTTGCGCGTTCAGCATGAAAGAATGGACATTAAATATTTCCCGTCGACTAGAGAGTACACGCAATTATTCGGAATTAATCAAGAGATTTTGGATAATTTAGGAAAGAAAATAACCATTATGCATCCTGGACCAATAAACAGAGGTGTAGAAATTACAAGTGAAGTCGCAGATTCAGATCAATCAATAATTCTTAATCAAGTTGAAAACGGAGTTGCAGTAAGAATGGCAGTTATTTATTTGTTGGCGGAACAGATTAAAAGATAGTTATGAAAATCGAAAATAAAGAAAAATACACATTAATTTCTTCGGATGAAAAGTCATTTGAAGAATTTTATGCTGTATTTAAAAATCAAAAATCAGCGTTTGAAAAAGAGCATCTGATTGTGCATCTTTCAGATACTTTTAACACAAAAAACAACGAAATTTCTTTATTTTTGGAATATGCTCATGCAAAAAAAGAAAACGGCACATCTTTTGTAATTGTTGATAAAAACGTGGACATTGACGATTTTCCAGAAACGTTTAATATAGCGCCTACTTTGCAAGAAGCAGAAGATATTTTGGAAATGGAAGCAATTGAGCGAGAATTGGGTTTTTAAAGAACAAATTATGGTAAAAAAAATATTTTTTATATTATTTCTTACAATTTCAACAATAGGTTTTTCTCAAGAAAAATCGATTGATGATTTGTCTGCTGCTCCGAATCCGTTTGCGAATTCAACAAAAATAACTTTTACAGCTATTACTGACGAAGACATTACTTTAGAAGTTAAAAATGTTCTTGGAAAATCTGTTTTCAAAAAAGAATACAAAGTTACCAAAGGGAAAAACACAATCGATTTTTATAAAAACGAGTTGCAATCTGGTATTTACATTTATAGAATTCAAGATTCAAAAAATTTAATTTCAAAAAGATTTGTGATTAAATAATGAGTTTAAAACTAACTATTTTAGGATGTCATTCTGCAACGCCGCGTGTTAATGCACACCCAACTTCACAATATTTAGAAATTAACAACCGTCATTTTTTAATTGATTGCGGTGAAGGAACCCAACGCCAAATGAGAAGATATAAAGTTGGTTTTGCTAAAATAAATCATGTTTTTATTTCTCATTTACACGGCGACCATTTTTATGGTTTAGTTGGTTTATTATCCACTTACGGAATTTTAAGCAGAGAAAGAGACCTTCATATTTTTGGACCAAAAGGCATTGAAGAAGTAACAAGATTACAGCTTAAAATTTCTCAATCTCATGCAAAATACACGATGATATTTCACGAATTATCATCCACAGAAAGTGAACTTATTCTTGAAGATGATAAGGTTGTTGTTAGAACAATTCCGCTGAAACACAGAGTATATACAAACGGATATTTATTTACGGAAAGAGAAAAACCGAGAAAACTACACATGCAAAACATCAGTAATTATGATGAAATTGGCAGAGCAGATTACTTGAATATTAAAGCAGGAAAAGATGTTGTTTTATCAACTGGAGAAATTATACCAAACTCTGAATTAACAATAAATCCGCCAAAAACAAAGAGCTACGCGTTTTGTAGCGATACGGTTTACAAGCCAGATATAATTCCAATTATCAAAAATGCTGATTTGCTGTACCATGAAGCTACATTTTTATCAGATAAAGAAGATTTAGCTTTAAAAACTAGACATTCTACTGCAAGACAAGCTGCTCAAATTGCAAAAGATGCAAACGTAAAAGAATTGGTTGTTGGGCATTATTCTGGAAGATATAAAGACATAACTTTATTTCAAAAAGAAGCAAAAGAGGTTTTTGAAAATACGGAATTAGCTGAAGCGGGTAAAGTTTTTGAAGTTTCTTAAAAATAGAGACAAGACCGCCACGCTGATAGACTTAAGATAAAAGACTTGTTTCTAACTAACTGAAAGGCATTGCAGTTCAAAATAAAAACAAAAAAATCCAGAAAAAGTTTAAAACTTGTCTGGATTTAAAAAAATTTTTTAACCTCTAGTACTCGTTGGTAGAAAGTAAAACCAAAGTACAAGCAACTTCGCTTTCAATAGTATTATCTTTCAAAAATTTTACAAATTCTGGATTTTCTGTTCCTGGATTAAAAATCACTCTTCTTGGGTGAAGCGAAACAATATAATCGAAATATTCCTCTTGTCTTTGGGGATTCAAATACAAAGTTACCGTATCAACATTTGAAAAAACTTTTTTTTCTGTTTCTACAATTACGTCTAACACTTTACCAGCTCTTAAACCAATCGCTAGTGTACTTATTTCTTTGTCTCTCAATCTTTTGATAGCAATATTTGAATATCTATTCGGGTTTGTAGATGCGCCAATTACCAAAGTTGCGTTTTTCATTTTAAGTTAATTTTATTTTCTTTATTTACAATTTTTATTTGATCTATTCTTTTTTTTTGTAGGAAAACGTCACTGTTATTTATTTGATTAAAAATAGTTTTAAACAACTTTCTATTCTTGCAGTTTTTGTTAATTTACTTCATCAAAATGCAATGAACGAAAGCTCTACACAACTAAATGTAAAGTTTTAAAGTACTTTTTTTAAATTAAGATTTAAACAAATATAGCAGACCATTGTTCAGAAACAAGAAATTAATAAACTTATTTTGCTTTTCGTTTTAAAATTAAAATCACAGTATTATCCACCTTAAAATATACAATTTATTATAGAGTAATTCTAATCAAAACCGTCTAATTTTTGAACTTTAATTTTTAAACTAGAAATGGATAATTACCAACGAATCACAACACTTCCCCAAGTAAATCCACTTCCAAAAGCAGCTAAAACAACCAAATCATTATCTTTTATTTTACCTGCTTCCCAAGCTTCCGTTAATGCAATAATTACAGATGCAGCTGTTGTATTTCCGTATTTCTGAATGTTATTGTGGACTTTATCATCAGACAATTGAAATTTTTTCTGAATAAATTGTGCGATACGCAAATTCGCTTGATGCGGAATTAACATGTCAATGTCTTCTTTCTTTAAATTGTTTGCTTCTAAACCTTCTACAATAGCTTCAGAAAAACGAACTATAGCATGCTTAAAAACGAATTGTCCATTCATATATGGAAAATAACTTTGATCTTCTGGGTTATTTTCGGCAATAATTTCCGGAACCCAGCGACCAGTCGCTGGTCCTTCTAACATTAATTCTCTTGCATATTTTCCTTCTGAATGCAAATGAGAAGACAAAATTCCTTTATTTTTTTCTTCACTTCGTGATAAAATTGCTGCTCCTGCTCCATCTCCAAAAATTACCGTAACACCTCTACCTCTGCTTGATCTTTCTAATCCGCCAGAATGATTTTCTGCTCCAATTACCAAAATGTTTTTATACATTCCGGTTTTTATAAATTGGTCTGCAACAGACATCGCATAAATAAAACCAGAACATTGATTCCGAACATCTAAAGCACCAATTGTTGGCATATCAAGCATATCTTGAACACGAACGCCACCGCCAGGAAAATACATATCTGGACTTAAAGTTGCAAATACAATAAAATCGATATCATCTTTTGTTAAACCTGCTCTTTCAATCGCAATTTTTGCTGCTTTCGCACCCATTGAAGATGTATTTTCTCCAGTTGCAGGATCAATCCAACGTCTTTCTTTAATTCCTGTTCTTTCCTGAATCCATTCGTCAGTAGTGTCCATAAATTCTTTCAAATCGTTATTGGTAACAACGTTTTCTGGAACAAAATAGCCAAGACCTGTTATTTTTGAGTTATACATAATTTATAGGTTGAAAATTTAGTTATTGTGTGTTTCGTAATATCAAAAATACTCATTTATTGATACCTTTACAAAAATCAACTCACAGACTTTAGTTAAATTGAAAATGAATACCACTAAAAAAAGCAATTATCTCCTTATTATTCTGTTGATTCTTTCTGGAGAAGCAATTTTTATTTTACCGTTTGTTTTAGTCCGAATTTTTAGACCTGTCTTTCTGGAAGTATTTACAATTTCCAACACGCAACTAGGAACTTGCTTTTCGATTTACGGAATTGTAGCATTGATTTCTTATCTATTTGGAGGAATTATTGCTGATAAATTCAAACCCAAAAACTTGATGGCAGTTGCGCTTTTATTAACTGCTTTCGGGGGATTTTTCCTCGCCACTTTTCCATCAATCACAATGATGTATGTGGTTTATGGATATTGGGGATTTACCACAATTTTTCTTTTTTGGTCTGCGATGATAAAAGCAACACGACAATGGGGCGGAAAAAATAATCAAGCAAAGGCATTTGGATTTTTAGAAGGTGGACGTGGATTAGTTGCAGCTCTTTTTGGTAGTTTGGGGGTTTCTATTTTTGCTGCGATTATTCCGTCAAACGACGGAAATATTTCTATAGAAGCCAAGCAAAACGCGTATAGTAATGTGCTCATTTATTCTTCGTCAATTGTAATTGCAATCGCCGTTTTGGTATTTTTATTTCTTAAGTTTTCTGAAACCAAAACGCAAAAATCAACTTCCTTAATTAATGATGTAACAAATATAAAAAAGTTACTAAAATTACCAACAGTTTGGTTATTGATGCTAATTATTTTGAGTGGATATGTTGGTTATAAAGTTGCTGATGTTTTTACATTATACGCCAATGAAGTTTTACTCTTTAATCAAGTTGAATCTGCAACAATTGGCGCATTTTTCCTTTATCTAAGACCAATTGTTTGTTTGGCTGTTGGCTTGTTTGCAAATACTTCTAAAGCATCAAAATGGTTGTTGTACGGTTTTACAATTGTTACAATTTCATCTTTGATTTTTGCTTCAGGAATTATAAAACCTACTTTAGAATGGCTGTTTTTCTTATCTCTTTTTACAACTGGTTTAGGTGTTTATGCAATTAGAACTTTGTATTTTGCTGTAATTGAAGAAACCAATATTCCGCTTGCAATTACAGGAACCGCAGTTGGTTTATTGTCTTTAATTGGTTACACGCCAGATATTTTTACTGGTCCGGTTATTGGTTATTTCTTGGATAATAATCCGCCAGAAATTGGACATCAATATGTATTTATTTTCTTTAGTTGCTTTTGTGTTTTGGGCTTAATTTCGGCTTTTTTATTTTATAAATTAGTCGGAAATAAGAGATATTTTACCGCAAAATAATTCTGTCATCTTGTCATAATATATTCTTTGGTATTTTTTTTGACTATTGGTTAGAAGAAAATAATTTAATTGTTACTTCTATTGATTTTTGAGCGTGGAGAAAATAAGAAAGCATCTCTCCCGAAATTCCGGGAACAATTCTCAAAAAAAAATGATTTGAAGTGACATCAAAAAACAAAAACAAATATAAAATGGCAAAAGGAAATATTAATGTATCGGTAGAAAATATTTTTCCGCTGATAAAAAAATTCTTGTATTCTGATCACGAAATATTCTTACGTGAATTAATTTCAAACGGTACAGATGCAACTACAAAATTAAAGCACTTAATTGCTATCGGCGAAGCACAGACCGAGTTAGGCGATACGAAAATTAGAGTAAGCATTGATAAAAAAGCAAAAACGTTGACGATTACAGATCAAGGTTTGGGAATGACAATGGAGGAAGTTGAAAAATACATCAACCAAATTGCCTTTTCTGGTGCAGAAGAGTTTTTAGAAAAATATAAAGATGATAAAAACGAAACTGGTGTTATTGGACATTTCGGTTTAGGTTTTTATTCGGCTTTTATGGTGGCAAGTAAAGTAGATATTTTTACAAAATCTTTTAAAGATGAACCTGCCGCACATTGGTCTTGTGATGGTTCTCCAGAATATACGTTGGTAGAATATGACAAAGCAGATCGTGGAACGGAAATCGTTTTACACATTGCAGACGATTCTAAAGAATTTTTAAAAGAAGAAAAAATTAGCGGTTTATTGAATAAATACAATCGTTTTAATCAAGTGCCAATTGTTTTTGGAACAGAAAAAGTTGATGATCCTGCTTTTACGCCAAAAACCACAAAAGACAAAGAAGGTAAAGAAACGACTGAAGCGCACAAACAAATTGAAGTTGAGAAAGTAATTAACAACACAAGTCCTGCGTGGACAAAAGCGCCAGCTGATTTATCTGAAGAAGATTACACCAACTTTTACAGAGAATTGTATCCAATGCAATTTGAAGAATCGCTATTTCACATTCATTTAAATGTTGATTATCCGTTTAACTTAACAGGAATTTTATTCTTTCCAAAGTTGACACAATCAATGGATATGCAAAAGGATAAAATCCAATTGTATCAAAATCAGGTTTACGTAACCGATAACGTAGAAGGAATTGTGCCAGACTTTTTACAAATGTTAAAAGGTGTTATTGATTCTCCAGATATTCCGTTAAACGTTTCTCGTTCTTACTTGCAAGCAGATGGCGCTGTAAAAAAAATCGCTGGTTATATTACCAAGAAAGTTGCAGATAAATTGACTTCTTTATTCAAAAATAATCGTGAAGATTTTGAGAAAAAATGGAACGATATCAAAGTAATTATCGAATACGGAATGTTATCCGAAGATAAATTCTTTGACAAAGCGAAGAAATTTGCATTGTATCCAACAGTAAATGACACGTATTTTACGTTTGATGAATTGCTTGAAAAAACGAAAGATTCTCAAACTGACAAAGATGGAAATCATGTGTTATTATACGCATCAAACAAAGAAGCACAACACAGTTATATTGAAGCTGCAAAAGCGAAAGGATATGAGGTTCTGTTATTAGATTCTCCAATTATTCCACATTTAATACAGAAGTTAGAAGGTGGCGATGAGAAAGTGAAATTCACGCGTGTAGATTCAGATTTTATTGATAATTTAATCAAAAAAGATGAAACGGTTATATCTAAATTATCTGACGAAGAAAAAGAGAAGTTAAAGCCGATTATTGAAACTGCTGTAAACTCAAAAAGTTACACAATTCAATTAGAAGCAATGGATTCCGATGCTTCTCCATTTATAATTACAGTTCCAGAATTTATGCGAAGAATGAAAGAAATGCAAGCTTCTGGTGGTGGCGGAATGATGGGAATGGGTAATTTTCCAGACATGTACAATTTGGTTGTAAATACCAATAGTCCACTAGTTTCAGAAATTCTAAATAGCAAAGAAGAAGAGAAACAAAAACATTTAGTTTCTCAAGCTTTTGATTTGGCAAAATTATCTCAAAACCTGTTACATGGTGAAGAGTTGACCAAGTTTATTAAACGTTCTTACGAGTTAATTAAGTAATATTTGTCATTCCTACGAAAGCAGGAATACATAAAACAAAAACCTCTTTGTTAATTCAAAGAGGTTTTTTTAATTGATTTAAAAATATCTGTTCGAGAAGAAGTCAAAAACAAACAACTACAAAATTCTTAAGAAAACTAAAACGGCAATTGAATAGATTCTGGGTTAATAAAATCTTTAGAGTAAGGGTTTTCAAGAAAGCTAAGCGGTGGCTTTTGAAATTGAATAATATCCTCTCTTTCAATTCCGTAAACTTGCCAATAATTAGAAAGTAATTGCGCAAACATATCGTCACTCCAAAGCCCGAAAACAGGTTTCTTACTAGCTCTATCAACTTCTATACTAATTTTATTATCCTGAATTTCAATCTTATATTCTGGTTTGTACTGAACGATATAATCTGAATAATGAAATCTAGCATACAATTCTTCAAACTGTACAGGATGTAAAACATAACCTTTCATTTTTTCGAGGATGTCTTTTTGCTTTTCGCCAATAACGCCATTATCCTGTAAACAAGCAATAAAACCGAAGCCATTAACCCCGAATGAGAACATTAAATTAATAGCATCATCACGATAACTAAAAATATCTGAAGAATATTTAAGAGGAAAAAGAGCAATGCTCCAAGGCTTTTTACCAACAAAAGAAATCGGGTTTATTAAAGATTGTAGCATTAAATGGAAATGTCCAAAACGTTCTTTTAGTGTATCAGAAAGCAAAAATTCTTCACCTCTTGCTACCATTCTGTCTTTTTCATAAAGCATTTCATAGTATAACAAACCATAAACCATTCTTCCTGTCCATTGAAAAAGCAATTCTTCATCTAACGCTGCCATTCCTTCAAAACCATTTTTATACGCCGCTTGAATTTTTACATCCAGCTCATCAAAAGCATTTTTTACTGCGGATGTACATGGCAATTTAAGATCTGCATACGTATAGGATTTGACTTTGTCCATCATCTCAATTTTTTCATCACCAAATTTAAAATGATCCATCAGCCATTCAGGAAAAACGGTCATATTTTCATTGGTCAAATTGCCCGAAAGGAAGCAAAATTTTTCATCGAAAACTAAATCTTGAAAAGGATTAAAAAATATTTGAGACATAATTTTGAAGTATTTGAAGTATTAAGTTTTTAATTTTTGCAAATATAGCCATAAGCTATTGTTTACCTCGTCCTAATTTACATAGAAATCATTTAAAGATAAAACGAGAATAAGCATCTTTCATAAAAAAGTATTCAATAGAATTATAATAGTTTCAATTGTTGCTTCTTTATTTTACGATATAGTAATATTGTTGGCAATTTAATTCCATAGAAACACAGTCTTGATTCTTTTTTAAGAAAATAACGAGATAAAGCGTAACTTTGATAATACCTTAACTCCGCAAAACTTTATAGTTTTTTTTAGAAGAAAGCACTGTGTATAAAAGATTACACACAGTGTTTCAATGTAAATTTTTTCACTTATTTTAGTGATGTCAAAGTCATAAAACAGCTTAAGATATTTACAATGATAAAAGTACAAAATTATAAGAAATCTGTAAGTCCTTTTTCGGGAATTTCATTTGTTAACGAATCCTTCAACAGTATAGGTTTATCTAAATT
>Ga0209390_10001813_pt1 | contig 39531 bp, 24 predicted proteins | sample BON01_FD_187212 | JGI IMG/M metagenome (GOLD analysis project Ga0209390, IMG submission 187212) | Freshwater microbial communities from Lake Bonney liftoff mats and glacier meltwater in Antarctica - BON-01 (SPAdes) (version 2) | ecosystem: Environmental > Aquatic > Freshwater > Ice > Glacier...
CCTGACACGAGGGCGAATGATTTCTTCACGTTTGCCGTCAATCTGTATCCGCCCAGTGCTGCTACCCGAGCGGAAGTTGTCACCGCCGGTAGGCTGATGCTTTGGGCCGCAAAGAAGGCTAACCTCTTGGGCCATCACTTGGCAAATCAAGTCGCGAACATGTTCGCGAATAAAGCTTCGAAATACTTGACCAGCTTCGCTACCGGAAGCTTGATCCAATTGGCCAAGCAAACTAAAATCACTCATGGTGGTCTCCCCAACGGCTGTTTACCGTTGTCTAAAACTTGAAACTTTCCGACTGAGCAAGTTTGCTCAGTCGGAGACCACTTTTCAAGTTTTAACAATTTTGGGGTCGCTTCCCGGTTCCGATACCAATTCATTTTGCCAGATTCGTCTGCCCAAGAATCAAAGTTAGATGGAATTTCAAAATCTAGATCAGGGAATTTAGTCCAATCTTTGACAGTCACGCGACGTCGAGATAACGGCAATACCTCACCTTCGACTATTGAAACTGGTTTGTAGTCCCAGGCAGATAGCCAACGGCTATTCATATTCGAATCAGATTCTGACGCAACTTCAATCTGAAAATCGCGAGGTACTATTCGAATATCTAGATTTGCAGCGTTCATGCGTTCAAGAGAATCTGTATCAATTCCTATCTTGTATTTTTGCACACGGTCATCAGCCCGCGTGCTTTGGTTTGAAGTCCCAGAAATTCTATAGAAGTCAATTAGAAAATCGCCAGTCAATAGTGACGTGATCGGATCAAGTTTCCGCATTGAAAATGTGTCTTTGTTGTAGTCCTCAGTGACAGCTGCGGCAAGTTGATCGATTTTGTACGAGCTTGAATTCTTGGGACGACTGATTAACGAACAGTATTTTGGATTTCTAAGATGTATGTACTCATCACCATTGGGCTCAAGCACTTTGATCGCGTAGAAACCGTCTTGGCGTATACAATTTACGTCGATCACTTCAGCGTCGTCTACCTCGCCATTGGAAGCGTTAAAGACCCCAACTTTCTGACGCAAGCCGACCTCATATTGCGTGCCAATCGAGTCAACCCGCGCATCCCATGATCGCATTAAGGGATCATCAAGTTCTTTTCCGTTACAGCCAAAAAGGGCAAGCATCAGCGATAAGCTGCAAAGAAGTGAGACAGCTCTGGGTCCAAGTTTTTTCACTGAAGCCTCCAAATCAAAAAGCGTCGAACCCAGACATTTTGAGCCAACGCATAGAATACCGGCAACCCGATCAAACATTCAAATCACGGACCAATTGGCATGGGTAGGCACTTACACTCGTCAATGGTCCCTGGCTTTCGCTGGCAAGAACAGTCTGGGAAGTGTCCCCAAAATTGTTAAAACTTGAAAAGTGGTCTCCCACTGAGCAAACTTGCTCAGTCGGAAAGTATCAAGTTTTAGACAACGGTTATCAGCCGTTGGGGAGACCACCATGAGTGATTTTAGTTTGCTTGGCCAGTTGGACCAAGCTTCCGGTAGCGAAGCTGTTCAAATATTTCGGAGCTTTATTCGTGAACATGTTCGCGACTTGATTTGCCAAGTGATGGCCCAAGAGGTTAGCCTTCTTTGCGGCCCGAAACATCAGCCCACCGGCGGTGACAAATTCCGCTCGGGCAGCAGCACCGGTGGGATTCAGATTGACGGCAAGCGCCAAGAAATCATTTCGTACTCGTGTCCTCAACCAAACTTGTGCAGCTCAGCAACCAACTCCACTGTGGGCTCACTAACGATGCGTATCGACATGTGAGGTTTGCGTTCCAATGCGTTTGGAATTTCTAATTTTAGGAACCAATGATCAAGGGGACAAAACCAAAAAAGGCACGATGGAAAAATCCAACGTGCCTTCAAATTTCAAAAGCGTACTAATACTAGAAAGGGCAGGCCTATCTAAGAACAGTCAAACTAGTTGCAACCGCAGTCACTTTGACGAGCACGTAGACGGCTGAACAAACCGCATGAGCGACGTGGGCGAGCACAACCTTTAGCCAAACCAAATGCACAGCCAGTAGAAACTGTTGCGCAACCTGAGCCACAACCACAGCCAGTCGAAACTGGAACTTGAACGGTCTTAGCAACACGTTGGCATACGGTTACCGATACTTGCTTTTCAACTTGTACAGGAACCGACACGTTGTAGGTTTGTTGAGTAGTTGTTGGAACGCACTCGTAGGTAGTCACATTGCAAGTTTCGGTCTTCTGTTCTGGGACCATTACACAGTAGTTAACTTCCTTCGATTGCTGCTGTTGAGTCATACGAGTTACGTTAACTGTACGAGTCTTGGTTTCCATCTTAGTACGAGCTACAGCCACAGTGCGGGTACGAGTTTCAGTCTTGCAACGTTGAACTTGTACTTGACGGGTGCGAGTTTCGTTCTGGTACGAAGTTTGGTTAACCATTCGTTCTTTGGCTTCAGTGTTGTACTTAGTAACGTTAACGGTACGAGTCTTGGTGACTGGTGTACAGACGTTGACGGTGTAAGTGTATTCCTGAGGAACCGAACGGTAACGGGTAACGGTGTAAGGAACTTGTTCGCTTACAACGTTTGGAACCCAAACTTGACGAGAAACGGTTTGGGTTTGAGGACCGCAACCAGCAACCGCTGAGCCACAACCACAGCTTGACGCTGCAGGAGTTGCGCAACCACAGCTAGGAGCAGCATCGCCACAGCTGTCACAGCTGTTGTTTCCGCATCCACGATTAAGCAATTTGCAACCGCTTAGCAAACCACCGCTGAACAAGCGACCACCGAACAGACGTCCGCCAGCCGCAGGAGCTGAACCGCAGCTTGACGAAACAGCAACTTCGTAAGTTTGGCATTGGAAGCTTCCCGTATCTTTGGATAGGGTTCGCATCAAATTTTCTTCGTAAGCTTCGCAAACCATACGAGTCGCAGTGCGAGTCTCTTGGCTTGCTACCATTTCGGTGTAGCTTTGTTCTACAGCTTCAGTGTAAGGCACTTGAACGGTGTAGCTTTGAGCAACTTGAGTGGTAGTAGGAACGCATACGGTGTAAGACTGCTCAATGGTTTCCGTGTAAGGGACTTGCACGGTGTAAGTTTGAGTCAATTCTTCGGTGTATGGAACGCATACGGAGTAGCTTTGCTCAACCGTTTCGGTAACTGGCACGCACACGGTGTAGTTAACGGTCTTGGTTTGAGTCGTTGGAACCATGACAGTGTAAGTACGTGTCTTGGCTTCAGTCTTAGGAACGCGTTGGTAAGTCGTGATGTCACGAGTACGAGTTTCAGTTTGATACTCGGTGGTCATTACCGTACGCATTTCGGTGACCATTTGATTTTCATAAACAGTACGAGTTTCGTAGGTGGTGCCACAATCGCAACCTGAACCTACACTCGTTGTCATAGTTGCGCCATCGCAACCGCCGCAAGGTGCAGCAACTGCACTGCCACAACCACCACCACAAGGGCTGACAGCTTGGCCACAACCACAAGGCGAATCCGCCTGAACAGCAGGAGCACACACGAACATGCATGCTGCCACAAAAGCACTAACCAAAAGCTTGGTCATCTAGAAAAACCTCCTCGAAAATGAGACAAAGTGAGACAAACTAGCAAGCAACAAGCCACTTCGAGTGTTGCATAATTTCTAGCATCTATAAAAATCTACGAACTGTAATTCTAAACCCACGGAAATGTTGAACGAAGGAAAATGTTGAACGAACCCAATCATTTCCGTCGGTTCGCCTGGGTCTCTCCAAATTGTTCACCGAACAGGCCCCTCATACAAAAAGCGGGCCTCTCCAAGGTAACGGGTTGCACAAACTTTAATTAAAGGATTGAAGCTGGCAAGATACTTCTCGCGAACTTACCAATAAAATACACTGCAAATCGAAAGACGCGATCTGCTCGGGTCAGGAGCCACGCACCTATTTTTAGAATACGGCAAGCAACAGGGTTGCTTCTTCTTAAACACAACCTAAGCCAAAGTTTGTCGAATTCAGATCGAGTTACCCAGGATAGATATTGGCTTGCATTCTATTTTCATCAATTGCAGTGTCAATGGCTTGAACGCCGCAAAGGCATAAATACGGCTTATTTTCTAACCAGGCAGGCAGTTTTTGGATTCAGCGCATGCTTAAAACAGGGCCACCCATTTCAAAGCCTATTTCAAGTCGCGATCCAAGTTTGAACACAGTCAAGTGAAACGGATGTTTAGTTTCAGGGAGCAGGCACCGAGAATGCATGCTTTTTTATTGAGCAGAATTTTTTTACGGCGAAATTCGACAGTTAGGTTTGCAAACGCAAGTAAGTGCTATCAAGTGAAATTGATTTCAAATCTTCATTTTGCAATCGCGGTGTAAGTTGTGATCGTCCTGCTGGCTGGACATCCTGGGCTGGCACATGCTGATCGCAAAGAAGTGTCCCTGAATTTAAATACGATTTGGGCTTTTGAGGACTGTTTGAAGTTCGCTTCGTGCTGACCCCAGCGGTGATCGTTGTCAACTCTGGACACAAGTGAAGGTGTGGATGCAAGCAATGGAGTTAGCTGGACGGCGCAGGCAAAGAAGCGATGCAGGCGGATTGGAAGTCAATGTCAGCGGCAATGCAGCAATAAAAAAAGGTGCATTTCCAATCGTGAAAATGCACCCAGTCGTATGCGTTTATGTCGACGCCGCGTTTACCAGCGGTCGCAAACTAGTCTTCGATTCCTAAGGCTTCAAGTTCGTCTAGCAAGTCAGCCTGGCGGTTTCCGCCAATTTCGGGATACATGGGATCGCCTTCAATGGTCAACGTTTCACTAAACATTTCGTTATCCACTTGAAGTTGAACCAAGTAGGTTCCATTGCCAACCGATGCACCGCTTAATCTTCGGCCTGCACCAGCACTGCCCGCAGACTGACGCAGATTCCAGTCAAGCGATTGTAAGCCTGCAGCGGTTTCACCCTCGGTTCGATAAACTTCTTTTCCAGTAACGTCACGGATGGTCATGACGACCGACCGGGCCGCCCGAGTCAAAGTGTAATGAATATTCGCGGTCGTTGCCGGAGTCGCTGCTTCGAAGGTTCGGGTCGAATTGCTGCCTCGCTCCGGAAGAGAACGCCAGCGGATGACCTTGTTTGGTTTAAGCAGGGAAGCTTGCTTGGAAACGACATCGGCTTTAAGCTGACGAAGAGGGGTCACGTCCAGCACCCACAGGCTTCGTCCGTGAGTTCCGGCGACAACTTCACCGCAGGTTGGATGTTGCGCGAATTCGTGCACTGCCACCGTTGGCAGTCCCGTAAATTTCGTCCAAGACATTCCTCGATCAAGGCTAAGCCAAGCCGAAAATTCGCAGCCGAGATAAAGAATTTCAGGGTTTGAAATATCTTCACGAAGCACGCGAACTGAACCTGCCGAGGTTGGCAGATTCGATTTCATTGAACGCCAAGTCTTGCCGTAGTCTTCACTGGCAAACAAGTAAACTTCATCATCATTGCTACGATGTCCATCCAAAGAAATGTAGCATCGACTGCGAACATGTTTAGAAGCTTCCAAGCTGGAAACCCAACGAGGGCCAGGCAACCATTCACCTAAAGGTTTGCTGCCAACGACATTTGCCGCAGCCGGTTTGGCTGTGGCAGCCGCATTCGTGGTCCGCTGAGCCTCGACGGTCAAAGTGAATCGACCTCCGCCAAAATCCATCTCGCCGTTGAATTTGTTGCCTTCCACCTTGGCGGTGATTGCTGCTTCCATGCGACCGGTGTCTATGGTGACTGACAGTTGTTGGGTGGTTGCATCATATTTGCCGTCAATCACTTCACCATCACCGCGATCATTGGCGTAGGTTCCCGAAATTTTGCCTTCAGGCGAGGCCTTCAGGTTAAGTGTAAATTCGCTGAACGTTTGGCCTTCACGAATCATTTTGCCTGACCAAGATCCAACCACTGCGGCACTCTTGTTCTTGGGGTCGGCCTTTTGGGCGTCGTCCTGCTTTGCTGCTGCTGGCGGCTCTTGGGTCGCGACATCTTCAGGCGTAGGCGTCGCGGTTTGAGTTGAAAATTTCGTGAAGATTCGATCCGAACTTGGCTTCCGGCGAGTTGCTTCAATGTTTAGTGACGCACCAGTACCTAGGGGTACTTCGGATGTCATCTTGCCGTACTTGACCGACATGACCGGTTCCAATGCACCAAAGGGGGTTTCCACCGCAAACTGTAGCGTGTTGGTTTCCGGGTCGAATTTGCCTTGGCTCAGGTTAATGGTCTCTTCTTCAGCGGTCAGGCTTCCCACGACCACATTGTCTTCACCTAAGGTTAATTCCATCACGAAATCGCCTTTGGCTGATTCATCCGACGCAGCGAAGGTTCCATCCCAGGTACCACTGATGGGATCGGCCTGCTCTTTGGCAACTTCTGGTTGGGTTTGGGTATCAGGCTTCATTTCCTCAGGCGCCGTCTGGGCCGGATTTTCACTTTCTGCGGTTACACTGTCCGCGGCAGCGTCGTCTGGCTTTTGCGCTGGGGCAGCGTCGTCCTTCTTCGGTTCGGGGGGTGCATCTTTGAGCTCTTGTTTGGCCGTGGGTTGGCTAAAGATGGGTTCCCAATTCTGTCCGCTGTCTTTGGTCATCCAAACGGCACCGTCGGTTGTACCCACGTAAAGAACTCCCGCTTCGACCGCGGATTCGGAAATCGCACTTCCGGCGCCTTCGTCGGTATTTGTGATTTCGGGTGAAATCGAAGTCGCATTATTGCCTTTGCTGAACGATCTAAATACGTAATTACCAGCGCTGTAATGGATCTGGCTGTTGTGTGGAGAAAGAATGAAAGGTGTCTTCCAGTTGAAACGATAACGAACGCCACGTTCGCCTCGTGGTCGAATCGACCCTCGTTCGCCGGTTCTCAGGTTGAAGCTTCCCATCGCTCCGTTCTGGCTCTCCGAGTAAAGTTGATCCGCGTCTTGGGGATCTACCAGACACACGAAACCGTCGCCTCCACCAATGCGAAACCAGTCGCTATTGATGACACTTCCACTACGACTACGGCGAGGTCCACCCCACGATCCGTTGTCTTGCAGACCGCCGTAAACTTTGTAGTCTTGGGTTGCATCAAGGCCTACATGGTAAAACTGGCCGATGGCGATGTGGTTGTGATGGTCCCAAGATTTCATGCGATCGTAAGTCACATAAAGACCCCCGTCGTTCCCTAAAATGATATGGCTTGAATCCCGAGGATCAATCCACAAGGAATGGTGATCAACGTGAACTTCATTTCCATGGCCGTCATCCGAAAAGGTCTTGCCACCGTCTTTAGACTTGTAAAGCGAGGTACCTAAAATGTAGATATTATTTTCGTCGGAGGGATCAATTCGTACTTGGCTGTAATACATTGGACGAGGATTGATGCTATTGATTCGTTCCCAAGTATCACCCGCATCGGTACTCTTATAGAGTCCACCGAATTCCGCTGCATTTTCACCTTGTTGATCTTGTACGTTCTCTTGTTGACCGCCCAATGACGCCGAAAAGGGGCCCGTCACTTCTCTGCCTGGTCGCGGAGTCGGTTGCGGCCTGGCACCTAGTTTGACGGCTACTTCCTTTTTCTCGCCATTGCGAACAACTAATAGCTTGATTTCATCATCGACTTTCTGGCGTCCAATGGCGGCGTTCATTTCGTTGGAGTTTAGAACCAATTCGCCTTCGACTTGCAGGACCACATCGTTGACCTCCAAGACTTTGCTGGCCGGTCCGTTGTCAACAATCGAAGAAACTTGAACACCGATTTCGGCATTTTGACTTCGTACACCAAGGTAAGGAATTTTCTCGGGTCCACCACCGATTTTCTCGGATTCCACAATCGCAAAAACATGGTCAGGATTGGAACGTGACCAGTTCAAGCCGATACGTCCCATACTGCAGGTGGGAAGTCCCTTAGACATTTTTGTCCACGTTTTTCCAGCATCGCTTGTTTTGTAAATTCCTGCACCAGGCCCAAACTTTTTGTCGGGATCGTTGCCATCGAATCCGTCACGTTGGCGTTCGTAAGCTGCGGCAACCAAAACATCAGGATTTGTCGGGTGCATTTGTAGGTCGACAACGCCCGTTTTGGAATCGATGAAGAGAACCTTTTCCCAGGTCTTGCCACCGTCGGCCGTTTTGTAGATACCGCGTTCTTCGTTCTCACCCCACAACCGTCCTAGCGCGCCAAAGTAAGCAATGTTTGCGTCGGTCGGATGCAATGCTAATCGACCCGTTTGAAAAGTCTTGTCCAGCCCCAAGTGCGTCCAAGTCTTGCCACCGTCGATCGATTTGTGAACGCCATTTCCCCAAGAGGAACTGTTGCGAGGATTCGCTTCGCCTGTGCCCACCCAAACAATGTTGGAATCGCCCTGGAAGACTTGTACGTCACCGATGGATACCACGGTTTGCTTATCAAATTGATGCTCGAAGGTGAAGCCGTTGTTTTCTGTCTTTAGTAGACCGCCCGAAGCTGACGCCGCCCACCAAGTGGTCGGGTTTTTTTCGTACACTGCAATCGAAGTGATACGGCCGCTCATGTTTGCGGGACCGATCGGGCTCCACTGAAATTTATCCAGCCAAGCTTGGGGCATCACAGTGGTTGCCAGAGCCGCCGCCTGACTTGGTGTCGCCGAGTTATTTCCGGGCTGCCCCTGAAAGCGTCCTTGTCCACCTCGTCCGGGTCCGCCCTGTCCGGGTCCGCCCTGTCCGCCTCTACCCGATCCACCGCGACCTTGGCCGCCGCGTCCCGGTGCTGGTTGGCCCTCCGCTGTAGCTTGACCCTCCGCTGCCCGATCTTGGTCGGCATCCGGTTCGCCGCCGCCTGGTCGTTGGCGACGTCCGGTTGCTTCTGATTCTGGTCGGGATGCTGAGGTCTCTTGAGACTGCTCAGCATTGGTGGTCTCTTCTTGAGTCGTGGTTTCCGAGGCCGACGATTCGGTCTGCTGGGCAACTAATGGCGTGGCGGAAATCTGACCAAACAAGGCCAGCATTGCAATCGCTACACCGAGTATGGGCGTGGTCAATCGCCCGAAAGCTGGACCAAGTAATCCAGCAGGGACAAGGCTTCGAATCAACATGCAGAAAAACTCCTCGGGCAAGGAAAATGGTTACTTATGATAAGTTTTGAATTAACTTTTGGATGGATATCGACAATCGACCGACCAACCCCCAAGGTATTTCTCAGGACTTGCAGCTACCGGACAAGTTGGGAGGCAAGAGATTACTTCCGCACAACTCATCTTTGACACGCGTTTGGTTAGAATTTTCCAGGGTCTGACAGCTGGGGTGCTAAACCAAGTGTCTTGTCAGTGGTGGGTCTTGCCGATATTTCTAGTTTACACTTGAAAAATGGCGCGGGTAGAAACGCGACTCCGTTTTTCACAGACAGGCCAATCCAGTGTCCTAGCGGTTACGGCTGTGCAGCTAAAAAAGATACAATCGCTTCCGTTTAAGCCGAACACTGCGTTCCAAGATTAGTTTTGCAAGTTTTCGCCCGAACCGGTGGATTAATTTGTGATGGTTGATTTAAACGGGCGTTCGGTTTTGAGCGCAAACAAAAAAAAATCGCCGGCTAGATTCGTAAATCCAGCCGGCGATCCGTTCAAACACGTTCAGCGAAATGATAGACCCTGCCTATCCGCATCTCTATCCTCAAAGCCCTTTATCTTTAAAGCCCTTTATCCTCAAAACACGGCATGCCGCTCGCTTAAAACACGGCATGCCGCTCGCTTAAAACACGGCATGCAACTCGTTCAAAGCATTGCAGGCCGCTCTATTTGGTAATTTTGTAGCAGTACAAAATCTCTTGATCTTTCAAGTAAAGATAGCCGTTTGCAATCACAGGGTGTGTCCAAATGCCACCGCTTCGGCTTCGCTGTTCGGTTTGTGGAGATAGAGTGAAGCGCCCTTTTTCTCGCCAAGCTGCGTCCGAAGCTTCGGCTAGAACGACTTCGCCGCTCTTTTCATCCAACATGTACAAACATCCGTCCGCATAGGTTACGGAGCCTTTGCCCAGTTCTTCTTCTTCCCACAGTGAATCGCCAGACTTGAAATCCTGGCAAGTCCAACCCGCACCGTCTGAATAGCCAAACAGTTTATCACCTACCAAGAGTACGCCACCATGATGATTCTTCATGACCTTGTTTTGGTAAACGTCGGTGGCTTGATTGTCTTTGGAAATTTCGATCAACTTGCAACCCACACCGTAGCCGCTGGAGATGTAAATAAAGTTGTCCTTCGCGATCGGTGTTGGGATGACGGCGGTTCTGCCTTGCCACGGGCTAGTCCACAACATTTCGCCTGTTTCGGGAGACACACCGATGACTTGTTTGGGCATCAATTGTACATACTGCTTTTGACCGTTAGGCGTTGCAATAATGATTGACGAGTAGTTTGCTGGATCGGTGATGTTTTTGGATTGCCATAGTTGCTTTCCCGAGATCTTATCGAAGGCCACAATCGCACCTTGATCACCACCAGGTGTCACTACGACTCGATTTTCATCCACAAGCGGGCTTTCGGAATAGCCCCAAAAAGGAACGTTACCCCCCACATCTTCCATGGCTTGTTTCCAAGCCACTTTTCCGGTCTTACGATCCAGACATGCCAGGTGTCCTTGGGCGCTCAACGCGTAAACGAAGTCGCCATCGATCGTAGGCGTGCTGCGCGGCCCATCACCCCAATTGTTCTTTAATAGGGGGCCAATCACTGTCGACCACACTTCTTTACCGTCTTTGGCACTTAGCGCGATTGCGAACTCTTGGTCATCGCGTGATCCAACGGTAAAAATAGTTCCCTCAGCAACCGCGATCCCGCCGTACCCCAGCCCAGTATCTTTGTTTAGCCAGACTTGATCAGGCCCGTTGCTTGGCCATTCCTTCAGTAATCCAGTTTCGTTGGAATTATCGGAGCGATTCGGGCCGCGCCACTGAGTCCAGTCGTCCGCAAAGCCTTGGCAGGGTACCAAGCCGCTGATGGCAACACCGGTCGCTAAAGCCACCGAGAAAATAAGATTTTTAACAGTCTTCATAGAACGGTATTCCTAAGCGAATCTGGATTTTAAGGGTAAAAAAAGTAAGCAAACCAACAGCAATCTCTCGCTGTAAGTTTCCGGTTGCCCCGCACGCATCAAGCTTTTGCTTAAACTGCGGCGTGGTGGATTGAATCTTCAATAAACAAACCGCGTCATCATACCATTTTTGGCGGTAATGGCACGGCATTGGCGACCTGATAAAATCGTTCTACTAGTTCATTGATGCGTGCTACGATTTTTTCGTCATCGATTTGATCGGCCGAGAAAGCGTCGCCAGTGGTATAGACGAATTTCGGCAAGATCAAGCAGCGGAAATCCAGCATCAAACTGTTAGCCAATGGCATCAGCGACATGTAGCTACCGCTGCCGCCGGCGGCGCACATCAGGCCGACCACCTTGTCTTGCCAGGCTCGGCCGGTCAATTCGACCAAGTTCTTAATCGCCGCGTTCACGTCATAATTGTAGATGGGACTGGCCAACAGGATGCCTCGGGCGTGTGTGATTTGTTCCGAAAGTTTTCCTACATTGGGATCACTGTAAGCACTTTGGCCATCACACAGCGGCAACGGAATTTCCGCCAGATCGACCCATGCAACTTCGGTTGATTCGGTCGTGTGAACGGTGTCGGGTGTGGTCACAACCGAGTGACTTTCGGTTAATTCCAAAAGACGTTGGTAGGCGGCTTTTGCCAGCAATCTGGAGCGACTTTCCGAGTGCAAGCTGCCGGAGATGACCAAATACCTAGGGTGTTTCATTCGACAATTCTCTTTTATTTTCCAAAAAATGGACCACGACATCGACTATTCTGCCCAACAGGCGGCAAATGGTCGAGGCCCTAGAGGGCTGCAAGCACCCGCAGATCTTTGGCGATTGGTGGTTGGAGCTGGCACAGTTTGGGACGGCAGAAAGTTCACTTTCGTGCCTCAATTGGGCGATCTCCTCGCATCCGGTCGTTTTCACCCTAACTCCATGTTGGACTTGCCCTTAGAATGATACCCTGGTGACAAGACTCGACCGCTGATTGGTTCGGGCATTAAGATAAGGTTCGGGCATTAAGATAAGGTTCGGGCATCGCAGGTCGAGGGCAGGCCCGGTTTGTTTGGTTTTCTGTTACAGATTTTCGAGAAATTAGATTAAGACTTATGGCTCGTATCGTTTTGGCAATGAGCGGCGGCGTTGATTCCAGTGTGGCCGCCCATTTATTGGTCCAACAAGGTCACGATGTGATTGGCGTGTTTATGCGCCATGGTGAAAAGGCTGCCCAAGCTTGCAGTATCGATGGAACCTTAGCTGCCTCGCCGGTGCTACCAATCCTGCAAGGTCGCGCCGACCACAAACAAGGTTGCTGCAGCGCGTCGGACGCGGCCGATGCCAGAATGGTTGCCGATCGTCTCGGCATTCCCTTTTATGCTCTAAATTTGGAGGAGGAATTTAGCAAGATTATCGATTACTTTGTGGACGAATACACGATGGGACGGACTCCCAATCCCTGCGTGATGTGCAATAACTGGATCAAGTTCGGCAAGTTGTTTTACTACGCCGATTCGGTTGGGGCCCAGTATGTGGCGACCGGTCACTACGCCCGTTTAATCACGGATGAAAATTCCCCTGAGGCCGATCCAAAGTTGATTCGAGGCCGAGACGCGACGAAGGATCAATCGTACGTCTTGTTTGGGATCAAGCGACCGCTGCTCAAACGCATGATGCTGCCCGTTGGTGATTTTGAGAAAACCGAGATTCGCCGTTTGGCAGGTGAGGTGGGTTTGCGAGTTGCGGAAAAAAAAGACAGCCAAGAGATATGCTTTGTCACCAGCGGACACCACGATCAATTTGTAAAAGATCGTCGTGATGCCAACATCAACACGTCAGGAAATTTTGTGACAACCGCGGGCAAGGTTGTCGGACAGCATGAAGGGATTGAACGATTCACCATCGGCCAACGCAAGGGTCTGGGGATCGCAATGGGCGAACCCGTGTTCGTTACTCGTATTGATCCCAAAACCTATGACGTGGTGTTGGGTTCAATTGACGAACTGGGTCGAGACCAATTGACCGCCAAAGATACGAATTGGATTGCGGACGTGCCAGTCTCCCAAGGCGCGCCCTTCGAAGGCCTGGCGCAGATTCGCTATAATAGTCCGCCTCAACCAGCAACCATTACCGCCTTGCCAGACAACAAACTGCACGTCTTATTTCATGGGCCGGTTCGCGGGGTCGCCCCAGGGCAAGCCGTGGTTGTGTTCCATGGCCAGCAAGTGTTGGGCGGCGGTTGGATCGAGTAGTGGAATGATGTGGTCGTGATTTGCCGCTGGGATTTTAGGTCTTCGCCTCGATAGCACCGTACTGTGTGGGCTTGGAATGGCGGGGCTGGAAGTCTTTGTCGGTAACCCTTGCATAGTCTGTGGATTGGTAGCAATGCACGAAGTGGCAGTTCCAGCTTACCTCTTGCCGCAGCACAACTTGCCGCAGCACAACTTGCCGCAGCACAACTTGCCGCAGCACAAGTTTCTGCATCACAATTTTCAGTAGTGGAATGTAGAATTATGTGTGGGCCATCCATCCATTTCTTGGCCACTTGCCTATCTTTGACAATTCATTGAGCGGACAATCTTAGGGCCGGAGCAAGTCGATTCGCTCTTGGGTATTTTGCCAGCGATGTCCCAGTGCCTGATGAACCGTGGGTCATCCACACGACGGACTTAAGTAAATTTTTTGCTGCGTTGATAAATCGATGACCTTCAGTTTATCTCTTGTTTAACTTCCGAATTTTTGCGATCCCACTGCTTTATGAAGTCTTTATCCGTTCGATATGTGATTGCGTTGCTGGTTGCCTGTTCATTGCTATCGCAATTTTCAGTGACTGGCGATTTACAACTGTTCGCCCAAACGAAAGATGCGATTTCGTTGTTTGACGGAAAATCCTTGGATGGATGGGAGGGTGATCCAGGACATTGGCGAGTTGAAAGCGGAGCGATCGTGGGCGAAATTCCAGTTGGCACGACTTTGGATCATAACACTTGGTTGGTCTGGAATGGCGGGTCCTTGGAAGATTTTGATTTGCGGTTGCAGTTTAAGCTGACGGGCGCGGTGGCTGCGAATTCAGGGATCCAATTTCGTTGCCAGGTTGACAGCGTTGACCATGTTTCAGGGTACCAGGCCGACTTGGATATGGGTGCGGTTTGGCTTGGGCGAATCTACGATGAGCACGGTCGCGGATTGTTGGTGGAACGTGGCAGCCGAGTAGAAATTGGCCAGGACGGGAATCGTAAGGTTCAGACGTTTGCGCCGCTGCAATCTTATGGCGTCTTGTTTCGTCAGGGGGCTTGGAATGACTATCGAATTGTGGCTCAAGGCGACCGAGTCTCCGTGTACGTCAATGGGACGTTGTTTAGTGAATTGCAAGACAGTCAAGCCGACCAAAAAGAGAATTCAGGTTCGCTGGCGTTGCAGCTGCACAGCGGCCCAGAGACTCGAGTGGAATTTCGTGACATTCGTTTGGAAGCTTTGAATTCTAGCAATAGTCGCCTGGCCCCTTTTTTGCTTGCCGGGCCGGTTGTCCGCCAGAAGGCCGATCAAGTCGAAGACCAAGGCAAGGTTCCCGAAGATTCTGGGGTTGCTCTGAATTTGGGCTTCGAGAAAGGAGTCTTGGAAGACTGGACCGCAACCGGTGACGCATTTTCTGATCAACCGATCAATCAAGATGGCATCTCCAGTCGGTGGCCGGCCCAAGTCAGTAACAAGGACGGTGATTTCTTTATCGCTGGATATGAGAAGGTTCAAGATCGAGGGCAGGGGACTTTGACTTCACGACCCTTTGCAGTGACCCATCCTTTCGCTAGTTTCCGAATTGGCGGTGGTCAAGCCAATTCGACTCGGGTCGAACTATTGGTGGCAGAGGGCAAAAATAAGGCAGAAGTGATTTTTTCGGCGACGGGCGAGGATCGAGAGCAAATGCGACAGGTCGCTGTCGATTTGCAGCAGTATCAGGGGCAGTCCATTGCCATTCGCTTGGTGGATGAAAACGAAGCCGCCTGGGGCCATTTGAATTTCGATGATTTTCGTTTTCATTCCCAGCGACCCGTCTCGACGCAACCTGTCTTGAAATGGCGTTCTACAGCGAACCCGATTCTGCAGCATCTGGTTCCCAATCAAGGGGCATCTGGAAGTGATAAACGAGGAAACGAAACTGCGAATCAAATGTTCGTGCCCAAGGGATTTTCAGTCGATGTGATTGCAGCCGAACCCGAATTGCATCAACCCATGGCGTTTACGTTTGACGCCAAAGGCAGGTTGTGGGTGGTCGAAGGTTATTCTTACCCGCAGAAGCGACCCCAAGGCGAAGGCTTGGATCGTATTCTGATTTTCTCGGATGAGGATGGGGACGGAACCTTTGAGACGCGGAAAATTTTTACCCAAGGTTTGAACCTGGTCAGTGGTATGGAAGTTGGCCATGGCGGTGTTTGGGTTGGGGCGGCTCCCGACTTGCTGTTTATACCTGATCGAGACGGAGACGATGTTCCCGATTCAGAACCGATTGTCTTACTGGACGGTTTTGGGTTGGCCGACACTCACGAAACGCTCAATAGTTTCATGTGGGGGCCAGATGGTTGGTTGTACGGCAACCAAGGGGTATTCAATTCTTCGATGATTGGTAAGCCAGGTGTAGAACCTAGTCAACGCCAAGCCATGAGAGCAGGAGTCTGGCGATACCATCCCAAGAAACATCAATTCGAAGTCTTTGCCCATGGTGGCAGTAACCAATGGGGGTTGGACTACGACCAACACGGGCAAATCTTTATGACCCATTGTCGTAGCTATTGGGGACGTGGTTCAACGACTCATGTTATCCAAGGTGGCAATTATTGGAACCAGGTTAACAGTGGTTATCTACCGTTTGTATCTTCAACGTCGATCGATGTGCAGCCGGCGATGAAGAATTTCATGTTAGCTTCGGCTCGATATGGTCATGGCGAAGGCGGCGCTGGCAAGGTGGGTTCAAGGCAAGTTTACGGTGGCCATTCGCATGTTGGCACGATGATTTACTTGGGTGATAACTGGCCAGATCAGTATCGCAATCATCTATTCAGTCACAATTTGCATGGCCATCAAATGAATCAGCAAGTGAATCTCCGCGAAGACGGGGGATACAATACCGTGCACGCAGGTCAAGATGTACTGTTTTGTGCCGATCAACAGTACATAGGTGTCGATTTGAAAGTGGGGCCCGATGGAGCGGTGTATCTGAGCGATTGGTATGATCCGCGACATTGCCACAACCCGGACTGGGAACAGTGGGACCGAGGCAACGGGCGAATGTATCGAATGAAATTTGACGCGACCTTCCAGCCAGTTTCGATTGACTACATTGCCGCTTCGGACTTGCAATTGGTGGGCGCTCAGAATCATGCCAATGACTGGCATGCCAGAGCGGCGAGGCTTGAAATGAGTCATCGATCGTCGCAGCGTGCTATCGATCCGTCCGCGATTAGCCAGCTTCAAGCGATGGCGACCAGCGACGAAGATGAAACTCGGCGTCTGCGTGCAATCTGGTGTTTGCATGAGGTGGGATCGCTGGATTGGACGCTGACCAAAACGTTGGCAACGGACCCCAGCGAATACGTGCGGTCTTGGGTCGTCCAGTTGTCAGTGGAGTCGCTGCCCAGTCAACAGGTCAGTCAACTGTTGATGTCCATTGCCCAAAGTGATTCTTCCTTGATGGTGCGGCGGTATTTGGCATCTTCGATTACTCGATTGCCAGACGAACTTGGTTGGAAAATAGCGACCCAACTGAGTCAGCAGCAGGAAAATTCGGTTGATCGCGAACTACCTTTGTTACTTTGGTACGCAGTCGCCAAGCTGATGGAATCTGATTTACCTCGCGGGATTGAGTTGGCGGATCAGGCGAAGTTGTCGATCCTGCGTGATTATGCGTATTGGTACGCCGCGAAGTTGTCGGACCAAGGACGAGCGATTGTGGCAGCGCGACTGGCGGCGGCAAGCGGCCCCGAGCAGTACCGTTTGTTGCGGCTGTTCGAGTTGGCGATTCAAGGGATGCGAGGCCTGCAAGTTCCCGAAGATTGGACGTCGGTTGCCGCCGATCTTTATCGGTCCACAGATCGCGTGACGGTGCAAGCCGCTCATTCGTTAGGTGCAGCATTTGGTGATGAATTATTGTTTCAGCAAATGAGGAAGACCCTTGTAAATAGCAGTGCGGGCATCGAAGCGAAGAAGTACGCTCTGTCCATCTTGCTGCTGGATTCATCGCCAGGAAACGGGTCTCTCCTGCTGCCTTTGTTGGACCAAGGGGCGTTGCGAAAATCGGTCCTGCCGATGTTGATTCGATTTGATGATTTGGAAATCGCCAACCATTTGTTGCAGCGAATGCCCGGCTGGGATGACGCGGATCGTGCCGCAGCGATGGAAGTGTTGTGCAGTCGAGTTTCATGGGCGCATTGGGTCCTTGAAGCAACCGATTCCGGTGTGATTCCCAAGAGCGATTTGACCGCCTTCTTTGTTCGTCAAATTGCCAATCTTGGTAATGCGGATCTGAACCAAAAGTTAGAACAGCAGTGGGGTAAGTTAAGTCAGTCGTCTCAAGAACAGAAGGCGGCGATTGGGTCAATGGTAGCAGAGTATAAGTCTGCGCCGTTGTGGGCGTATAGCGGTGCAGCGGGTGCTGGACATTTTAAGCAACTTTGTGCGACTTGCCATCAAGACGATCCAGGCAGTGAAAGAATAGCACCGCGATTAGAGGGGTCGGGGTCCAAGGGAATCGACTATGTCGTAGAAAATATTGTGCAACCTAACGCTGTGATTGGGCGCGACTTTCAAGCTCGAATCATTTTGACAGTCCAGGGCCGAGTCATCAGTGGATTGGTAGTAAATCAAACGGATTCGGCGCTGACAATTCGCACGGCGTCGGCCACCGAAACCATCGCAATGGACGACATCGAAGAGGTGAAAGTGTCCGAGAATTCGTTTATGCCCGAAGGACTATTGAACACTTTGAATCAACAGCAACGCATTGAATTGTTCAAATACCTGATGTCGTTATAGGGTGGTTCATTAACGGGCGGACGTGTACAGAATAGGCATAAAATCTTGTTCTATTAAACAATCACTCCGCTAGAAAGTCGTTTTAAATTCCGTGGATCTGATGGATGGCGTGCGTCCACATTACCGCTGGTTTTGCCGAACACAATCGTGTGGGATAGCCCATCACGAATATTGGATATCGTGATCCTTTCATCGCTAGACATTGCCCCGCGAAAGCCATCGCGTAACGGATCATTCCACAATCTTCCCGAATGAGCACCCGCGCACGCGCCGTAATTGGTTGCTTCGATTGACGTCAAGTTTAATGGAGCCAATCGTTCGTCATACGACATCAATCCGTCGATATAATCTTCACCCCGGACGTCGACCGGTTGCCAGCTAAAGAATAATGGCAGCGATTGGGTCAGGCGGTCGTCAGGGCATTTGGAATAGGCGACGTCGGTTGCCACCCAATGGGCAAAACCATCCAATTCCCCAGATCAGGATGCAGACAAATCCGTTCGACGAAAATCGTCTAACGATCCGGATACGCTCAAGAAAACAGAAGAAATTTGATTTACCAGCGTCCTTTGTTCCATGAAGGGAAGTAGCAACATTTGAAACGAAGAATGGGTCCGGTTTCGCCAGGAAGTGGGCCCTTGGTCCAAGCGATACGGGCACCGTCAATACATCCTGAAATCCAACCGATCCAGGCGGGAACCGCTGTTTACTGGCCTCAAAATTAAGCGGAGCCACCGCAAACTGTTTCAGGTTGTTGGTTCGCCTGTGTTCTCAGGCTTAGCCAGTGATTCCATTGGTAGCCGTCAGGAAGTTGCTGGTTGGCGGCGAATTCTAGATGCAAAATTCTGCGATGTTTGTCGGTGTGCGGATCCGAATTTCCGCTGCAGTGGGTCAGGTGAGGTCGCATGGCCAGGACATCGCCAACGTTGGCGTAAATGGTTTCTGGCACAACGTGTTCTAGCGCTTCATTACTAGTAGATGCACCCATACGGGACGTAGCATTTTCCGAGAGCATTTGGTCCCAAAGAAGTGGTTCCAAGTGCGAACCGGGAATGACCAACAAAGGCCCGTTGGCATCGGTGACCGCGTCCAAGTGGATTCGCAGTGTCAACATTTCGTTCAGGATTCGTTGATCTGCTTCGACATGCTTGACGCCCGCCTTCTTGGTGGGATGTTGGAAGTAGTTGGATGCCAAGTGGTTTTCTTGAACCGCCAAAGTACGATCCTTGTGCCACGGCAAGGCCCAGCTTTGGCCGGGCGGTTTGTCGAAATAAAGGACACGGACCAAACCAAATTCTTTCCCCAAGACGTCTGTCAACGTTTGCACAATTAATGGCCGTCGCCACCAGTGATCAATCTGCGGAAAGATCTGCAGTATGTTTCTGGCGGCGAAGATTTGACCCGCTCGGTATTGTATCCAGACATTGTCTTGGCAAAGGCTGAACGCGAAGCTCAGCGCCTGGTTTAACTGCTGCACCTGTTGCTGCGAGAAGGCCTTAGGCAGTATCGCAAAGCCTTGGGTTTGGATCGCACTGGAATTGGGTGAAGTGGGATTTCGCATCGACAAAGAAGCCTTTTGGTTCCTCGGCATGGTCAACTGCTATCGGTCAACTCGTGTGGAAGTCGGTCAACTCGTGTGGAAGTCGGTCAATAGGTGAATAAGTTTGTCGTCAAGCCAACGCGTCGATTTCTAAATTGCCAATCGTGCGCTAAGCTGGCAATTTATTCGGGTCATGTCTTCGCCGGTCAAACTTTTTTTGGTTAAACTGTAGGCCGCAGGGAATGGGGTTGCAATTTCATGCCGTCATCCCGAGTCGATTGTAACGCTAAATTTTAACCAAAGAAATGAGTGATCAAATGCGGCTGGCGATTATTTTCCAACTCTTGATCTTCTCGTCTGGCAGCGGCTGGAATTTTAGTTTTGTCGTTGCCGACGATGACGGATTCGAAAAAAAGGTGCAGCCATTCTTTCAACAATATTGTCGAGATTGCCATTCGCAAGATAACGCCGAGGGTGAATTTAGCACCGACGGGTTAGAATCTAACTTTAATAATTTGTCCAGCAAGGCTCGTTGGTCAGAAGTGGTCAATGTGCTTAACAGCCACGAAATGCCGCCAGAAGATCAGCCACAGCCTAGCACCGAACGTGTCTCCGAAGTGGTGGATTGGATTACTGGGCAGATCGTGGATGCTGAGCGAACCAGGCAGGATTCGTCGATCGTGCTGCGACGATTGAATCGTGATGAGTATCGAAATACGATTCGCGATCTGGTCGGAATTGACGTCGATGTATCGGGTTTCCCCGAAGATCCTCCTGCGGGTGGATTTGACAATAACGGAAATGCCTTGTCGCTGTCGCCTTTGCTGCTGGAACTGTATTATGCGACGGCTCAAAAAATTCTGGACAAGGCAATGGTTAGCGGTGACCAACCGGTGGCGTTGAAGTGGCGGTTTCAATTAGAAAGTGGCGACAATGACAGTAATCGAGTGTCCTACGATGGGCAGCGATTGATTGTCAACGGTGGACAAAATAAAGTGGTCGATCAATACAAAGTGATGCACCACAATAATTGGGATCGGCACTTGAATGTTCGCGATTTTGCTTTGCCGAATCAGGGGCGTTACCTGCTTCGAATTCGCGCGTTTGGAAAAGTGCCCAAGCGGCAGCAAGTCGTTGATTCAGCAGAAGTTTTTCTTCGGCAGCGGTTAGAACAGGACAATAAGGAACGTCCTAAAAACGAGAAGTATCATCGCCAGGCCTTTGAAGAAACATTGGAGCACTTTCGGACCGACCCAATGTACGATTACGGACCGCCGCGGATAAAGTTGGTTCAAACCTTAGGTGGGCAGCCGCGGGTGGTTGCCGAATTTGATGTCGATGCCACCGCCGACCAACCCCAAGAATACGAAGTTCAAGTAGATTTTTCATCGCAGAAGGCGGGGATCAACTTGGAGTATGCTTATGCGATTCCGCGTGAACTCGAAAATTCTTGGTTTCAAACTTCGGATGATTTTGCCAGACCCGAATTGTGGGTGGATTGGATTGAATTAGAAGGACCGATCTACGGACAATGGCCACCCCAAAGCCATCAGCGTTTGTTGTTATCCGATAAAACACTCGGCGAACAGGCAACAGAAAAAGCACAAAGGCCGACCGATAAAGAAAGTCGAGCGCAACAGCGATTGGAAGCCCAACGAATCATCAAACGGTTCATGCAACGGGCTTTCCGTAGACCGATCACAGAAGCCGAATTGACCGCGAAGATGGAACTGTATGACGCCGCTGCTGCAGACGGAACCTCTTTGATAGAAACGATCAAATATCCACTGACTGCCGTATTGGTATCACCCCACTTCTTATTCTTGGCCGAACCGCTGGATCAAGCGGGAAGCGGCGACGCGGTAGCTTTAGGTGAAGCAAAACCGAGGTCGTTGAATCAATACCAACTTGCCACCCGTTTGTCATACTTTTTATGGAGCAGTATGCCAGACGATCGTCTGTTTTCTTTGGCAGCCAAAGGGCAGTTGTCCAGCAGTGTGATCTTAAGTGCCGAAGTGGATCGGATGCTGGTGGATCCGAAAGCCAGTTCTTTTGTTGCCAATTTTGCGGGTCAATGGCTAGACTTGCGAGACGTGGGTGCGAATCCTCCAGCCGAAGATTTGTACCCTCGATATGACCGTCATTTAGAGCAGTCCATTGTGGCCGAGTCTGAGGCCTTTTTCGCTGAAATTTTGCACAAAGATTTGAGTGTCATGAATTTTGTGGCATCCGATTTTGTGGTGATCAACGAACGATTAGGCCGATATTACGGAATCGCGAATGTCCGTGGAGACCATTTTCGATCCGTTCCGGTTCCCGCAGGTGTGCAGCGAGGGGGCGTGCTTACTCAGGCCTCGATTTTGTCCACCACTTCCAATGGTACTCGGACTTCCCCGGTGAAACGGGGAACATGGGTGATGAAGAATTTGTTGGGTATGGATCCCGGTTTGCCGGTTGCCAATGCGGGTGATATTGCGCCAAAAGTGCCAGGCATTGATAAGGCGACGGTGCGAAATCGGTTGGAAATTCATCGAACGCTGCCGCAGTGTGCCAGGTGTCACAACAAGATTGACCCATTGGGCTTTGCATTAGAAAATTATAATGCGGCGGGCGCCTGGCGAGACCAGGAGGGTTTTGGCTACAAAGGCCGTGTAAACCAGGATGATCCGGTGGTTGATGCGTCTGCGAAGATGATCGACGGCACTGAATTTGTGGGGGTCCGTGGGCTGCAAAAAGTGTTAAGCGGTCAGCAGGTGTTGTTTCTAAAATGTCTCAGCGGCAAGATGTTGACCTACGCTTTGGGGCGGGAGTTGGATATTGCCGATTCCCGACACGTCGACCAGGCCGCAGAGCACTTAAGTCAGGGTGACCAAAGTATGCGGTCGTTGATCAAATGGATTGTCGTATCAGAAGTTTTTCAATCGAAGTAACACCCGTCCTATTTTGTCACACAAATTTTCTATTTGATGGACGATTCAGATGTTTTCCAATTCAAAGAAACCGCTGTCACGACGCCACGTGCTTCGAGGGCTGGGCGCTTGTCTTAGCTTGCCGATGCTGGACGCGATGCTGCCAGCGCTGGCTAAAGCAAATGATTCCCAATTCAAGCCGTGGGAGCAGTCATTAGGGGTTCAGCCTAGGATGATTTGCTGTTATGTGCCCAACGGTGTGAATATCTTGCAGTGGATGCCCAAGGGTTCGGGTCAATCCTATGAATTATCGCCAACACTGCGGGTGCTAGAAGAGTTTCGAAACGACTTTTCCGTGCTGACAGGTGTCGGGCACCCGTCATCGCAGGGAGGGCACAGCGGCGCCGATACTTGGTTGACGGCTGCGGATCTGACCGCAGTGCCGGGAAGTGATTACAGTAATACGATATCGGTGGATCAGGTTGTAGCTGCGGAACACGCGAAGCATACTCGCTTTGCTTCGATTCAACTTTCGGATACGTCGGGAACGGGTTCGGCAGGTCACAGTCATACGTTATCCTTCGATCAGTCGGGGACACCGTTGCCCGCCGAGAATTCTCCCCGGCGGTATTTTGAGCGATTGTTTGTTCCTGATCAAGCAGCGGATCGACAAGCGACGTTGAAGCGATACGCGGAAAAGAAGTCGATCTTGGACAGCGTATTATATGAAGCCAATTCATTGCACCGAAAATTGGGCAAGTCCGACCAACACAAGATGGACGAATACCTGGGGAGTGTGCGGGAAACGGAAGCGCGAGTCCAACGTTTAGAAAGTTGGATTGATATTCCTAAACCAGACGTTGCGATGAAGGATTTGCAGTTGTCGATGCAACCGGGCGATGCGCACGATCGTCCGATGTGGCTGGATGTCATGATGGAAATCAATTATCTGGCGTTTGCGACAGATACAACGCGAGTGATAACGTTTGAATGGTCTCGTGAAGCGGGCGGCTATGGCGGAGGCGGTGAGAACCACCATGAACTTTCGCACCACGGTGGGGACGCTGGAATGTTGGAAAAGTTGGCCACGATCGATCGTTTTCATTTGGGGCGTTTGGCCAGATTCCTCAAGCTGCTTAAATCGACCACCGACGGTCCGGGTTCGATGTTGGATCACACGATGGTCTTGTTTGGCAGTGGAATGAATTCGGGGGAGGGTGGCGAGCATTCGCCCAAGAACTTGCCAGTGCTGTTGGCTGGCGGGCAGGGATTGGGAGTAAAGCAAGGGCAACATTTGGCCTTCGATTCGGATCGGCATCCGCCCTTGTCCAATTTACTGCTGACCATGGCGCAAGTAATGGGTGTTCAGTCGGATCGATTTGCAGATGCTAGCTCAACGATGTCCGGATTCTAGAATTGCGGCCTGGACGACCCGCGGATTCACCGCGTTTTCAGGTGTTTAAACAGCCCTTTTGTCTAATTCAGCCCAAGAGCCCTGTGTTTTTGACGGAATTACAGTGGGTTCTTGGATAAATCCCTTGCTGGTAGTTTTAATGGCTGTGGGTTAGAATTTAGTGGCGATGTAGGCCGTTGTGTCAGGCGACATGCCTGATGTTTGAGAATGGGACAGGCCGCGATGTGGCGTAAATCCTTTGAGATGGAAATAATGATTTATGATGAATTCAATCCAACTGCATAATTTTCCGCTGGTCGCCCAAGGTTTGGACCCGATATTCTTAGCTGCGATTGCCGGCATAGGTGTTTTGGTCATTTTGGGTCTGATCATTTTTGCGTTAATGGCCAAATACTTGGGGCTGTGGATTCAAGCCATGACCTCCAACGCCAAGGTTAGCATGACCAGCTTGATCGGGATGGGATTTCGACAAGTGCAGCCTGGAATTATTGTGAATGCGAAGATCATGGCCACCCAGGCCGGGCTCAGTATTCGCGAACCTGACGGAATTACGACCGCTCGCTTGGAAGCTCACTATTTGGCAGGGGGTGATGTAATGCGAGTCATCAATGCGATTATTGCGGCCCAACGAGCAGGTATCGATTTGGATTTTGATCGTGCCAGCGCCATCGACCTTGCGGGTCGTGATTGTATGGATGCGGTTCAGACCAGCGTTTACCCTAAGGTCATTGATTGCCCTGATCCTCGGCGAAGTGGAAAGAACTTTCTTAGTGCGATTGCCAAGAACGGCGTCGAGCTTAAGGTGCGGGCTCGTGTGACTGTTCGAACCAACTTGGATCAGTTGATCGGTGGTGCGACCGAAGAGACCGTGATTGCTCGTGTCGGTGAAAGCATTGTGTCTTCGATTGGTTCAAGTCCAACTCACGGGCACGTGCTGGAACAACCCGACACCATTTCCAAGGCGGTGTTGGCTCGAGGCCTGGACGCTCAGACCGCCTTCGAAATCGTATCAATCGATATTGCGGATATTGAAGTTGGCGAAAATATTGGAGCTCGATTGCAAGTGGATCAAGCCGAAGCGGACACTCGTGTGGCTCGAGCCAATGCCGAACGACGTCGTGCTGAGGCGATTGCTGAAGAGCAGGAAATGAAAGCTGAAGTTGCCTTGAACCAAGCGAAATTGATCAACGCTGAAGCGCAAGTTCCTCAAGCGATGGCGGCCGCGTTTCGTTCCGGCAAGATGACCATCAACTAAGGTGACTTTGCCTTTGCTCTCGTATTTTGCAACGCTCGACGACTGAACAGGTCCTCGAGCGTTTTTTATTGAACCCAAACCAAGTTTTGAGGATGTGATGGCGCGTTCTTTTTGGCTGATGAAATCAGAGCCTGATGTTTATTCGATAGACGATTTAGCGGCAGACGAAGGGCAAACGACGTGTTGGGACGGTGTAAGGAATTATCAAGCCCGCAACTTCATGCGAGATTCAATGAAGGTGGGTGATCAGGTTCTGTTCTATCATTCCAATGCCGATCCCAGCGGCGTCGCAGGTATCGCGTCGATCGCTGCCCAGGCATACGCTGATCCTACTGCCTTTGACAAAAAAGATAAACATTATGATGCTAAAAGCGACCCAGACAATCCGGCATGGATGATGGTCGATGTGAAGTTTGTCAAACGATTTTCAAAAGTGATTCCTCTGTCAGAATTGAAGACCTATTCCCAGTTGGATGGGATGGAACTGCTACGACGTGGTTCGCGGCTTAGCGTGCAACCGGTTGAAAAAAGTCACTTTGACTTCATCGTCAAACTAGGTGCCAAGCGGCCAAAGTCATAGTAAGCGTCGTTTGCCAAAGGTCTGGCAGTTTGCTGCTTTTGGGTGGCGAAGGCTGCATGATTGGCCTGGGGTTCTTCACGAAAAGGTACAGCAAGTGTGGTGGAAACAGATCTTGGTGGTCGCGTTCTTTTGGGCGACCTGCTTAAAGTCAGTGAACGCTCAAGATTTTGACCCGTTGGAATCTAAGCAGCGATCAAGTTTCAGCATCGATCGAATGCAACGGCGGACATTCGACTATTTTTGGGAGTTGGCGGATCCGAAAACGGGACTGATCCCAGATCGATTTCCCTCGCAACGCTTTTGCAGCATCGCGGCTACAGGGTTTGGATTGACTAGCTATGTGATCGGCGTTGACAAGAAATTTATCACTCGCCAGCAAGCGGCCCAGCGGGTTGAAAAGACATTGGGGTTCTTGCTCCGCTTGCCCCAGGGGTCGGAACCAGATGCGTCTGGCCATCAAGGTTTTTTCTATCACTTCTTGGATATGGATTCGGGGGGCCGGTATGACCGTTGTGAGTTGTCGTCGATCGATACCGCCTTGTTGATGGCGGGAGTGATTTCCTGCGGCAGCTACTTTGATCAAGACAGTGCGATTGAAAAGAAAATAAGGGGCCAGGCGAAGGATCTTTTTAATCGCGTCCAATGGGAATGGATGGTTTCGTCCAATGGATTGATCTGTATGGGCTGGAAGCCGGAATCCGGATTCCTAGCGTATCATTGGCAAGGTTATGACGAAGCGATTTTACTGCACGTCTTAGCGGCCGGTAGCGACACCCATCCCATTGATCCAACGACCTATCAGAACTACGTCAAGACGTATCGTTGGGCCCAGCATTATGGTCAAAGCTATATCAATTTTGGACCCTTGTTTGGGCATCAATATTCGCAAATGTACATCGATTTTCGAGGCATCGCTGATTCGTATACTCGGGTACGAGGCATCGACTATTTCGAAAATTCTAGACGGGCAACCTTGGCTCAATGGGAATATGCAAAACAGAATCCGAAGGGTTTCATAGGTTATGGCAAAAACGTTTGGGGGCTAACCGCATGTGACGGACCAGGTTGGGGCAGTGTGTCCTACCAAGGCAAGCAGCAAGAGGTGCAATCTTATTCAGCCAGGGGAATTTCGATCGAATATGATGTTGACGATGGTACGATTGCACCCACCGCAGCCGGGGGAAGCCTGCCGTTTGCGCCAGAAATTTGTATGCCGACACTGAAGCATTATTGGGAAGGGTACCAAGGTCGCCTAGTTGGAAAGTTTGGGTACTTTGATTCGTTCAATCTAACGTTCCCCAATCGACAATCGATACCAAATAATCAAAAGGGTCCAGAGTTGGCGTCAAGCGCCCCGGACATCTGGATCAACGGGGATTACTTGGGTATTGATCAGGGGCCAATTTTGATTCAGTCGGCAAATCATCAGAGTCAAATCGTGTGGAAGATCATGATGAAAAACCAAGTGGTCTCCACGGGCCTGCAGAGATTAGGCTTTCGAAAACAATAGCCCGTTGGGCAGCCGTGCCTAGGTTCGAGGGCTTGTGAAAAGGTTCGAGGGCTTGTGAAAATCCAGTGTGAAAATGTTTTGTGAAAATGTTTTGTGCAGATCGCGCAAGGGAATGTGACCATTAGTTGGGTAATTGCAATGGTCCAAGAGTCAGCCAGCCAGCTGCGTGTTGATCTTGACTTTGATTGGCAAACCGAAGCGGCTTACCACCTTTCATGGGGTTGGGCACACCCATCGCGAAGACTGCGGTTTTGAATTGCGATTGTATCGTTTGCGTGAATTGAAGTTGTGTGGTGTCTTTTCGCCGTGTTGCCGGCATGATTCCCAACAGAGATTGATGGGTCTTCCACTGTTGAATGACCGCGCCTGTTTTCGCATCGATCGCAGCCAGGTAAATGGGCCAATCTTGATGATAGAACGGTGCCAGTCCGTTATTTGAAATTTCCAAGCTAACGGCCAACGTGATGTCGGCAGAATCGGCCACGGGTTGGGTCTTGAGCGTCGCCTGTGAAACGTAAAAATCATACCCCATTTTTCGTACTTCGTTGACGGCACGATCGTAACGATTCTTACTGGCTTTTTCTGCGAACAGGCCGCTGTCCATTAGCCAGGTCACATGAGTCAAATCGCGGCACGCAGCGAAATCCTGGCCTTCAGGAGTGCAGGAGGGTTCATCGAAGCAGCACCCCCAGGCTTCGGGACGAATTTCTCCACCGATCGGATATTTTTGCCAAACATTGTTCAGGCCCGCGGACTTCATGGACGTCCAAAAGAACCAGTCGTCCTCTTCTTTTCCCGTAGGCACCGTCGCATAACAAAACGAATCGTCGTGGTAGCCAAAGGGTTGGTCAGACGTCGGCGCGTGGTGATAGGCATCTTTGCCGGCCGGGTATCGCAGTAGAATCGGCGTCTTTGTAAAGGCCTTAGCGTATGCGTTCAAAATTTCTGTTTGTACTTCCTTGCTGGCCCATAGATCATCACGAGGATAGGTGTGCCATTCACCCCACGTGCCAAGCAGGCCGGCGGTGATGTAAGCGATTCGAGGGTCACCGTCGTAACGCTTGCCCATTTCCATCACAAAGTCTTGCAGGCAACGACGCAAATTCTTATCGCTGTAGTCTGGGGTTTCGACATCGGTCGGAGGAAATGGTGCCGTATTCGTGTTCTTGTATTTGTGAACCTTCAGGCCGTTCGCGATTAGGTACTTGGGGATCAAGTCCGTTTTGCCGGGGTATTCCAGCATGATGCGGAAAGTTGTTTGATTGCCACGTGAAGCCACATCATCTAGCAGTGATTCTAGAGCGGTGAAGTCGTAACTTTTCGGGCCCACTACCAATTTCCCTAAGGGCAGATACGAAAATTCCATGCTGTGTGGAAAGCGATCCTTGGCAGGATCAGCGTACGGAACCAATCCTTTCAAGGGATTATCGATCGGACTTAAGCCTTGCTCTAAGGCAATGGTTTGTGCCATCACGACGGAGGTTGCCATGGTTGCAAATGGCAAAGTCAAGAACGTCAACATCAGCAGTCGACGTAAGCCGAAGGCATTCCACAGATGTGACTTGTGATTGAACATTGATGTTTTCCGGCGGTTAGCTTTTGGCACTGTTTACATTGTCAGCGAAAGAATTCACAAACGCCATTTTACACAAAAAAACGGCTGACTTTCACAGTAGCCGTTTCTTTGTTTAGATTGCCGAGAAAATCGTGCAAGTCGATTTGCCCAAGCCCAGCGTCGCTACACTGGCGTTTCAGCCATATCGCGGGCATGGTAGCTAGATCGCACGAATGGACCGGAAGCGACTTTCTTGAAGCCCATCTTCTTGGCCATGTCGCCCAGGAAGTCGAACTCGGCAGGTGGAATGTATCGCACCACGGGCAGGTATCGAGTTTCCGAGGGTTGCAGGTACTGGCCCAGCGTTAAGAAATCACAATCTGCATCAAGTAGGTCGGACAGTACATCGAAAATTTCGTCGTGCGTTTCTCCCAATCCCAGCATCAGGCCGCTCTTGGTTTTGACGCCGGGGTCGAGTCGCTTGACCAGTCGCAGCAATTCCAACGTCCATCGATATTGCGATTTGGGGCCACGCACTCGACGATACAATCGAGGAACCGTTTCGGTGTTATGGTTAAAGACTTCAGGTTTGGCTTGCATCAACAGGGCAACTGATTCTGGGTCATCGATAAAGTCGGGCGTCAGGACTTCGATCGTGGCGTCGATTCGCTGGCGAACCGCCAAAATGCACTGACGAAAATGATCGGCACCGCCATCCTCAAGATCGTCTCGCGTCACGCTGGTGATCACCACATGCTTAAGCCCAAGGCGTTGGGCCGCTTGTGCTAGGCGATCGGGTTCGTCTAATTCAAGGGCGCCTGGTCGCCCACGCTTGACCGCACAAAAACCGCACGGGCGAGTGCAAGTGTTTCCCAAAATCATGAACGTTGCGGTTTGCTGGGAATAGCATTCGGATCGATTTGGGCACTTGGCGTTGTCGCAAACCGTTTCAAGTCCTAATTCTTCCATTAGGCCAGACGTGAAATTCACGCCGCCTTTGGGCATCGGCCGCTTTAGCCAGCGAGGCAAACGCTTGACCGTCGACGCCAGATCGTCGGTCCCGCCTAGGTTGATCAGATTTTCGCCAACGTTGCTCTCACCGCGTGAACCGTCGCTGCTGGTTTCACCGCAGGCAGAAGTCCCAGTGTCCGAGATGATTGGCAGTTGTACAGATTTCGACACCCTGGGTGTTCCTTTTACGTTAAGTCAAAGCAAGCGATCGGTTCGCGCGCACCCGCGTCTTGATTCAGTCGGACGGGGCACTGGATCGGTTTGTAACCGGATTCTAGTTAAAATTCGTCACAATTTTAATGGGCACGCCAGCATTATTATTCACTGAATTGGTCTAGGATTGACGTTTGAATCCCAGAAAAATGGTCTGGAACGATTGTTTTCACGACCCAGACGATCTTTTGGGCATCGGAACTTGTCTGCAAAACTGGAATTGCGTTCAAATTTGCCTTGGAATTTTGCGGTAATCTGAAACAATGAACGACCCTAAGCATTGCATAATGGGGACTTTAGGGTCGTGGGCAGCCCAGCGACCAGAGTTAGACCAGAGTTAGAACTGGGGCAAAAGAATTTTCGGACCTTGAATTGAACGTCGATGGCAAAATCAAAAGACAATAAGAAGAAAACCGAGTCCGGCGGGAAAATGGTTGCCGACAATCGTAAAGCCAACCACAAATATGAGATCTTCGAAAAGATCGAATGCGGCATTGTGTTGCATGGCAGCGAGGTCAAGAGCCTTCGTGACGGCAAGTTGTCGTTGAACGAGGCTTACGCTCATACTCGAGATGGCGAACTGTGGTTGGTGGGCGCTGATATCGGATTGTATGCCCAGGCCAATTCCATGAACCACGTCCCTTTGCGAGTTCGCAAGTTATTGGTGCATAAGCGAGATCTGTTGAAGTTGGAGGCTAAGACCAACGAAAAAGGGCTTAGTTTGGTTCCATTACGAATCTATTTTAACGAACGCGGGATCGCAAAAGTATTGCTGGGCATCGGCAAAGGTAAACAGATGCATGACAAGCGTGAAGACCTTAAAAAGCGTGATACTGATCGCGATATTCAACGCGAAATGCGTAAGAAGAATCGTTGATTAAGTGGGTTGCGTTGGTTGATGTTTTGCATATCTTCTACTTTGATTTCAAGAATTCGCTATGACTTTGATCAGTGACGCCTGGATTCGTTTGGGCGGAGTCGAGTTTCCGGTTTCGCGGCCTCACGCATTCGGGCTAGTCATCGACGGACCCGCGTCAGGTGCCAGTGGAGATTACTTGCATGATCTACTTTTGAAAGCCGAACATCGAACTGAATTCCTGGACTTGATTGACAAAGAAGGTCTGGTGGTTTGCAAAAACCTGCAAACTGAAGCGGACAGCTATCGAAAAGTTCGAGGCAAATCCAGTTTTGGAAAATTGAGTCAAGCTGAGTATTACCACCATGACGGTTGTAGTTGTCCGGTAAAGCCCCGGGTGGTCGAGATTCGGCTTCCCTATCAAAAAGTTGCACGACAAGTTGCCACAGCGGTCGCTCCTTTCCCCGCCGTGATCCAAGCGATGCTAAATGCATTGCCCCAGCGGTTAACATCTGACGCGGAGGTTCAGCAATTTCGCGAGCGGTTTCTAGTGGACGTGGATCAGGTGCCACACGCCCAAACATGGGATCGAATTCAGGGCAAGGTGACTCGGTTGGTTCGACACGAAATGGACGCGGAGAGCTGCCGATCTTACTTTCGTGAAGTGGACCAATTGGCCAACGCCTATGTTTTACCTTGGGAGATGGGCGAGAGCCGGCTGATGGTCAATTCGGTCCAAGATCTAACCAAGACCATGCAACACCGCCGCGCCTATCAAAAGCCGCGGCAGTCGGATGAGGTCACGTCAAACGGCAGCCTCGTAAAACGTTGGACCGCTGAAGAGGCATAGTAAAACGTGGTGCAAGTAGCGTCATTCAGTAAATCCGTGCGACGCATTGCAGCGGGTTACGATGAGCCGCCGGCATCGGCCGCGGGTCCCCAACAAATCAAGGGTGATCTCGCGATTAATGTTCCCCGGGTGTCACTTGGGTCCGGGGGGAAGGTTTTGCAGCAGATAGCGGGTAATTAGCAGACGAACATGCACGACGGTTCCTGGCCCCTCACTTAGGCCGTGGTCACGATTCGGGTAGACCATATAGTCGAAGGGTTTGCCAAGCTGGATCAGTCGGTCGACCAGACCTTCGATAATTTGAATGTGAGTGTTCGTTTCCCCTGAACCGGTCACGATCAGCAGTTTGCCTTTCAGGCCTTCGGCGAAATGGATCGGCGCCGATGTTTGGTAACCTTCGGGATTTACTTCTCTATTTCGCATAAAAATCTCTTGGAACCACGCGTTGTAGAGATGCGGTTGCGGTTTGGGGACCACCGCAATGCCTACGTGATAATCGTCGGGCTTGCGAAACATAGCGTTAAGCGTATTCGACCCGCCGCCGCTCCAGCCCCAAATCCCAACTCGCGAAAGGTCGACGAAGGACCGCATGCGACCTAGTTCTTTTAATCCCGCCGCCTGTTCTTCGGTCGAAAGTAGGCCAAGGCTTCCGAAAATAGAACGTCGCCATGCCGCGCCTTTGGGAGCGGGCGTGCCACGGTTGTCGATGGATACAACCAGGTACCCAAGATCCGAGACGACTCGCAGAAAGTGACTTTGGGCAGCTCCCCACTGATTCAACACCGTTTGTGCATGCGGCTCGCCGTAGACGTAAATGAAGACCGGATACTTCTTGGTGGGATCAAAATCTTGGGGCTTGATCATCCACGCGTCCATGCTGATGCCGCCGCCAATATCAAGCTGCAGGAATTCTGTCGGATGAGATACTACGGATTTCGCCAGCTCCTGCAGTTTGCTATTGTCTTCCACCACTTTGATTACCCGATGACCTTGCACCTGAATCAGATCCACGATCGGCGGCGTGTCGAAAGTGGAAACCGTGTGAAACGCCCACTTTGCGTCCGGTGAAAAGTCGTAGTCGTGAGTCCCCGGCTGGTCTGGCGGAGTGATCCGTTCGGGCTTCCCCGATCCATCCAGCCCAACGCGATACAAATACTTTTGGGTCGCGTTTTCCGGCGATGCATAAAAGTAGTACCAACCGCCCTCTTCATCAATAACCGCGCGTTCGATTATGTCGAACTCGCCAGGCGTCAGCAGCGACAATTCTTCACCGTCCCGCGAGTACAAATAGGCGTGTCGCCAGCCATCTTTTTCGCTGATCACGATGAATGCTTTGCCATCACGAATCCACATCAGGCCAGAATTCTTGGCCTGGCTGGCCACCACCCAAGCGGGATCGGATTCTTGGAAGATTCTTTTGAGTGTGCCATCGGTTGAAGCCAGAAAGAATTCCCGCTTGTCACGAAATCGGCTCAATCGTTCAACTAGCAGTTCACCCGAATCCCCCGCCCACTGGACAAGTCCCAGATAAAAGCCTTCTTCGGGTGATTGGATCGGCAACCACTGTAGATTCTGGCCTTCGACGTCGACAATCCCAACTTGCTGCGTTGCGATCTTCTCGCCGACTCTGGCAAACCGTTGCTCGCGAACTCCAGGATAGGAAGGATCCACGGGGACGAGCATCGATCGCTTCTTCACCAGAGTGTTGTCGGTTTGAATGAAGGCCACGTGTTTTGCATCCGGGCTCCAGCTAAGGCCGTGAAACGAAATGTCACGATCAGGTGTTCGATTAGTCAGCCGAGTCCGTCGATCCGTTTCAAGATCCAGTACAAACACATCGCCATCACGAATTTCTAGTCTCTGCTTCCGATCTGGCGAAACCAGTGGTTGGGACTGTGCTGCTGCTGGAACGTTGGGTTGCGGATCGATAGATTCGCCGGTGCGCACGTTGTAATGAATGGTGACGGTCTGGTTGGTTTCCGGTTCCCGCTGCTCGACCCAGTACCCAGTACTGTCCGAAGTCCACTTGGCAGGGAATCCTTTGGCTCGAAATTCACCGCGCTGGTACACGTCCTTCAAGCGTTCTAGCGTCGTTCCGTCGACCCATTGCTGGGGCATCTGCTGCGCCTGCAGGCCGGTAAGTCCGCACAAAAGAATGACTGCCAGAAGAGATACCCGAAGTAGTATGTGTTTCATGGATCGATTGCCAGAAAAGTTAAAGCGGTTGGACCTAGGGGAAAGCTAAAGGCAACTAGAGAAATCAGTTCTCTTGGGTTTTGGTTCCCAGCGTCTGGGCCTCAAGCAGGATTCGATCGACATCCTGTTTACGAAGTGCTTGGGTCAGCTTTCGCTGCTGTTGACGGTCTAATTTCTGAGCGATTTCTTCGTTGTGCACGCCCAGCGGAACGTTTTCAAGCGACCAGTCGTCGCTGCGTTGCGTTGCGAAAGGAATGTCCGTCATGCGATCTGCCTGCAGATTGCCCAGCGGACTACGGCCCCAAGCGTAGCGGTAATGCAAGGGCTTGGGTACCATTGGACTACTCAGCACCAGCACCTTTTTATCCGTTTGTGCCTGGCCCCGATCATTGTTGCCGGTCACCAGGTGTTCGGCCGTTGCCGGGTGAAACTGACGATCTTCGCCCGCGACCGCGAAGCCAAGAATTGGGCCCCCGTCGTCGACAGCGCTTGCCGGTTCGTCCAGTTGCAATTCGATCCGGTTGTTCTTGATTGTCATGCCAACGGCGATCGGTGGCTTCCAGCGGATGGACCGTTCAAATCCATATTGCGATGCTAGAGCCCAGCGCGCGATGCGTTCGCCGGCGGGGATCTTTAGTTGCGGGTGATACCAGCGCCGGCGCAGATCGTAGGTGCTGGTGAAGCCGATATTCTTGTCGCCCGCTTTATACAGATCGAGAAAGGTTTGGTATTGGGCTTCCCGAATGAAGGGGCCCGGGTTGGCCATCATTTCGCAGTAGTTGTCCAGCGTTTGCACGGGTCCTTCGGTGCACAGTGACAGGATGCCAAAAGGCATTTGTGGATCGTTAAAGGCGGCTCGCCAAGAAGCAATCATTTCCGGAAACACATGGCGGTACATGATCGTACCCGGTGTTCCGTTGAAGCAGTTGTTGTATCCCTGATGAAAGATGGCTCCCTTGATCTGCAGTCCTGCAAGCGGACCGATCATGCTGGCATAGCAATTGCCTGGTCGGTTCTGATCCATCGCTGGGCCGGGACGTAGGTCAGTCGGCTGGGTTTCATTGGCAGGCATTGGGCGACCCTCTTTTTTGAACCGTTCCACCTTCTGTCGATGGCTTTGGATGCGGCCGTCCAGGTCCGCTTGCGAATCCCAAGTTGCAACCTTCTGATCCCATTCCTGAAGTACGCCACTCAACTGGGGCGAGTCGATCTTTCTTAGCACTGCATCCGGGACCCATGTTTCCACGGTGGTGCCACCGCGTGATGCGTCGATCACTCCGATGGGGACCTGAGAAGCCATGTGAATTCGCCTCGCGAATACGTAACCGATCGCGGATAATTCACGTACGATTTCGGGCGAGCATTCGTCCCAGTCACCTTTGCGGTAATGCTGTTTAAACCAGCCGCTCCATTCATGCAGTCGCGCGAAGCCGGGCTGGCTGTCGGGGCCGTTCATCGCGGGAACGGTGAGTATTCGGATGTTGGGAAAATTGGCCGAAATGATCTCAAGTTCGCCATTCTCGATTCGGTCTAGCGGGAATTCCATGTTGCTTTGTCCGCCCAGCACCCAGACATCGCCGATCAGAATGTTGTCCAGCGTCAGCGTCTTATTCGCGCCTTGGATTGTCATTTTCTGCGGTTGGGCATTGACGGTCATTGCAGGCAGCGACACCCTCCATGTTTTGTCTTCAGCCGTGGCTGCCGCTGTTTCATTACCGCCAAAGGACACTGTGACATTCTCACCCACATTCGCCCATCCCCAGATGGAAATTGGCTTGTCGCGTTGCAGCACCATGTTCGCTTGAAAGACATTGCTAACGCACAGGCCTTCACTGATCGCCGGAACATCGACAACATCTTCAAGAGGCATCTGTTGTGCAAGGCTCTGCGTGAGGACAGTGCCTTGAGTCAGCATTATCAACAGCAGCCAACAGAACGTAAGTCGAAGCATAGTGGGTTCTTTCTGAAGCGTGATAGGTTGGACGTTGGTCGATACCAGTACTGCCTGAATGTGAAACGGCGAACGAATACACTTAGCCTAGCAACTGTTCGATCGGGCCTTTTTGGTCGATGTTCAGGGCAACATCCAAGGCACCATAATGATCGATGGAATTACCATAGGCGTTCAGGATTGTGGTGTACCAGTTACCTAGCGTCTTGTGACCGACTTTCCCATAGCCGGGTAAGCGAATGTACCGGCGCCCTAGATCCAGACGTGTGTTGTCCCCAGCGATGACGATGAAGGGCCATTCGGTTCCTTGACTGTGATGAGTTTCGCCATTGTCTGGAAAGTAAAATAGCATCGTGTTGTCAAACACGGTGCCACCCGCTTCAGGCGTATTTTTAAGCCGCGTAACAATCGAGTCTACGATGTTCATGTGTTGATGCCGAATCTTTTCGCGAACTTCAACGGCACTGAATTGTGCGACGGCTTTACCGTGACCCACATCGTGCTGGTTGACTTTTTCGCTTTCAATCCCGGGCAAGCCCGTATATTGCGTACCCAGTTCATCAAGCGTGAAAGTGACCACGTTTGTCATGCCTGAAATCAATGACGACAACAATACTTCGGCATGGCCCGCCTGACGATCGGTAGTCGAAATTTCGTCGTTCAGGAACTTCTGGTCAAGTTGCGGCATATGCTGGCGAATCACATCTGCCATCGCTTCGACTCGACCGTTGCGATCGCGAATATCTTGCAATGCGTCTGCATAGTTTCCAACTTTTGGATACTCGACGCCTGACAATTGTTTGGCAAGGTTGGCCTGATTGGTCGCTACGAATTCTAGTAGTTTCCGCTGTAGTTCATAACTGGCTTGAGACGATCGGTCGCCTGCCACCGATTTGAACAGTTCCTGCATCGCAACTTTTGGTGAACCGAAAGCGTAATTGGGTTGCTGCGGTCCGCGCGCCGAAAAGCCTTTTTCAATTCCGTTAAGGTTCCCCCGCGAATTGCCTCCGTCGCCAGGGAAGCAAGCCAGTTCGATGTGACCAAACGGCGAAGGAAATAGCTTTGCCAATTCGAAATCGACGGTCGCCCACTTGATCGAATCCAGGCGTTCATTCGCTTTGTACACCCCCAATGACGAACACCAGGTGTGATGTCCGGTGGTGCACATTTTCCCTGACAGCCCTTGTAAAATCGTCAGGTTATTCTTGTGTTTCGAAAGCGGGTTCATCCATGCAGGCAGTTCGTGTTTGTCCAGATCAACCGTAAAGGCGTCTTTCTTTCGCTCGGCTTCTTTCAGCTTATCGTCAAAGGTGAGAGGCACCAGCGAATCGGGAAGCAGGCCATTTCCCTTGTGGAGAAAGATAAAGCGAGTTGGCTGAGTTTTGCGGGCGGAACCCGCCGCCAACAGCTGCGGGATTAAAGAAAGGCAACCAGCGCCAAGCATTCCGGCCTTCAAAAAATGTCGTCGGGATGTCATCACTGGGTCTTCCTGTGGGTTTTAGTGAGAGTAGCAAAAATCTGGCGTAGCCCATGCAGTGGATAGCGTTTCTTACTGATCAATTCTAGTGATCACGGTATTTGGATATTCATTTTTTCCGGTACCGAAACGAATCCGACGTCAGCAACGAAACAACCACCGCCTTGAAGCTTCCGCCGCTGTGGACATAGGCCTGATCGGCATCGATCAGCGTCTGCGAATCAGAAAGCATCTCATTACGCCCCATGAAGAAGCGAAACGCATGCCGAATGATAGATTGACGCACTCGCTGCGATTTCGCCAAACGATCGATCAACTGGAGTGCATCATCGACCTGTCCATCCAGCATGGCATCTTCGGTGCCACTTAACTCACCAACAGTGCTGACGGCGCGAGTCTTGAAAGTGTCGACTCCGTTTTTCTTTCGAGCCATTGCCAGTAGGTGTTCGGGATATTCCAGCGGTTCATCCAGTCGATAGCGACCAAAGTCATCGTACGCTTCGAAAGGCATCCCCAATGGATTCATTTTCTGGTGACACTTCCAGCAATCAGTACTCGTGGTGACCAATTCTACTCGTTCACGCAAAGTTCTATCAGGATTTTCGGGCACTTGTGCGTCGACAGTGATCGGTATGTCGGGAACATTGCCCGCCAGCAGCTTTTCGCGAATCCACCGACCGCGTCGAATCGGATCGGTTTGGAAGTTGCCTGAATGAGCGATCAACCACGCGGGATGAGTCAGGATGCCTTTGCGGTTCTCGATCTTGAATGGCTGATTGACCGGGTAGTCCCAGAAGATAGTGTCATCCAGACGGGAAGCACCCAACTGCGTGCGATCGCCGTAGCGAAACGGGTCAGGTGTCGGCGGCAGGTTGTAAAAGGGCGCATGGTTGTAGGTGTAACCATGGGCAAAATTGGGTGTTGTAAATGGTGTTCTGCCGCGGCCAATCGATTCGCTGAAGAAGTGCATGAAACGCAGGAATTCTCGCACCTGTTTGCCGCCTATAATGCGAAGGCTCTTTTTGGATTGAATGAATTCCAAGTGTTCTTCGATGACTTTTTCAGGATTTTTCTGCCAGTCGGTATCTTTCAATCGAGCATACGCTTCGGTCCACTCGTCAATAATCTTTTGACCCGTTGCGTTATCCTTGTCGTGGTAGACAAAGTACTGTTCAGTCGTCAGCAGTGTCTCAAAAACATGGCGGTCTTGTTGTAGCGACCAGTCGACAATTCGATCCGCTTCTTTCACCAGAAAGCCCGGGGATCCGGCGGTCCCGCGCGATGGATTCTGGTAGTAACCATCACCACGCTTGACGTCCTTGAAGATCTTCGTAGCGTTAGGGTACCCGAAGAATTCGCGAAAAAACCGCACCAATTTTGGATGAGAACTGATGTGTGATTGCATGTTCTTTCCGCTAAGTGAGGGGTCAACCGGACCACTTAACGACGTCTGGTCAGCCAGCAACCGCTGAACCTGGCGACGATAATCCTCTTGGGTCGCCAGTCGACCTGAATTGGCGGCTTGCTGAAGCTGTGGGTCAGGGCCACGATCGCCAAACGCATAAGCAATTGCGTTAGCCGCTTCGCTGGGTGAAAGCAATTTGCGTCCGAATTCATCGGCTTCGCCGGCACCGAATTCCTGCCGATACAGGAATTCGGATTCCAGTAGCACCCCAAGCAGCATCTGCCGCAATCCTTCAACGTTCCCGGCAAGTTCGATCGAGGATCGCAGCAGTTGAGAGTATCCCTGTAGCTCCTGGTCGCTGGGTTTTCTTCGCAGAACATTCTGGAATTGAGCTTCAATCGCGGAGACGATCTCCTGCTGGGATGGAGCCGCTTCTTTGTTGACAATCGTTATGAAATCGGTTGGCGAAGTCGGCGGATACCACCGGTCTTTGGGGTTGGTGAACTGCAGTTCGCGTCGGTCCTGACCCGCGTGCTGTGCCGCGAAGATTTGCTTTTGAGAGATCCACTGGGCATTGCTGAGCATGACCAACAAATGGCCGCCATCAAGCGAAGCAATGGGGTGCGATCCGTCTGATGCGCCTTTTTCCAATGGATTGAATTGGTATTGAAAAAAAAGCAGGCTTCCCTGAAAAGTTGTTGTTACTACGCAATAACCTTCAGGAACGGAAGCCTGCCATGAAATTT
>Ga0209390_10001814_pt1 | contig 39521 bp, 37 predicted proteins | sample BON01_FD_187212 | JGI IMG/M metagenome (GOLD analysis project Ga0209390, IMG submission 187212) | Freshwater microbial communities from Lake Bonney liftoff mats and glacier meltwater in Antarctica - BON-01 (SPAdes) (version 2) | ecosystem: Environmental > Aquatic > Freshwater > Ice > Glacier...
CGCGGGCGTCTTCAGCGAGGCCCAAGGCACCCTCACGATCAGGCTCGCCGTGCCGCCCCGAGAACGCGACTGGTGGCGAAAGCTCTGGGCCAAGCTGACATCTCCCTTTCCCAACTGCGATGCAGTCGGAAACCGCCCCTGCTTCTCATCCTGATTTCCCTTCGCATTTACCCTTAATACACCACAATATCAGTTTCCTTCTGCATCGTTACGGCTTAGTGCGCGCGGTGCTGCCTGCTTTTGGCACGGGTTCGTCCACCTGCGCCACGGAGACCAAGCGGCCTGACATGGCGGTGGTAGCCAAAGATACGGCACCCAAATACAATGCGACAGCGCACGTCCGCGTCACGACCAAGGAAGAGGCGGGCAACGCCCCAGAGCGCGATATACTGGTACGAAAATACTCGGAAGCGCAGATCCGAGCTGCTTTGGCTGCGGCGGGGCCATTCCAACCTTTTCCGGCGACGGGTGATGAGGCCTACCGCGCTTTGCCCGCAGACGAACGCGCGGCGATCATCGCCCAGGCCGAGACCTACCTCGGTTACGATTGGCCGACGCTGACCGCGATGCGGTATCTTGACCACGATGAGACCGGCTCGTTACGGGCTTTTCAGATGGTCTATTTCGAATGAGTCAAGGCGTGGGAGACGTTGCGCTACGCTGAAGTTCTGGAAGGCACGGGCCGCTGTGGGCGCGACATCGCCAATGGCGTTTGGGTCATCTGCGAACAGACCTCGTGGGCGCAACCAGCGCACCTGAATGTAGAACTGCCCGGGGCCGGTCTACCCACTTGGGGTCATACGAGTCTGGCGCTGCTGGCCAGTGAGACCGCGGCGACCTTAGCCGCGGTGGAGTATTTTGTTGGCGATCAGCTGGACGAGTTGAATCCCGAGTTCCGTCCCCGGATGCGAGAGAAAGTGCGGCACCCTATCCTCGAGCCTTATTTGCAGCGGACCGACTACTGGTGGATGGCTCACGACAAGCCGTTCACGAACAACTGGAACCCGGGGATCACGTCCAACCTTCTGCGCGGTGCGTTGGCGTGCTCGGAGACGGCTGACGAGCGTGCCGACTACCTGCTCAAGGCCGTGGATGTGCTCGATCATTTCTTAAACGTTTATCCAAAGGACGGGGGCTGCGAAGAAGGCCCGGCCTACTGGGATCATGCCAGCGGCCGAATTTTGGACTCTTTGCGCCTCCTGCACCAAGCGACGGATGGGGTGATCGATATTTAGGATGAGCCGCTGGTGCGGGAGATGGGAAATTTCATGTGGTCTGCCAGTATGCCCCCGCCGTGGTGGGTGAATTTTTCGGATGCGTTTGCGCCCTACAAACCGGACGCTCGCACCCTATACCGTTACGGGAAGGCGACCGGCAGTGAGAACCTCATGGCGTTCGCCGCGACGAAGCTATTGAAGCCCTATTTTTCGATGCCGCGCAGCGAGTATCGGTTCCTTCGGCAACGTCCTCACCTATTCGTTCGCGAAGAACTGATGAGCCATGATCGCGAGTTTCAGCCGAGTGACATCGTGGTGCTGCCTGATCTGGAAACCGCTTACGTCGGCCAGAGCACGGCGACTGGTGGCGGATCTTATCTCGCGGCTAAGGGGGGCCATAATGGGGAGAGTCACAACCACAACGAGGTGCGGAATTTTAGGGTCCTCGCCGACGGCGAACCGCTGCTGATCGATACGGGCGGGGGGACTTACACCTCCAAAACCTTCCGCGAGTAGCGTTATGAGATTTGGTCGATGCAAAGTAGCTACCACAATTTGCCCGATATTAATGGGAGCGCCCAGTCGCACATGATTTAATGGAAGAGCGATTCTTTTGCGGCCGCGGATGACGCCAGGCGAGCCGCGATTGAGATCGGCATTACTTCAGCCGATCCAGCCGAGTCGAACTGAGCCGACTACCGTCGCACCCTCCAATTTGATCGGGTGAATGAGCGCATCTCGCAGCAGGACGGTTTTGTCTTCCGCGACGATCGGGCAGCGCCGGGCGGCAATCGGGTCGATTTCCACCTGATAACCCACCAGGTGACGTCGCAAGGCCATGTTTGCGGCACACTGAATCTTGCTGATTCCCGGAACGGGGAGCTGCGAGCCGGGGTGAGTGATCCGGCAGATCTCGACGTCGGGGTGACCCAGATCGGGTTGGAGGATTCGCGGATTGTCGCGAGTCGGGGCGATACGATTTACCGTATTATTTCGAATGATACGCTAGACCCGGGAGCGACGGAACGCAGTTATCCGTTCGTGATCGAACGGTCGCGTTGATAGCGCTGATGGCACGTGCGATTTTCCCGTGAGTTGATTCTTAGCTTTTAGGTTTTTTGTTTCCGGTGCCGGTTGAATCTCCGTGCTGGACGGGTTTGAGGTTTAGCGAGATCGAGTGAGTTGGAAACTGACGGCCTGAGGGGCAGTTGCGGATGGTCCAGCGCGTCCGTCCCCACCTCGGATTTGGGGGGGAGAGTCAAAACCGTGGTAGGTGGTGGAGGGGGGGGCTTGCTCCGGGACGGGGAGTGAGGGCAGTTTTTGGGGCTATGCCTTTTGTTGAATCGACTTACCAAGCGCCGTGGGGATTTTCCAATGGGCATGTGCAGTCGATTTATCCGGCGGTGTGGCGGCAGGTGCCGCCGGTGGAGTGGACGCGGCGGCGGATTGATACGCCGGATGGAGATTTTCTAGATTTGGATTGTGCCGGGCCGCGGTCAAATCGGGTGGTGATTCTTTCCCATGGGCTCGAGGGTAACTCGCGCCAACCGTATATCCGGGGCATGGCTCACGCGTTCATGAAACGGGGATGGGATGTGGTGGCTTGGAATTGTCGGGGCTGCAGCGGAGAGATGAACCGGCAGCTGCGCTTTTATCACAGTGGGTCGTCGGACGATCTGGGCACGGTGCTGGCGGAGGTGTTACAGCAGGATCGTTGGAAGCAGGCGGCTTTGGTAGGATTTAGCCTAGGCGGGAACCAGACCCTTAAATTATTGGGAGAACGGGGCGACGCGGTGGATGAGCGGGTGGTGGGGGCGGCGACGTTTTCGGTGCCGTGTGACTTGGTGGCGAGTTCGCTCTGTTTGGGCGAGTGGCAGAATCGACTCTACATGGCTCGTTTCATGAAAACACTGCGACAAAAGGTGATCGAGAAAGAGCGGATGTTCCCGGGGGAATTAGATATTGCGGCGCTGGGCGGGATGCGGACGTTTCGGCAGTTTGATGATCGCTACACGGCACCGTTACATGGCTTTAGGGACGCGATGGACTATTGGCAGCAGAGTGGGAGCGGACGGTTGCTGGCGGACATCCGCGTGCCGGCGCTGATGGTGAATGCGTGGGATGATCCGTTTCTGGCGGGGCGATGTTTTCCTCGCGAGGAGGCGGAGACTAATCCGAATTTTTGGTTGGAAACACCGCGACATGGGGGCCACGTGGGGTTTGTGACGCGCGGGCGAGGCGGGGAGTATTGGTCGGAGACGCGGGCGGTAGAGTTTCTGACGGAGTTGGCGGGATAGGGAGTGGGATAGCCTGGGGGCGGTGATGGTGAGGCAGACTGTTTTAACCACGAATGGACACTAAAGGCTTCGTCCAGCGACTACGCCCTGAAGAGCAGTGACGCACTGTGTTCTTTTTGCTATCTCCGAGAGGCAACGGGTTTTTGGCTGCAAAGGGGCGCAAAATTCCCGACCGGTGGCGGTGAGTTGGGGCACCAAGAGGAGCGTGGGGACCTTGGGCGGAGGGATCTCAGGAATCCTTCGATTGGTTGGCGATGGGCCGGATGGGGGACCCGAACAACGTTGCGGGCTGAAGCACCGGATTACGGTGAGGGAGGGGGGGGCTTTTGGCTTTCTCGGATGTCGTGGATTTCTCGCTGTATGGATTCCAGTCGTTCGAGCATGAGGCGTTGGGCCTCCCGGGAGGCGGGTTTGTCGGTGTCATCGCCGAGGAAGATGGTGGCGGCGACTCCGCTGAGGGTGCCGAAGAGGCTGATGCCGGCGATCATGAGAAAGGTGGCCACGATCCGTCCTCCGGTGGTGACGGGGTATTTGTCGCCGTAGCCGACGGTGGTGGTGGTGGTGATGCTCCACCAGATGGCGTCTTCGGCCGAGGCGATATTGGCGTCGGGGTGATCCAGTTCGGCGATCAGCACGCCAGTGGAGCCGAAGGAGATGACGAGAAAGGCGATGACGGAGATGCCGGTAAGTCCTGCGCTGGTTTTACTTTGCCAAAGAATGTGCAAGAGGCGGCGCATTGAACGGATAGCGACGAGGAGGCGGACGACACGGAAGACGCGCAGGATGCGCCCGTAGCGGAAAGCCTCGATGGCGGGGATACTGGCGAGTAGGTCGACCCAGCCCCATTTCATGAACTGTCGTTTAGATTTCGCCTCTTTGAATCGAATGCAAAAGTCGATGAGGAGGAGCACGCAGACTGCGGTATCGATGATGAAGATCAGACGACGGATCTCGGGGGGCACGTTGAGAACGACCTCGGCGGCTAGACCGACCAAGAGGACGATCGAGAGCACGAGGATACCGAACTGAAAGGGACCTAGTTCTTCGGGGGGCTCCTGAGAATGAAGCATGGGGCATGACGGAACAAACGATGGGAGGGGTCAATGCGTCTGTTTTTAGGGAGTTGACGGGAAGGGACTGAAACGGAGCTGGCAAATAAATCATCGTTCTTACTGCATGGGCAGCATGATCAGGTATCTCAATTTGTCCGCGATTCCAAAGAGCTCCAATCTGGCTTTGTTGCTCCTGCGTTTGGGGTTTGGCGCCTATATACTCTACTTCCACGGGTTGGCGAAATTGCTGGGGTGGTCGGATATGTTTAAGAGTTTTCCGGATCCACTGGGAATTGGTTCACCGGTCAGTCTCGGATTCACGATTGCGGCCGAATTGTTGATGGCCGCTTTGTTGGTGGTGGGTCTGTTCACCCGTTTGGCGGCACTTTCTCTGGCTTTCACGATGGGCGTCGCATTTGTGATGGTGCACGGCGCGAAATTCAGTGGCGATGGCAGCGGTGAGTTGGCGTTCGTTTACGGAATCGCGTTCTTGGTGCTGTTCCTCGCGGGAGCGGGCAAATATTCACTCGATTCGAAACTGGGCGACACGCCGTAGTTGAAGGGGAGGCGCTGAAAGTTGGTCGTAAAGGGTTCGTAAAGGTCGACTTGCCCGGGAAATCTAGCTACGCCGGCAGACCGTGGGCTCCGACAGATCTGAGTTAACCGTGGTGATCGACTTTGCCAGCTTCGACTAAGGCTTTAGGCCGCTGCCGAGTTTCCGGGTCGGCTGATCTGCGCCCCCTTTGATGGTGTAGGGACCGGCACCGTAGACGGGAAGTTTGGCGGTGCCGCGCGGGAAGCGTTGAGTGTAGAGCACCTCGTTGGTCGTTTCGTCGAGGACCTGGAGGACGGGGGAATCGATGCCAGGGATGGCGGGAGCATCGAGGTAGCCGGTGACTTTGCGGCCATCGTTTTCTTCCATGTAAAAGGTGATGGGCCAATCGGGAGTCTGGGTCACGGGCGAATCGATCGCGGAGTGGCGGGGCCAGTATTCGAAGGTGATGCGGCGGGTGGGTTTGTCGAAGTGGACCAGGCCGTAGCCGTCGGCGTTACCGTTGTCGGCTTCCCCCGGATTCACATAGGTGAGCATCGTCAGTTTGTTGCCAAAGCCGTCGAGGTAATCACCGGTCCAAGGCCGGAAAGTATGGGGATCGCGGTTGGCACCGGCGGCTTCGTTGAGCGGATGCCACCAGCGACTGTAGTAGTTGTTGACGATGGCGGGCACGGTGAAGGCGTAGGGGCCGTCCCCGAAATTCTCGATACCATGTTGCATGGCACTGGAGATGTGTTGATCGCCAGCGAGGTGCACGGCGCGGGCTTGGCGGATACGGCGGAGGGCTTCGTTGCGCCCGGTTTGCGGCCAAGCGTTGGAGTCGAGGTCGGCGAGAAGACGACCTTCGTCCCCGTGAATATGGGCGCCGCCGGCGAAGGCGGTTTGCGAAAGCACGGCCTTCATATTGGCACCAGTCCAGTCCTGCGACCAGTGATCGAGGAAGGCGAGTTGGCGATCACCGAGGAGTTTAAGATCGGGAAGGTCGACGGCGTGGCGATCGTAGGCGGGGTCGTTGATGTGATCCGGGCGGGGGCCCATATTGGGAATGGTGCCGTTGGGGCCGGTCTTGAATTTACGATCTTCGAGGATGGCGAAGTCGACCCCACCGACCCGAAGGCGAGTGAAGTAGACGCCGATGTCTTGAGCGATGGGGAGAGGATCAAAGGCATCGGGGAGATGCCAAGTCTGGCAGCGTTCGACCATGCGCACGTAGTCGGCGGGGTAGTAATAGCCGCCGTCGTTGCCGTGAGGGTGCGGGGCTTTGACGCCGCCTTCGCCCCAGAGGTTGCCCTGGCCGATGTCGTGATCGTCGGGGATGGTAATGGTGGGACGGTCTCGGAGGATTTCGCGAAATTGGCGACCGAAAGCGAGCCACGCGGCGGTGTGGTGTTCGTGGTCGTAGCTTTGGTCACCGGCGAAGAAGAGCAGGTCGGGATCTTGGGCGATGAGGTGATTGACAATTGAATCACGATCGCCGCGATCTTGGTTGGAGTTGCAGGAGAGCACGGCGATGGAGATGCGGGACTGGTCGATGGGGTCGGCGCGGATGAGTCCTTCGAAACTGGATACGTCGGCGAGGCGAACGCGGTAGGCCACCGCACGAGTCGAGTCCCATCCTTCGACGCGGAAGTGAGCAGACCAACCGGGGAATAGAACCGGTGAAGTCGCGACGGTCTGCCAACTGCCATCGGCTTGAGCGAGTTCGAGCGTGACTTGACGGGGCTCGGTCGGGAGGAGGGGGGCGAGTTGGACGGTGAGTTTGAGCACCCCGGCGTCGTGAGTGTAAAGGGCGAAGGCGACGGCTTCGGCGCGGTCACGCTGAAGGATATGTTGGTTTTGCCAGGCGGACGGTTCGGTTTGAGGCGCTCGTTTCCACCACTGGCCGTTGGCGGCAATATCGAGCTGGGAGAAGTCGTCTCCGTAGGGAACTTCGGGAGGATTCGTCGGAGCGGTAACCGGGTAAGCGGCGAAGAGCGGGGCGGCGAGAACGGCGAGGACTACGCAACGGAGAAGGGGTAACATGCCGCAGAGTGGACGTGGCCCGACGATTCAGGCAAGCGGCCTCAGCTCAAAATTAACCAAAGCGTATAGCCGACGTAGGTCAGCACCAGTCCGGCCCCCTCGGGGCGGCTGATTTGCCCGCCGGTCCGGACCAAAGGAAGGACTGCGACCGTGACGGCGAGAAGGATACCGAGATCGACGTAGGACAGTTCGGGGATATAGGCACCCCCCAGCAGGCCGGTGACGCCAAGGATCCCGAGAATATTGAAAAGGGAGGAGCCGACGACGTTGCCGATGGCGACGTCGTTTTCGCCGCGGAGGACGGCGACGACCGACGTGGCGAGTTCGGGCAGGCTTGTGCCAACGGCGACGATGGTGAGGCCGATTAGGGTCTCACTCCATCCGAAATTGCGGGCAATGTTTACGGCCCCCTCCACGAACAAGTGAGAGCCATACAAGAGCAGCGCCAGACCGCCGAGAGTGAGGAGGATCGCTTTCAGGATGGACGAGGATTTTTTCTCCCGATGGTCGAAGGATTGGTCGGTATCGGCGCGGGCTTGGCGGACGGTTTGGGTCATGAGGCCGACGAGAATTACGACGAGAAAAAAGCCCTCTACAAACCCGATATCCCGATCGAGTAGGAGGATTAGGCCCAGAACGGTGGCGCCAATGAGGAGAGGGACTTCGCGCCGAATCACACTGTGGCTAGCGGTGAGGGGGCGGATAATGGCACAAATCCCCATGATGAAGGCGAGATTGCACAAGTTGGAGCCGATGACGTTGCCGATGGCGATGGCACCCGAGCCACGTTGGGTCGCGATGGCGCTGACGACGAGTTCAGGGGCACTGGTGCCGAACGCTACGACCGTGAGGCCAATAACCAACGGAGTGAGTCCGAGTCTTCGAGCAAGAGCCGAGGCACCACGCACCATGAGCTCGGCCCCGATAGTGAGGCCAATGAGTCCGCCGATGAGTAAAGCGATGGTGGTCATAGGGAAGAGCGTGCGAAAATAGCGCACTCATCCCAGACGCTAAACGCAAGGCGAGCTTGATTATAAACGGGCGGCCGAATTCTATGCCGCCGCATGGATTTCCCGTCGGTTGAAACCGCTACGCTTCCATTTGGTTGGAAGGGAGGTTGGCGGGGAGCGGCGACGGGCGATCACAAGTTGATTCGATTACGATGTGACGACCGAGGGTGGAAGATTCGGTGGCGGCGGTCATAACCTCGATGACGTGGTGGCCGAGTTGGCCGTTGGCTCGATGGGGGCGACCGCTGCGGATGGCATGGGCGAGGTCGGAAACGCCGGTGCCGCGAGCACGGCCGGTGGCGTGGCTCATGGGCACGTCTTCGAAGGCGGTTGATCCGGCGGGGGCGAGGGCACAAGGAAGGTCGAAGGTGTTGGGGTCGCAGACCCGGAGGTTTCCTTCGGTGCCGAAGATCACGATGTTGGGTAAATCGATTTTCGGGGTGTCGAAACTCATCACCATCGTGCCAATCGCCCCCGAGGCGAATTCCAGCGTCGTGGAAAAATGGGTGGGGACATCGACGGCGATGGTCTCGCCCGCGCGAGGCTTGCTGGTGATCGTGCGCGCGGAGAAAGACTTGGTCGCGGTGCCGCTCACTCGAGCGATCGGGCCAAGAAGGTTCACGAGTGCGGTGACGTAGTAGGGGCCCATATCAAACATGGGACCGCCCCCGTGCTGGTAGTAGAAGTCGGGATTGGGATGCCACGTCTCGTGGCCGGGGCAGAGCATGAAGCCAAACGCGGCAACGGGTCGACCGATCGCACCACGGTCGATGAGTTGGCGGGCGGTTTGGAGGCCGGCACCGAGAAAGGTGTCGGGGGCGGAGGCGATGCGAAGGCCGAGGCGTTCGGCATCGGCCAGCACGGCGGCTGATTCAGTGGGAGAAAGCGTGAATGGTTTCTCGCAGTAGACGTGTTTGCCGGCGGCGAGGGCCTGGCGGTTGATCTGAGCGTGAACGCTAGGAATCGTGAGGTTGACGACGATTTCGATGTCAGGCCGAGCGAGGAGATCGGCGACAGATCCACCGAAGGCGAGATGGTGTTGAGCGGCGGTGGCCCGGGCGTGCGGGATATTGATATCAGCGCAGGCGACGATCTCGATATTGTCGTAGTTCCGGCAGCCTTCGAAGTAGGCTTTGGAGATATTTCCGCAGCCGATGAGGGCGATTTTGGTGGGGGAGGATGACATGGGAAGAGATTGATTTAACCACGATCTGCCGTCGCTAAAGTTTTGGCGGAAATAATGGACCCGAAAGGCTGCGTCCACCGACTACGCACCGCCGGCTGAGGCACTGATTCGTTTTGGATTGTTGGGGGGGCAACGGGTCGAGCGGATTACATTTGTCGATTAAAGATCACCGGCAGCCCAGCGGAGGCCACGGACAGTGAGTTCAAGGGCGGCGGGGCAGGTCTCGAATTCCTCGGGTACATGACCGAGGGCGGCGTAGAACACGCGGCCTTGGCCCCATTTCTTAATCCATGCGATCGGCATGGGGACGGATTGTCCTTCATAGACGCAAACGGTCTCGGCGAGAATATGCACGCCGGGATCGATGAGCATGTAGTATTGCTCCGAGTTGTAGGGAAACTCGAGTGGGATGCCCTGGGTGATGACGTGATCGGGATCGGTAATATTGACGTCGTAGTCGCCGATGTAGGGATGCGCGGCGAAGGAACCGCCGACCATCAGCTTGAAATCGACATCGGCGCGAAAGGCATCGCCGAGTCCGCCGTGAAACCCGCCGAGGTTGGTGCCGGCGAGGATGGCACCACGAAGCGCTTTGGATTGCGCGGGGGAGAGTTCACCCATGGTCCAGTTGGGCACGATGAGATCGAAGGTGCCCAGGTCGAGGGCGGTGAGGCAATCGAGGTCCGTTTCGAGTTGGCAGGTGAAGCCGTAAGACTCCAGTTGAGCCGCATAGAGGGCGGTGAATACTTCGGGTTGGTGACCATCCCAACCGCCACTGATAAAGAGGACGCGTTTCATGGGATTAGTGAGGAACGGCGACAGGTGGGGTGCAAGGTCAGGGCTAGGCTAACTGATGGTATTCGTGCAATGTAGTGCGGTGGAGGAGATTTGACGCGCGGTGGAGGGCGACGCACAGTCCGCGACTATGCGTCTGCCCGACCGCACGGCTCAGTGGATAATGCGCTCACTCCAATTGGGAGTGAGCCTGCTTGGTGCGTGGGTGTTTTGGGCTGGTCAAATCGCGATGGAGGATGAGGAGGGACCGAATCAACTGCGGGTGCCGGTGAGAATTGAGCAGGATGTCGAGGCCCACCTTTATTATGATGTGGGGGAGGGATTGTGGGGCGGACACGTGGAGATCCAGCAGCTGAAAGGCGGCCCGCAATGGCGAGTTTTGTCGTTTCCGTTGCCGCGCGAGCCGATCAAGGCGTTGCGTTTCGATCCGATGCTGACTCCCGGTCTATTTGCGATTAAGGCGCCTTGGCTCGAATCGAAGACGGGTCGAGTGATCGCCAGGTTTCCGCAGACGGCGGTGGTGCCTCGACACCAAATCGCGGGATGGAGGAAGGTTGAAGATCGGTTCGAAGTGATCACTTGGGCTGATGCCGATGACGCGCAGGTCCAGTTTGAGTTGGGGTGGCCGCTGCGAGTGGGCGAACCCCGCTGGCCATGGGCGGAAGGCGGGCTGGTGGGTTTGATGGTCGTCGGGATGGTCTGGTTGGGGCGACACCCGGCGAATCGGAAACGGAGAAAGTGGCGGGATTGGTTTTTGACGGGGGCGCAATCGATGGGATCTCGGTTGAAACTGGGCGCACATCGAGCACTGGCGGCCTATGGAAACCAATCATCGCGGCTGGTTTTACTCGGCGGAGTGATCGTGGTCTGCGGGCAGATTTGGGTATTGCGGGATTTGGAGCAGACGTTGGATCTGCCGATGTGGGATGAATCCAATTACGCAGCGCGAGGGGTGGAATGGGCGGCGGATGGCGGGTCGCTGGGAGACCTGCATACGGGCCCGGGCTTCGTGGTGGTTTATGGCGTGATGTCGTGGTGGGGCGAGGTGCAGGACATCGTTTATTGGCAACACTACTGGGTCAAAGTGGGCGGCACGTTGCTGTTGTATTTGGTATTGGTGAGATGGTGGCAGCGGTGGCCGGCAGCGATGGCGGTGGCATTGGCTTGGGGCTGTACGTGGTTTCAGTCGGAGTATCCGTTGCTCGTGTATCAGTCGGCGTGGATGTGGTTTTTGGCCGCGGTGCTGGTGATTGAGCGATGGACTTTGTTGGGCTTGGTGCTGCTGATTTGGTCGATCGGATTTCGGCAGGACTATCAGTTTGCGATGCCCGTCGCGATTGCCGCGGTGGGGTGGCGTTGGTGGCGGGCAGGGACGGAAGGGAGAAACCTGTGGTCGATTAAGGGGAGCAGGAAAGAACGAAGGGTGGTCAAGGTGATCGTGGTCTTGAGCGTAGTGATGTTGGGATGGATCGGATCGCAGATCAGTCTGGGCGGTGTGAGCCAACGAGGGTGGTTTGCCTTTCAGCAGCACTATGCGGTGCGGGCGGTCATGGAAGGGGAGGCGATCGGGATAAACCCGTTGGCGGATTACCCCGAAGTGATGGCGCGAGACTTTCCGGGAGCGACGTCGCTGAGCGAGGCGTGGGCGGTCAATCGACCGGCGGTGATTCGCCATGTGCGCTGGAATTTCCAACAGGCTTTGGGGGAGGTGATGATATTGTGGAAACCGCAAAGCCAGACCTTGCTGGCCTTGATGGCGCTGGTGGCGGCGGGCGTGGTTTGTTTATTATTGGACGCGCAAAGCCAGAGAAGGGGAGAACGGATGAAGGCCGCAGGATGGACGGGGGTGGTTTTGGCGGGGGGGGCATGGTTAGTGGTCGGGCCGGGATTGGTGGTGTTGGCGAAGGGACCGTATCTGCTCCCGATCGTGCCCATTTTCCTGTTGGGGGGCGGGATACTGGTGCGGGCGATCGGTCGGCGCTTACCGGACGTGGATCCGATCAATGGTGCGGTGGTCGGCAGTGTGACTTTGCTGATGGGCGTGGGGTTGTTGATGGGCAGTGAACCGGTCTTTGAAGGTGAGAGTCGGGGTCGGCCGGTCGCGGAACGCGTGTCCGCGCTAGGCGAAATTTGGCCCACGGAAGGTCGGCATGTCCTCTTGGCTTACGGTGCTTCGAGTTACGCAAACTATCTGGGAAATGATCGGTGCCGCGCCGTCGAGCCGATCAATGCCGTAACCGGCAGTGCGACCCCGGATCGATCGTTGCCGGCCTTGTTGGAAGATGAAGCACCGTTTGCGGTGTTGGTGACCGACGACTGGTTGGCTTCCAGTGAGATCGACGAAACGGTGCTCAAAAAATGGATCAGGCGCGACGTTTCCGGGGGCCGACTTTATTGGCGCAGCGAGTAGATTCCTACTCGGGAGGAGTCGATGAGTCTTCCGTCGTAGTCGCATCGATTGGGCGGCGGAGTTCTTCATAAAACCGTCGATAGGCGTGGTAAACGGCGGGTTGGATCGTGCGCTGGCTGCCGTAGTCGATAATCTGGAAAGCGGACTGAGGCTGACCGCGCTGGGTCTGAAGCAGGGCCATGCGTAGAACGACGTCGGCGTGCTGGGGAAAGCGACGGGTGCCGGCCGCGAGGAGAATAACATCGTCTCGAAGCATGGGGATATCTGTCTGGAGCCAAATTTCCGCGAAGAGCTGGTAGACGCTGGGTAAGGCGGGCACCTGCTCATGAGCCTGACGCAAGAGGCTCAGAATGGGGCCGACTTGTTCGAGATCGAGAAGCTTGTCGTCGGGCAGCGCGGCGAGGGATTCGTTGAACTGTAATCGAGCGAGGCTTTGCAAGGCGTAAGGTCGGGTGACCCCGAGGGCCCGAGCGATTTCAAGTTCACGGCGCGCGGCGGGTAGATTGCCGGCCTCAAACTCGAGGAGACCGGCCACGGCGGTGAGCTCTCTGCTATCGTTGCCGGCTTGGCGCGCGGAGGCGATAGTTCGGCGGGCGCGTTGCAAGTAGGTTTCGGTGAGGTCGGGCTCGATTTTGCGAACGTAGTCAGTCTCAAGTTGTTCCCATTCGCCGAGAATGCGGGCGACTTGATCGGGCGCAGCTTGGCGGGCTTGAAGCCCAACCGGCGGTTCAAAATCGTCAATCTCGAGCCGCAGTTTTTTGGTGGCGGCGTCGGCGCGGAAGGTCGTTATTTGGGTGGTGGCGGCGGCGAAGTCGAAACCGAAGCATGCTGAAAAAGTGAGGTCGTCGGGGAAGGCGTGTTCTTGGCGATCAACAAACTGCCAGAAGGCAGACTTGTATTGGCCATCGTCGGCAAACAGAGCCCAGCGCACGAACAGTTTTGCTTGGTCGAGCCAATCGGCAAAAATCGCAGGATCTGAGGGCGAGGGATGCGTAAACAGGAAGGCGAAATCGATAGCCGGGGGCTGAGGAGACGGGGACGGAGCTGACTCGGCCACGTCGGAAGAATCGGTATCAGACTTGGCCGTGGCCACGGGAGCGGCCGATTCAAATTCCGAGGGAAGGGGAGGCGGAGGCGCCGGGAGGAGAGGCAGTCCTTCGATCTCGATCAAGTCGTCGATAAATTGGCATTCATCGTAGAAGCGGGCCAGACCTTGGATGGCCCAACCGGGCAGGGCGGGGGCGCGGCGGAGGAGTCGTTCGGTGATTCGCTTGGTGTTGGAGTGAAACCCAAGATCGGAGGGAGTTGAGTCATTGAATGGATCGAAACGACGGCCCAAAGCGGGTCTGATGCCGAACGAGGCATTCAGATCGTGGAAGGCAAAAACGATTGAGCTGTCGGGACTGCTGAGTCCGAAGTTGGGGAGGAACACCCGGCCGTTTTTGCGGCGACCGGTGGCGTCTTTTTGATCCAAGATTTGCCCGACGAGGGGATCTGATTTTGATCGTTTGTGGTGCGGCTCGACGACAATAAACCGGTCGGCAACGGCGGGTCGCCAAAGGTAGCGATCAGGAATGATCAAGCCGATGAGTTCGAGTTGACGGTAGTAGCTTCGGGCGAAGGCCACCGCGAACTGGCGATCGTGAGTGGTAATAATTTCAAACCCGGGGGCAGAGAGGGCGGTCCAGCGGAATGGGCGATCGGGTTCGACGTAAAAAGGGGGGAGCGCGACGACCTCCGCGTCGTTGGCCGGGGATTGTCCGAAGAGCGTGGCGCCGCCAAGTAATCCGAATAAAACCCCGAGGTGGTAGGTGAGGGGAATTCGGAGAGCGCGGCTCATTCGTCGTTAGGTCAGGTGGTGAGTTGGACTAGGAAGCGATGAGCCAATCACCGATTCGTTCCCATACGCCGTTGGACGGCCAAAGGATGATTACCCAGACGACGACGCAATTGATGTAACTCACAAATACGGCGGCGCTGGCCATGTCCTTAATGCGTTTGGCCAAGGGGTGGATCTCCGGTCGGAGGTAGTCGATGGTCCACTCGATCGCGGAATTGAGTAGCTCCACGATCATGATCAGGAGCAAGGATGAGATCATCACTGCAGTGGAAACCGCGTTGACCGGGAGAATGACCGCGAAGGGAATCAGCAGAATTACAAAAAGAAAGTCTTCGCGAAACGATGGTTCGTGTTTGAGGGCCGCAAAAAAGCCGTCGATCGAGTATCGCACGGACGCGATGAAGTTACGCAGATTACGCTGTTTCAGCTCGGTCGGGGCCGAATTGTCTTCGCTAGAGGCAGGGGAGGGCGGAAAGGACGGAGGGAGAGCGGCTGACACCCTCCGAGGTTTGGCGGAAATTTCCCGCGGCTAAAGCCAGAAGTTGACGCGGGCACTGAGAATCTAAGCCGCCGCGAAGGATAGCCGACGAGCGGGACGGCGCATGCCTATCGCGTTGCAGGTGAAATCGATCACTTCCTCACGGTAGCCACAGAAATCTAACACCCGGGTGAGGAAGCGCCGTTTGGTGGGGGTGTCGATGTTCATGATCGCCCAGTAGCGGGTGCCGGGAATTTGGCGGGCCTGATTGTGGTGGCATTGGGCGACGATGTCTTCGCGGGTGAGACTCAGATAGCGCCGCCCATGGTTGAGCGACATGATGTAGGCTTCGAAATCCGCCGGATGCTGCGCCGCGACCCAGCCCAAGATGGCGAGGTATTTATCGGCATCGGTGAATTTGGTGCGAAAATCTGCGCTCAGGAGATAGTTGGTCAGGGGGTCATTTTGGGATGAACGCGAGACGGGGAGGTGAAGGAGGGAGGCGAGAACGTCGTCGGGACTTTGGTTGAAGTCGGAAGTGAGACGTTTGAGGGCCTGATAAACTTCGTCGGATACTTCGATATGTTTCATGATTTCACAGGTTAGACCGGTTGAGTGGTCTGACGATGGCCATGCGACGAACGGCCGGAACAATGCGATGAACCGGTTTATCGGTGCGATTAGTCGGTCAGCGGGGGAAGGTTGTTGAAGTCGTAATCGGAGTAATCGTTGTGGATATCGGGGTAGCGCTTGTCCTGTTTATAGATTTGCATGATCCGAGCGTGCTGGAAGTCGTCGGTCGGGAAAATTTTAGGAGGTTCCCCCTTGAGGAGGATAGCGGTGTAGGCGCGACGGCGATCAACAATGCGGCGGATGACGAGCATAGGATTAGAACCGTAGCCTTAATGAGGCAATTTTCCAAACGGAAGACTCCGATTGCGAGGGGCAGGCTGAGGTGCCGCAGCGGTGAGGACCAGTGACTAGCTCCAAGCGTAGTTGAAGCTAATGGAGATACGGTTTTCGGGAACTTGGTTGGCGGGCACCTCGTGTCGGAGCCAGCTTTCGAAAAGGATGACGTTCCCGGCCTCGGCGGGGTAGGTGACGAACGTTTCATTCTCAGGAGCTCTCTTGGCTTTGCGGGGAGGCGCCGCCATGAAACGATCTAGGCGTGGATCCTCGAATTTGATCCCGGGGCAACCCAGCGGGGTTTGCACGTAGTAGGTGCCACTGATGAAAGAAAGGGGATGCAGATGTAGACTGTGGGTGGTGCCGGGAGGCATCATGTTGACCCAGCAATCGGTCATATAGACTTCGCGCCCACGAAGATCGAAATCCAGTTTCTTACCGTAGGCCTTGATGTGACGGTTAAGCCGCCGTTCGAGAGTCTCGAAGGTGCTGGAGAATTTGTGCAGCTGATTCATCGAGGCGTAACTGGTGTAACCGCCCGGGTAGTTGCTTTCGGACCACTTTCGGCCGGGATCGTCGAAGGCGCGGAGTTGGTCGCATTCGGTGGCAAGCTCGTCGTTGAAACGGACGATACCAGCCTTTTGCAAAGGCTCGCAGTAGACGAAGGTAGGAAAGTGAAGGTTGATAGGCATCAGGATATGAAGATGAAAAAATTGACGGATTGAGACAATGCTGAGTTGTCGTGCCTACCGAATTCCGCCCATGAGTCGCTTCACCCAGGGCACGAGAGCGAAGAGCAGGCCAGTGGCCAATCCGACCCAAATGGCTTGAGCGAGGAAAAAATCGGTGAGGCTGGCGGGATCCGCTTCGTCAAAGTTGCTGGCGAGAAGGCCCGCCAGCTTACTGCCGAGAGCCGCCGCCAGGAACCAAATGCCCATGACGAGGCCGGTGAGTTTGGCCGGCGAGAGTTTTGTCATAGTGCTCAGGCCGACGGGACTGAGGCACATTTCACCGGTGGTTTGGAGAAAGAATAATCCGATCAACCAAATGGGACTGACTAACCCCTCGGCCGTCAGTTTGGCGGCAGGAATCATCCAAAGAAAAGAGAGGGCTACAAAAAGTAGCCCAATGCCAAACTTTGCGGGACTGGAGGGACTGCGGGTGCCGAGTCGAATCCACAACCAAGCAAAAAACGGAGCAAGGAGAACGACGAAGACGGAATTGACCGATTGCCACCAGGCGGAAGGAAACGTCCATCCTAGAATGCGATTATCGGTCAAACGATCGGCGAATAGTTGCACGGATGTGCCCGCTTGTTCGAACAGGGCCCAGAATACTTGAGCAGCGATAAACAGTACCAGGATCGCGGCCATGCGCCGACTTTCCACACTGGGTCTAAAGGCGAATAATAACACCGCGACGACTTGGGCAATAAAGAGTCCGATGACGATTATTTTATATCGATCGGAGAGAATCATTATCCCAATCAATGCCAGTGAAGCGAGCGCGACTAATCCGAGTTTGCTCCAGGGGAGAGGTTCGCCTGCCGCATGGGACGGAGGCGAACCCACGTGAGCGAGAGTCCCGCGGCGGTGATAGTAAGTCACCAGACCGATACTCATCCCTACACCGGCAGCGGCGAAGGCCCAATGCCAGCTACTCCGCGGATCGACGCCAACTTGAATCAGAAACGATTGGAATGAGGGAGCCTGAGCGAGGCAGCCGCACACAATGGCCGACGCAAAGGCGCCGAGATTGATGCCCATATAGAAAATGGAAAATCCGGCATCGCGGCGGGCATCCTCGGGATCGTAGAGGCTTCCGACCATCGTCGAAATATTGGGCTTCAATAGTCCGGTTCCGGTGGCAATGAGGCAAAGGCCGAAAAAGAATGTGCCCGTGGTCGGTAAAGCCATGGAGAAGTGACCGAGTGCGATAATGATTCCGCCCCACCAGACGGCGGTGCGAGCGCCGACAAAATTATCGGCAATGAAGCCCCCGAGGATGCAGAGGAGATACACACTCATGGTGTAGGTGCCGTAGATGGAAGCTGCTTTCTCGGTGGAGAATCCGAGCCCGCCATCAACCACGGCGAGGGTCATGAACATGACCAAGAGTGCCCTCATGCCATAGTAGGAAAACCGCTCCCACATTTCGGTAAAGAATAGGGTGGAGAGACCGCGAGGGTGTCCGGCCCAACCAAGGGCGGATGAACCGGAGGGAGAAGGGAACGAGGGAGGAGGATCGATCATAACGCGAAGGTGATCGCAGAGTTCTTGCTATCTAAAACGGGCGGTAGGAGGCACCGGGCGCGTCGCGAGCATGAGCGCGTAGTGGATTTCGCGAGGAATTGAAAACCTCGCGCAGATTGAAGCAAGATGAGAGGGGAGATTTTGGGAGTCGATCACGGGAAGATCAGAAAAGCCGAGGGTTTTTAATCGGGCCGCCATGACGGCAGTGAGAATGGGGTCCTTGGTTGCGGCGGCGGTCAGCCAGAGAACGGCGGAGAGTTGCTGATCATCACGATGTATTCTATTTTTAATACCAGTGAGCGAGGGAGGAGATTCGACTTGGAGTGAAGCGGCGCAAAGTCGCAATAAATCGGAAGTGGAGGGGGCTGAGGCGACGAGGTTTTCCCATTCCGCATTAGTCACGAATTTCGAGTTGAGGGATTCGGAGACGACCCAACGCGCCGTCGCGGCATCGAACGGGGGAAGCCAGGGCGCATCTTGTTGCAGACTATCCCGAGCGGCCGAAACTGCGCCCGACTCGTAGAGGATTCTCCAGCGGAGCGGAATGAGTTGAGCATCTTCAAAACGGTGGTTGAGCAGTTGGTTTATCGCTGCTTCCTTGGTCGTTTCAGCAGGCGGGGCGACGACGCCAAGAAGTGGGAGATGGTCGGCGCTCAGTTGTTCACACTCGAAAGAGTATTGGGTCCAGATGGTGTTGGGGTTATCGGAGAGCGTTGTGGCCACGAGGAGGGTGCGAAACCAATCTTCAGGGCGGGTGGATTCGCGTTGAAGGAGCCGTTCGAAAGCGAGTGATTGCAGAGAGTCGAATCGTTGGCTCGCGAGGACCGCATCGTGATGCGCCGTGGAGATCGGTTCAATCTGTGCTGGGTGTTTTTGGGCGAGTGAAGCAAAGATTTCCTCGGAGGCAGCAAACTGGCCAATTTGTTCGTAGAGTTGAGCCAGAAGCAAGGCGTCCTCCCAACAGTCGGGGCACGCGTCGACGGTGGAGGAAAGCGCACGAATGGCAGCGGGGAGATTGTGTTCGAGAATGGCGATTTCGGCGTTTTGGCGATACTGCGCCGCTCGAGCGATTGCGAGATTGGACCAGTTGGTGGGTAAGGCACAGTCGACCCAGTGCACTGAGTCGTCACCCTGGAGGCGAAGGACGCCAAACCAGAGCGTTGCGCTGGTGAGATAGAGGCTCAAGGTTAGGGCGGTTAAAATAGCAACGGCACGACCCCAGAAAGGGCGCACATCGGCCAATAGGAGGTGGCAGCGAAGTCCTTGTGCGGTCGGTTTCAGAGCCGGGCAAACGATGGCAAACCGTTCCGGCTTATTGAGGTAGTAGGAGGCTTCACAACGGCTTTCGCCGACGCGTCCGGAATCACTGAGGCTCTGACACGGGCAACGCATCGTGTTGCGGGGGCGCCGATATTGATGCTTACGCCAGTTCCAGACAAAAAGACTAGCCGACAGATAGGCAATATCATGAAGAAAGTCGCCAAATTTAGCGAAAACCTGCTTAAGTGAACTGGCCCGGGGATGAGACATCTAAGACGCGAGACAATCGTATTCTATGGCTTCGCTGCGAACCTAAATCTCAGGGCCGATCTTTAATGAATTCGAAGAGTTGCCCAGAACACATTGAGGTCATCTTCGAATTAGGGGATGATTGCAACGGATAATGTTTGGCGGTTGCGCGATCATCTTACGGGATTGCTGCTGGTTGCGAAAAAATTCTGATCCGCAATAAGCGCATAGAGCACCTCACGAGGAATTGGGATGATTGAGGCAAAAACGGGCAACGTTTTGAGAGCGTTTGATCGCGTTAACCCATTTTCAGTATTGGCGGGATCTAATCCCAGATCGTTGGACAAGCGGCGAGCGAGCGCAGGGTTTCCTTGAAAACTGGAAACAGCCCAAAGTGCGGCGAGAGAGGAACGGTCGCTTTCATCCAGGCGCACCCGAAGTTGAGAAAGGGGGGCGGGGCGGGGATTTAACAGTGCGACCGCACAAAGACGTTCAATGTGATAGGGCTTGATCGAAGCGGGGATGGCACGCTCCCAGAATCGGGCGTAAATCTCATGGGAAACTCGAGGGTCGAGGGTGGCCCATTGAGCGAGAGCAAATTCGAACGAACTGAGGTATTGTTCATCCTGCCGAAATGAGCGGATTGCGGCATCGCGGGCTCCCGCTCGCAGCAGGATTTCCCAACGGAGTCGCGCGGTGAGAGGGCTGGTGGAAGGCGTTGAAAGGGCCCGTTCGACCGCGGACGAAAAGGAGGTGTCGGGAGGACGGATGACAATCGATAAAAGCTGCCGCAGTTCTTGGGGCAGACGGGCGATATCTGCGGCATGTTCCAACCAGAAGAGAGCTGGGTTCCCGAGATTCGGTACGGTGAGGACCAACGGCACGAACCAGGAACTGTTGATGAGGGGATCCGTCATCAAATTTTGCCAAGAAAGTTGATGCAGATCCGTCAAGCGCTGACTAGCGAGCATCGCATCATGATGATTGATGGCGATGATTTCCCGATGTTGAGGGAAACGTTGGGTGAGCGTATGGAATAGGCGGTCGGCCGCGGCGAATTGACCGATATGCTCATACAGTTTTGCGAGGAGTAACCCGTCCTCCCAGCAGTCAGGGCAGGAAGCCACGCTGGAAGAGAGTGATCGAATGGCACCGGAGATGTCATTACGCAGCAAAGCCTCGGTGGCCTGGGCGCGGAAAAAGGCCCCGCGAGCGGTTGTGATGTTGGCCCATTGAGCGGGCCAAGCGCAATCACTCCAATTGACCTCACTCAAACCATGATACCGTAGTAAACCGAACCAGCTGGTGGACGCGGCGGTGTAGGCCAGAGTGAGGGACGCCGTCGTAAAGATGATTGCTCGCAACCAATAAGGTCTCACGTCGGCCTTGGCATGCTTGCATCGGAGACCGACAGGGCTGGTCGCCAGGGCCGGGCAAACCCAGGCGAATTTGGCGGGATCATTCAAGTTCATTGAAGCCTCACAGCGACTCTCCCCGGCACGACCCGAATCGCTCAGACTTTGACAGGGGCATTTGGATTTCCCACGTCGGAGGCGGAAATAAGTCTTTCGCCAGTTCCAAACCAGGAGACTGGCAAAAAGGTAGAGGGTATCATGAAACCAATCCCCAAACCCTACAGCAGGAGCGGTGGCGGAATTGGAAGGGGGGAGGGACATCAGGGCGAGCGAAGGAAAAGCCGTCGTCGCCGCCTCAATCCTATCAGCGCGCTGGCGAATAAAAACGTAGCCACCTGAGTGAAGGTGGAACTTTCGGGCACCACTCCATACGGATTGGACAAGGCGGAAAATCCCCCCGATGCACTAAATGTAACCGCGGAGTCAATACCGTCGACTCCAAACAGATCCTGATTAATCGCGCTATTTTGAGTCGCGGTGTAGGCGATGAGACGGATGTAGGATTCGAGCGTAAAATCTTCAGCCAATACCTGACCACTACCAGTGATATCGCTGGCGCTGGCTTCTTCAATGGCTTCAGCCAACAAAAAGAATGGAATCGCGAAGGTGACGTAGGAATCGGCGTCCAAAGTGTTTACCTTTTTTGCGGCAAATTCACTGAATCCGTTGGCGATCGTTCCGGCATCATCGGTGTTACCCGAAGTGGCCTGACGGTAGTCATACGTGGTGCCATCGATCAAGTCCATCAGGGTGGTTATATCGGCGGCCAGAGAGGTTGCGTCGGCCCCGCCGTTGGCAATGTAGTCGGTGTAGAATTGATCTCCGGTGGTTTCAAAAGTAGGTGTAAACAGGCCGGTAATACTGGAAGTACTCGGGCTTTGATTGGTGTCGGATCCTGAGCCTTGAAACGCGATAGAGGGCAGACCGCTTTGGGAACCATCGAATCCAAAAAACAAGTCCACATCGTTGTCGGCATCGGCATCGATACCAAACCGCACCCGACTGTTACTTTGAAATCCCCCGGCTTCGAAAGTGTTAGAGCGCACTCGCATCACGAGATAGTCCTGAATACCGATGCCGGTAATGCCGGTATCGTAACTCGTAATGTTCATCATAAAGCCGGGATTATCTGCAGAACTGCCGACCATATCGTCGGCATACTGACCGGTCTGTTGATCGGCGCGAGGATCCGACATATATTGGGTCTCATCGGCGCCAGACCTGATGATATTAAACCCCGATACATTTCCGGTCACCAGGCCCGCGAGTTGGGCGCTCGCGCTGGAACCCGTGAACACTGTTGCCAGAATGATCGCTGATTTGGCGAGGCGGGGAAAATGGGAGAGAAATAAAGGCATCGAAACGGATTAAGGTTCTCAATGAGAACCACCTTTCGAATGATAGATATTTCTATAAAATTATATACAACAATATGATACGTATTATTAATTAGGCCAGATTGGGCCTATCGCCTCATCTCAGATGGGCCTATCTGGGCCTGCGCCTGTTTTCGACAGATCCAAGGTAAGCCTCACCGGATAAACTACATCCGAGATGAATGCTCGGGTTCACTCGACGATTCAGGTTTGGCCGATTGATTTCAGTAATCGATCAAACCAAAGCGAACTGATATCGAATGGTTTACCGCTTTTGATCCGGGGGAACTCGATCACTCGAAGTTGATTGGCTTGATCTTCGTCATGGCCGGTTACCCCGCTTTCGCGACGGAAGGCACAGTCGACGGCGAGGTCGACACATTGCTTGATTAAATCTCGGTCCGCTTGATTGGTGAAGCGGCGCGGGCGAAGTAGCCGCCTTTTTGAACGAGCACTTTTTCCGCCCCGATCATTTTGGAAAACTGTTCACCAAACCATTTGCCGGGGTTGACGGCATCGAGTTTGACGTGACCAAAGGCAGAGCGAGGTGCCGCTTCGCCGCGGGCTTCCATTTCCGCCCCAATGGTGGCGACGCCGGCGCCTGCGCTGATGAAGAAGGTTGGCGTGGTCATTCGCATCCATGACGGCGCGGAGGCGAGTGGCCTCAGATTCCAGATCGACCGCTAGCTCAGGAATTTAGATGCCATGCCCGGCGAGGTTGGGGCGGGAGAGACCGAGTCAGGGGACAAACTCTTCGGCAGCGATCAATTTTTCGTAATGCGCGGCGGTGGCCGCGGTGAGCCACCCACTCGAGCGTCCCATTACTTCATGGATGTTATGAGCATGCGGAGGTTGGCGTTGTGCTCCGAGACGACGTTGCGAAAGTAGCGGGCACCTTGCCCGGCGGCGGCGGCGGTGATGGTGTTGTCTCCCCCAATGGGATGAAGCACGTCAAGGCCGTCTTTGAGGAGCTGAACGGCAGCCTTTCTTCGGGGCAGGAGCTTTCTCGTTTACGCTCGGGCTTGTGCAGAAGTTAACCGCGAAGCGGGCGGCAGGTTGCATACAATAAGGCGCATGCTCCATACTGGCATCCATCCTGCTGAAGGAGGATCATGCATGGAATTCATCAAATTGCCAAAAAGCCGACGGCTATGACGGTCGGGAACGCGGCCAAACCAAAAGGAAACCAGGATGCGAATTGAGTCACCACGTGAGTTTGAACGTCTCGGGGCAGTCCGGATCTATGGACTGCAAAAAGTGTATGAATTGGACGCAGGTCCGGGGACGCTGGAAAGCCAGATTGACGACAATGTTATGCGGGTCGTGCCGACTGATGCGTTGCATGAAATCGAAAACCAGATGGCGATTGTAGTGCCGGTCCGCAATGAGCGCCTCAAATTGATCGAAGGGGTATTGGTCGGGATTCCGCATCCCTGTTTGGTGATTGTGGTTTCGAATAGTCAGCGGGAGCCGATCGATAAATTTTACGTGGAGAAGGAGGCGATCACCAATTTTTGCCGTTTCACGCAGAAGAAGGTGGTCGTGGTGCACCAAAAAGATCCGCACATTGCGGCGGCGTTCGCGGAGGCAGGTTATACCGACATATTGGGGCCGGATGATCTGGTGCGAAACGGCAAAGCAGAAGGTATGATCATGGGGTCACTTTTGGCCAAAATGATGGGCCGCAAGTATGTTGGATTTGTGGACAGTGATAACTATTTTCCGGGCGCCGTTAACGAATATGTGAAGGAATACGCAGCGGGCTTTCACATTAACGACAGTGATTTTTCGATGGTGCGTATTTCATGGCACTCCAAACCCAAGGTGGTGGAAAACTCGCTCTACTTTGCGAAATGGGGACGCAGTTCGAGGCAGACAAACCAGATTCTCAATCGACTGGTCGGGCATCACACGGGTTTTGAAACGGAGATTGTGAAAACCGGAAATGCGGGTGAACACGCGCTCACGGTAGATCTAGCGATGTCGATTGATTATGCGACGGGTTATGCGGTCGAGACGTTCCATTATGTGCATTTATTGGAGAAATACGGGGGGATTTTGGAGCACGGGGACAAGACCGATCACATGAATCGACTGGTCAAAATTAGTCAGATCGAATCGCGGAATCCTCACCTCCATGAGGTCAAGGGGGACGAACACGTTGACGACATGATCGCCGCTTCGCTCAGCACGATTTATCACTCTCGATTGTGTCCCGAGTCATTGAGGGAAGAGATCGAAGCTGAACTTGCTCGTCGTAATTATCTTAAGGAGGGCGAACAACTCGCCCCCATGCGGATTTACAAGAGTCTCGAACGAATGGATTTCGACCTGTTTGCCGACACGGCGGGGGAGGCGGTTTCGATCGAGGGCGGCTCTTCGGTGACGGTTCCGGGGTCCTGAGTTTCATGCCTTCCGTTGTCGGCAAATCGATGACCCCAATCCTAGACACTGCTACACCATGGTTGGTTTTTACCGACCTCGATGGCACCTTGCTGGATTGGCGAAACTATTCGGCTGAAGTCGCGCGTCCCGCTTTGGAGCGGCTGCGGGCGGCCGGGGTGCCGGTGGTGTTTTGCTCGTCGAAAACGGCGTCGGAACAGCGCGCGTTGCGGCAGAGTTTGGGTCTGCGATCGGTTCCGTGTATTGTAGAGAATGGCGCCGCGATTATCGTGCCGGAGGCGTCAGGGTTAAGAATTGGAGACTGGGATCGCGCGCCAGACGAACGGGAGCGACGAGTCAAGGTGTTGGGTTTACGAATCGATGAAGTGCAGGACCGGATCGATCGGGTGAGAAGGCGAACGGGATTGGAGCTGAGAGGTTACCGAGATATTTCTGATGGAGAGCTGGTCGATTTAACGGGGCTCAGCGAGTTGGCGGCAGGGCGGGCGCGGCAACGTGATTACAGTGAAACTTTGATCGATCAATTGCCGGTCGAAACGTGGGCGAAATTGGACGACGAATTTGCCGCCGACGGGCTCGAGTGTCGCCACGGGGGCCGATTTCATACCGTTACGGGGGCGGGCACGGATAAGGGAAATGCGGTCCGGACGTTATTAGGGCTCTATGAAGCGGCTTATGGACGGCCGGTGAATTCTGTCGGGATCGGCGATAGCGCCAATGATGCGCCGTTGCTGGCGGCGGTGGGACATCCGTATCTGGTGGCGCGAGAGGACGGAAGCTGGGCGGATATTGAAGTCGTTAACGTCAAAAAAATGTCGGGAAAGGGCCCAGCTGGGTGGGTCGAAGTGACCGATTTTTTGCTCGGCTCTTAAGGGGTGCCCAACGAAAAATCGGCCCGACGCTTAAGCGCGGCGCCGACGAGTCTGCCACATGATGAAGCCGATGCCAATCACGAGAAGAGAGAAGGTGGAGGGCTCAGGCACGGGGGTGAAGTTGGAGATTACGACTGAATTGGAATCGAAAACACTCGAGGAGCCATAGTTCACGACAAACGAGCCGCTGAGATCGTTGTTAAATAGTTGTGCTCCGGGGGCCACATTACTGAAGGCACCGATGAGGGTGCCGGCGGTAATGAGCGTGTAAGATGATGCAATGGCTTCGGGAATGATGAAGGATAGAAATTCGTAGGTGAGGATGCCTTCGAGCTGGAGCGTGCCGGTGACACTCAGGAAATCGGTGGGATCGGCCACGGCGTTGAGGTCGATTTCAAAAAACGAATTCGCGGTCGATTGGAGGGTGAGATCACCGGCGATATTGAGCGCACCAATACTGTTACCGGGGGTAATTTTACCGCCTGTGACGATGTTGCCGGTGATGGTGCCGGTGCCTTCGAGCGTGGAGTCGACCGGAAGGATCAGGGGCACATCTAATTTCACGCCGCCACCAAGTTTACCACCGGCGCCGAAAGTGAGGGTGTCGGTGAAGTGGAAAATTCCGGTCAGGGCGGTGACGAGCCCGTTATTGGTGAATGGCACATCGATGGTGGTGGTGCCGGTGCCGTCGGTCTTCCTGATCGAACCGTTATTGATGAGGCTATAATCGTCGGAGGCGGAGCTGAAGGTGCCGTCGGTGGTGATGATGAAATCGCCGTTATTGGTGAGGGAATTATTGCCGTTGCCGGTGAAGTCGCCGGAGGCCCAGCCGAGTTCGCCGTCGTTAACGAAACTGCGATTGAGGGGAGTGCCGGCAGGATCGTCGAAGACGAGACGACCGTTTTGACTGATCGTGGTGGTGCCGGAATCATCGAAACTTGCGCCATGCACTTGGATGCGGCCAGAAAGGGTGTGGGTGCCCGTGATTGTGCCACCGGTTACGGATGCATTCTGACCGAGGTCGACGTTGTCATTGATGCTAAAGGTTCCGCTCCGGAGGTTGAGCGAACCGCCATTTTGAGCGGAGGTTTCATCGTTGAAAGTGAAGTCATTATCGAAGTCGATCGCGGCTCCGGCGAACACGTCAAACATGCCGCCGTGGGAGACCCCAGGTTGGCTGATAATGATCGAGCCGGTGTGCGCTTCGAGACGGCCGGAGAGGTTGAGGGGCACCGCAATTGTCGTGTTGCCAGTGCCAGATGTTTTGCGGAACCCGCCGGTGATAGTGAGACCACCGGTTCCGCCGAGGGTTTGAAGAATCGAGCCGTCGAAGTCGGTCGTCATGACGCCATCGACCTGAAGGCCGCCATCGTTACCGGTCAGAATGTTGCCGCCGCGCCACGCCAGGGTGCTGCGGTTCCCCACGGAGATGGTGGTGCCATCGAGTTCAAGCCCGGCTGCGTCAATCGAGCTCATGGTCTCGCCCGTGAGACCGATGTTGCGGTTGGCCGCGATGGAACCACCGCTCAGGTTGAACTGGCCGGAAAAGTTAAAGTCTCCATCGAGGACCCCGGAAGTTTGGGAGAAATTGGGCGAGATTTCTCCCCCACCAGAGAGGGTGCCAACCCGGTGAAGGAGGGTGCCGGTGCCAGTCACGGAGGCGGCGGGGTCGATGGTGTAGTCGCTGGGGAGGTCGAGAGTCGCTCCCGCTGCGATTTGAATGGATCCGGTGTTCGCGGTGAAGCCACCAGCTTCGAGGGTGACCTTACCGGCTTGAATATCGACGGAGCCTGAGTTGGCGAAAGGGAGCGCAAAGGTCGTGTTATCGGCACCTTGTTTTTGGTAAGAGCCGGTGGCGCTATTGGTGAAAGTCCCCACATCGCCAGTGGCCGTGTAGAGGCGGCTGTCGGGGGAGGCGCCCGTGTTTTGATCGATGAGTGCACCTTGATTGGTAATCGAACTGCCGGCATCGAGAACCAGATCTCCTTCCGCCCAAGAAATGCTGCCTTGGTTGGTGACGATTCGATTGCTGAGGGTGGTGCCGCTACTGCCATTGTGCCCAATGATCTTGAGCGAACCGAGGGGACCAATATCCGTTGAGCCGTCCTTCCAATCGGTGCCGTCGAGTTCAACTGAGGATTCGAAATTGTGATCGCCGGTGAGAGAGGAGTTGGAGCTAACGAACCGGAAAGCGGAAAAGGTTCCTTGCAAGTCCATGGAGCCATTGATGCTCACGAAGCTCCCGTCGCCGGTGAGGGCCGAGGCATCGGGGATATCAAAGGTCTGGTAGAAGAAGATCGAGGCCCCGGCCGCAGTGTTAATTTGTCCGGTGGCGCCCAAAGTGCCGCCGGCTTCTAATTCGAGGTCACCGTGGTCGATGTTGAGAGTGCCGGTGTTATGGAAGGGCACTCGGATGTGAGATTTACCGGGGCCATTTTTGTTATACGTTCCGGAATTAGAGAACGAAGAGGTGGCGACGGAGTTGGTCAGCAAGTAGTTGTCAGCAACGTTCCGGGTGGAGTTATCGTTCCACGTCTGGGTGTTGGAAATGGTGGAACCGGAACTCGCGGAAATGAAACCCGATTGCCAGTCGACCAAGCCGTTGTTGATTAAGGTTTGGGTATCGAGGGTGAGGTTGCTGCCGTCGATGTTGAGCGTGCCAACGGAGTCGATCGTGGTCGATCCGATCAACCATAGGCCACCACGCCAGTCCCATGTGCCACTGATGTTTTGGGTTCCGGTGAGCCCCCCGGCGGTTTGGAGAAAATCGACCGCGACATTGCCGTCGAGGGTGAGTAGCCCACCGCCCAAATGATATTTTCCGCCACCGCTGAGATTTGCCGCGTTTTGAATCTGGTAGTTGTTGTAGAACGTGAGCGACGCGCCCTCGGTGACATTGAAGCCACCAGTCGTTGTAGTCGTGCCGGTTCCGTCGAGGATCAGGTTTCCGGCCGTTACATTGACGAGACCTTGATTGCTGAAGTTGAGGTCAATTTCGGTTTCACCGGCGGTGGTCTTTTGGTAGGTTCCGGTCGGGGCATTGGTGAAGGTTCCAGCCGGGCCAGCCGTGTGATGGATTAACGTGTTAGTTGATGAGTTGGAGGACGCGTCATTGAACACGCCGTGATTGGTAAATGAGCTGGAGTTGTTGAGCACGAGATTGGCCGTTTGCCAATTGGTCACGCCATGATTCGTGAAGATGTGTCCTGACAGGTTATTACCTGAAGTCTGGTTGAGCGTGAACGTCGAGCCAGCTGCATTCGTCGTGTTGCCGTTGGATAAATCGCCGCCGGTCCAGTTTGCGCCGTTGGTGAACGTGGCGGTGCCTGACAGGACTCCGCCGGCGATACGGAAGTCTTTGGCATCGACCGCGGTATCTAAGGTAAGGGTGCCGGCAGCGAGTTTCATCATGCCGTCTCCGCTGAGGGTGGCTCCGCTCGATACCGAATAATTGTGGTCGAATAGCAGCGCGGCACCACTCGCGACGGAAACCGATCCCGTGCTCGAAGTGAGCCCTCCGCCGGCGAGTTTGAGGGTGCCTTGATTTACGGCCACGGATCCATCGTTGTTGAAGAGCACTCCGACTTCGGTGGTGCCGATGGCGATCTTATGGTAACGGCCCCCGCTTTGATTATGGAAAGTGCCGGTGCTGCCAGCGGTGGTGGAGAGGGAGCTGCTGGCAGAATCGTTGAAATCGCCAGAGTTTTGGATCTGACTGCCGCTGTTGAGCTGGATTTGACCACCGGTCCAGTTGGTTAATCCGAAGACTTCGTCACCTAGAATCTGCAATAGGGAGGCAGCGAGGGTTTTGCTGGATGAACCTTCGAGATCCAGCGCTCCGTTCTGGCCGATGAGAACCGTGATATTCTGAATCGAGGCGGTCGACCATTGGGAATTGAGTTCCGTGCCGGTGAGAGTCAGTGAATCGGTGGAAGAGTCGGTCGCCCCGACCAAGATGCCGCCGTTGAGACGGATGCGGGCGATGGATTGGGCGCCGGATACTTCGATAGTGCCGTCTTCGATGATCGCGGTGTCGGCGGGGCCGGGGCTGTTACCGCTGTCCCAGTCGGCATCATTCGTCCAATTGGTGGTTCCGGGTTTTTTGGTGTGGTTCGTCGCGTCCTGCCCCAAAACGGTGCTGCTCAAGGCGAGCGCTAGGGAGGGGATTGCGATATAACGGAGAAGGAAATTGGATTTCATGACGGGCTTAAGGGCTCGGTTGAGAGCAATTAACAACCGTCCACATTTGGGCATCAAGTCCATGCGTCGAGTGTTGTTGACATTGTTTGGCGAGAATAGGGTGAAAATATTACGATATCGGCTACCTGTTGGCTGAGGCAGACCGTTGGACAGGGATTTTCGACCTTTGCTAGGAGCGGGTTGACCGGCGTCAGGATGATCCGTTAAACGAAGGGAATGATCGCTCCTCTCACCGTCGACCTCGGCCAACGCAGTTATCCGATTTTCTTCGGCGAAGATCTCTCAGCGAACTTGGCCCGGAAAATGGGGGAGTTGCAGGAGGCGGGGCGGAAGTTGGTGATTATCACTGATGATGCGGTTTGCCGGGCTCAAGCGACGTTCTTGGCCAAAATAGCGGGAGATATCCCAGTTTTTGAAGTGCCATCGGGCGAAAAGTCGAAGTCGGCGGTCAAGCTTGGCGAGATTTGGGACTTCCTGGCGGCCCAGAAGATGGATCGAGGGGGAGTGGTCGTGGCGTTCGGCGGCGGGGTGGTGGGCGATTTGGCGGGGTTCGCGGCCGCGAGCTATCTGCGGGGAGTCGATTTTGTGCAGGTGCCATCGACGTTGTTGGCGATGGTGGATAGTTCAGTGGGGGGGAAAACGGGAATTAACCTTGGTGCCGGTAAGAATCTGGTGGGGGCGTTTCATCAACCCCAGGAAGTTTACGTGGTGACGGATCTTTTGAAGACGTTGCCGGATCGGGAGTTTGCGGCGGGAATGGCTGAGGTCATCAAATATGGTTTGTTGGGCGATGAGGCTTTATTCACGCAGTTGGAAACCCGGTCGCTGACGGTCGGGAGTTTAGCGCTCGCGGCGGTGGTGCGGCAGTGTTGCGCGGCCAAGGCTCGGATCGTTGAGGCTGATGAATTTGAGACCGCCGAGTCGGGGGGGCGGGCCCTCCTGAACTTGGGTCACACGTTTGCGCATGCCATTGAGAAGGTGGCTGGATTCGGGGTGTATCTTCACGGGGAGGCCGTGGCGGTGGGACTCGCCGCGGCGGCGCGACTTTCACATCGACTTGGTTTGGTCGATGCGACGGTAGTCGGGCGGGTGGAGAAAGTATTGGAAACTCACCAACTGCCGGTGCGGCTCCGCGAGTCGATGGATCGAGGAGCGTTGATGACCGCAATGAGCAGCGATAAGAAGGTCCGCGCCGGTCGATTGCGGTTTGTGGTGATGACGGGAGTCGGTCTCTCTGCGACGAAGGACGACGTGGCGCAGGCGGATGTTGCCGCGGTTTGGTCTGAGGTGGGCGCGACCTGACATCGTTTTTAATGTATTTTGTGTCTCAGATGGTTAATCCTTCTCTTTAATGTCGGCCATCGATGAAGGCATAGTTCGCGAGTATTTTGAGCAGAACGGATTTCTGGTGCGCCAAGTGCGGAAATACCAGGTGCAATCGCGGAAGAAACACTCGGAAGAAGAGATTGATTTGTTGGTCTACAATCCGGGGTGGAAGCGGACGGGACGAAAGCCGGATTTCTTTCTGTTCGCGACGGAGTTGCCTTACCTGCATCGGGCGGTGGTGGCGGTGAAACCTTGGCATACCGGGGTGTTTTCGGCGGCAACGATCAAGGGATCTCCCGAAATATTACGTTTCCTCGAAGAACAAGTGATCAAGGAGGTGAATCGGTTGTTTCCGCCTGATGACAAGCAAGCGAATGAATCAGACGAAGTGGCGAAGATATTGGTATTACCGGGTTTGCCGACCCAGGAGCCTTACCGGTCGCAAAGTGTTGCCCTATTGAAAGAACGCGGAGTGGATGGAATCATCTCATTTCGCTCCATGTTGCTGGACTTGGTGAGCAAGGTGGAGGTGAATCGTAACTACCGTAAGAGCGATACGTTGCAGGTGATCAGAATTCTGAAAAACTATGATCTGTTGAAAGACGGGCAGCTCGATTTTTTGGCATCTGATCGACGAGGAAAGATTGAATAAATTATGGCTACAGAAATTCATCCCGGAGCGTTTGTGGATCCCGCGGCTCAAATCGGACAGGATGTTGAAATCATGGCGGGAGCCGTGGTCACAAAATGGGCGCAATTGGGCGATCGGAGTGTGGTGCACCCCGGCGCAGTGATCGGGGGCGATCCGCAGTATTTGGCGTTTGATCGTAAGACCCCGAGTTGGGTGAAGGTCGGGAGCGATTCCGTTTTGCGGGAGGGCGTGACGCTCAATCGTTCGATCCATGTGGACAAAGCGACGATCATCGGCGCGCGTTGTTTTTTCATGGCGACTAGTCATGCTGGGCACGATTGCGTGGTGGCGGATGATGTGGTTTTGGCGAACGGGGCACTGCTAGCCGGTCATGTTGAGCTGGGGGCCTTCTCGTTTGTGGGAGGAGGGGCGGCGATTCACCAGTTTTGTCGGATTGGGTCGTTGGTGATGATTGCGGGAGGGGCTCGAATTACGGTTGATGTGCCGCCGTTTTGTCTCGCCGCGGAACGCGATCAAGTGAGCGGACTGAATCTTATCGGGATCAAGCGGAGAGAGTGGGCTCGGGATGCGGTGAAGGAGGTCAAAGCGTGCTATCAAAAGGTGATGAAACCGACCGGTAATATGCGCACGATGGCGAGTGAAGCGTTGCCGAGAGTCCAGTCGAGCGAGGCGCGAATTTTTCTCGAATTTTTCGGCGGAGGAAAACGTGGTTTTATTCGCCCCCACGCGGGTGACCGTGATTTCGGGGAGACCGGTCGTTGAAGCCCTTAGCGATCACCTGTGGCGACCCGGCGGGCGTAGGACCGGAGATCATTGAGGCTTGGTTAAAGAATCCGGAGAATTGCACGGATCATGTGTGTGTCATCGGTCCATGCCAGTGGTTGGATTCGCTGAGTAATGCCGTGGATAAGTTGGCGGTGGGCCCTCCCGACTATCAGGCGATACCGGGGGCGGCGGACGCGGCGGGAGCAAGACTGGCATGGGCAGCGATGGAAGAAGCGGCAGGTGGTTGTATCGAAGCGCGTTATGGTGCGGTCGTGACTGGACCTGTGAGTAAGTTTCAACTGGCTGGGGTGGGTTACGCTTTCCCAGGGCAGACGGAGTTTTTTGCGGAGAAATGGGGGGGGGATGCCGTGATGGCATTTCGCAGCGATCACTTGCGAGTTTCGTTAGCGACTTGGCACATTCCACTTCGGGAGGTCGCGGCGGCCTTGACGGAAGGGGTGCTGGAACGGGCCGTGCTGGCGGCAGTTCGCTTAGCGCTGGGAGATGGCATCAAGTCCCCCAGAATTGCGGTTTGCGGACTCAATCCCCACGCGGGCGAGGGGGGAATTTTGGGTCGGGAGGAGAAGGAATTGCTTGATCCGATGCTCGATAATATCCGGGGCCGCGTGCCGAATTTGTCGCGTTGTCTGCCCGGAGACACGGTATTTGGACGATCGATACGAGGAGAGTTTGATGCGGTGGTAGCGCTTTATCACGATCAGGGTTTGGCACCGCTCAAGACGATAGATTTTGATAATGCGGTGAACGTGACCCTGGGACTGCCCTTTGTGCGCACGAGTCCCGACCACGGCACCGGGTTTGACATTGCGGGAAAGGGAATTGCGAACGGACGGAGCTTTGATCGGGCCGTGGCCTTAGCCAGGCGTTTGGCTTCCTCGTCAAAATCGTAGTGATCTTTGATGGAACCCGAACGCCCCAAAGTTTACGCTCTACGGGATGCACCGACCCGACGGGCGGTGCGAGGCGAATACGACGCGAGTGGATGCGTGTTGGCGGTGGGCCGAGCGAGGGAGGTCGTCGGAGAAATACCTGGAGGTGAGCCCGACAGAAAATTTCGAGAACAAGCGAGGACGTGCAGCGCAGATTCAATCGATGGCTATCGGGATGAGAATGGGCAGTTCGCTTCGGGGCGGAGTGTTTTGGTGCCGATCTTGGACGACCTGTATCGCTCTTTTGGCTGGAAACCCGATCAGGATTGAGGGCGAAATTGCTCACGTAGCCCGCCAATCTAGGCAGGAAAGTTGAAAAATTACCTTAAGCTGTGGCCGATCAGCGAAGCCTGAAATTTAGCCGCGGGCTATCTGGAAAATGAGCAGACTGCTCGTCGGGCTTGATATGAATTCAATCGAGGCCTTAGTATGGTCAAAGTATGTCTTCCGCTATTGCCACACCACCGCCCAAACTCGCACTTCCAGCAGGAGTGCGTCAGGGTAATGAGAAGTTGGTGCGACTCACCATTGCAGCAGGTAGAAAAGTATGTGCGTTGGTGGAGCGAGAACAGTCGGGGGACTTCTTGCGCATCGCGATTACGGGGGGGGGGTGCAATGGCCTCAGTTACAAAATGCGTTTCGTGGCGGCGGCGCGAAAAGGAGATATTTTGGTATGCTCCGCGGAGGCGAACGTGCTGGTTGACCCGAAAACGGCGCTTTATTTGAAGGGGACAGAACTGGATTACTCGCCAGCTTTGATCGCGGGAGGTTTTAAATTTTCCAATCCCAATGCCAAGGCGAGTTGCTCGTGTGGGGAGAGTTTTAGCGTTTAATTGGTCTTCGCTGAGTGGAAGGCACTCGATTGTCGCGACTTCGTTGTTGTCATCACAAGAACGACGCGCGAAAACTAAGACTTTCTTGCACTGTGTTTAACCTTATTTGATGGCTACATCCTTTTCTTTTGGCGGGGGCAAACGTCGCCCCGGCGGCAATTTTCGCCGCAACAACGATCCTTATTACAACATCCGCCGCAATCAGCGGATCCGTGTCCCGGAGATTCGTGTAATCTCGCCGGAGGGTAAACAGTTAGGCGTGATGCAGACCGAGAAAGCTCTGAATCTGGCTCGCCAATTTAATTTGGATTTGGTCGAGGTTGCGGGATCTGCCCAACCTCCGGTTTGTCGGATCATGGATTTCGGCAAATATATTTACGAGGAGCAGAAGAAATCAACTCACTCAAAATCAACGGCCAGCAAGATTAAGGAAATCGAGCTTTCACCGCGGATTGATGATCATGACTTGATGACCAAGCTCCGGCACGCAGAGCAATTTCTCGACGAAGGTTCCAAAGTGAAAATGCGACTAAAGTTCCGTGGTCGAGAAATGGCTCATACTCAAATCGGGTTTGTGGTCATGAAGCGCGCCGTCAGTGAACTTGAAGGCATGGGCAACCCCGATTCTGAGCCGAAGCTCAATGGACGTCAGATCAATGTCATGTTGACTCCTCATCCAGCGAATAAGCGTAAGCCTCGTTGGCTCGATCCAGACGCACCGAAGAAGTCTGAGGCCGACGGAGAAGGAGCAACCTCCGGCGCCGGTCCCGAAAGCGATTCGGCCGAAGCGAAGTAAAATTCGTTTCGATATTGTGGTGAACTGCCTCGGATCACTGCTTCGAGGCAGTTGGAGTTGCCTTTGGGGACTGGTTTTACTTTTGAGTTTCCACGTGAGTGTGCCGGCTCAAAGTGAACCGTCGAACGCCCCATTCGATGTCCTGGCTGGACAACAACCGATTAAAGTAGGGGCGGTCGACTATCTGAAGCTGGATGAATTTCTGGTGAGGTTTGGATTGAAGGCGTCTTGGCTAGAGCCCGAAAAGCGCCGTCGGTTCGAAAGTGCGTGGACAAATATTGAATTCGAGATCGATTCTCGCGAAATTAGTTATAACGGCCTCCGGGTGTTTTTGGGCGAAGGCGTGCTCTGGCGAGCAAATGAAATCTTGGTAGCGGTTTTAGACGCGCAGCATTTATTGGCTCCCTTGCTGAAACCTGCGGAGTTTTCGAATTTGATTCAGCCGGTCCACCGAATCGTTATCGATGCGGGCCATGGGGGCAAAGACGGCGGCACGACGAATGCGAAGCTCAAGATGATGGAGAAAACCTTTGCCTTGGATGTAAGTAAGCGGTTGGGGGCAATTTTAAGCAGCCAAGGATTTGAGGTCGTCTATACTCGGTCGGATGACACTTACCTTAGCCTAGCCGAGCGGGCGGTTGCGGCCAACGCGGCGCAGGCCGATCTGTTTGTGAGCGTGCATTTCAATGCGGCCGGAAAAACTTCAGTTAACGGGGTGGAAACGTATGCGATGACGCCGCAGCATCAGCGTTCGACCTCGAGTGCGGAGAGCGATCCTTCAGATTCGAACTTGGAACCGGGCAACATCCACAGTGCCATGAATGCGGTATTGGGTTTTTCGATGCATCGAGCTCTCCTGCAAAAATTGAAGGCATCCGATCGCGGATTGAAACGAGCTCGATTTGCGGTGCTGCGGCTCGCCGAGTGCCCGGCGGTATTGGTGGAAGCGGGATACCTTTCCAATGGAAAGGAGGCCCAGAAGATTGCCACGAAGGCTTACCGAGCTGAAATTGCGGAAGGCTTAGCCAACGGCATAACGGCCTATGCCAATCAACTCGCAGCTCTAAAACTCGCCCCATGAATTCCACTGCCCATTTGCTCCTCGTTGGTTTAGGCGGGGGACTGGGATCAATGCTGCGGTTTGGATTAAGTCGGTGGATTGTCGCCGGGGCATTGCCGTGGGGCACGGTGGTTGCCAATGTGGTGGGTTCTTTGCTGATTGGGGTGGTTTTGGCCAAGACTGGACCGACCGATGGACCAAATGCTCATTGGCAGGCATTCTTAGCCATGGGTTTTTGTGGCGGTTTCACGACGTTTTCGAGTTTTAGTTGGCAGACATTGGAGCAACTTCGAAACGGGCAAACTGGGGTGGCAATTGAGCACGTAGTGTTGACCGTGACGGTGTGCTTATTCGCGGTTTGGGTCGGGGCGAAGTTGGGAAGGATCTAATGTCGGAGATGCGAACGATTTTTAGAAAGAGCATGGTTAGACTGTTAACTGGGTGCGGGTTGATCGGGGCGGTTCTCCGAGCGGAACCAGTGAAGTTCGAACCGGTAGAAAACGAGGCGCAACGCGTGGTCATCGTCGCAAATGCGAATGACGCGGATTCGATGGAATTGGCGCGTTATTACGCGACCAAGCGTGAAATCCCAATGAAGAATATTTGCGCGCTGCCCTTGTCGGCGGGCGAAGAGATTGATTGGAACGCCTACGTGACCAGTTTGCAAAATCCGTTGCAGCAGTGGTTACTGGATGAAGGTTGGATCGAAGCCATTGTAATGAATGCTGTGGATGATGCCGGGAGGCGAAAGATTTCACTATCCGGTCACAAGATCTCCTACCTGGTGACCTGCCGTGGGGTGCCTTTGAAGATTCGGCAAACGGTGGGGCTCGCGGCTGATTCGGGGCCAAATACGCGAAGCGCACTTTCGACGCATCGAGCGGCAGTCGACTCAGAACTTGCTTTGATTGTGGCCACCGACGCGAAGCGGGATGGTTTCGTCCCCAATCCAAAGTTTAAAGGGATTAAGAGAAATGGGTGGGAGCCGGATACCATGGTGCGCGTCGCCCGTCTGGACGGACCGACTTACAGTGCAATCCGGCGCATGATCGACTCGGCTATGCTGGTCGAAAAGCAGGGATTGATTGGTCGTGCGGTGGTTGACATCGGGGGACCGCACAAGCGGGGGGACGAGTGGTTCGGTGAAGCAGTCGAAGAGTTGAACCAGGCGGGATGGGGCCCCCAAGTCGATGTCGAGAAAGGAACGCTCACCGAGTCGGCGCGCGTGGATAATGTGGCATGGTATTGGGGATGGTATGCCGAGAAAATTAACGGTCCGTTCACGCTGCCGGGTTTTGAATTTTCTCCGGGGGCGATCGCCCTTCACTTGCACAGTTACTCGGCCCGATCATTACGATTGGAAGATGGCGGCGGATGGAGTGGTCCGCTGATTGCGCGGGGAGCGACGGCAACGTTTGGCAACGTCTATGAGCCGTATTTGGAATACACGCATCAGCCGCAGCTATTGACGCGGGCTTTTCTTGGAGGAGCGACGCTCGGTGAGGCCGCGTATTACGCGATGCCGGTGTTGTCGTGGCAGGCGATTGTTTTGGGAGACCCGTTGTATCGCCCGATGACGGTTTCGTTGGATGACCAATGGGAATCGCGGGCTGATTTACCGGGGCGTTTGGTTTCTTATACGGCTGTGCGTCGGCTGAAACGGGCGCTTTCCCAACCGGAAACAGATTTGGAAGACGTCCTGCTCGATGCGGCGGGTGCAATGAGGGAGTATCCATCGCTCGCTCTCGCGTTAGAACTGGGGCGGTTGCGTGAGATGATGGACGACCGAGCGGGGGCCATTCGCGAGCTCGGCGTCGCAGTTTACCTGAGTCGAGTCAGCTCTCAAGATTGGGGATTGATGGCGGAAGTCGCCACCCAGCTTTCCGAATGGGACGATGGTGCGAATGCGGTTAAAGTCTGGGAAGGTCTGTTAAAGCAGGATTTACCGGCTTCACTGCGATTGGCTTTGTTAAAAGCGGCCGTGCCGATGGCTAAGCAGGCCCGGCAGTTTTCTCGAGTGATCGATTGGGAACGCGAGATGAGCCGTCTCAGCGAGAAGTAGGTTTGGTCGCCAAAAAAAGCGACAACCCGGTAGGAATTGCCGCTGAAAAAGGGTGGGATTCGTTCGGGCTTAGACCTTATCGACGATCTCATCCGCCAACCCATAGTCGATGGCTTCTTGAGCGTTGAGATAGAAGTCCCGATCGGTGTCTTCGTTGATCCGTTCGATCGGCTGTCCGGAGGCCTTGGCTAGAATTTCGTTCAGCTCGGCGCGAAGTTTCTCCATCTCTTGAGCTTGGATATTGATATCCGTGGCCGGCCCGATGAAGCGTCCAGAAATGAGAGGCTGGTGGATCAATACGCGCGAATGCGGATAGAGGAAGCGGCGACCTTTGCGGGCTCCGGATAAGAGAATCGACCCCATCGATGCGGCCATACCGGTAACCACCACCGTGATGGGCGAGGTGATAAGCTGCATGGTGTCGTAGACGGCCATGCCGGCGGTGATCGATCCTCCGGGGCTGTTGATGTAAAACGTGATGTCCTTGCCTGGATCGATCCCTTCGAGATAGAGTAGTTTCTCCGTGATTTCTTTGGCGGAGGCATCGGTGACGGCTCCCCAGAGGAAGATTTTCCGCTGATCGAGGAATTTCTTCTGGATGAGCAAAGAAACGGGCGACGGGCCTTTGGCCGACGGAATTTCCATTTCGTCGTCATCCTCGTCGTCGTCGTCAAGACGAGGAGAGGGTTCTTTGAGGCCTGATTGGAGGTGGGAGAAATTCATGGAACGCAAAACGTGAGCAGTTGGGCCGGTTTTGGCAAGCGACAGAAGGGGGTGTTGGATGGATTTGGTGCGATCACTGAGCTAAATTATTGAGATCGATGGTTTTCTATATTTGGCGAGAGCTTCAATGATCCCATTAGGCTCAGCGATTTTCACAAATCCGTGTTTCCCTTTTGAGGGAGGGAGCGTAGCAATTGGTAGAAGCGATGGGGGGATAAGCGTTGTTTCAAAATTCGACGGAACAGGCCCCGGTTCTTGGGATGATAGCTGAATTCATTCAGTTCCGAGTGTCATAAACGTAATGATCGCGACGAGGCAGTCTGACTGATACATTCTCGATCTGATTCCAAGTAGCGGTGGAGAAAAGGACTCATGACTGACAGGATAAATCCAACGCAGGGGGAAATGGGGGTGTAATTCGAAGTAGATGTCAGGCTGTCCCAAAAACTGGGATTTTCCCACGAGTGCCATATTGTCTCGAATTCTTACGGCCATCAGCACTTCACGCAATCTGTGATCCAGATTTGGAATGGGACTAAACACCGCTAACCACCTGGTTTA
>Ga0209390_10001816_pt1 | contig 39509 bp, 32 predicted proteins | sample BON01_FD_187212 | JGI IMG/M metagenome (GOLD analysis project Ga0209390, IMG submission 187212) | Freshwater microbial communities from Lake Bonney liftoff mats and glacier meltwater in Antarctica - BON-01 (SPAdes) (version 2) | ecosystem: Environmental > Aquatic > Freshwater > Ice > Glacier...
CCAACTTCCAACCTCCAACCTCCAACCTCCAACCTCCAACTTCCAACCTCCAACTTCCAACCTCCTGATCCCCGTCACCAAACCCTTCCTTCCCCCCAAAGCCACCTATCAGCGCTACATTGACGATATCTGGGAGCGCAACTGGCTCACTAACAATGGTCCCCTAGTCAATGAGCTGGAACTCCAACTCAAAGAATACCTTGCCCTGGATCACTTGCTTTTTGTCGGAAATGGAACCATCGCCCTTCAGCTTGCCATCAAAGCCCTGGATCTCAAAGGCGAAATTATCACCACCCCTTTTTCGTATGTGGCTACCACCAGCAGCATCATGTGGGAAGGTTGCCAACCCGTCTATGTAGATATCTTGGCAAGTACGCTTACCATCGACCCTGCAAAAATCGAGGCTGCCATCACTTCTCACACCAGCGCCATTCTCGCCACCCATGTCTATGGCATTCCCTGCGACGTGGAGGCCATACAGACCATAGCAGACAAGCACGGCCTCAAGGTCATCTACGATGCCGCGCATTCCTTCGGGGTCAAAGTAAATGGCAAATCAATTTTTGAATACGGCGATATCAGCACCACGAGCTTTCATGCCACCAAGCTTTTCCATACCGTGGAGGGCGGAGCGGTGATCACCAAGTCGGCCGAATTGACCAGAAAGCTTTCCCTACTTCGCAACTTCGGGCATGCTGGCCCTTATGAGTTTGAGGGAATGGGGATCAATGGCAAAAACTCCGAATTCCATGCCGCCATGGGACTTTCGGTGCTTCCCCATATTTCAGAGATCCTGTCAAATCGCAAAGAGCAATCGGAGCGCTACAAAAAACTGCTGAAAGGTCTTGAAATAACCTACCCAAATAATGTCCACATAGAAGACTATAACTATTCTTACTTCCCGATTATCTTTCCATCCGAGGCCATCTTGGAGAAAACAATGGAAGCACTAGAGGCAAATGGTATAGCATCCAGAAGGTATTTCTATCCAAGTTTAAATAAGTTGGATGAAAAATCTGCCAGCTGTCCCATCAGTGAAGATTTGAGTAGTAGAATTGTGTGCTTGCCACTTTACTATTCGCTTACAGCGGAAGAACAACGAATGATTGCAAGAATTTTATTGCGGGTACAGAATAATCCAAACCAATGATCGTAGCAGGAGCTGGCGGACATGCAATTGAGACGTTGGATATTCTCATTGAAAATGCAGAAACCGAAAACATATTTTTTTTTGATAATCAAATGGGGAGTATGATTTTTCAAAATCAATTTCTAGTGCTGAATTCGGTGGAAGATCTAAAAGATTATTTTAAAAAAGATCCTCATTTTGTCTTAGGAGTTGGGAATCAAACAATCCGCAAAGTCCTTTATGATCAATTTATTCAAGCTGGAGGAATTCATAAAACTGTACGAGGTTCAAACTCTAAAATTAGCCACAGTGCCCAAGTTTCAGAAGCAGATATTTTCAATTTCTGCTACATCGGAGGCGAAGCACGGATAGGCAGAGGTAGTCTAGTTAATACTGGTGCTCAAATACACCATGAAGTTAATATTGGGGATTTCTCAGTGATTAATCCTGCTGCAGTTTTACTTGGTGCTTGTCAGGTTGGAGATTTTTGCTCCATCGGGGCGCATGCGACTATCCTTCCAGGAGTCAAGATTGGGAATCGAGTCACCATCGGAGCCGGATCGGTGGTTACCCGAGATGTGGAAGATGGGCAGACTGTGGTTGGGGTGCCTGGGAAACCAGTAACCAGTTAGCAGTTTTTTAACAGAAAACAGAAAACCGATAACCTACAACCTTTGCGTAACCTTTTCCTAATCTCTATTCTAGCCCTATTTGTTTTCCTTCAAATTAATGGAGAGAAAGTCCCTGTCAATGAAGGAGCTATAGGAGACGGCGTATTTTACAGGGAAGTAGCTCAAAACTTCTTAAGTGATATCGAGAATGCCAGCTATAATTTGGTGCAGCTCACTCGGATCCTTCCTTTTGCTTTGCTCAACTTATCATTTTCTGCTTTTCACTTGACCAAAGACAATCAAGGTCTTTTAAATGGAATGATTATCTGGCAGGTGATATACTTGGCATTGGCGGTCTATTGGTACTTCCGAATCTGTAAGAAACTACGGTTAAAGATTTCTCAAGTCACCATAGGTTTTATCCTGCTCTTTTTCAATTATACCCTACTTAAATCTGTTTGGTATCACCCCTTTACCCCGGATTTACTGGCGTTTGCCTTCGGAATGGGGCAGATGAATTACTTCCTGCGCTATGAAAAGTATAAGCTTGGGATGATCTCTATTTTGGGAATCTTTGTTTCGCCATTAGTAGTGATTTCAGGTCTCGTAATGTTGTTTTTACCGGGAGATAAGCTCCCGATTTTTGAAGGCGAGCGATCGAAATCAGCCTTCCCAGTGGTTTTGTCATTCCTCACGGTATTGATTTTAGCTCTGGCTGGCTGGCTTATCTGGTCCTGGTCTACTGATCCTGTACTAGATCAAATAATGCATGGAACAGCAATCCTCTTCGTTCCAGTACTAATTATTTATGTTGCAATCAAAAACACGTTAGATTGGGATCAAGCTGTAATCCAACTGAAAAAGAAGGTAAAGGTAGATCGACTCAGTAAAGGCATGATGGGGATGATGGCAATTTTATTGATTCTGGTGATGCTCTCTGGAAATAATTCAGGCTTAGGGGTATTCTCATTTTTAAGAGATACCGCAAGTGGGGCATTTCGATTTCCAGCTGATTTTATCATTTCTTCCACTTTGCAGTGGGGCATTGCATTTCTGTTTACACTGATCTATATGTCTCGATTCTTGCAGGAGATGGGAAAGCTGGGCTGGGCAGCTTGTCTTATAATTATGCTTGGTATGGTACTTTTACCCTTTATCAAACCTGCAGCTTTAGCTCCATGGATTCCCATCTGGATTGTAATTCTGATCAAAGCAGTAAAAAGGTATCGATGGGAAAATAAAGACCTGATTATAGATGGAGCCCTAGCATGCTTTACTTCTCTTGCTTGGCTTGGTATAAATTCTGATTCATTGCTCACCTATTTAGGAGATGGAGATTCAGAACTCCTGTCCAGCTTTGCAGTGCAGAAATGGGCGATACATCAACCTGAGGTAATCTCATTTGCCATGTTACTTGCATCAGCTTTAATCTTGGCCCTACTAGGAGCTTATTTTTACTTTAGGAGAAAAAGGTATCAAAGGATCATGGGGTAGTTAATCTTCTAAAAACACCGAAAAAATTATTGATAATGCTTATGGGGAATAAAATGGGGTATAGAAGATATTTCTTTTCTGGACTCAGTTCTATACGCTCACAAAGTATGAGTAAGGAATGATCGCAACACTATTATTGAGAATTAAAAATTATCCAAGTACATGATCCTAGCTGCTGAAGGAGGTCATGCCATAGAATTATTGGATATTTTGATCTCAAATGGATAGACGGAAGACCTTTCCTTTTTTGACAATCAAACAGATCGCACTGAGGTAATGGGCTATACCGTCATCAAGAACTGGGAAAATGCACAGGAAATTCTCAAAAATGATACACGATTTATACTTGGAACGGGTAGTCCTGAAGTACGGAAAATGTTTTATGATCGCTTCTCGAAGCTTGCCGGTAAGCATATTTCTGTAAAAGGAAAGGGAATAGCTTAAAGTAATTTTACTGAAAGTAACGAAGCCGACATTTTCAATCTCTGCTTTATAGGATCCAACACCCAAATAGGTAAAGGCACACTGATTAATACAGGAGCACAGGTTCATCATGATGGACACATAGTTGAATTTTCCGAAATCAATCCTGGGGCGGTACTTTTGGGAGCATGCCAAATAGGAAGTTTTTGTGCTGTGGGTGCCAATGCCACTATTTTGCCTAAAGTCGGGACAGGAAATAATGTGATAGTGGGTGCAGGATCAGTGGTCACTCAGGAGGTACCTGATGGAGTGACGGTGGTGGGAATGTCTAGAGGAGAGTGATTAAATTCATTCGTCTCTGATTTATTTATGATATATTAAATTTCATGTAGCGTGATTTTTTCCAGATTTAAAAACCTCGAACTATCATCCAGTAAACTTAGATTTCCAAAAATTAAAATGAGCGGTGAATAGGTTTTTGATTAAAGTCACGGCATTTGGAACAAGTATCTTTCTTTTATTTCTGATATCGATCTTGGCAACCGAAAATAAATTTTTATCTGATTTTCTTTCCTACAAAATCCCCTTGACCATAGGAGCCAGCAGTCATCAGTGGACTAGACAAGGGGAAGCTGATACTACACGAAATGTAGATGTCCTTATAGTAGGGTCTTCTTTGGCTCAAAGTATTGACGTGAGAAACTTCACAAAATATAAGTTGAGGGCTTTTAATTTGGCCTCAGGATCTCAATCCCCCATCCAAACAAGCTACCTCTTCGATAAATACCTGGATTCATTCAATCCAAAGCTGGTGATATGGGATGTGCATGCCTACACCTTTGCCAATACAGGGGTAGAATCCACCATTGATTTACTCTCCAATTGCTCCGATTGTGGAGGAATGATTTCCATGCTTTTCAAGACAAATAGTAGCCTAGCTTGGAAGTCTTACCTGAAGCGGATGATGCGTAAGCCTTTTGAAGAAAAAAATTACGTGGCACCTAGGGAAACCAAGCTTAGCAAATACATCACAGGCGGCTATATGGAAATGTATTTCGAAGCACCGGATAGCCCTGAGAAAATGACCAACTTTTATTACCATGGACTTGACCTGCAGAAAAAGATCTTCGAGTCAGAGCTAAAAAGCCTAAAAGGGAAATCAATTTCAGTAATCCTAGTTAATTCACCCAAGTCAGATGAATACATACTTAATTTTCAAAACCAACAAGACTGGTTTGAATATTACACCTATTTAATGAAACAAGGGCTGGTGGAGGGATTTCTTAATTTCAATGAAGTATTCTCAGGAAATGAGGAGAAAAACTCATTTTTCTATGACATCGCGCACCTTACTCCTGAGGGAATCAAAAATTACAATACTGCATTGATTGATTCTATCTCGGAAAGATTAGAGGTACTAAAGAAAGTTGATTAAGTGACCACTCGGTCATTTCTACAACTAAAAGTGAGTAAACGTCATTTCGAATGAAGCTTACGGAGAGAGAAATCTCATGAAGGATGTACTGTCAACAACGAGATTTTTCAGTTCCCGATGAACCGGGACAGGCTGTGCCTCTTTCGAAATGACAGCAGGGTCTCGTCATTTCGACCAACGGTAGAAATTTCTTTATACCTAACAACAAGGCTTCGACTCCCTGCTTACCGGTAGGCGGGCGCTCAGCCTGACAACCATGACAACCACGACAACGCGCAGCTGACAACCATTATAACAACTAACACCAGACATCCGACACCCAACATCACCTTTCTGACTTCCAACATTGCTCTTTAACTCTTACGAATATCTAATCTTTCTTCCAATAGTATTTCTGCTGTACTGGTATGTCTTTAGCAAGCATCTAAAAGCAAGAAATTTATTCCTTTTGGCTGCTAGTTACCTGTTTTATGGTTGGTGGGATTGGCGGTTTTTGGGATTGATCATCGCCAGTTCGGCGGTGGATTATTGGTGTGGTTTGAGGATGTCAATGGTTGACGGTCGACAGTCCACTGCTGATTCTAATTCAAACTATACCAAGAGATCTGACATAGAATTACTTAAAAAGGATTTGAGCACTAAGCGGCTGTGGTCCGTAGACAATGGACTGTTGACAGGAAAGAAGCTCTACCTCACCATCTCCATCATCTTCAACCTCGGCCTCCTTGCCTTTTTCAAGTATTTCAACTTCTTTATTGAATCTACCACAGACTTTATCAATTTATTAGGTTTTCAAGCCAATATCCATACGCTCAATATCATTCTCCCTGTAGGAATTAGCTTCTATACCTTTCAGACGCTGAGCTATTCTATAGATGTGTATAGAGGCAAACTAGAACCCACAAAAGACTGGGTAGCCTTCTTTGCTTATGTGAGTTTCTTTCCCCAGCTCGTAGCTGGACCTATCGAACGAGCTAGTAATTTACTGCCTCAGTTCTTTCAGAAGAAAAACTTCGATTATGCCCTAGCCATGGATGGTCTAAGACAGATCCTTTGGGGACTCTTTATGAAAGTGGTGATCGCAGATAACTGCGCAGTGTTTGTCAATCAGGCTTTCACCAACCCAGAAACTCAGCCGGCCTCAAATTTACTTATAGGTGCTGTTTTCTTCAGCTTTCAGATTTATGGCGACTTTGCAGGTTATTCTAATATCGCTATCGGAACAGGGAAGCTTCTTGGATTCCATTTGATGCAAAACTTCTCTTTTCCTTATTTCTCCCGGGATATCGCCGAATTCTGGAGACGATGGCATATCTCCCTTTCTACCTGGTTCCGGGATTACCTCTATATCCCATTGGGAGGTTCGAAGGGATCCAAGATTTTAAGCCTTAGAAATATCTTTATCATATTCTTGGTTTCAGGTTTTTGGCATGGTGCCAACTGGACCTTTATAGCCTGGGGTGGGATCAATGCCCTGCTGTTTATCCCTCTTTTTTGGTTTGGGAAAAACAGAGTCAATATCGGAATCGTGGCTCAAAACAGAATCCTTCCATCATTCTATGAATTGGGTCAGGTACTATTGACTTTTTCTGTAGTTACCATAGCATGGATCTTCTTTAGATCTCCAAGTCTAGGCTCCGCAGGAACCTATATCGCGCATTTGTTTTCTTCCAGTATTCTGTCAAAGCCAGTTATGGATATTCGAGTCTACCTGTTTATTTGTTGGGTTGTGATTTTTGTGCTGCTGGAATGGATGGGTAGAAGAGAGGAGTTTGCGATTCAAAAAATAGCATTTCGAAAACCAGCTCTCGTGAGGTATGGCTTGTATTACGGTTTGGTGATGGCAATATTTCTATTCGCCAGGAAAGAACAAGAGTTTATTTATTTCCAATTTTGAAAGGATTTATAGCTAAGATTCTGATTTTTTCAATACTTCCATTTCTCAGTCTATTCTGGATTGTCAGTTTAGAAAATGGTGAAACTGATTATTTCTACAATAAAATAAGTTCCCCAAGAAAAAAATCAATTATTTTTGGAACTTCAAAAAGTGAGCAGGGAATAATCCCTTCTATCCTTAATGGGAAGATTGAGGGTTCTGATTTTTATAATTTTTCTTTTGCATTGAGTATCTCTCCTTATGGAAAAACATATTTTGAAAGTATAAAAGACAAAGTTAATTACAGTGAACCGGATGGAATATTTATTTTAACTATAGACCCTTGGGCAGTCGCTAGTTTCAAAGAAGATGAAGAAAATGAATTAATATTTGAGGAAACTCAAAGCTTTCTCTCAACTATACCAAGCGTAACAATTAATCCTAATATCTTCTATTTGAAAGATTTTTTTTTAAAACCGTTTTTTGAAATCTTGTTAAGGAAATTTAAATCTGGAAATTTCGTGCTTCATGATGATGGTTGGTTAGAAGTAATTGTTTCAACTGAACCAGAAGACCGAAAGGAAAGAGTGAGCCAAAGATTAATGGAGTATAAAAAAAGAAATGAAAATTATATTCTTTCTCATAAGAGATTTGATTATTTCGAGAAAATAATAATCGAGTTAAAGAATCAAGGTAAAGTGTTTATAGTAAGGCTTCCTGTAGAGGAAAAATTTGCTGAATATGAGAGTGATTATGAAGTCCAATTTAATTATAGGTTAAATGAAATATTGGTAAAACATAAATTGAACTATCTCGATTTTACCAAAGGTGACTTAGAAAAATGGTCATATATTGATGGAATTCATTTAGATAGAAATTCTGCTAAACTTATTACAAATGAGCTTAGTGATTGGATTTTATCCTATCACTAAGCTTCTTAAAACAACATTTTAAAGATATTTAGTCAATAATTAAATAAAATGCTTTCAAATAAATCACTTTTAATTACTGGTGGTACTGGTTCACTGGGAAAAGAAGTAACCAGATATATCTTTCAAAAATACCCAGATATTAAGCGTCTTGTTATTTTTTCAAGAGATGAGCAAAAGCAATATCATATGGCTCAAGAATTCCCGCAGGATAAGTATCCTCAAATCAGGTTTTTTATTGGAGATGTGCGAGATAAAGATAGATTAATCAGAGCTTTGAAAGGAATTGATTATGTAGTCCATGCAGCAGCAATGAAACATGTGCCTATAGCTGAATACAATCCTGATGAGTGCATTAAAACTAATATAGGTGGAGCACAGAACGTAATAGACGCATGTCTTGATACTCAAGTGGAGAGAGTGGTCGCCCTGTCTACGGATAAAGCTTGTGCTCCTATTAATCTATACGGGGCAACGAAACTTACATCAGACAAATTATTTATTGCAGCTAATAATATAAAAGGCTGGAATCCTATTAAATTTTCTGTCGTCAGATATGGTAATGTGATGGGCTCAAATGGTTCTGTAATTCCATATTTTTTAAGTAAAAGGAAGGAAGGGGTATTGCCGATTACCGATCCGGAAATGACTCGATTTAATATTTCATTGCAAGATGGCGTTAGAATGGTTTTGCACGCGCTAGAGCATGCGTGGGGAGGGGAGTTATTTGTTCCCAAAATCCCATCTTATAGAATATTGGATGTAGCGGAAGCTATAGGTCCTAATTGCGAAAAGCCTATGATTGGGATCAGACCAGGAGAAAAAGTACATGAGGAAATGATTACTTCTTCAGATAGCTATTATACCTATGATTTGGGTGATTATTACGTAATCCTTCCTACAGCCCATCAATGGGAACTAGATGATTATATACGTACGTTTAATGCGGTAAAAGTTCCTAAAGGTTTCAAATACAACTCTGGAGAAAACTCAGAATGGGAAACGATTGATAGCTTGAGGGTATTGATTAGAAAACATGTAGATCAAACGTTTGAAGCATAATGAATCCAATTCCATACGGTAGGCAAAATATAACTGATGAAGATATTTCTGCAATTACAGCGGTATTAAAATCAGATTTCTTAACTCAAGGACCAAAAATAGCAGAATTTGAGGAAGCTTTTGCTAGCTATGTAGGTAGTAAGTATGCAGTTGCGGTTTCTAATGGAACAGCTGCCCTGCATCTTTGTGCTATTGCAATGAATGTCGTAGAAGGTGAAAAAGTAATTACTAGTCCAATTACTTTTGCAGCTAGTGCCAATTGTATTCGATATTGTGGAGGAGAAGTAGTCTTCGCTGATATAGATCAGGAAACCTACTTGTTAGATATAAATGAAGTTCGTAAAATTCTAGAAGCATCGCCTAAAGGGACTTATAGTGGTATTATCCCTGTAGACTTTGCCGGACGAGCTGTAAATCTTGAAGACTTTCGCAAGTTGGCCGATGAATATAGCCTTTGGATTATTGAAGACTCTTGCCATTCGCCTGGGGGACATTTTGTCGATGCTAGCGGTTATAGACAAAGATGTGGAAATGGAAATTTTGCAGATCTAGCTATTTTCTCTTTCCATCCGGTAAAGCATATCGCTTGTGGCGAGGGTGGTATGATTACCACAAATAGCAAAGAAGTATATACTCGCCTATTGACTTTGCGCACACATGGCATTACCAGAGAATTAGCATCATTTAAAAATGAACCAAGTTTTGCTTCTGCAGAGGCTGATGCTGAAACTTATCCTAGTTGGTATATGGAAATGCAAGAGTTGGGTTATAATTACCGATTAACGGATATGCAGGCTGCATTAGGAACAAGCCAACTAAGTCGAGCGGAAAAGGGATTAGAAAGACGCCTAGAAATTGCGACTACTTATTTCAAAGCATTTAAAGATGAGGCCTTTATTCTGAATCAATCAGGGCTAGTCGAAGGCCATGCTTATCATCTTTATGTAATTGAAGTAGAAAATCGATTGGCCTTATACAATCATTTACGTTCTCATCAGATTTATGCACAAATCCATTATATCCCTTTGCATTTGATGCCATATTACAAGGATCAGGGGTATGAATTAGGAGATTTTCAAAAAGCTGAATTGTACTATAAGCATTGCTTGAGTTTACCTATGTACCCAATGCTATCAAAGGAAGAGCAACAATTTGTAATTAATAGTATAAAACTTTTTTACAATGGGTAATCTCTGCATCATTCCTGCCAGAGGAGGAAGCAAGCGTATTCCGCGAAAAAATATTAGACCGTTCTTGGGTAAGCCTATCATATCGTACTCAATAGAAGTTGCGTTTAAGAGCAATCTATTTGAGGAGGTGATGATTTCTACCGATGATTTGGAGATAGCAACCATTGCAAAGCAGCTTGGTGCTAAGGTTCCTTTTATACGAAGTGAGAAAAATGCTAATGATTTTGCCACCACCATGGATGTGGTCAATGAAGTGATGACTTCTTATCACGAGGTTGGAAGGACGTTTGACTTCGTATGTTGTATTTACCCTACTGCTCCACTTATAAAAGGAGAAGCATTGAGAGTAGGTCTTGAGAAATTGACCAAAGAACATTTGGACTCTGTGTTTCCGGTGGTGGCATTTTCCTTTCCAATATGGAGAAGTTTGAAATTGATTGATGGAAAAGTTGAGATGAATTGGCCTGAATATTCGCAAATCAGATCACAGGATTTGCCTCCTGCCTATCATGATGCGGGTCAATGGTATTGGTTCAGACCAGAACAGGTTAGTAGAGGGATTTTAACCGGATCTACTGGTGCGGTGATTTTAAGCGAAAATGAAGTTCAGGATATTGATACCCAATCTGATTGGCAGATGGCTGAATTGAAATATGAAAAATTATACGGCACTCAATAAGCAGGTCTATAAAAATGGCGCTTTTTCTCTAGTACCCCTTCGGTTTGAAGATCGTTATGACATTATGAAATGGCGTAATGAACAGCTTTATCATTTACGCCAAGCCAAACCATTGACAGAAGAAGATCAGGACATTTATTTTAACAAGGTAGTAGCCAAGTTATTCGATCGGGAACAACCCGATCAAATTCTATTTTCTTTTCTGAAAGATGCTAAGTGTATAGGTTATGGCGGATTAGTGCATATCAACTGGATTGATAAAAATGCTGAAATCTCTTTTATTATGGCTTCGGAATTGGAAGTCATCCAGTTTGAGGAGAATTGGACATCCTATTTGACTCTTATTGAAGACGTTGCTTTTGCTGAACTTCGAATGCATAAGATTTACACATTTGCGTTTGATCTTAGACCACGCTTGTACCAAGTCTTAGAGGACTGTGATTTTAAACTTGAGGCAGAATTAGTAGATCATTGCTTCTTTAATGGATCATATAAAAACGTGGTAATTCACTCCAAATTCAACGCTCCGTTATCTTGTTAAAGAAAGAGAACACCGCCGAAATTACTTTCCGAAATGCAACAGACGTTGATGTTGATTTGGTGTTTTCGTGGAGTAATGAATCATTGGTTAGATTACAATCATTTAAAACAGAGCCGATCATTTATGAAAATCATGTGAAGTGGTTTACTACTAAAGTGTGTTCAGAGGATGATTTGTTTCTTATTGCTTTGATAAATGAAACTCCTGCCGGATTTATACGCTTTGAACAAATCCAAACAAAAACAGTAATCAGTATATTAGTTGACTCCAATTTTAGAGGCAAAGGATATTCACATTCTATTCTAAAAGGAGCTGTTGAAAATTACTTTCAAAATTTTAGAAGCCCCATCTTCGCGTTTATAAAAAAAACAAATATCCCCTCGATAAAAGCATTTGAAAGAGCTGGTTTTTCTTTCTTAAAAGAGCTGGATGTGCATGGTTACCCAAGTTTTGTTTATACCATCAAAGCAAAAGCAGAAAGTTGAAATGAATTTCTTAGTAGATAATCGGTGTTTTATCATTGCTGAACTTTCCGCCAATCACGGCCACAACATTGAAATAGCTAAAGATTCAATCCGAGCAGCGAAACGCGCTGGTGCCGATGCTATAAAACTTCAGACTTACACAGCTGATACTATTACAATAGACGCTAAAACCCAAGATTTTAAGATCAAAGGTACGCTTTGGGATGGTCGCCATTTGTATGAGTTGTATAATGAGGCCTATTTGCCTTGGGAATGGCACAAAGATCTTTTTGATGTTGCTGCTGAAGAGGGGTTGATTTGTTTTTCTTCTCCTTTTGACAAAACCTCAGTTGACCTCCTTGAGGGATTAAATTGCCCCATCTACAAGATTGCCTCTTTTGAGATTACAGATATTCCCTTAATCGAATATGTGGCGAGTAAAGGAAAACCGATCATTATTTCTACTGGTATCGCAACGGAAGAAGATATTCTATTGGCCTTGGATGCTTGCTATCGAAAAGGGAATCGAGATATAGCCCTCTTAAAGTGCACCTCGAGTTATCCCGCACCTATAGAAGAAGCCAATATGGTGATGATACGAGACATGGCAGAGCGATTTGGTGTAAAAACAGGGCTTTCTGATCATACGATAGGCATCACTGTACCCGTAGTAGCTACCTGCTTTGGAGCTAAGATTATTGAAAAACATTTTATACTAGATCGGTCAATTGGTGGGCCTGACGCTTCTTTTTCTATGGATGAAGGGGAGTTTACCCAAATGGTCAAAGCTGTCAGGGAAGCTGAGCAAGCCATAGGAGTCGTAGATTATTCATTGACTAATAAGCAAGTCAAAGGAAGGGATTTTTGCCGATCGCTCTATGTTGTATCGGATATGGCAGCAGGAGATCTGATAACTGAAGAGAATGTAAGGAGTATTCGGCCAGGATTTGGCTTACATCCAAAATACTATCCTGTCATTCTAGGCAAGTCCATCAATCGAGATTTAGAAAAAGGAACATCATTTTCTTTAGAATTTATTCAGGAACAGTACGATGAGTTTCCAGCGGAGCAATAAATATATCAATACTTTACTCAGTGGGTTTAAGCAATTGTTTACTGTCAGAGTGTTTGATCCGAATCGAATGTTTAGAGATAAGCGAATCGCTATAGTGGGTCCAGGATCTACTGCATTTGATGAACAGAACGGTAGTTATATTGACAAATTCGATTACGTCATTCGATTCAACCGATCTCCTTCTCTTATGAATGGAGAGAATCAAGAATATATCGGGACGAAAACTGATATCGTGTTTCACAGCTTGTTTGACAATGCCTATCCAGAAGCACTATTCAGGGATGAATTAGGTATCGAATTCATCATCCATCCCAGAAATAGTCTAAAAGGAAAAAGACAGCGTTTGAATTTTTTCAAAAAGCATAAAGTTTCAAAAACAATTTTCACATTAAAAAAAGAAAGTTGGTTATCGCTAGATAAGTGCCTAGGAGCAGTAAATCCGACAATGGGGTTCTGTGCACTATATTCGGTCTTAAATTCAGATTTTAGGGAGTGTTTTATTACAGGATTTTCCTTCTATTCTACTGGATATGAAAAAGGATATGAAGATTCTTTTAAACCTGGAGAAGAATACTTTAAATTTTTGAAATCATATAATTCACCACATGATCCTAAATTAGAAAAGAATATTGTTTTTAATCTAATCAAATCTAAAAAAGACACAAAGATTACGTTGGATAGTTATTTAGAAAAAGAATTAAACGGAATAAATTAATTATAATTATGTGGGATAAGTATTTTAAATACTTTGCGTTTTTTTATAAAAATATTGGTAATAAAATGTTTTTGATGGTTGGCCTTAACTTTTTGGTTGGTGTCCTTGATGGTTTTGGATTAGTAATGTTTTTACCATTACTTCAATATGCAGAAGATTCTGATATGGCTTCGAGCACAGAAATGGGAGATTTGAATTTCTTGTTAGAGGGCTTTGAGTTTGTTGGAGTAGAGATCACCATTTACTCTGTATTAGGAGTTTTATTGGTGTTTTTCTTGCTAAAAGGTCTTGTTAAATACATAGAAACTAATTATCGTTCCATAGTACAAAATGAATTTATTACATCGATTAGATTGGAGGCTGTAAATCACCTAGCAAATTACAACTACAAAGCTTTTTCAAAAACGGATCAAGGCTGGATTATCAATACACTCACTGGAGAGATAGGTAAAATATCATCCGCGTCTAATTCTTACTTTCTTATGCTTCAAAGTATCATCATGATTCTGGTATATTCTGTTTTGGCATTTTTGGCAAACCCTCAATTTTCTATTTTGGTCATCATAGGAGGAATTTCTTCAAATTTTGTTTTTAATTATTTCAACAAAAAAACTCTTATAGCATCAAGAAATATAACCAGAGAAGGGAATGCTTTTCAAGGATACCTTTCTCAGAAAGTTACTTTTTTTAAATATTTGAAGGCAACTGGGTCGATGGATGTTTTTTCTTCAAAGATTAAACAGAAACTTTTAAATATAAATAAGAATAATATTAAAATTGGACATTATTTTGCTATACTTAATTCTCTTAGAGAACCACTGGTGATGCTTGTAGTAGTTCTTGTTATTCTAATTTCAGTTGGCTTTCTTGATTTGAGTATGGGGTTAATTATTTTAAGCTTATTGTTTTTTTATCGAGCACTCACTTTTTTGATGAGTTTTCAGACCTATTACAACTCCCTATTGACCTCAGGTGGCGCTTTAGAAAACCTGGACCTCTATTTTCAGAAATTTACGGAAGGAAGAGATGGCTTAAATGGAGGTGTAAAATTTACGAGTTTTGATTCTCAAATTGCAATTGAATCTTTATGTTTTTCATACGACAAGAAAAATGTGTTAGAGAATGTTACACTTTCTATTCCAAAAAATTCTTCAATTGCTTTTGTTGGTGAGAGCGGAAGTGGTAAGACAACGCTTACAAATTTGATTTGCGGTTTGATGCCTTATGAAAAAGGGACTATTAAAATTGACGGGATTGAATTATCAAATTTCGATATAGTGTCTTATCAAAAAAGGATTGGTTATATCACACAAGAACCAGTTATTTTTTCTGACACCTTTTTTAATAATGTTACATTTTGGGCTGTAAAAAATGAACATAATTTACTGAAATTCTGGAATGCGGTGGAAAAAGCGAATATAGCTAGTTATATTAAGGAATGTGAAAATCTGGAAGATACTGATTTAGGTGATAGTGGCTCAATGTTGTCTGGAGGGCAAAAACAACGTGTATCTATAGCAAGGGAATTATTTAAATCTGTGGATATACTCATTATGGACGAAGCCACTTCTGCATTGGATTCTGAAACGGAAAAAGTGATTCAGGAAAATATTGAGAGTTTAAAGGGTGAATATACATTAATTGTTATAGCTCATCGTTTGTCAACTATTAAAAACCTCGATCAAGTTGCTCTATTTTCAAAGGGAAGAATTATTGGAATAGATAATTTTCAAAAATTAGTAAGTGCTTCTCCAAAATTCATGGAAATGATTAATTTGCAAAGCGTTACTGAAAATCATAAAAACATTTAATTGATGATCCGTATTTTTATTCTAAAGTTCAGGTATATAAGCTTATTATTAATTATACTAGGAATTTTCTGATTTTGTTTTTTTATTAAATTTTATGTTAACTGTTTGTGTTATAACATATAATCATGAAAAGTTTATCTCCCAATGTTTGAAATCAATTTTTGATCAAAAAACTAAATTTGATTTTCAAGTAATTATACTTGATGATGCTTCTACCGATAATACTTCTTTAATAATATCTGACCTTATTAAAATTCTACCTGAAAATATAGAAGTTGATTTTATAGTGCATGATCAAAATAAAGGAGTTTCTTCTAATTTTTTATTAGCCTTGAGTAAAGCGAACACTGGATATGTTGCTTTTTGTGAGGGGGATGATTATTGGACACATACTTATAAACTTCAAAAACAACATGATTTTTTAGAAAGTAATAAACATTTTACTTTTTGTACTCATCGAACAATTTTGTTTGATGAAGAATTGAATGATAAAATAGATGAAAAACTATTCTTCTTCCCTAAAAAAGTTCATGAAGAATTTGTGTATGATTTTAAATGTTTCGAGGAAGGTCGGCACGCTGGTTTACAGTCAATTTTTTTTAGAAAAAGTAATAATCTTATTGAGGAATTAGAAAAATATAATTATCTCGGAGATATTCATCTTCTCGCTGAGCTTTTAAATCAAGGAAATGGGTATTCCATGGATTTTGAAGGAGCAGTTTATAGAGTACATTATGGAGGTACTTTTTCTAAAAGAGATTCAAATTATAGGGCTCGGATGAATTATTTGATTTATAATGAGATTTTTTCTTTTAATCCAGGTAATAATTATATTAAGAATAGATATGAGTTCTTGGCGATGGAGTATCTGAAATGTCTGATTAGTAATCATAAGTATTATGATTCTTTATTATTAGGATTCTCTTATTTTTCTAAAGCGTCAACAATTAGAAGTTTAAAGTCTATAGCTAGTGTTATCTATAAAAATTTTTCCAGATAGAATGAAAAGGATATTAGTAATGCCTTCATGGTATGCGACAAAGAATAATTTTTTTGGAGGAGCTTTTTTTATGGAACAATCCAGATTTTTGGTTGAAAATAATGTTGTAGAAATTAGTGTATTATACGGAGAAAAGAAGTCTATGCCTCTTCTTAAATTCTTCAAGATTTTGTTAGAAGTAACTTTATTTTCGAAAATAAAATTAGAAAATGATTTTATCGTTACGCCTCCGGAAGGTATTTCCTTTTTGATACCAAATAATAGAAGAATTCCTGATTTTCTTTTATTGATTCTTGAAAAAAAGATGTATTTAATTGCCTACCAAATCTTCAAACACAAATTTTGGGATCCTGATTTAATTCACTGTCAAAGTGGAATGGATACCTCTATTTTTGCAAACATGTTCTTTAAAAATTTCGGGATTCCTTTTGTGATTACAGAACAGCAAGTCTTTGTGTTTCATTATTATTCTAAACAAAGAACCAAGTTAGTCTTAGATTCCTTTAAGCAGGCTAAAAAAATTGGAGCAGGTAGCTATGGAGAAAGAGCTCAGATATTAATAAATCAACCTGATTGTAATCCTGGAATTATTTGGAATTTGGTAAGGGACGATCATTTTACTATTAATTTAGAAAAGAGGGAGCCAATTTTTACAATTGTAACATTGCTTAATAGTTTACCTATTAAGGGTTATGATACTTTTTTAGATGCAATGAAGGAATTGTCCTTGAAAGGAATTGGTTTTAAGTTTATAATGATTGGAAGGGGTGGTGATGAGCCTGGTCCTAATTCTAAAGATTCAACTTTTGTTGACTATGCCAATGAAATTGGAGTATATGAGTTTGGGGAATTTTTGCCTGTTGTTAATAGGGCTTCTATTAATGATGTATTGAACAGAGCCCATGTTTTTGTAGCACCTACTATTTTTGAACCATTTGGGATTGCAGTAAGAGAAGCGATGATGTGTGGACTGCCCATTGTCAGCACTGCGAATGGTGGTGTAGAGGACAGCATTTCAGCAGAAACTGGTATTGTTGTTCCTATCAAAGATCCTGTTGCTATGGCTAAGGCGATCCTTTTACTTAAAGATAATTATTCAGCTTATCACCCTCAAATTATCCGAAAATTGGCAATAACGCAATGTGGGCGAGAATCATATTCAAAAGCAATGAGTGAGTTTTATAATTTATGACTATTAGCAAATCCAATAAAGCACCTAAGGTTAGTGTTTGCATGATAGCCTATAATGTACAAGATTATATAGGTGAAGCAATAGAAGGTGTTCTGAATCAAGTAACAGGATATGATTTTGATTTGGTTATTTCTAATGACAATTCTTCTGATCAAACTGAGATCGTTATTAATAATTACTTAAAATATCATAATAAAGGTCATTTGATTAAATATTTTAAGCAAGAAAGCAACTTTGGAATGCTCCCAAATTACCTTTGGGCTTTTGATAAATGTAAAGGACAATATTTGAGTATTTGTGATAGCGATGACTATTGGTCTGATCCATATAAATTGGAAAAGCAGATTAATTTTTTAGAGGAAAACAAACAATTTGTACTTTCTTTTCATGATGCTTTTATGATAAATGAAGTAGGAGAAACTATTCAAGAATCGATTGAGTGTAACTTGAAAAGGGACTTGACATTTGAGGATTGGACTAAAGATGTTTATGCCTTGCCAACTGCCTCCGTAGTATTTAGGAATGATTTAGGTTTGATTTTTCCAGAAGCTTATGTTTGTGGAAATAATCATGACACATTTCTATTTATTCTTTTAGCGCAATTTGGTGATTTCCACTTTCATAGTAATGTTGAACCTTCTGCTTATCGGATACATTCTAAAGGAACTTGGTCTTCAAGATCAAGAACTGGTAGATCATTGCATTCTTTGGAAACATTTCAGAACGTAGTTCGTGTATTCCCCAAAGTAATAGGTTTTCAACATTTGGTGTATAAATTTCGAAATAATGTTATAATATATTCTTTCAAGGAAAGAAAATTTGTAACATTCCTAAGAGAATATCCCAAGAATTTCATTTTGTCTTTTACTCAAATTGTTTATTTTAAATCATTTTGGTTGTTGCATGTGAAACTTTTCATAAAATCTAAGTAGGTGAAGATTTCTGTAATTATTCCATATTACCAAGATTATATAAGATTAAATCTTTTATTAGAACAATTAGGAAAGCAAAATTTTGATTTACACTTATTTGAAGTTATAGTTGTTAACAATGATCCCTCCCAAAATTTAGATATAGAAGCCCAATACTTTCCATTTGACTTAAATATTATTTATGAAAGTATTCCTGGTTCCTATTCTGCCAGAAACGCAGGGATTTCTCATGCTAAAGGATACATCTTAGCATTTACAGACTCAGATTGTTTACCTGATTTGGATTGGTTGGAAAATGCTTGGCAGCTTTTTTCAGAGGATTTTGAAAAAGAAATTGGTGTTTTGACAGGACCAGTTCCCTTATTTTATAAAGATCCAGATAAATTGACCGATTCGGAAGTTTATGAAAAATACACAGGTTTTACCACCGAATCCTATGCCAAGCAAGGTCATGCCATTACTGCTAATTGGTTCTCTTACAAATCTGTTCTGGAAGAATTTGGTGGCTTTAATGCTGATTTAAAATCCAATGGAGATTCTGAGTTGTCTGATAAAATCTCGAAAAAATATAAAATTGTATATTTTCCCGTGTTGGAGGTAATGCATCCGGCTCGATTTGAGATAGTCCAATTAGTCAATAAATACAAGCGTCTACTTGGAGGAACGTTTACCAGAAGATTTTATAAAAATCCTAAGGCGTTTCGCATTCATGTTATTCAATTCATTTTTAAAAGATATCGATTTGCTTTAAAAAAGTTTTTTACGATATCACCTACTGAATCATGGGCAATTCTCAAAGTTTGCCATGCTATAAATTTGGGAGCTATTAAAGAGTATAAGAGTCTAATAAAAGGAAAACAGACAAAAAGATAATTCAAATTTATGGCTTTAATTAAAGAGTTTTTAAATGCAGGATTTAAAGTTTATGAAAATAGAATCTTTAGAACCAAAAAGGAGATAATTAGTTTATTTATAACTTATATAAAGCTTATTAAACTATCAAAAAGAAAAATTAACTCTGATTTTCAGATCAAAATATTCTCTTGGAAAATAGTTGGGTATAACGCTAAATCCTTGTTGTTTTTATTTGAAGAGATATTTGTTAACTCGTCTTACGGGATAAAAATCAAAAATGATAAGCCAATAATATTTGATTGTGGAGCTAATGTTGGAATGTCAGTTCTGTTTTTTAAACAATTATTTCCAAATTCCATTATTTATGCTTTTGAACCAAATCCGATAAGTTTTAAATTTTTAGAGAATAATATATCAAATAATAATCTGTCTGATGTTTTTATATATAATTTGGCTTTACATTCTGAAATTGGTGAAATTAAAATGTTTTATGAAGAATCAATATATGGTTCTTTACTGACTTCTACAATTTCGCAAAGAGGAGGTGATCAATTTTTTTATGCGAAATGTGATAAACTTTCAAATTATATGAAAGATTTATCAATAGATTTAGTAAAGATTGATGTGGAAGGAGGAGAGAAATTTATTATTCAGGATCTTCAAGAAGAAAATGTATTGAAAAATTCTAAAAACTATTTTGTTGAATATCACAGTGGTTTAGATAATGATAATCAGTTGTCAAGCTTTATATCAGTTTTTGAAAATGAGGGATTTTGTTTAAATATTAAAGCGGATTTTAATTCTTTCTGGAATAATCAGGATATTCTTATTCTTTTCGCAAAAAATGAAAAGTAGAACTTTAATTATATTGAATCGTAAACTGTGGAAATTTATTCAGTCAGCCATTTCTTTGTTTTTTATTTTTAAACCTGAATTTCATAAAAAAAGTTCTAAAAAAGTTGTTTATTTGAATATAAATAATGGTTTAATTTATCATAGGTATTACTATATACTTGCTAAGTATTTTTGGAATGAAGGATATGATGTTTATATAAAAAGAAGCTTCAAATTATTTTATAGATTAAGGACAGGTGGAGACAGTAGTTTTATCTTTAAAGAGAATAAATTGCGGATAGGAAGACCTTCTAAAGCTATTAATTACGTTGAATTAAATGATGACATGGTAGATCCCGATTACTTTCGAAGTATTAATGGTTCAGATGTTGTATTGCAGTATAAGATTCCAATAGGTTTTCATCCTTATTTGTATTTTAATAATTATTATAATTCAATTTTTTTTAAGAAGGTAAGAAAGAATTCTGTTTTTTTTTCAGGTAGTTTTTATCCTCCAGCATATTCTAAAAAATTTAATGAATTGTTGTTTGAAGTTGCGAATAGAATTGATATAAAAAACAAGATTGATAAACATTCTTTCTTTTTCTCTGTAAAAAGCGAAAGTGATTTAGATGATTTTATATCTTCGAATAATGATAATAAATTAATATTGATTGATAGAAATCTTGATTTTTGTATTGACCCAAGCAATATTTTTGAATATTTAGGTAATTTTAATTTTTTTCTAGCTTTACCGGGAGAGGTAATGCCTTTATGTCATAATTTGATTGAAGCGATGGCAATGGGGTGCATTCCTATTATTGATTTAAATTACGCCCAATTACTCTCGCCCCCTTTGGAGAATGGCGTTAATTGTATAATTTTTAATGGCATTCTTGATCTGCAATCCAAAATTGAAGAGGCTATCTCATTAATTAATGAAGATGTTCTTGAAATGAGAGGTAATGTTCTTAGTTATTATGAATTGTATTTTTCTTCCAAAAGAATTGTTGAAAATATTGTTTTAGGAAATTATCAAAAATTTTTTTTAATGGCCGAATATGAAAGCGTAAATATTCTTGAACATAGAGTTCATAATCATCTCGAAGCTTAATTTGTTCAATATCATTTTAATATGAATAATAGTTTAATTTCCATCATCATTCCGGTATATAATAAAGCTTCTTTTCTGGAGGAGACCTTAGATTCGGCATTGGAGCAAACCTATTCGAATATAGAGTTGGTCTTAGTAAATGATGGAAGTACGGACGATTCTTTAGCGATCTTAGAAGCCTATCAGTCCAAGTTCCCCGAAAAAATTGTTCTCATCAATCAGGTGAACGGCGGAGTGTCCAAAGCAACGAACACAGGTATTCAGGCAAGTACCGGAGAATATATCCAGTTTTTGGATGCAGATGATATAATGTCTTTGAACAAAATTGAAAACCAAATGCGACTGCTTCAAAACAAGACTCCGGAAGTAATGGCTTCTTGTGAATGGTTGAATTTTCAAAGCTCAGTTTCCTATACAAAATCCCTGCCATATGGTGTCTTTCGTAATTTTGAATCTGGGATAGATTTGCAGTTGAGATTCTGGGAATTCCAAGAAATGATGGCTATTTCTTCATACTTAACTCATCGAAAACTAATAGAAAATGCGGGATATTGGGATGAAACCTTGACCATCAATCAGGATGGAGAGTTTTTTATGCGGGTTCTGTTGCAAGCAGATGCGGTTCTTTATGAACCTCAGGGAAAGGTTTATTACAGACAGCCTGGACTGAACAATGTGTCCCAGCAGAAGTCTGAACAAGCCTTTTCCTCACTATTGAATTCTTACCAATCCTATGAACGAAATCTCTTAATAGTGGAAGATAGCTCAAGAGTTAGAAAGGCCTTAAAGAAAGTCTATCAGAAGTTTATTTATGATTGCTTTCCGAATTATCCTCATTTAATCAAGGCAGCGGAACGCTTGAGTGAGGACTTAGCTGTTCCTGAAAAAACGTACATCGGTGGACCTAAATTTCAGCAGCTTTCTAGGTTATTGGGATTCAAAAATGCTTTAAGAATAAAGCGGTTTTTTTCATGAGTTTATAATTGTTTTTCAGTTGCCATCCCGAAAAGTCGGGACAGGCTATGGAATCTCGCAGGTTTATAATATTGCTGCTGTGTGTTGCTTTCCACGTGCCTGTCTGCCACAGGCAGGCTCGATTTCAGCTTTTTGATTTTAGCCTTTATACTTTAAAACTTTGTTTTCCGTAATCATCCCCTTATATAATAAAGCTCCTTTTATCCAGCGAGCAATCGACTCTGTCCAAAAGCAGACGGTTCAGGATTTTGAGGTTATTGTCATCAATGATGGATCGACCGATGGGGGAGAAAAGTTACTTCATAGTTATTTGAGCGATCGCATTCAATTAATCAATCAAGTTAACCAAGGAGTATCAGCCGCCAGAAATAAAGGAATAAAACAGGCAAAATTTCCTTATATCGCTTTCTTGGATGCAGATGATCAATGGCATCCACTTTATTTAGAGTCTATTATAAGAGCAATTGAAACTCATCCTCAAGTGAAGGTTTTTGGAACTTCCTATACCACTTTAGAGCTTTCAGAGGTTATTGAAACAGAAGGTGGTACTAGTGATTTGATTTTTAAAAATTATTTCAACCAAGCAATTCGTAACACTTATTTTTTTACATCTGCTACCGTTTATTCCCGCGAAATTTTTGAAAAAGGGATAAGCTTCAACCCTAACCTAAGTTTAGGTGAGGATTTAGATGTTTTATTTCGATCTATTCTTGTATTTGGTGAAGCCTTCTATATTTCCAACCCTTTTGTTTTATACGGACAGGATGATGAATCCTCAGAAGTTAAAAAACAACATGCTATTGAACATACCTTGATTTTTAAAATTCTGGATTTAAATGATGACTCCGTTAAATACCCTGTTGTCCAAAGTCAGTGGTTAGAATTCCAGATTTTTCGTAAAAAATGGGTATTATTCAATCTTTTTCAATTTTATCAAAATAAATCAAATCGCTTTGGTATTGAAACTACTCTTAGCAAGCTGGGCACCACTTATTTTTTGATTCGTCCTTTCTATTATCTTCCATTCCCTATTTTATCTTTTCTGTTCCGTTCAGAGCTATTTTCTTCCCTTTTTAGAAAATATATGAAGTTTTGCTTTCGATATATCTATTCCTAAAGTGAGAGTAATTCGTATCGTTTCAGAATTGGACTTTGGTGGAGTGGAAAAGGTTCTGGCAAATTCCTTACCCACACTTCACATACAAAAAGGTTTAGAGCTAAAGCTCATCGTATTGGGTCAAGGTGGAAAAGTAGCTGATGAATTAGCTGCTGAAGGCATCGCGATTCAGATTTTAGGATTTAATCCTAGAATTCCCAATCTCAAACTTGTTAAAAAACTGCATCAGATTATATCAGTATGTCGTCCTGATGTAGTGCATACCCAAGGAGGAGAGGCTAATTTTCATGGGATCTGGGCGGCAAAACTAGCTGGAGTTCCGATGATAATCGGGGAGGAAATAGGTATCCCCAATCATCATAGTTTTTGGAAATGGATTTTTAGGTGGGTGTATCAAAAAGCTGATTCTGTGATTGCCATTTCAGAAGCTGTAAAAAAGCATATTGTGGCGCTAGAAGAGGTAAAGGAGAAAAAAGTGAAGGTGGTGTATAATCCGGTTGGCAGTGGGCAGTGGGCAGTTCACAGTGGGCAGTTTTCAGTAAATCGTAAGCAGTTCGAATTAGCGGTACCAAATGGGATGAATCATTCAGAAGAGGATATTACAAATGGCTATGGGAAGAAGAAAAAAGAAACTTTCGTATTTGTGACGACTTGCCGCTTGGTGCCAATAAAGAATTTGGATCGATTGATAAACGCATTTGTTGGCTTGTCGAAGGAGAATCCCGATCGGGAACTTTTCCTTAAGATTGTTGGGGATGGGCCGGATAGAAAAAAGTTAGAATACCGTGCGCGGGAACAAGGAATAGGGAATTGGATAGCTTTTGAAGGGTTTCAGGAGAATGTTTGGCCATTTTTACAGGTGGCCGATGCCTTTATACTTCCTTCACTTTCCGAAGGTTCTTCAGTTTCTTTAGCGGAAGCAATGATAGCTGGATTGCCGAGTATTGTCACCCATGTGGGAGGGGCAATCGAAATTTTAGGAGATTCCCAATCCGGGTTTTTGATTAACCCTTTGGATACTGATTCCATTAAATCCGCGATGCAGCAAATGATAGATCTTAATGCTCAGGAGCATCTAGCAATGAGTGAACGTGCGATGGAAGAAGCTAAACGTTTCTCTGTTAACAAATACATAGAATCTTTGATGGCAATTTATACTTTTTCAGATTTCATACTTAAGCCTTCAGATTTTTGATAAGGGTTCTCCACTGCATAGAAACCATTGCCACTGGTGGAGTGGAGCAGATTCGACTGACTTTAATCCGAGGTTTAGATAAAACTAGATTTGAGCATAAAATTATCTGCACATGGAAGGGTGGTCCGATCGCAGACGCTTTGGAAGCTGAAGGGGTAGAATTGATTCCCATCGGTGGGTTCAAAAATCCACTTCAATGGTCAAAGCATAAGCAGGTGCTGAAAGTCATTCGACAATTCAAACCCCATATCATTCATGGGGCTATTTTCGAAGGGATGTCCATGGCCGCAATAGGAGGGAAGTTAGGAAAGGTTCCAATTATAATTCTAGAAGAAACTTCGCATCCAGTAAACAGATCCAAGAAAGCGATCTATTTGCAGCAGCTTTTCGCTAAGGTGGCTGACAAAGTAGTAGGTATAGCACCAACTGTGGTAAACTATCTCCGGGATACCGTCAAGTTGCCTGAATCAAAGCTTGTCTTGATAAATAATGGAGTAAATACTCCTAGGGTAGTACTGAATAGGGAATTAGAAAAGTTAAAATCAGAGTTTGGAATTCAGGAAGGTGACCTTATCATCGGTTCTGCAGGTCGATTTTATAATGAAGTCAAGCGTTTTACGGACATAATAGATGCGATAAAAATAATCAACAATCCCAAAGTCAAGTTTTTGCTGTTAGGTCAAGGCCAAGATCAGGATCTGATTATTCAAAAAGCCAAATTGTTAAAAGTTGAAGATCAATTGATCTTAGCAGGTTTCCAATCTGATACAGCACCTTATTTTCAATTAATGGATATATTTTGCATTGTTTCCGCTCATGAGGGTTTTGGTTTGGTTGCCGCAGAGGCCATGCTTCATCATCTCCCAGTGATCGCTACGAAGGTGGGGGGATTGCAAGATGTAGTGAAAGATGGAGAGACCGGATTCTTAGTGCCTGCTTTTTCTCCTTTAGAAATAGCATCCAAAATTCAGACTTTGATCAATAATCCCGAACTCAAGACGAAAATGGGACAAAAAGGTAAGGTAAGAGCCTTGGAAATTTATTCTGCTGATCGCTATGTCAAGGAAGTAGAAAACTTGTACTTAGACTTACTAAAAGTTAAAGGCTTTAATTTTATTGCGTAATACTAAATTTACAACTTACTCCCATCAAATCTCCAATTTCTAATTCCATTTGTTAGACCTCTTAGTAATCATTCCTCTTCTTATCGCCTTGGTGAATACGAATTCCACCATGGCTAAACGATTTGGCTTGTCTTATAAATATGAGTTGCAGCTCCATTATTTACTAGCCTACCATATTTTCTTTAGTCTGTTTTTCACGTGGTACATTTTAAATTTTGGTGGGGATTCGCAAGGCTATTGGCGATTCGGAATGCAGCAAGTTTTAATTAAAGGGCCGCAATCTATGTCCTCTTATTGGGGAACTAGTACTACGTTTATATTGTGGATCTGCTATATTCCAAGTCAATTGATGGGACTTTCCTATGTGACAGGAAATATCTTATTTGGTTTTTTAGGCTTTATCGGAATTCGATACATTTTTGTAATGGTGGCAGATCTGTTTCCAACTAATCATGAAATACTGGGTATTAATTTATTCCCAACAGTATTTTATTTCCTGAATCTGCATTTTTGGACAGCTGGAGTAGGAAAAGATGCGATTTGTTTCTGGGGAATTGCTTGGTTTCTTTTTGCCTTACAAAAATACCAAAGTCGTTGGTGGCAAGGTTTATTTGCCTTGTTTTTTGTCTATATGGCTAGACCCCATATGGGGCAGGCGTTATTAGGTGGGACAGCACTGGCTATATTGTTGGGATCAGAGTTGAAAATCCATTTTAAGATCTTAATGGGAGCTGTCGCAGTGATAGGGACTTATTTCATGCTGGATGGGACAGTGGAATTTTTGGAAATAGAAGAGCTTAGCATTGAGGCACTCACTCAAAAATCTGAAATGACGGCAAGTAATCTAAGTAGGGGAAAAGTAGGTTCAGCTGTGGATATTTCTTCCTATTCTATACCGATGAAGCTATTTACCTATATGTTTAGACCTTTGTTTTTTGACGCGCATAATTTTGTGGCTTTTTTTAGTTCAGTGGAGAATCTGGTCTATCTCTGGCTGAGCCTATTTATCTATAGAAACTGGACTCCTGAAGCGATCCGTGATATGCCACTATTCCTCAAGGCAGGGATTTTGACTTTTATTCCTGTTTCACTGGCTTTTATGAATGCGCTTAGCAATCTAGGAGTGGTGATGCGAATGAAGAATATGACCATGATCTATTTCTTACTCTTCTGCTTTTTCTTAATTTCTTATAATAAGAAGCTTAGAATCCAAAAAGTGCAGGAGAAAATAAGGTACTATCAGCAGCGAGATGAGATCAGAAGAAAAAAGGCTCTTGGTAATTAGGGAATCGTCTTAAATCCCAAGTAAATAATGATCAATCTTTAGTTTCTCATTTTAAAACACCTTTGCCCAAAAAAATCCTTTTCCTTCCCAAATACCCTAGAATGGGTGCATCTTCCAGGATGCGGACCTTTCAATACCTGCCTTTATGGAAAAAGGAAGGAGTGGAGGTTGAGGTGAATTCCTTTTTTAATGCCGCCTATTTAACTCGGTTTTATGAAGGGAAAAAGCCCTCAATAGTCAATGTTCTTTTTTGTTATTTGAAGCGATTTTGGATTCTTTTAGGCGCATTCCGCTATGATTTAATTTGGATAGAAAAGGAGTTATTCCCCTTTTTACCTTCCTACGGTGAATGGATTCTGGAAAAAACAGGCAAGGGCTATGTAGTGGATTACGATGATGCAGTCTTCCACAATTACGATAAAAATCAATTCTGGTTGGTTCGTGTCTGGATGGGGAATAAGATTGATTGGGTGATGCGCCATGCGCAACTAGTTTTTGTGGGGAATAGTTACCTCCATCAGCGAGCAGAAAAGGCTGGATCAAAGCAGATTCTAACGTTGCCTACTGTGGTTGATGTAGAGAAATACGCTTTCAAAAAGTGGGATAATCCTCAAACTGTCCGCTTGGGTTGGATAGGGTCTCCTACTACCTTAAAATACCTGACAGCGTTGATTCCAGTATTTGAAAAATTAAGACTAACCCATGAATTTGAATTGATTATTGTCAATAGTGACAAAGTTCATTTGCCTGAATTTCCTTGTAAAGTCACCTTATTACCATGGAAAGAGGAAGAAGAGTCAGGATATATTGAGTTGATGGATATTGGGTTGATGCCTTTGCCGGATAGTTATTGGGAGCGAGGAAAATGTGCCTACAAGCTAATCCAATATATGGCTTGTGGACTACCCGTAGTAGCATCTCCTGTGGGGATGAATAAAGATGTAGTCATCCATGGCGAAAACGGTTATTTGGCTTCTAATCCGGAAGAATGGGAAGCGCATTTGACCCATTTAATTGAAAGTCCAGCGCTCAGAGAAAAGTTTGGAATACGAGGCCATAAGCGAGTGAAGGAATTTTATACGATTGATCGGAATTTCGACAGCATAAGGTCAGCGTTAAAGGAGTTATTGAAATAGAAATGTGATAAAAATCCCCCCAACCCCCTTTGGGAAAGGGGGATTTGCATCCGATGTTCCTCAAGTTTGATTTTCAGACCAGCGATTTTATTATTTGATCACAAACCATTTGGCTAGCAGAATCTAATCCCCCTTCATTTTGAAAACAAGTCTTCAGGCTAGCAGAATCAAATCCCCCTTAAGAAGGGGGCAAGGGGGATTTCACTACAGAATTTGTATCCGCTGATCCTAAAGTTTGATTTTCAGAACGGCGATTTTATTATTTGATCACAAACCATTCGGTTCGAAGAAATAAATCCCCCTAACCCCCTTTGGGAAAGGGGGATTTGCATCCGATGTTCGTCAATGCATTATATCTGAAATCATTGCCTCCGTCATTTTGAAAACAGGTCTTCAGGCTAGCAGAATCTAATCCCCCTTGACAAGGGGGCAAGGGGGATTTCACTACAGAATTTGTATCCGCTGATCCTAAAGTTTGATTTTCAGATCGGCGATTTTATTATTTGATCACAAACAAACCATTCGGTTCGAAGAAATAAATCCCCTCTGCCCCCTTTGGGAAAGGGGGATTTGCATCCGATGTTTGTCAATGCATTTATATATGAAATTATTACTTCCTTCATTTTGAAAACAAGTCTTCAGGCTAGCAGAATCAAATCCCCCTTGACAAGGGGGCAAGGGGGATTTTACTACAGAATTTGTATCCGCTGATCCTAAAGTTTGATTTTCAGATCGGCGATTTTATTATTTGATCACAAACAAACCATTCGGTTCGAAGAAATAAATCCCCCCTGCCCCCTTTGGGAAAGGGGGATTTGCATCCGATGTTTGTCAATGCATTTATATATGAAATTATTACTTCCTTCATTTTGAAAACAAGTCTTCAGGCTAGCAGAATCAAATCCCCCTTAAGAAGGGGGCAAGGGGGATTAAAAATTCTTAAATACCTTCCAAATCATGTACTTCATTCCCTACAATGGATCTTTAAAGGATTTCTCCCGAGAGTTGCGGAACCACAGCACGTTATCCGAAGTACTACTTTGGCAGAAACTTAGAGCAAGTCAATTCAGAGGTTATGCATTTAACAGACAAAAGCCTTTAAACCAATACATCGTGGACTTTTATTGTAAAAAACTAAACTTGGTAATTGAAATAGATGGAGACTCTCATGATAATGAGATTGCAGTGATCAATGACCAAGAAAGGCAGTGGATACTCGAAAGTCTTGGGCTTTCATTTATTAGATTCTCTGATTTGGAACTGAAAAAAAGTATGCAATCAGTAATGGGGGAATTAAATAGTTTTATCGATGATTTTGAGGAGATAAATGGCTTGGAGAAAACGTTTTTCGTGTAAGTAAAAAATCTCAAGTTGGTGAAATAAATCCCCCTAACCCCCTTTGGGAAAGGGGGATTTACACCCGATGTTCCTCAATGCATTATATCTGAAATCATTGCCTCCGTCATTCTGAAAACAAGTGTTCAGGCTAGCAGAATTTAATCCCCCTTGATAAGGTGGCAAGGGGGATTTCACTACAGAATTTGTATCCGCTGATCCTCAAGCTTGATTTTCAGACCAGCACTTTTATTATTTGATTACAAGCTATTCGGTTCGAAGAAATAAATCCCCCTAACCCCCTTTGGGAAAGGGGGATTTGCTTCCGATGTTCCTAAAATTTGATTTTCAGACCAGCAGTTTTGTTATTTGGCTACAAACCATCCAGCTAGCAGAATCTAATCCCCCTTGACAAGGGGGCAAGGGGGATTTCACTACAGAATTTGCATTCAATGATCCTAAAGTTTGATTTTCAGATCGGCGATTTTATTATTTGATCACAAACCATTCGGTTCGAAGAAATAAATCCCCCTAACCCCCTTTGGAAAAGGGGAATTTGCATCCGATGTTCCTCAATGTATTATATCTAAAATTATTGCCTCCTTCATTTTGTAAACAAGTCTTCAGGCTAGCACTACCTAATCCCCCTTGACAAGGGGGCAAGGGGGATTAAAAATTCTTAAATACCTTCCAAATCATGTACTTCATTCCCTACAATAAATCTTTAAAAGATTTCTCCCGAGAGTTGCGGAACCACAGCACGTTATCCGAAGTACTACTTTGGCAGAAACTCAGAGCAAGTCAATTCAGAGGATATGCATTTAACAGACAAAAGCCTTTAAACCAATACATCGTTGACTTTTATTGTAAAAAACTAAACTTGGTAATTGAAATAGATGGAGACTCTCATGATAATGAGATTGCAGTGATCAATGACCAAGAAAGGCAGTCGATACACGAAAGTCTTGGGCTTTCATTTATTAGATTTTCTGATTTGGAATTGAAAAAAAGTATGCAATCGGTAATGGGGGAATTAAATAGTTTTATCGATGATTTTGAGGAGATAAACGGCTTGGAGAAAACGTTTTTTATAAAGGTTAAAAATCTCAAGTTGTAGATAGGAATCCCCCTAACCCCCTTTGGGAAAGGGGGATTTGCATCCGATGTTCCTCAATGCATTATATCTGAAATCATTGCCTCCGTCATTCTGAAAACAAGTCTTCAGGCTAGCAGAGACCAATTCCCCCTTGACAAGGGGGCAAGGGGGGATTTGCTTCCGATGTTCCTAAAATTTGATTTTCAGACCAGCAGTTTTGTTATTTGGCTACAAACCATCCAGCTAGCAGAATCTAATCCCCCTTGACAAGGGGGCAAGGGGGATTTCACTACAGGATTTGCATCCGATGTACCTCAAAGCCTTATTTATAAAATCATTACCTCCTTGATTTTGAAAAACTTATTATTTGTCACCTGGGATTCCGATAAGACTAATTATTTGGAATCTCTTTTTTTTCCGATTTTGGATGGCCTTCAAAATACCGGAGAATTCAGGTGTTTTATTCTGCAGTTTTCCTGGGCGAGCAAAGGTGAAGTGAATCGAATTGCAGCTTTGGCAGATAATAAAAGTTTGAATTATTCCCACTTTTTGATCTCTCGGAGTCCTTCTCCAAGTTTGGGAGTGTTGGTTACCTTAATTAGAGGAGCCTCAGTTATTAAAGATTTTGTCCTTAATAATCAGATAGATATAGTCATGCCTCGATCAACCATGCCTGCACTGATGGTAAATCAGATATGGTCTTTTTTGAAAAAAAATAACTTAAAACTGGTTTTTGATGCAGATGGATTACCCATTGAAGAGCGTGTTGACTTTGCAGGTATGAAAAAAGGAGGATTGCCATTTCGGTTTCTTAAATGGATAGAAAAAAAAATAATGCAAAATGCTGACCGCATTTTGACTCGATCAAAAAAGGCTATTACATTTCATCTTCAATACAATCCAAAGCTGGTAATAAGTAAGTTTTTTGTGGTTGGAAATGGGAGAGATTCCCAAGTTTTTAATTTCCAGAAGGAATCCAGAGCAATTATTCGGGCAAAGTTAGGAGTTGCTCAGGATGAATGGTTATGGGTATATACCGGTTCTCTGGGTCCTGCTTATGCTTGGGAGGAACTCTGTGGGCTCCTATCCCAAATTCGATTAAAATTTCAAAAAGGGAAATTATTGGTTTTATGTAGGGACGATACCTTTGCAAAAGATCGAACTCCCAAAGAACTAATTCCATTCATTCAATTTTTGAATATACCATTTTCAGCTATCCCTAGTCACTTGTCAGCAGGAGATCTGGGGATTAGTTTGAGGAGACCGGCGCCCAGCTTGATTGGGCTTTCACCGATTAAGCTGGGTGAATATTTTCTTTGCGGACTACCTGTGCTGGCTTCCACGCAGCCTGGAGATAGCGAAGAGCTGCTAGAATCCTGTGAATTTGTTTTCCCAACTGTGGATCCTCAAAATATAGATGATTCAGTTCTAATGAATTGGTGGGATAGTAAAAGACCCTTTGATAGGGAGGAAATCAGAGCTTTCGGCCTTAATCACTTTTCATTGGAAAAGTCAATTGAATCTTATCGTTTAGCGTTGAAATTTTGATTTCTAAAATCCCCCTTGCCCCCTTTGGGAAAGGGGGATTTGCATTTAATGTCCCTCAAGTTTGACTTTCAGATCAGCGATTTTATTATTTGATCACAAACCATTATGCTAGCAGTGACTAATTCTCCCTTGACAAGGGGGTAAGGGGGCTTTTACTACAGGATTTGCATCCGATGTTCCTTAAGTTTGAATTTCAGATCAGCGATTTTATTATTAGACTACAAGCCATTCGGCTAGCACTACCTAATCCCCCTTGACAAGGGGGCAAGGGGGATTTCACTACAGAATTTGCATCCGATGTTCCTTAAGTTTGAATTTCAGATCAGCACTTTTATTATTTGATCACAAACAAACCATTCGGATCGAAGAAATAAATCCCCCTAACCCCCTTTGGGAAAGGGGGATTTGCATTCAATGTCCCTCAAGTTTGACTTTCAGATCAGCGATTTTATTATTTGATCACAAACAAACCATTCGGATCGAAGAAATAAATCCCCCTAACCCCCTTTGGGAAAGGGGGATTTGCATTCAATGTCCCTCAAGTTTGACTTTCAGATCAGCGATTTTATTATTTGATCACAAACCATTCGGTTCGAAGAAATAAATCCCCCTAACCCCCTTTGGGAAAGGGGGATTGCACTCAATTATCATGATACTTAATTTTTAAGACCAGCGGTTTATTATTTGACTACAATCCATTCGGCTAGCAGAATCTAATCCCCCTTGACAAGGGGGCAAGGGGGATTATTTAAGTCAGTTAGTCAACGTAAAATTTTATTAATTTTGCAATTAAACAGCAACAATGAGATCATCCTTACTTTTCGATTCCAATGAATCGATTTGATTTCCAGTCTATTTCCCTAGTGGATTATGTCTTAATAGGGTCCATGTTGATGGGAATAGGCTATTGGGTGTTTTATAAATCCAAAGAAAAAACCTTTCCTGAGCTAATTTATAGACCCTTGTTCCTTTGGCATTTGCTAATTACAGGATTGGCTTTGTACTTCAATTTTTATCAAGGGATGGACGTCTTCAAATATTGGCAACCTACAGTATATACCTATGATGTCTGGAGCGATTGGTTAGCGCATTGGGGATACAATTCATACTTTATTGAATTTTTAAATTATTTTCCAGGTCGAATCTTTGGATTACATTTTATAGTAGGCAGCCTGGCTTATGCTATGCTTTCTTTTTTAGCTTTTGTATTGGTTGCCAAATCATTGGAGCCCGTATATCGTGAACTAGACAGATCAAATAATTGGGTATCATGGATTTTTTGTTTGATTTTTTTTCTACCCAGTATTCATTTTTGGTCCAGTATGCCTAGCAAGGAAAGTTTAATCTGGTTTGGATTAGGTTTGGGTACCTATGGCTTCCAAAAGAGTAAATGGCTACTATTTATTTTAGGAATGATGGTTCTCATCTTTATCCGGCCAGTTTTAGGTTTTATTGTCGGTTTTGGATTTTGGATCTATTTCCTGATGTATCAGAAAGGCTTGGGATATATGAAAATTAGTGTTTCAATTTTAATTTTGGGAGACAGATTACTTGAAATGATCAAGATAATGATGGGTGTAGAGTCACTTAATTGGTTAAGTATCCAAGAATTCAGCATAAACCAATATGAATTTCTTTCGCAGTTTGATGCCAGAGCAAATGTGAATATGAACGATCTTAATATCATCGAAAAATGGTTTGCAGTAATTTTTCGCCCAGGTTTTTGGGAAATAGAATCTATTTGGCAGGCTGCCGCTGCTGCCGAAAATTTTTTAATTTTCCTTTTTCTCCCTGGTGCAATAGGCTTAATTTTATTTGCGAAAAGTGGTCGTTATTCTAAAGAGTTTTTATTTATAGTTGTGTTATCATTGATTTATTGTTTGATCATTGGGATTAGCTCGTATAATTTGGGGATTTTTGCCCGACTGAAAAGTTCAGTTCTTCTAGGAATGATCTTTTCCGGCTTTTATGGATGGTTTTTAATTTTCCAAAAGTTTAAAACCGTATACTTGAAGTCAGGAAAAGGATCAAATATAAATTTTGAATGAATCAGGGTAGCCTTATTATTTCTTTAGACTTTGAACTTCACTGGGGTAGGTTTGATAAATATGAGGTAGAACCTTATTTAAACTATTACCTGAATGCCAGAAAGGTCGTTCCTGAAATTTTAGATCTTTTTTCGAAAAAAGGGATTCATGCTACCTGGGCAACTGTCGGGATGCTGATGGCATCAGGATGGGAAGAATGGGAGGCATATAAACCGATTCATTTGCCGGGGTTTAGTGAAGAAAGATATTCCGCCTATTCTTGGGTAGAAAAGCAAAAAGTTAAGACTCTCCAGTCACTTTTTGCGCCTGAATTAGTTAGAGAAATTATTAATACTGCTGGCCAAGAATTGGCTTCACATACCTTCTCTCATTACTACACTGGCATGGCGGGGAGTGAGATGGAAGCCTTTAGGGCTGACTTATTTGCAGCAAAAAAAATAGCGCAGGAGAAATTTCAAATTGATCTAAAATCTTTGGTTTTTCCTAGAAATCAATATAATGATGACTACTTGAATGAATCAGCAAAAGCAGGTTTTGATTACGTCAGAACTAATCCCTCGGATTGGTTTTGGGGAAATACGGAACAAGAGTCTCTGATCAAAAAAGTGTTTCGAACTGGTGACACGTTGGTCCCAATAGGTCAGAAAACCACTTATTCCGAAATAAAACTTTTAGAAAACGGACAATTTGCTATTCCAGCATCAAGATTATTAAGGCCTTATCGAAGCAATTCTATTTTCAATCGATTAAGAGTTGGCCGAATCAAAAAGGAGTTAGAATTTGCTGCGAAAAACGGTTTGATTTACCATCTTTGGTGGCATCCTCATAACTTTGGATTAAAGCCAAAAGAAAAAATACTGGTTTTGAAAGAAATTATTGAATTCGTGTCAGAGCTTAGTTATGAATATGGTCTTCTTTCTCAGACGATGGAGGAGATTGGTTTAAGTCGAAAAAAAGAGTCAGCTGAGTTTTTAGCCAAAAATGTAGTTTATAAGGGGGTTTGATAAAAATGAAAAGATCTTTGATTTATATTTTTTTGAGTGGTCTGCTTGCGATGTCTTGCATCAGTAATAAGCGTATCACCTACCTCCAAAATCTTCAGGGTAATCCTGAAATTGGTTTGGATGAATTTATCCCTTATGCTACCGTTGATTATAAGTACGTTCTACAGCCTTTTGATATAGTGGATATTGATTTTGCTTCTTCTGATGAGGAACTAACTAAGGCTTTTGAATTTCAAGGATCAAGATCAATGAGGGGTGGAGGCGGAGGAGGCGGAGTGAGTGATATCTTTTACTTTACAGGATACAGTTTGGACCAGAAAGGATTCGTGGAATTACCGCAATTGGGTAGAATAAAAATAGGAAGTCTGACAGAGGAAGAAGCGCAGAAATTAGTTCAGGAAAAGATTAACGCATTTTTCAAAGAGGAGGTTTATGTAAAATTGAGAATAGGTGGGATACGATTTACAGCATTGGGAGAGTTTAGCAGTTCAGGGGCTCAAGTTATTTTGAAAAATAGGGCTACGATTTTTGATGCCTTGGCCGTTGCAGGCGAATCAAATATTTTGGCAAAAAAGAATAAACTCTTTATAATTCGGCAATATGATGGAGGGACAAAAATCCATCAGATCAATCTCAATGATCGTCAATTGCTTGCCTCACCATTCTTTTTCATCCAACCAAATGATATTCTTTACCTAGAACCGATGAATATAAGACAATTTGGGAGTGCTGATAGTCTATCGTCCTCTTTGGGCTTGATTATTTCAGTGACTTCATCAATAATATTGATTCTCGCATTATTGAGTGGTACTATATGATTGACGGGAAAGTTGATGTTTCTAAGTTCCAAGATGAGGTCAAGCCGATCGATATCAAGTATTACCTTATAAAATACTCAAGGTACTGGCCATTATACTTAACCAGTATTTTTTTAGGATTGATTATCACCTTTCTTTTTCACAGATACTCACTAGAAGAGTATGATGTGCAAGGAAGTATTTTGATCAAGCAGAATTCAAGTCCGGAAATGAGGATTTTGGATCGATCAAATATTTTCTCTGGAGCTAATAATCTGGAAAATGACATTTTGATGCTCACTTCCAAAAACTTGGCTGCTGAAGCACTTAGTAAACTTCATCTAAATGTCAGCTATTATGCTTCAACCAATATCAAGGAGGTAGAGCTATATGATAAGTCGCCAATATATGTGGAGGTAAATCCTGATTTCCAACAAATGGAAATGGGTGAGGTCACCTTTAACGCTTTATCCGATACAGAATTTATTTTGACTCAAGAGGAGTCAGGTTTCTTTGATTTTTTGAAAGTCAAAGTAGCAGGCCCTATGGATGAGGCTATTTTAAATAAGCCTTTAAAGTATGGGGAGAGTATTATTTCGGATAAAAGCAATTTTAAAATCCATAAAAAGAACAAAATTAATCTTGGTGATAAATTGTCTTTTATTATCCACAGCCAGATCAATTTGGTTGATGATTACTCAAGATCAATTACTGTCAGGCCAATAAATTCTTATGGAACTGTACTTCAAGTCTCGATGGTAACCACAGTGGTTGAGAAAGGCAGGGATTATGTGAATGCGCTAATGGATTCGTACATTTTGTACAACCTTAAGGAAAAGAATCAAACGACTGAAAACACACTCAACTTCCTTGATGAGCAGTTATATATAGTAGAAGATTCACTTAAATCTGCGGAAAGGAAGATTTTGAATTTTAAGGTTGAGAATAAATTGCTAGATATTAACTCTGAATTTGGAGGAGTTTTGAGTAGCATGAACAGCTTGGAAGAGCAAGTTCAAACCATTGATTTCCAGCTTCAATATTATCAATCACTTCAAAATTATCTTATTGAAAAAGGGAAAGATTACTCAGATATATTAGCGCCTTCTTTGGTAGGAGTAAATGATGGACTTTTAAATAGCCTAGTAGGTTCTTTAATCGATATTTCTTTGCAACGAAGAAAACTCTTGGCAGTAGTAAATGAGTCTCATCCAAATGTGACCGAATTGGACGAGCAGATCACGAAATTGAGGGAGAATATTTTTGAAAATATTGATAATTTGGTTCAAAATACTGAAGATCAAAAGAAAAGAGCTTTAGTCAAATTGAACGAAAGGGATACGGAATTTTCAAAGCTACCAAAGGCAGAATCAGATTTTGTATCTCTCAATAGGGAGTTTAAACTAAGAGAAAATCTCTATAATTATTTGCTTGAAAAAAGAGCGGAAGCGGGGATTGCAAGAGCTTCCAATATTTCAGATAATTCTGTACTTGATTACGCCAGAAGGGGCAATTTGATTTTCCCACAAAAGGCTCAAAATTATGGTCTTGCTTTTGGTTTAGGTTTTTTTATTCCTTTGGTTTTTTTATTGCTATATCATTATTTGAATAATAAGATAGTAGATCAGGTTCAGTTAAAAAGTACGCTAAGAATCCCATTATTGGGTACAATTGGATATAGTACAAAGGATACCAACCTGTTGGTTCAAGATCATCCAAAATCCATGGTTGCCGAATCATTTCGATCTTTAAGATCAGGCTTATTTTATATTTCCAGTGAAAAGAAATGTAAAAAAATACTAATCACTTCTTCTGTTTCTGGAGAAGGCAAGACTTTTATCAGTATTAATTTGGCCTCGGCCATCGCATTAAGTGGTAAGAAGACTCTTTTGATTGGTCTTGATTTAAGGCGGCCTAAAATTTCCATATATCTAGGGGTAGATAATCAAACAGGATTGTCTAATTACTTAATTGGAAATGCGACTCGAGATGAAATTATAGTCAAAACAAAGTTTGATGATCTATATGTAGTCCCATCAGGACCTATTCCTCCAAACCCAGCAGAATTATTACTAAAAGATAAAATGACGGAATTATTGGATTCATTTGAAAATGAATTTGACGTAGTGGTCATGGATACTCCACCAATTGGCTTAGTCTCTGAAACTATGGATTTGATGCGTTTTTCTGATGTAAATCTGTACATAGTCAGACAGGATTATACCCATAAGAGGTATTTGCTGATGATCAATGACTTATATGCCAATGATCAAGTGGATAATATCTATGCGGTATTTAATGGGATGAAAGCAGGAATGGATGTTTATGATTTTGGTGGCTATAATTATGGTTATGGGTATAACTACTCCTACATGAGGAAAAATGAATACACAGGAGCTTACTACGATAAGGAAGATAAAAAACACTCATCTGAATGGTTTAAAAAGCTACTAAATAGGTTTAGAGTTTAACTGAACAGAAATTGAAAAAAATAGCTTTAATCCCAGCCCGATATGCCTCTACCCGACTTCCGGCCAAACTGGTTCAGGATCTCGGGGGGAAGTCTGTCATTCAGCGAACCTATCTGAGTACGGTAGCAACTGGAGTTTTTGATGAAGTCTGGGTGGTCACAGATCATAAACTCATCCAGGCACAAATCGAAGAGTTGGGTGGGAAGGTGTTTTTTAGTCAAAAAAACCACCACAGCGGTTCGGATAGAATCGCCGAGGCATTGAATTCCTTAGATGTAGAAATAGTGGTAAATGTCCAAGGAGATGAGCCTTTTCAGGATGAAATATCTTTAAAGAAATTAGCCTCAGTTTTTGAAAATGAGCTTGTGCAGGTAGCATCGCTTAAAACTAGGATTTCGGAAGAAGAGTCGCAAAACCCAAATTTCGTAAAGGTTGTCACGGATAATTCAGGAGATGCATTATATTTCTCTCGGTCATCCATTCCTTATAATCGGGATAAAGTCCGATCACTCCAGTATTGGAAGCATATCGGTGTGTATGGCTATCGGAAAGATGTACTTTTGGCTTTTACAAAAATGAAAAAGGGCGCACTTGAAGAGATTGAAATGCTTGAGCAATTGAGGCTGTTGGAAGCTGGAATAAAAATCAGAATGGTTGAAACGGATCATCAATCGGTAGCAATAGATACTGAAGAGGACCTTGCTCGGGCAAGGGTTATCTTACGCCTTAATGCTTAGACTCCCGAAAAATAAAGACTTCTAATTTTGAATTTAACGCTGATTTTGGATTGATCCTAAAAGTCGCAGGCTGTATTTTTGAAATTGAGGTAAGCTAAAAATAGTAGCTTGGCAGTAGGTGAATGGATTAAATACATCATTTGGGTCTTTTTTAGGCTTAAGTCCCCCTTTCCCCCATCGACTGCGGGTCAGTTTTTTTCCGGAATTCCCGGGTTTAAACCTGTAAGACGTGGTATCGTTGTTTGGAAAACACCCTGATAACCGTTTTGCGTGCATGGCT